>Ga0207110_10006_pt1 | contig 51548 bp, 43 predicted proteins | sample Alteio_BWMinHeat_74_FD_153582 | JGI IMG/M metagenome (GOLD analysis project Ga0207110, IMG submission 153582) | Enriched cells from forest soil in Barre Woods Harvard Forest LTER site, Petersham, Massachusetts, United States -... | ecosystem: Environmental > Terrestrial > Soil > Temperate forest >...
AAACGCTAACGAGTTGCTTTTAATGAAGTTATCGCTATTTACGAGCGCGAAGAAAGCAAAACTGGCAACTAAATCTTGCAAAGGTATGGAGAGTTTAGATGCGAGCCATACGGAAACAAGAATCCTGCCGTTTTATCTAAAGATGACTGATCAAAACTCGCGGAAGGGTTGAGAAGAATTCAATCGGGCTGAAAAGTATTGAATTGGAATCGCGGACCAACCCGCAATTTCCGCAACGTGAAAGACGGAGCAGTCCAAACTTACGCTGAGTTGACGTGGGCCAGAATCAGCAGGAGCGAAGCGAAGCAGCGAGTTCGAGGTTGGCTTGCAGCCGGCGGCCCACCTGAACGGCGGCGTAACGCGCGCAGATGACGCGTTCGCGCTCGCTCCAGGCGGCAACCGCGGGCATGCGGCTGCCAACGACGGAATTTAGAGCCTCGACTGCACGGAAGTAAAAGCGCACCAGACCCAACCCGCCCCGATTGGGATAGAGGTCCGGCGTTAGATCATGGAGTCCGGCAAGAGTTTCGAAATGCGCAGAGGTGAGGCGGCCGTTTTCGACATGCGCGGCCGTAAGCACGCGGTCCGAAACCGGCTGCGCTGCAACCCCAGCCAGAACCGCTCGCCAGTAATAGATGGCGAACTGAGACAGGGCCACGATGGAGATCGCAAATAGCATGGCGTTGAACATCCCTCAGCCTCTAAAGGGATTCTGGCAGGGGGAGAAATATATGCCTATAGTCCCGAAGTACCAGCGTGCTGGAACGAGCAGGAGTAACGCGTTCGCAACACTGCGCGAGATGAGGATGAAACGGTTACACAAGGGCGCTCTTGTTTGCCTGGACAGTTTCACCTATCCTCTTCGGATACAATGAGTTACAAAGGAGAATAGCCATGCGGACGATTTGTCGCTGGGCATTTTTGGCAGGTGCGTTTTCCATCGGTATCTTCATGTTCCTTAACAGGCTGGCACCCGCCCGAGCCGCGGTGGAACACGGTGCTGACCGAGAGGCGATCACCGCGGTCCTTACGGCCCAGCAAACCGCTTGGAACCGGGGCGACGTGGATGCTTTTTTGACTGGGTATTGGCGTTCGCCGGAGCTGACGTTTTCCGGGAGCAGTGGCGTGGCGCGCGGCTGGGATGGGGTCCTGGCGCGGTACAAGAAGAATTATCCCGACCGCGCGGCGATGGGGCAGCTTGATTTTTCGAAATTGGAGTTTCGGTTTTTGGGACCGGATGCGGCGCTGGTTTTGGGGCATTGGCATTTGAGGCGGGAAAAAGATGACGTTGGAGGAGTATTCACGCTGGTGTGGCAGCGTTTTCCGGACGGATGGAAGATCATTCACGACCATACGAGCGCGGTGGCTCTGGCAGAGTAGAATTTACGAGAGAGTTTGGCCCACCGCGGAAGATGCGTTCTTCGACTTAACAAACGAATTAACGGCTACAAAATTTCCAGTATTTCTTCGTAGCGTTTGAAGGGCGGAATCAAATAGGCGCCCGCAAGCTCGGTGCGGGCCCAGGCGAGCATGTCGCGGGCAACGGCGAAGCCGCAGTCGCGCGCAGCGGCCCCGGCGGCTTCCATGGATTTCAACAACGACTGCGGGATGACGATGCCGGGTACTTCGTTGTTGAGGCGCAGGGCTTGCTTGTAACTGTTAAGCGGCCAGATGCCGATGAGCACGGGAATCGCGGGCTTGCCGCCAAGTTTTTTCAGGAAGGCGTGCCAGTGTTCGGGATCGAAGAGCGGCTGGGTCATGGCGTAGTGCGCGCCGGCTTCGACTTTGGCGTGGAAGCGCTCGATTTCGTTGTCGAGATCTTCGGCGACGGGATTGACGGCAACACCGATGGCAAAATTCGTCGCGCCGCCTAACGTTTTTCCTGCCCAGTCGGTGCCCTGGTTCAGCCGGTTTAGAACTTTCACAAGTCCGACGGAATCCACTTCGTAGACGCCGCTGGTTTCCGGGTAGTCGCCGACCGATGGAGGATCGCCGGTGATGGCCAGGACGTTGCGGACGCCGCCGACGGTCCACGCGCCGAGAAGCGCGGCTTGCAGGCCAATGATATTTTGATCGCGCGAGGTGAGGTGCGGAACGGTTTCGACGCCGCGCGCTTCGAGAGCGCCGGCAACGATCAGTGCGTCCATGCCGACGCGCGCCATCGCACCGCTATTGATGTCAATGGCGTCCACTTTTTTCGAGGCCATGACTTTGTCTACCTGCTCGTAGATGCGGTCGAGCGAGAGGCCTTTGGGCGGATCAATTTCCACACAGACGACGAATTCTTTTTCCTGAAGCTTTTTCCAGAATTTGCTTTCCGGATCGCGGTGCGCAACTGGCGCGGGCTTGGCGAGCACTTCGACAGAATGCGGGGCGGCGTGAATCTTCGCGGGCCGGAGCGACTTGACGGCGTCGGCCATGGCGCGAATATGCGCGGGGGTGGTGCCGCAGCAGCCGCCGAGGATGCGCACGCCGAGCGCAGCGGCTTCGCGCGCGAAAAGCGCGAAATATTCCGGTGACGATTTCGGATAAACGATGCGGTCGCCTTCGCGCTTGGGGAGACCGGCGTTGGGCATGCCGCTGACGCGAAGATCGTCAACGGCTGTAAGTTCCTGAAGAATTCGCAGCAGCGCCTGCGGGCCAAGCGTGCAATTCGCGCCAATCACCTGAACATTTTTATTTCTCAATTGCGCCGCGGCGTCGGCGGGGCGCACATCGCCGTAGGTCGTACCTTCCTCGGAATAGGTGAGCTGCGCGACGATGGGCAAACCTGAGAACGAACGGATGGCATCAACAGCGAGTAGCACTTCCTCGATGTAGGAAAATGTTTCGAGGATGTAGAAATCCACGCCACGCTCTTCGAGCGCGAGTGCCTGTTCGTAGAAAATATCCTGAATCTCTCCGGGCTCCGGATGGCGCGACTGCACGCCGAGGCCAAGGGGGCCAATGGAGCCGGCGATGAGCACCTCACGCGCGGCGGACTCGCGGGCTTCGCGAGCGATTTTCACGCCGCGGCTGTTGAGTTTCTGGACTTCGTCGGCAAGCCCGAGCGGCGCAAGCTTGAAGCGGTTCGCGCCAAACGTGTTCGTCTCGATGATCTGCGCGCCGGCTTCGATGTACGCCTGATGCACGCGGAAAACCGCTTCGGGCTCAGTGGAATTCAGCTCATCGAAGCAGCGCTGCGAGCCCACGGCTTCGTGCAGCATCGAGCCCATCGCGCCATCGGCGATGAGTATCGAGTCCTTCAGCCGCTCATTGAAATCGAGTATTTTCATTGCGCTATTTTCGGTTCATTCCATCAGCAAATAGAGATCCCGCCGGGAGCAACAATCGCCAGTTTGTACCCGGGCCAATCCAGCAGGCTCGACCAGACGGCTCCGATAAACGCAAACGACCAGAAACGAAGGCCGGATAAATCCGTTCGTTTCGAAAAAAGGAACAGAACCAGCGCCCAGATGAGTATTCGGACGCAGAACAGGATTGAATAGACTCCGTACAAACTTGCATTCGGAGCGAAAAGACTGGCCAGCCAAACCGCTGCGATCGTGAATAGCGGACCGATGACCACACCCAGGCCCGTTCTGGTGATCGCAATCTTGAGAGACGAAGCTGTTATTGTAGGCTGCAGTTTCTTGAGGGCCACGGCGGCGAGAAAATAGCCACCGAATTTTATGCCCACAAATACGGCCGCACCTAGGGGCCCTGGAATTCCTCCCGGCAACTCTGCTCCTTAGCGTTTCTGTTCCATGAGGCTGGCGACGGTGCTCATGAGATCGTATTTGGTGAGGATTTCGAAGTGGCCGTTGCCCATCTCGACGAAAACGGCGGGATTCTCATGGCTGAGCATGTGCGTGACGCGCTCGACAGGCGCGGTCCTGGGAATCTGCGGGAGCGGCTTGCTCATCACTTCGCGGACGACCAGCTTGCGCAGGTCTTTGCCCTGCAGCGCGAGAGTCAGAATCTGATCCTCGTAGATCGTGCCGATGAGAAGATTCTCTTCGAAAACGGGAATTTGCGAAATGTCCTGCTCCTGCATGGTTTTCAGTGCGTGGAAAACGGTTTGATACGGACGCGCGATGACCAACTCGCGGACTTTCCCGGCTTGATGCTTGGCGTGGACGACTTCTGCGACGGTGATGGCCGTGGCTGTATCCACGTAGCCGCGTTCCTGCATCCACAAGTCGTTATACACCTTGCTGAGGTAGCGCATGCCGGTATCCGGAAGCAAGGCGACTACGAAATCGTTGGGGCCGAGATCTTTTGCGAGGCGCAATGCGCCGGAGATGCAACCGCCGCCGGAGCCGCCGGTGAACAGGCCTTCCATTTTGGCGAGGCGGCGCGCGACGACGAAACATTCTTCGTCATTGACCTGAATAATGTCATCGAGAATTTTCAGATTCATCGTCGTCGGAAAGAAATCCTCGCCGATGCCTTCGACGACGTAGGTTCTGGCCTTGACGGTTTGCCCGGTCTTTACGAAATCGTAGTACAGCGAGCCGTATGGATCGACGCCGACGATCTTGACGCTGGGATTTTTTTCTTTCAGATATTTTCCGACGCCGCTGACCGTCCCGCCGGTGCCGATGCCGCAAACGAAATGCGTGACCTTGCCTTCACTGTCCTCCCAAATCTCCGGGCCGGTGGTGAGATAGTGCGCTTCCGGATTCATGGGATTGTCGTACTGGTTGGGGTAGTAGGCATTTGGGATTTCGCGCGCGAGTTTTTTCGCAACGGAGTAATAGCTGCGCGGATCTTCCGGTTCGACGGCGGTGGGGCACACGATGACTTCCGCGCCAAGAGCTTTCAGCAAATCCACTTTTTCCTTGGACTGCTTGTCCGTGGTAGTGAAGACGCATTTGTAGCCGCGCACGGCGGCGACCAGCGCCAGCCCCATGCCGGTATTTCCGGAAGTGCCTTCGATGATCGTGCCGCCGGGTTTGAGAAGACCCTTTTTCTCGGCCTCATCAATCATGGTGATGCCAATGCGGTCTTTAACGGAGCCGCCGGGATTGGTGAATTCAGCCTTCACGTAAATCTGCGGCTTCAAATCGCGATTGATGCGGTTCAGCCGGATCAACGGCGTGTGCCCGACTGCGTCCAGGATGTTATTGCAGCGCATAAGCGTGTCTTTTTGCTTCGAGAGCTTGTTTCTTGCGTTAAAAGTGTATCATGCGAGTTTGTCGTGGAGAATTTGCTCGTCGCTATCATCGAACGGAATGTCTTAATGTGAATAAAGTTGAACTCAAGTCTTGCTTCGAGTCAATTCGCCAACCCGCCGCGGAATTCTGTAGCGCGGTGGAGCATTCATCGGCAATGGCACCGGTTGAATTCTTGCAAAAAACACAGTTGATACTAGCCAAGCTGCATATGGCAGCGCTCACTCTCCCTCGGATTGAGGATTGGGAAGGAGATCTACAAATAGGTAAACGCTCTAACCAAGAGTGGTCAACCATGTATCAGCGCCTGAAAATATTTCTAGGCAAGTACGATCTCTACTGGCAGGTATTTGATTCCCGAAAGCACAATGACGAAGCTATCTTCGGGAGTCTGGCGGACGACCTATCCGACATTTACTTCGATCTGGACGGCCCAATCAAGGCAGCCCAAGCTGGAGTGGCCATCGAATACGTGCTTTGGGACCTCCGCCTCAATTTCTATATTCATTGGGGACATCATTTGCTTGGCGCGATGAAAGCAATTCACGACCATCTACCTGACATTGAACTGGAGATCGAGAAATCATAGAAACGTACTTTTAGCACATCTCAGTAAAGGAGAAGGAAATCATGGGTCGGCAGAACATTTCGAGCGGTACGGCGTGGGAGCCGATTGTGGGGTATTCGCGGGCGGTGAAAATCGGCAATACGGTTACTGTCTCCGGGACGACGGCGACGGGGCCGGACGGAAAGATTGTGGGCGTGGGCGACTTGCGCGCGCAGACGATACAAACGATTAGGAATATCGAGGCGGCGCTCGCGAAAGCGGGCGCGAGTTTGAAGGATGTGGTGCGGACGCGCATTTTTGTGACGAACATCGCCGAGTGGGAGAAGGTGGGCCGGGCGCATGGAGAATTTTTCGGGGAGATTCGTCCGGCGACGAGCATGGTGGAAGTGAGCAAGCTGATTTCGCCGGAAATGCTTGTCGAGATCGAAGCCGACGCGATAGTTGGTGACTTGTGACTGGTGACTCGTGGATGGTGAACAGCCTTGAAGCATTGGTGCATTTGAGTAAGACATCTATGGAAACACGGAAGCTTAGATGAGTTCGGCGCTGTACGATTCGTTTATCGCGGATTACTACGATGAGTCGCCGGTGGTGCAGGGGCGGCTGCAGGATGTGGCGTTTTATCGCGATGCCGCGCGGGAGTTTGGCGATCCGGTGCTGGAACTAGGCTGCGGCACGGGGCGCATCACCATGGCTCTGGCGGAGGCCGGCAAGCGCGTAACGGGTCTTGACGTTTCCGAGCGCATGCTGGAACGGGCGGTGCAGAAGCGCGCTGCACTGCGCGTGGAAGCGCGGGAGCGCGTGCACCTGGTTCAGGGCGACATGACGCGGTTCGATCTGGGCGAAAAATTCCGGCTAGTGATTATTCCTTTCCGGCCGCTTCAGCATTTGCTGGAAGTGCGGCAGCAGGTGGATTGCCTCGAATGCGTGCGGAAGCATCTTGCGCCGGGCGGGCGGCTGATCCTGGACGTGTTCCAGACGGACGCCGAACGGATGCACGATCCCGTACACCAGCGAGAAACTTTGATTTCGGAGTACAAGACCCGCGACGGGCGCGAGGTGCGGATCAGCGAACGGGTGGCGGCGTTTCATCGCGCGGAACAGCGCAACGAAGTGGAGATGATCTTTTCGGTCGGGCATCCCGGGGGCCGCAGGGAGCGGCTGGTGTTCGCGTGGACGCTGCGATATTTCTTCCGCTATGAGGTCGAGCACCTGCTGGCGCGGTGCGGGTTCCGGGTTACGGCGCTGTATGGGGACTTCGACCGGACAGCGATTCGGGATGACTCTCCGGAGATGATTTTCGTTGCGGAGAGCCGATAAGGTCCAGGGACCCCCCTCCCCCTGTTTTTTGTAAGTGTTGCTTCTAAAGGACTTAGACTTTGCGTAAGTCTTTTATTTGCAACACATACGGGAAGGTTCAGAAGTGTTGCTTCTAAACGACTTAGAAGTTTACATAATCTATTGAGTCATGGGCATCGTCTGCGCAAGAAGCTGGGATTCCCGAGGCCGGGAACTCCTCGCTGGTTGAGGCCAAGAAACCGCAAAGGGCCCCGCCGCACGAATTGACTCGGCCAAAATAAAAGCGGCAGCCGAGGCTGCCGCTTTTTGTGCCAAGTCAGAATTTGACCTGGAGACATTATACCACAGTGCGGCCAGGACGATCTCGACGGTCGAGGCGTTCTAAAAGAATGAGGGCGCAGCGGTGCTGCGCCCCTACAACGTGAGACAGGACGGGAATGGAACGGGGCGGAAGTTCCGGCGGATTTGTTCGCGCTTTCTACCAGTGGGCGCGGATGCGGTACTTGAGCACCGAGGTGCCGTCCTTTGCCACCGGGACGATGAATTGGGCGGCGAACGCCGCGGTCTTGGTGTACTTGTAAGTGGAAGAGAGCATTTCCCAATCGCCGCCGATGGGCTCATTGACCTGGACGGTGACGGGACCATCCTTGTGGTTGCGCACGGTAACTTCAAATTCCATTTCCCATGTGCGCTTGTCGACGAGCTTGTAGTCGATCTGTTTGTGCTCGGCGACGACGTCGAAAGCGTTGCCGATGTGGATGTTCACGAATTCGTCTTTCGGCGTGTGATCGATGTGGTCTTCGCCGGCGAAGAGGATGCCGCCTTTGGAATCCTTCTGGTAGACGCGGACGTTGCCGGCGGGGAGCGGAATGCCGAGGCCGGCCTTTTCTTCATTTTTGAATTTGTAATAGACCAGGACGGGATCTTTCAGTGGGGCGCCGGGAGCCTGCTGATTGCGGTAGTAGTAGCTTTGGCCGTTGACCATGAAGATTTTTTCGACGGGAACGCCAGAACCCTGGAGCAGGCTGATCTGCTTGGTTTCCTTGTCTTCGACGGAGGTTTTGCGGGCGAGGGAGTACAGATGGTATTCGCTGAAGGCTTCCTGCTGGAATTGCTGAGCGGCCTTTGCCATAGGCACAGCTGCATTCATGTCCATCCTATTGTTGACGGAGCGATCGGCCACGCGATTCAGTTCGCCGGCAACAAGCTGGAGCCGCGCATTGTGGAAAGCGGTACCGCTGTTGTTGACGACGGTGACCCAGCCATCTAGGTCGGCGTTCTTGTCGTCGCGCGCGACGGTGAGAACGTAATCGGCGTTCCAGGATAAATTGTTCGCGAGGTAAGAAGCTTCGATCTGTTGCTTTTTCGCGCCGGAGTTTTCGAGTGACATTAACAGAGTGGGCCTGTCGTACAGATTCGCCGGGACCTCAGGAAAGCGATAGCTCTCGGCAAACATTCCGGTGACGATGTCGTTGCCAATCTTCCAGACGGGGCCGTTGTTGTCGGAAAGCAAGATGGCCTTGATTTCTTCGTGCTTGGTGGTGCCGCTGTCTTGATAGGAGCGCACCAGGGTGACTTCCTTGCCGACATATTTGTGAAGAAGCTTGGCGGGCTCGAGGAGATCGTATTCGTAATTTTGTTCGATGACGCCGAGTTTTTCGGGATCGGTGAGCGAACGGAAGTGGACGGTGGCGGGATTCACGGTGGCGGCGATGTCCATGAATTTCAGACGAAAGATGCCGGCGGGAAGGGTGAGATTGCGGACGTCGCGGATCAACGCGATATTGGAATTGTAGACGGTGACGTTTAGATCGGTCTGGTCGTTGAGACTGGTGGACTGATCGCCGGCCGCTCGGGTGGCTTCCTTTTCTTGCGCCGCGTAGACGGTGTTGCCGCGTGCGGCGAAATGCAGAAGCGCTGCGCCGCCGGCGAGAAGCGCAGCCGTGGCCATTATCCAAAACAGCCGGACCGTTCGTTTTGTCTGTGGGACGTTCATACCTTTCACCTCAATCGAAATTGGCCTTCTCCGTTAGAACGGTGGGAGCGGAATTTCTTGCATGCGGCATGGAGCCATCCGGGCGAAGGCTGATCATGGATTGCCGACGAGTTTCCAGGTCCGACCACTATCGCTGGTTTCGAAACTTTTTGTGTTTCGAACGTTCCAGATGGTGGCGTGGAGCGCGTCGGTGGCTTGGACTCCGCCGAGATCTTCCTTGAGTGGCGAAGAGATCAGCTTCCAGGTCGCGCCGCCATCGATGGTGAGAAGGATGGCGCCTACGCGGCCAACGATCCAGCAGACTTTGTCCGATGGGGCAGAGCCGGTCAGCAGTTCGACAAGCACGCCGCTGCGCTGGCGTGACCAGGAGGAGCCGCTGTTGGAAGAAAACTCGATGAGGCCGGAGGGACCCGTGCGCCACTGGGAATTAGAGCCGGGAGCGAAGATCATGTGAGGATCCGAAATCACCATCACTGTTTCTGACGCAGCACCAATTCGATTGCTGGTGGTCACGTCGGCTACACCGCCTGCGACGCCGGCCGACGCCGAAGGAGCGGCGGGCACGGGCGCGTTCGCTTCGGACTTCTTTCTGACTGGAGCCTGGGCTTGCGATAGCGGCGCCGGGCCCGGGACTTTGGCGTTGGACTGGTAGTTGGAGACGGGTGCGGATTGTGCCTGGACTTCGACGTTCTGCTGCGCTCTTCCTGCCGCCATCTTGGCGTCGAGATCTGTTTGATTCGCTGTGCCATTGAGAGGCACGGAGGAATCGCGCACCTCATCTTTTCTCGCGCCCTTTTCCTTGTCGACAGAAGGCATTGGCGGCGCGGGCTTCGGAGAGATTTGAGCCTTCTCGCGCTGCTTTAAGGATTCCGACCCGATCGCGCCATTGGAGGCAGTGATTTCATCCGCAGCAGCGGGCGGGTTTGGTTGAGTGAGCCGCGCGGTGGGCGCTAGCGAAATCGTGGAGGTGGGCGGCGTGGGAGGTTGCTGCTTTCTTGCGACCTTGGCTTCCTCGAGGCTGGGGAAACGCGGCTGCTGATTCTCGTGCAGGGAGATCCAGACGAGCAGGCCGGCGGCGATAGCGCCTGCAGGAACGAGCCAGCGCCAACGCCGTCGAGTAGAACGCACCATGCGCGTTTTGCGCGAAGGGGCGGCATCGGCGGCCGGCCAAGGATGGATGACGGCGGCAGGTTTTTGTTCATTCATCGCCGGGGCTTCCGCCGTTTCAGCGTGATGCAGAGGAATGTTATCGGTCGCCTCCAGTTCGGCGAGAACCATCTGGCAATGCGCGCAGCCGACGATGTGTTCCTTCCAGGAATTCATTTCGGCGGGAAGCAACGAACGTTCGTGATAGGCGGCGAGCGTTTCGGCGTCGGGACAGTTGTCAGCCTGCAGACCAAGCTCCGCCGGCGAATCCGCAGACTCTTCGGAAGGCGCGGCGGGGCGAAGATGGCGAGCAAGCGCTTTATCAAAATTTTGATCGCGCGGGTCAGGCGCCATGAGCTTCTCCATCTATAGAACGGCGCGCGGCCGCTTTCTTGCGTGATGCGCTCATAACGGCCGCTTTCCCGCCGCCGGGCGTTGCGGTTTGTAGCGCGGCAGCAGTTTTTCCAAATCGAGCGGCGTGTTTTCCGCGCTGTATTCGATGCACAGAGCGATTTCCGCATCGCTGAGACCGGGCTCCGCGGCGGAGCCATTGGCCGCGGAAAAACCGCGGCGCAGAATGTTCTCGACATCCTGGCGGAGTTCGCTCCGCGCGCGGTCCAGATGACGCGACACGCTGGACTCATGCTCCTCGAAGAAGCGGCCAATCTCGGCGAGGGTTTTTTCTTCGGCGTAGTAGTAGCGGAGGCGCTGTTGTTCTTCGCGCGGGAGGCGCTGGAGCGCGGCTTGAAGAGCGCGAGTGAAGAGCGCGACGTATCGCTGGCGATGGGGATCAGCGAGGGACGCGTGCGGGGCGGCTCCCGGGAAGGAAGCTGCTGCTTGCGAATCGTCGTCGCCCAATTCCTCGAAGCGGCGGCCGGCGCGGATAGCATCGATGTGGCGCTGGGCCAGAACCGCTCGCAGCCAAGTCTTAAGCGAACTGCGCCCGTGAAAGTAACGGAAGAGCGATCGCTCCGTGCCCTTGCCACCATCGAGGCCGTAGAGATCGGCAAAAAGAGAATCGGCGAGATCGCACGCTTCCGGTGAACTGGCATTGCGCTGAAGAATCGCGGCCGCGGCGGTATGGAGGTAGACGCGATAGGTGGCAAAAAACTCTTCCCAGGCGGCTTCGCAACCTTCCGCGCACGCACTGGCCAGCGCCAAGTCTTGCAGATGAAGCGCACGGAGGTAGTCTTCGAGTTGCCGTGGAGTTGAGGTAGCAGGGGAGAGGCGCTTTTTGGCGCTGCGTTCCAGGGCGGCGGCCCAGCACTCGGGCGAGAGTCCCCAGCGGCCCGCCTGCGCCTGAAGATACAAAGATTCGAGAAGGGAGGCAGAGCCGTGCAAAGAAAGGACGGAGTCCGCCGGTGGAGCTTTTGCGCGACGATCTGGGGCGTCTTCAGTCATCTTCCCTTCGGTAGTAAGGCCGTGTAAACGCGGCAAACGCAAACCAACGCGGGGGTAGCCCCCTGCATCCTAGAGCATAAGCCCGAGGGACGGAAGACGGTGCGCAAAATCTGGGCACCTAACCGGAATTTGGAGTATCCTATCGGGGTGTTGCGCCCCCAGACTCGCAACTGAATCGGCCTCGCCGGGTTAGAATTGGGTGCGCTGCCTGCGCTCGCGGGAGCATTAGCGACTTCGCGACGCTAGTACGAAAGTCCTATTCGGACTCCCTCAGCCTCGTCAGTACGCTGGTACTGCTGGAGCGCGTTTCCTATTCTGCTAGCGAACCTGGGACCCTCAGGAATTCGTGGGGTGCCCATTTTCGCACGACGGAGTGCTCACGAGGCGGCACGCGGATGACAACCATGATTGTAGATCCACCACGCAAGACGACGATGGGCGTAGGTTTCGAGGCAAACCGCAGCCGCACACCCAATCCTCAAGCCTGGAAGCAGGCCATCGGTACGAAACCCATCCCCGCGCGCCTGGCACTGCTTCCGGAGTCCAAACCGCGCTGGGACCGTATCGGCATAAGCGCCGTGGGCCAACTGGCGCTCCTGACATTCTTATTGCTGATCCCCCTGGTGTTTCCGGAACACATGAGAACCGCCCTGAACCTGCGGCCCACGGAGCTGATGCAACCGGTCACGTTGGTGCCGGTTGCCCCCGAGCCACCGCCACCACCTCCGCCCAAGGTCAAGCCGAAGGCTCCGCCGGTCGTAAAACCGGAAGTGCCCGAGCCCGTCAAATTGAATCCGAGACAGACGCATGTGTTTTTGACGGCGAAGGTTGAGCCGCCAAAGGTGCGCACGGTGGATGCGAAGCCCGTCGAACTTAATCCCGCATTCGATCCGGTGAAAGTTGACATACCTACGAATCAGCCGAAGCGCCCGAAAGAAGACGTAAAGGTGGGAAATCTGGGCACGGGCAGCGCGGCACCCGCCACAGTAGTTGCTCCCGTGAACAAGGTGCAGACGGGCGGGTTCGGCGATCCTAATGGAATTCCAGGGAAGGGTGACCCGAACAAAGCGACGAACGTGAATCGGCTGGGGTCACCTGCGTTGCCGGGGGGACCCGGGTATGGAAACGGGACCGGCGGTGACAAAGGAATTCGCGGAACGGTAGCGAGCACCGGTTTCGGGAACGGGACGGCCAATCCTCCTCCCAGCGGCGGCAAGCGGGGCACGATTCAGTCCACCGGTTTTGCGGACCAGACAGTGACGAGCGACGCTCCGAAGAAGAAAGCCGTTTCCGGCGAAGGGGCCACAACTCCTGTTGACATCCTGGAAAAACCACGTCCTGAGTACACTGCGGAAGGGCGTAAGCTGAAGATAGAAGGTGACGTAGTTATTGAGATGGTATTCCTGGCGAATGGCAGCGTCCAGGTGAACCATGTCATCAGCGGTTTGGGCCACGGTCTAGACGAGTCGGCAACCCGGGCAGCACAACAAATCAAGTTCAAGCCAGCAAAACGCGACGGCCAGCCGGTGGATTTTCCGGCACGCGTACGGATTGAGTTCCGTCTGGCGTATTAAGTATTAGGGGGAGAGAGAAAATGCGTAAGCTAGCTACAACCATCCTCGTTCTGGTCCTGAGCGAGCTGGGAGCCATCGCAGCTACAGCGGCGCCCAAGCCAGCTGACCAGCCGCGGACCATGGAAGACGTCGTGGACCGGGTGATCACCAATGAAAACCGCGCCAGCCAGCAGATCCGCCAGTATTCGCCGCTGGTGGAGACGTACATCCAGAACCTGAAGCCGGACAAGGAACTTGGTTACGTTCCTGCGGGGGACAAATATTTTCTGGGGCGCGCCGACTTTACGAAGGGTGTCTCGCTGGTTTCGCTGACGGACACCAACGGCAAAGGGAAAAAGATTTTTGGCTCGATTGGGAATTTCTTTTCGTTCGCGCTGCAGTTCGTGCCGGACGGCTTCCTGCAGATGATCTTTATTGATACAAACGGGTTCGACAAGCAGCACTACAAGTTTGATTATGTGCGGCGCGAATTCCTGGGCGAAGTGCGCTGCCTGGTGTTTGACGTGACGCCGCAGGATAAGAGCGGCAAGGGCCGTTTCCTGGGGCGCATCTGGGTGGAAGATCAGGATTACAATATTGTCCGTTTCAACGGTGCGTATAGCGGAAACGGACACTCCAGCTGGTGGTTCCACTTCGACAGCTGGCGGACGAACGTGCAGCCGGGGATGTGGTTACCCTCCTTCGTGTACAGCGAAGAAAAGGACATGCACTACAACCTGACGAAGAAACTGGATTTCAAGGCGCAGACGCGCTTGTGGGGTTACAACCTGGGCCACGCCAGCCAAGAACAGGAACTCAGCAAGATTCTGGTGGAGAGCGCGGTGCAGGACGATACCAAGACGGCCAACGACCTGTCGCCGATCCAAGCGCAGCGCTCGTGGGACCGCCAGGCGGAGGATAACGTCATCGATCGCCTGGAACGCATTGGCCTGATCGCGCCGAAGGGTGAAGTAGACAAAATTCTCGAAACGGTGGTCAACAACCTGGAAGTGACCAACAACATTGACGTCGAGCCGGACGTGCGCTGCCGGGTGATGATGACCTCGACGCTGGAGTCTTACACGGTGGGACACACCATCGTGCTCAGCCGCGGTTTGGTGGACGTATTGCCGGATGAGGCCAGCCTGGCCACCATGATCGCGCACGAACTAAGCCACATTGTGCTGGGCCACCGCCTGGATTCCAGCTATGCGTTCTTCGATCAATTGCTGATCGAGGACAAGGATACTTTCCGGCACTTTGGATTTGCGCGCACTCCCGACGAGGAAAAAGCGGCCAACGCCAAAGCGCTGCTGCTGCTGAACAATTCGCCGTACAAGAATCAGTTGGGCAACGCGGGACTTTTCCTGACGGCGCTCACCACGCGCGAGAAGGAAATTCCCAACCTGATCAGCCCGCACCTGGGCGATCGCGTGCCGGCCATCGGCGACCTGCGATCCTCGATGCCGGCGGACCAGAAGCAGAACCCGCAGATGATTACGGCGCTGCCCATCGGGGGACGCGTCAAGCTGGACCCCTGGAACGACCGGCTGGATCTGATCAAGAGCAAGCCGGTAGGCACGGTGGCCGAGCGTGAGAAGATGCCTTTTGAAGTGACGCCGTTCATGCCGTACTTGACGCGCTACGGAGCGGACGCTTCGAAGCCCATCGCGGCAAGCGCGGCTACGCCTTCCGATGCGAAGCAAGGTGCCGGGTCGGCGAGCAAACCGTAATACTTTTTTGCAGATTGAAAACTTCGCGGCCCGGTGAGTTCTTCACCGGGCCGTTTTCTTTTGTGTGCCGGACTTTCGTCCACCAGAGGATCGCTTAGCGCCGCGAGGACAGTTCGCGGATCAGCTTGTAGTTGAAGTCCACGCCGTCGTAGAAATCCTGGACTCCCAGGCGTTCGTCCTTGCCGTGCGCGCGGATGTCGTTGCGGTCAAAAAACATGCAGGAGATTCCGTAGGTGGGGATGCCGGCGATGCGCGTGATCCTGCCATCGGTGGCGCCTGTGGACATGGTGGCGATGAGAGGCACGCCCGGCCAGGAGGAGCTGAGCGTTTTCTCCAGGGCATGCATGACTTCCGGAAGGAGCGGAGAGGGTGGCACACCCACCACGGGGACGATTTTTCCGTCCGCGGAACGCTGCGCAACCACCGTGACGGTTACTTTCGGATCGTTGGCGACGCGTTCGAGAGCCTTGCGGACTTCTTCGGGATCTTCGCCGGGGAAGATGCGGCAATTGACGTTGGCGCGGGCGGTTTGCGGAAGTGCATTGGGGGCGTGGCCGCCGGAGAGCATGGTGGCTACGCAGGTGGTGTGCAAGAGCGAATTGTAATAGGGGGAGACGGAGAGGCGTTGCACCGCTCCATTCAGTTGTGCCGCGTCGGGAGGCGGCGGATACATAGCAACAACTTTCATGTCGGCCGACACCTGTCCGGTGGTGATCGCCGCGGTCTTCGCGAAAAAGTTCCGGGTGATCTCGTTAATGTTCAACGGGAACGAATACGATTGAAGGCGGGCCAGGGCGCCGGCCAAGTGGTAGATGGCGTTATCCGGGCTGGGGACGGAGCTGTGGCCGCCGGGATTCAGCGATTCGAATTGATAATCCACGTAGACTTTTTCGCTGGCTTGAATGCTCGCCAGCAAGAGCTTGTCTTTGTCCTTTTCGAATTCACCGGCATCGAGATTGATGCAGTATTCCGCGTCCACCCAATCGCGATGCTCTTTGAGCAGCCAATCCACGCCGTTGAAGTTGCCGCCTTCTTCGTCGGCGGTGAGCGCGAGAATCAGGTCGCGGTCCGGGAGATAGCTTTCTTTTCTTAGGCGGAGAAAATTGGTGACGAGGATGGCGTCGCCGGACTTCATGTCCTCCGTGCCGCGCCCGTAGAAGTAGCCGTCTTTTTCGAGGAATTCGAAGGGGTCGGTGGTCCAGTCCTCGCGATGGGCTTCGACCACGTCGAGATGGCCGATGAACAGGATGGGCTTGCGTTTTCCGGTGCCGTGAAAACGGACGACAAGATTCTTTTTGCGTTCGTTTGGCCCGGCGACTTTTATGTCGTCTTCCGCGAATCCGCCTTCGCGCAGTCGCTTAGCCATAGCTTCCGCGGCGGTGGTGACGTTGCCGACGGAATCGGTGGTGTTGATTTCAATGAGTTGTTTGAAAATCGCGCGCGCCGTTTGCTTGGTTTGATCCGGGCTTTGCGCGCGGCCCGCGGGCGAAACAGTCGCGATCAAGCAAAAGGACAAGATCCAGCGTATCCCTCTTTGCATTTCTTCTCCTTCGAATGCAGCTTCATGAGAAAGGCAGTTGACCCGGCGGCGATCCCGGTTGTTGTGCCGTCCTCGAGTCCAGAGCGAAGCGCAGACAGCGGGACAGGTGCGAGGCGGACCAGAACAGCAAAATCATGCCGAGTCCGCGGTCCAGCACAAGAAACACCACAAACGCGATGAAGACCGCCAGTCCTGTTCGATCGGGGCGCATGAGTGGCACTTGCAGACGTGCATTCACAAAGCGAGCTAGCTCGCGCGGCCATTTGTAGACCCAATACAAACCGTAGACGGGAATTAGGTGAAACCAGGCCGCGCGCAGCGGCTTGATGGGATATCCGCAAGCAGTCGCCTGAGCGAGGACGAGATGATATTCATAGACACAGACGAGCCAGTAGACCAGGCTGATGAAATTGGCGAGAAACAGGTACAGCGGAGGAATGAGCAGCGGTTCCTTGGCAAGTTCCGGGTGCAGGGTGATGGCAACCATTTCCGCGATCAGCGTCGTGACACCCAAAACGTAGCCGATCCAGATGCGCGGGAACGGCGGCAATGCACCGGGTTGCGCCTGTTGCTCCTGCGATTCTCCGCCAGACCAATCCATTTCGTCCTCGAGGAAAGTGCCTTGGCAGCGTAACGGCCTGGCTATTGGTCCGTCAAACCATTTGCAGACGCGGCCGAACGGCAAGGTTCCGGAAAGTTGCCTCGCCTTGCGCGTCTTGCTTACACTGGCGGAGAACTTATCGCGGAGGAAGAGATGACATCGGGCATAAAACGCTGCATGCAAGTTGCACTGGGGGCCGGATTGTTTCTTGCGGGAGCCGCGGCGGGTTCGCTGCACGCGCGCGGCGCGGCAGTGGTGAACCGCTTTGGCCAGCCGAAGACCGTGCTGCACTTCGTAGTTTACAAGTTCAAGGACAACGTCTCGAATTACGACCGGGAAAAAGCCATCAACGGCATCAAGGACATGGCGGGAAAAATTCCGGGCATCAAGAATGTGTGGCTGGAAACCGAACGGAACCAGATCAAGGAGTTCAGCGGCGTCTATGCCATCGAATTTACAAGCGCGGAGGCCGCCGCGGACTATGCGGAGAGCCCAATTCACGAGGCTTGGTCGAAGACGTGGCAGGAACAGCGCGAGAACAGTTTGTCCTTCCAGGTTTCAAATCCGTAGCCAGATCACTGATTAATTTTCGCGCGTGATTCCGTATCGCTTGCGAATCATGCGATCCGCGGCGCTATCCGTGAGCAAGCGCTTGGCCCACTTGGCGAAGGCCGCCAGCGAAGTTACGGTATAACGCGCCTTGGGGCGTGGCGCTTCGATGGCCTGCAGCATGATGCGCGCGCAATCCTCGGGTGTGGTTTTCGACTGAGCGCGGGTGCTGCTGGCGTTGCCCATATAGGTCGCGTAGATTTTGGCGTAGGGCCCAGCCTTGATTTTTTCCTGGTAGGGTTGCGCCAGGTTCATGGCGGTAGGTTGAATGTTGGTGACGATGTAGCCGGGCTGAATCAGAATCGTGTGGATGCCGAAGGGATAGAGCTCGTGGCGCAGTGCGTTGCTGAGCGCTTCGATGGCGTGTTTGGAAGCGCTGTAGGCGCCTTGCGTCGGAGGCGTCACAAATCCGGAGACCGAACTCATCATCAAGATGCGGCCTTTGCGGCGCTCGCGCATTTTTGGCAGGACTGCCTGGGTCACGCGGATCACGCCGAAGAAGTTCGTTTCGAATTGGCGGCGCCAGTCTTCCATGCGCAGGTCTTCTACGGCGCCGGGGTAGACAAGCCCCGCATTGTTGATCAGTACGTCGATTTGGCCGGCCTCTTGATAGATAGCGGAGACGGCCCTTTGCACGGAACCGTCATCGCAGACGTCCATGTCCAGTGTTTGGAGCGGCAGCTTCTTTTCCTTTGCCAGTGCTTCAAGTTGTGCGCGCTTCTCCGCGGAACGGCCGGCGGCGAAGACGCGATAGCCGTGCTCGGCGAGCAAAAGAGCCGCGGCCTTGCCCAGTCCATCCGTCGCACCCGTGATTAAAACGGTGTGAGTTCCGCGCTCCGCGCTCATTCGTTCCCCCTTTTGGCGAAGGCTATCGTAACGCGGAAAGGAGTCGGGCTGCGCCAGAGGTTTTGGCGTCTCGTTTTCGGCACAGTCCACGCACGCAGCGCCGTTCGAATAGAACAAGCTTGCTAGACTAAAAGCATCTCCTACGATTTAATCGAGCCGTTTCGGTGAGCCCGCATGCCGATTGACGAAAACCTCTCTGTCGCTGAGCCCGGTCGAAAGTGGAAGCTCGGCTTTTGGAGCTTGATCGCCACGCAGTTTCAGGGCGCGTTCAACGACAACGGCCTGAAATTCTTCGTCATCTTCCTCATCCTGGGTACCAATCCGACGGAAGCGCAAAAAGATCTGCTGGTTTTTGTCATTGGGAATCTATTCGCTCTTCCGTTCCTTTTGTTTTCGATGGCGGGCGGATACCTGGCCGACCGGTTCAGCAAACGAAGCGTCGCAATCGCGACAAAGATATTTGAAGTATGCGCGATGCTTTTCGCCATGTACGCCTTCGCACGCGGTAACTCGCGAATGGCGTTTGCTGTCATTTTTCTTGCTAGCACGCAAGCCGCTTTCTTTGGCCCCGCGAAGTACGGTTTGCTGCCAGAGCTGCTGCCGGACAGATTGCTGTCCTGGGGCAACGGGATTCTCGAGCTCACAACGTTTCTCGCCATTATTGCGGGTGCGGTCGTCGGCCCGCTGCTGGCGCAGAGCTTTCATGGGCGTGAAGCAATCGCTGGTCTGATCTTCGGGGCATGTTCCTTGGTTGGTCTGACGACGAGCTTCACCATTTCCCGCGTGCCTGCGGCAGACCCCTCCAGGAAATTCCGCTTCAATATTTTTGGTGACCTGACAAAACAGGTTCAGATTGTCCGGCCGGATCGCGTCCTGCACCTTGCAATCGTTGGCAATACGTACTTCTGGTTTCTCGGCGCGTTGTTGCAGTTCGTGATTGTCTTTTACGGGCGCGAGATTTTGCATCTTGACGAGACGCGCGGCGGTTATTTGCAAGCGGCTCTTGCTATTGGCATCGGCGTGGGGAGCTACGCCGCCGGATTGCTTTCGGCAGGAAAAATCGAGTACGGGCTGATTCCTCTTGGCGCCATCGGCATGTCGGTGTTTGCGTTTGCCATCTCGATCCGCGGGTTGAGTTTTCTTCAAGTGCTGATTTTCCTGGGGGCCCTCGGTTTTGCGGGCGGCTTTTTTGTCGTTCCCATCAACGCGCTGATCCAACACCGGCCGGAAGAGAGCCACAAAGGCAGCGTGATTGCCTTCGCCAATTTTCTATCTTTTGTTGGCGTGATTGTGGCGTCGGCCATTTATTCAGGATTCACGCACTATCTGCATGTCGGGCTGGCGTCCTTCTTTCTGTGGACAGCAGTCATGTCGCTGGCGGCCACAGTCTACGTGGTGTGGCTGCTGCCGGATTCGCTGCTGCGGCTTTTTCTGTGGATTGCGACGAATACGCTGTATCGACTGGACGTTGAGGGGCGCGAAAACGTGCCGGCGCGCGGCGGAGCGCTGCTAACGCCGAATCACGTTTCCATGGCCGATGCGGTGTTCCTGATTGCCTCGCTCGACCGGCCGATTCGCTTCATCATGTTCAAAGGCTCCTACGAGCATCCGCTCGTGAAACCGTTTGCAAAGATTATGGGCGTGATTCCCATCGCGTCGGATCAGGGCCCGCGAGAAATGATTCATTCGCTGCGCATGGCCACGGACGCGCTGAAGAACGGCGAAATCGTGTGCATCTTCCCGGAAGGGCAGATGACGCGCATCGGGCAGATGCTGCCGTTCCGCCGCGGAATGGAACGCATCATCAAGGGCGTGGACGTGCCGATCATCCCCGTGAACCTGGATGGCGTGTGGGGCTCGATTTTCAGTTTTTCCGGCGGGCGATTCCTTTGGAAGCTTCCACGACACATTCCATATCCCGTGCGCGTGACGTTTGGCAAGCCGTTGCCGCCGACGGCGACGTCGCTGGAAGTCCGCCGCGTGGTGCAGGACCTCGGCGCGGAGGCATTCGCGCGACGAAAGAAGCGCATGCACACGTTGCCCGAATCGTTCATTTACACGTCGCGGCGGCATCCGTTCCGCTTTGCCATGGCGGATGGGCAAAGACCGAAGCTGAACTATTTTTCGGCTCTGGTGGGAGCGCTGGTGCTGGCGCGGCGCTTGCGAAAACAGTGGCGAGGGCAGGAAATGGTGGGCATCCTGCTGCCGCCGTCGGTGCCTGGCGCGCTGGTGAATTTCGCGGCGATGTTGATGGGGAAGGTTCCAGTCAATTTAAATTACACCGTTTCGAACGAGACGCTGGCCTCCTGCGCGCAGCAGTGTAATTTGAAGACGATCGTGACGGCGCGGGTCTTTCTCGAAAAAGTGAAGATACAGCCTCCCGGTGAAATTATTTTCATTGAAGACATGGCCAAGGACGCCGGGTTCGGCGAGCGTGCCGCCGCCGCGCTGGTTGCATGCCTATTCTCGAAAAAATCGGTCGCCAAATTTGCGGGCGCCGAGCGGCCAGCGTCTTTGGACGACATTGCCACGATTATTTTTTCCAGCGGCTCGACCGGCGATCCCAAGGGTGTGGTCCTCACGCATTACAACATCGCCTCCAACGTCGAGCAGCTCAGCCAGGTTTTCATGCTGCATGCCAACGACCGCATCATGGGCATCCTGCCGTTTTTTCACTCGTTCGGGTTCACAGGGACGCTTTGCCTGCCGGCCGCGACGGGGATTGGCGTGGTCTTCCATCCCAACCCTCTCGATTCGCGCGTGATCGGCGCTCTCGTGAACAAGTATGCGGTCACGATGTTGCTTGCCACCCCTACCTTCTTGAATGCCTACACGCGCCGCTGCACGCCGGAAGAATTCGGCAGCTTGCGCTTTGTGATGGCCGGCGCTGAAAAATTGCCCGATCGGATTTCACAGGCTTTCGAGGATCACTTTGGCATTCGGCCGCACGAGGGTTACGGCTGCACAGAATGCTCGCCAGCGGTCACCGTGAATACGATCGATTTTCGCGCCGCCTCCTTCCGGCAAGTCGGAGCGAAGCGCGGCACCATCGGCCATCCATTGCCGGGGATGACGGTGAAGATTGTGGATCCAGAGACCTTGCAGCCCGTGGCCGCGGACGAGCCGGGCCTCCTGCTTGTGCGCGGCCCCAACGTGATGCGCGGCTATCTCAACAAGCCCGAAAAGACCGCCGACGTTCTGCGCGATGGCTGGTACAACACTGGCGACATCGCGCGATTGGACGAGGACGGTTTCTTGAAGATCACCGACCGCTTGAGCCGCTTCAGCAAAATCGGCGGAGAAATGGTGCCGCACATCAAGGTCGAGGACCTGCTGCAGGAGCTGGCCGGGGTCACGGAGCAGACATTTGTCGTGACCGCCGTCCCCGACGAGAAAAAAGGCGAACGCCTCGTCGTGCTGCATATTCTCGATGATGCAAAGCTGGAGGAATGCCTGGAAAAACTGGGGAAGAGCGACTTGCCCGCGCTGTGGCGGCCGCGACCGGACCAATTCCTGCGAATCGAGAAACTCCCGTACCTCGGCACGGGAAAGCTCGATCTGCGGAAGGCGCGTGAATTGGCGCTGGAGCTGAAGCAGCGCGTTTCTTGAAAAGCTTCGAGCGTTGCCGGCGCGCAGAAAGCGATTCATGACGCAAGCGGAAAACTCAAGACCGTGGCGGGGATTGCTCCTGCGGCTGATTCTAACGGCCATCGTTCTCACGATCTGGTTCAGGACGCAATCGCTCATCGGCGCTCGGACTCCTCCTCCTTCAGGAATGGGCGACGCGCTCCACAACCTGACCGCTGGATACAACGCCTACTTTTCCCAGCACTCCTCCGCAGCCAACGCGCTGCTGATTGCAAGTTCCGCGTTCATAGACGCTCTGGGTCTTTTCCTTCTCGGCAGCTGGATATTTGGAGGAAGCGTTCGCCCTTTCCTCGGATTATTTCTGCTGATGGCACTGCGCCAGGTGATGCAAGCCATCTGCGCGCTCCCTGCACCGCCCAACATGATCTGGCACTATCCTGGGTTTCCCTCGCTGCTGGTAACCTATCACGTGGCCAATGATTTTTTCTTTTCCGGGCACACTGCTATCGCTGTTTTTGGGGCGGCCGAGCTCTCCCGATTCCGGCGGAATTGGCTCACCCTCACAGCTGTTGTCATTGTCGTTTTGGAGGTCGCCACGGTGTTGATCCTCCGCGCGCACTACACCATGGATGTGTTCACGGGGATTGTCGCGGCACTGTGGGTAGCGCGTCTTAGTGAACGGATTTCTCCAGGCATTGACCGGCTGTTGGCTGGCTCCAAGTAAGGATTCCGATGCGCGAAACGCAGGAGTGGATCATGTCGCACTGGGGAAAGGAGATATCGTTCAGCCCACTTCTTCCATTTCGAATGGTTGCAACGACGTTCGGCGAATCTGATGAATTCAGTCGTGGTGACCAAGGACAACGGCAGGCCGACCTGCATCGAGGACGGTTTCCAAAACCTCGAAACGATTGAGAAGAACTTGTCGAATGACAAGTGGCCTAAGTAAGTTCAAAGCACGCGCGTCGCCGCCGATGGCTACTTCAAGCCCCAGAACGAGGCATCGGGCTTCACCAATTCGAATCCGGCATCCCACGCTTCATGGCTGCGCCAGACGACTTCGGCATCCGCCTTGCGCCCTGTTTCTGGATGCACCAGGCGAACGCGTTTGTGAAGCGGCAGGTCTGCTCCCACCACCGCCATGCACCCCGAATGACTGACGTCCACGGTGACGGCGTTAGCTTGCTCCTTTGCTCCAGACTCTTCCCACTCCACCAGCAACTTCACCCGGGAAATGATGCGCTTGTGGCTTCGTAACCGTTCCCAACGTTCTTGTGCGGCTCTCGCTGCGGGATTGTTGAGAGTGATGGTGTTCATCTCTGGCCTCGCTGTGGAAGAATTACCGGCCCGGGGGGTAGAAGATACAACCTAATTCAGTAAATTGCTGAGGTCAATAGTACTTTTTCGAATGCACCCTCCTGGTCAATCGCCCGCTTGCTTGAAACGGCTGATATTGGCCGATCTGTTCGAATTCTTGGACCCAGAGGATTCCGCGAAGCGTGGCCCCTGTGGAAAAGTGGGAGTTCCGACGACAAAACGCGTGACCGGAGAGTTGTACCGAAGTGGAGCACCAAAGGAAATTGACGCCCGGCTATGATTCGAACTTGCGCCTTTTGGTCCACGCAAATGCGCGAACTCGGGCCGTCGTTTCCAACGAATGCGTCAGCTTTGTTGCAAGCGGCTATTCTCTAGACGTTTCGCTGGGCTCAATAAGCTCTGCACGGGGCTCACTTTCCTGTGTAGCTGATCCGCCAGATGGAGTTTGAACCGTCATCGGTAACCAGCAACGAGCCATCGGGCGCGAGGGTGACGCCAACTGGGCGTCCCCAAACGTGTCCGTTGTCCAAGACGAATCCGGTCATGAAGTCTTCGTATTCGCCGCTCGCTTGTCCGGTCTGGTGGAGAGGCACGCGAATGAGTTCGTAACCAACGCGCACGGAGCGATTCCAGGATCCGTGCTCTGCAGCAAAAATGTCGCCCTGATACTCCGCGGGGAATTGTTTGCCATCGTAAAAAGTCAGTTCCAGCGAAGCATTGTGGGGATGAAGAATGACATCCGGCGTGATGACCTTGTCTTTTAGCTCCGGATGCTTGCCTTCGTGCCGCGGGTCTTGGTGGCCGCCCATGTACCACCAGGGCCAGCCGTAAAAACCCCCTTCCTGCACATGAGTGATGTAGTCCGGGACCAAATTGTCCCCAAGTGCGTCGCGTTCGTTGACCGAACACCACAACTCACCCGTTTTCGGATTGACGGCGAGGCCGACACAATTGCGAATGCCGTAGGCGTAAACACGCATCCCCGAACCGTCTGGATTGAATTCGAGAACGTCCGCGCGATTCTTCTCGTCAGGAGTTGTATCGGGGTCGTCGATATTTGATCCCGAACCGACGGAGACAAACATTTTCTTGCCATCTGGCGTGAACTGGATGTCGCGCGTCGAGTGGCCCCCTGGCCCGGGTAAATCGGCGATGTGCTCCGCGGGTGCGGTAGCCTTCAAATCGCCGTTGTGATACGGAAAACGCACCACCGACACCGTGTTACCGATGTAAATCCACTGAGGGTCCGGCCCCGGGGGATAAAAATTGATGCCGAACGGACCTTTGAGCCCCGTTACGAATGTCGCGGTCTTCTCTGGCTTGCCGTCGGCGGTAATGCCTCGAAAAACGAGTATCTGGCCGGCTTGCATCTCGGCGACAAAGACATCTCCATTGGGCGCCGTGCGGATCAACCGCGGGTTATCAAGCCCCGTCGCGTACAGTTCCACTTTGAAGCCAGGCAAAACCCGCGGCCACGCTTTTTCTGGGCGCGGCACGAGTTTCGGGCCATTGCCGGCTGACGCGGTGGCAAGCGGGGCGGGCAAATCGTCCAAAGTGATTTTGCGAATCGTTCCAGGCTTCTCGAAACGGTAGTCAGTAAACGGAGCTTTCGGCGGCGGCGAGCTATTTCCGGTCTTGATGGCTTCGTTGGCGGAAAGCGGCACGCGAGGAGAACCGGGCTTAAGACTGCCAAGGACGCGGAGATAGTTGATGATTTCCCATCTCTGCCGTTCCGGCAGACTTGCCCAGGACGGCATGCCATTGTTTATATCGCCCTTGGTGACGTACCAAAAAAGTTCGCCGTCGCTGGCTGCCTGTGCCTTGCCAGCGGCCAAACCGGGAATGTTTCCCGTGCCTTCTCCGTTTTCTCCGTGGCATTGTGCGCAGCGAAGATGATATGCCTCCCTGGCGGAGTTGGGGTGCTGGCCCTCGTAAGGATTTTTCTCCCCCTTCACTGACGCCGGGGCATTGTGAAAACCCGGATTTTGCGCCGGCGTTGCTTGAAAGAGCAGAAAAGAAATCACGGTGCACTTCGCAAGCGAACCAATGAAAACGCGGATGGTGGCTCTCAAGATGGGATCGACCTCCTAGGATGTCACGGACTGCACCGGTTTTTCCGCCCCCACGATTGCAACGGCGTGGCTTCGGCGAACGGAACGGTCAGCATCTGCAGAATTGCATCGTATCGATAATTTGCGCCGCCCCGCAAGGGCGTTCGATCTTTCGTCAGAAACCAATGCGATTCAAGTTGTGGGTCGTACGCTGGGCGCGACGTACTAGACGCATGTCAGATCGAGCGTCTGAGTCCGCGCGATAGTGAATTCCCTTGCGGAAGTATCCGCCACAAAACATCTCAATTGTTGCTTTCGCTCTCATGCGTGCGCTGCCTGAGCCAATTCCTGCATCTTGCTTTCGTCAATTTTCAGGCCGGCAGCAGCGACGTTTTCTTCCAGGTGTTTGACGCTGGAAGTTCCCGGGATGGGCACATAACCGGAGATCGCGAGAGCAGCCACGCCAGCGCTACCTGCGAGGGTGTCGCCTTCAACCGCTCGGCCACACGACGAACGGGACTGTCTCCACTAGACAGTTGACCTGCCGCCAGCGGGAACCAGGGAATAAAACCCATGTCCTCTTTTTCGCAATATTCCAAAACATCTTCCGCACCGCGGTCGGCCACGCTATAGCGATTCTGGACGCTGACAATGGGAACAATCGTTTGCGCGTGTCGAATCTGCTTCACGGTCACTTCCGACAAACCGATGTGCTTGACTTTTCCTTCCGCCTGCAGGTCCTTCAACGTGCCGAGTTGGTCTTCGGCCGGAACTTTCGAATCGATTCGATGCAGTTGATAAAGATCGATCCGGTCGAGACGCAACCGGCGCAGGCTCCCTTCGCAGGCGGCTCGCAGATGTTCCGGCCGTCCGTTTTCCACCCACCGGTCGGGCCCGGGCCGTTCGAAACCGCCCTTCGTTGCGATCACCAGGTTTGTCGGATACGGGTGCAAAGCTTCGGCGATAATTTCTTCACTCACGTGGGGGCCGTAGGAGTCCGCGGTGTCAATGAAATTGATTCCCAATTCGACGGCGCGCCGCAAAACGCGGACGGCTTCGACTCGATTTGCCGGCGGACCCCAAATTCCCTTTCCCGTGATGCGCATGGCTCCAAATCCCAGCCGCGTAACGCGGAGATCATGTCCGATCTGGAATTCGCCGGCCTTCGCGGCAAGTTCCTGTCCTTGATGCGTTGCCGATTTACTGCCCTCCATAATGTTTCTCCCTTCACACTAAAGCGCTGAAGATTGCCAACCCAATCTTCTCTTCCAGGACCAGGCGTCGGCCCCAAGTGCCAGGCGAGTAGGTTAGATTCTCCGTCGGGGACCTTCGATACAAATCTAGGATTCAATCCTCGAATTAGCCCATTAGTTCATATATTCACCGTAATGGCGGCCGGAAATCAGAGCGCGCTTATACGACACTATGGCGTTTGGAAGGAAAGCATTAGAACGGAATGCCGCAACTGGTTGATCAGAAAGAAGTTGGCCCTTTGTAACTCCAGAGGAAAAGTGCGCTTGCTCAGCCAATATGCAGTGTGAGCGACTCCAGCAATGCTTTGATTCCGTTCCAAGCAATCTGCACACCGATACAAACCAGGAAAAACGACGACAATTGCAGGATCACCGTCATCCCCGTTGCTCCCAGGATTTGCGCCAAGCGGTCGGCAAATCCATAGCAGAGCCAAATGCTGATGGCGATCAACACCAATCCAAGGAGTGCGGCCAAAATTGTCAAAGGATGGTAGGAGTGATGGTGAGCGGCGTTCGCGCCCAAGGTGATGGCCACGGAGATTGATCCCGGGCCTACTGTCAGCGGCATCGTCAAGGGATAGAAGGCCTGGTGGAAGGTGTCCTGCGGCTGGACGGTTCTGTGCACGTCGTGTTTTTCGTCGTCACGCTGCTTCAGCAGCGTCCATCCTGTGGCGATGACGATCAGGCCTCCGCCGACCTGCACCACTGGCAGCGAAATTCCAAAAAAGGCGAGCACGTAAGTCCCGACAAAATACGACCCAATCAGCAGGAAAAAACTGTTCATGGCAATGCGCCAGGACAATGCTTTTCGCGCTTCCGGTGCGTATTCCCTGGTCAGCGCCAGGAAAAAGGGGCTGCCTCCGAGCGGGTCCACGATGGGAAAGAGCGCAACGAGAACCAGGAGCAGATTTTTCGCCGCTTCTTGCATGGGTCCGGTAACTTCTCTCCGTGAGTGAAATTCCACCTATCAGAGTCGCCATGGTAACGGGCAGAGCCTCAGCCATTTCCAAGTTCCGCAGATTGCGACCGTTCAAGCATCCGGCTGCTGATCTCGGAAAATTCAGACACTAATGCGTTTGTACTCCTCCCGGCCAGCGTTGCGGCATCTATCTCAGTACTCAACAGGATGGCCGTCGCCAAGTCTGCACTACACTCCAAACAGGCTTTCTCTGGTCTTCCGGGAAGCTCAAATAATGCCTCGATACGGCCGCAAACGCTACACTGCTCAATCGAATCCTGCTCCGTACCCTTAGGTCCACTGGACATGGTAGTTCCTCTCCTAACAGCAGTCCTTTCAGATGGTAGGGAAAAGGCTTTGAGGAACTCCTGAGCTTTTTATCAGGAAAGCATAAGGGGCAAACGCCGGCGCCACGGCTTTGAGCCAATCCCAAAAATGACACTCCAACAAATTTCTGATGAACTGCGCCTGAGCGAAGTGGCTCCGGAAGCATTCGCGCACAGTCTCTACAAAGTTTAGGGTCCCCTCAGCTGACGCTCACCAACCAGGCTGGAAATGTCCTCGGTTTTGATCCGGCATGCTCAGTTATCTTTCCCTCGTAACAGCGCATGAGCGTAGGCCGGCGCTTTGCCGGCATCTTCATGCTTGCAGTAGGCGTACACGTTCACTCCCTTACCCAGCCATTCCTCGAAACGCTTGCTCCAAGCGGCCAATTGCTTTGCGGTGTAGTTTTCACGTCGCAGGCGCACATACGTAAAATCGGCTGTGAGGACTTCCAGAGGAGTTTCCTTTTCCGTCTCGGCCAAACAAAGGGCCACTCCATGCCGGCGAAGGACGGCGTACGTTTCCTCGGTGTACCACGATGGGTGGCGCACTTCAAAAGCGAACGCAAAGGCCGGCGGGCGAAGGGCGAGAAAATCTTCGAGCAGCGGCTGATCAAATTTGAAATTGGGCGGAAGCTGCACAAGGACGGGGCCGAGGTGGTCCCCCTCGCTCAACACACTGGCCACTTCCAGGAAGCGCTTCAAAACGTCCTGACAGTCGCGCAACCTCTTGATATGGGTAATCTTCTGGTTGGCCTTTAGAGCAAACTTAAACCCTTCGGGAACAGTTTTTGCCCACTGCAAAAGCAGGTTCTCCGTCGGCATGCGGTAAAAGGAATGATTGATCTCCACTGTTTTGAACTGTCCGGCGTAGAAACTTAACATTTCGCGGTCCGGAAGCTTTTCCGGGTAAAAACTTCCCTTCCACTCCTTATAGGAGTATCCGGAAGTGCCTACAGAAAGTTGGCCCTTGCGAGAAATGGTAACCTCCATTTCAGCATTTAATCACAGCTGGGGCACTCGCAGCGCGGGGTCAGGACATCTTCTTCGTTCTCGGCGGTATGCGGTTGCTCAACGCTTCGATGGCTCCCTCCAATCTTTGGCGCCGCTTCCAGAAATCGCCCCAGAGGTCACCTTTCTCTTTTAAGCGCGCAAAAACAGTCTCTATGTTCAAAGTCTCGGGGCGCAGGCTGGAACGCAATTCACGGGATAATAGGGGAGTGGAAACGGGCGCTTTGGGGAACGCTCGGACGGAATACGCGGCAGCCAGCGGCCGGCCATGGGCGTTTTGCTGGACGTCGATCAACACGCGCCCCGCCGGCCTCTTCGCAACGATTCGTTCGCTGGTGACCAAATTGGGGTGCTCGGCAGTCACCATCCGCGCGATGATCTCACCGAAGGTGCGCAACTGCTCGTACGTGTAGACGGGCTCAACGGGTATATAGATGTGGATTCCCGTAGCGCCCGAAGTCTTCAAGAAGCTTGCCAGCTGCAGTTCTTCCAACTTTTCATGGAGCGCTCGAGCGATGGTGACAACGACAGAGAATTCCGTGCCGTCGGAAGGGTCGAGATCAAAGAAAAAGTAGTCGGGATGTTCGAAATCGTCATAACGATTGGACCACGGGTTGTGGTCGATGCAGCCCAGGCCTGTCAGGAATAGCAGCGAAGCGCGGTCGTTGGCCGTCGCGTAGTGGATTGGTTCCCCTTTTTTTTCCGAATCGATCGGCACGGTTTTGAACCACTCCGGCAAACCCTCGCGCATGTCCTTCTGAAAGAAAGCCTGGCCCTTGATTCCATCGGGGTAGCGTCGCAAAACCAAAGCCCGATCGCGTAGAAAGGGCAAGATGAAATCCGCCACGCGGTAGTAGTAAGCAAGCAGATTCCGCTTCGTGTAGCCGGACTCCGGGAAATAAATCTTGTTCAGGTTGCTAAAGCGCAGCCGTTTGCCATCCAGTTCGATGGTGATGTTTTCCGAGCGCCCCTTGAACAACTCGTTTTCGATCTGTGCTTTTGTGCTGAGCACCTGCCCAACGACTTCCGGTGCGCGAACTACGGCCGGGGCGGCAGCAGGCGCAGCAGCAGCAACTTCGTTTTCCCATTGGCAATCCGTGGGACGCCCATCTTCACGAAACGTGAGAAAAACAGGGTGGCGTAGCACGTGCTCCTGCGTCCATCCGCTGAATTTGACACGCGCTACAAGAGCAGGAGAAATCCAGGACGGTTTTTCATTCGTTTCGGGTACGGTGTCGAACGGAGAAGCGGGAACTGCCAGTTCCTTGAACTTGCTGCTCAGTTGGCTGATTTTTTTCGCGTCAAATCCGCTGCCGACGTGTCCGATGAATCGAAGTTTTTTGCCTTGATACAAGCCCAACAGCAGTGAGCCAAAGGGGAGAGCGGAGGTGCGAGCTTCGGTCCAGCCGCCGACGACAGCGTCCACTGTCCTTGCAATCTTCAGCTTTACCCAGGAAGGGCTTCGATCGGAAACATACGGGCTGTCGGCTCGCTTCGCGACAATACCTTCCAGACCATTCTGTTCCGCGAGCGCGAACAACTCTTTTCCGTGTTCCAACTGATGGTCCGCGTAGCGAAACCGGTCGGACGTGTAAAGCAAACGCTGCAGGAGTTGCTTGCGTTCGAGTAGCGGGGCCTCGCGAAGGTCGTACCCGTCGCAGTAGAGAAGATCAAAGACGAAGTAAACGACGGGCATTCCTGCGACCAGGTGCTCGCCGGGTGCGCGCACGTGCATGCGTTCTTGCAAGAGTTCGAAGTTGCTGTGACCCTGGGCATCCAGGGCAACGATCTCTCCGTCAAGAATTGCCTGGCGAGCGGCCAACGCATCGGGAAGGGCGGCCAGTTCGGGATAGCGTTTGGTGATGTCAATGCTGTTACGGGAACGTAGCGTAAGTACGTCATTCTCGATTCGAGCGAGCGCGCGCACACCATCCCATTTGATCTCAAAGAGCCAGTTGGGATCGGAGAAGGGTCGGTCGGCAAGCGTCGCGAGCATGGGTTCCACGCGAGACGGCATTGCGCCCTTGCGCGCGGCCTGCAACTCAGCCGGGTGAATTGGGATTGCCCGGCGTTTGGGAGGCAGCTCCTCTTTAATTTCTTCCAGCGTGCGTCCCGTAACGGCAGAACCGTCGTGCTCGTCGATGTTCCAGGAGGAATCTTCGGCCGCGTCCTTGTGCTTGATCATCAACCATTCGTTGCCTTTTTCGCTTTGTTTCAGTTTCACCAAAACAAAGCTGCCCCGCAATTTCTCCCCGTTCAAACTGAACTTGATTTCACCCTTTTCCAATTGCTTTAGCGCGTCGAGATGGCCCTCGACATGAAAAGTCCCGCGGTCCCATACCATTACCGTTCCCGCGCCATAATTGCCTTCCGGAATTTTCCCTTCGAAGTTGGCGTAGTCCAGCGGGTGGTCCTCGGTCATCACTGCGAGCCGCTTGTCAGCGTGACTCTGGGAAGGTCCCTTGGGCACGGCCCACGACTTCAGCGTCCCATCGATCGCCAGCCGGAAATCGTAATGCAGCCGCGTTGCCCGGTGCTTCTGAACCACGAAGGTATCGCCATGCTCGGCTCCGGGGCGGACTTCTAACTGCGGAAGTTTCGGCTTTGGCAAGCGTGTGCGCTTGCCCGCCGTGGCGGGTTTGGCGGCCGGGGAAGGCTGGTCCTGGACCGTACGGGCGACGGGTTGGGGCTCGCCCGAAGGCTCGGGAGTCCTGTCGAAGCGGCGCTTCCGCCGGTATTCTTCCAGCTTGGCCATGGATGCATTCTATCCCAGCCCGTTCTTAGGCTGGCGGGCTTGCTTTTTTAGCGTTTTAGCCGAGATTTCGCCTTGCCTCTAACCCGCCAGGCGTCTAATCTGGAAAGACTCGGGCACAATCTCTGGTCGCAGCAAAGGAGAACTCACATGGCCACGACTGTCTGGAAAGGCCATCTCACATTTGGCTTGATCTCGATGCCAGTGCGCATATTTGCAGCAGCCCGCAGCGAGCGAATCAGTTTCAACCAGCTCCACAACGAGTGCCATTCACGCCTCAAGCAGCCGCTGTTTTGCCCGGTCCACAACAGAATTGTGGAGCGCTCCGAAGTTGTGAAGGGCTACGAATACGAGAAGGATCAATACGTGCTCTTCACCGAAGAAGAGTTGGACAAAATCGAGCCTTCCTCCGCCCACGTTATGGAAATCCTGGAGTTTGTGAAGCTGCAGGAAATGGATCCACTTTACTTCGACTCGTCGTACTACCTCAGTCCGGAAGACGCCGGGGTCAAGGCGTACAAGTTACTCATGAAGGCCATGGAAGATTCGGGGTACGGAGCCATCGCGAAGCTCACAATGCACCAGCGAGAACACATCGTGATCGTGCGGCCCGGCACAAAAGGAATGACGCTGCACACGATGTTCTATTCGAATGAGATTCGCGCGGCGGAGTCTATTCCGACCGACAAAATCGAATTGAAAGACCAGGAAAAGAAACTCGCGCTGCAATTGATTGAAAGCCTTGCCGCTCCTTTCGAACCGCAGAAATACCGCGACGAATATCAGGAAAACCTGCGCGCGTTGATCGCCGCCAAGCTGAAAGGCCAGCAAGTCACCGAAGTCGCGCAGCCGCATTTGGCGCCGGTAATTGATTTGATGGAAGCTCTCAAAAAGAGCCTTGCAGAGAAACAAGCTCCGGCACAGACGGCCGCTGTGTCTTCGGCAGGACCGGTAGCCGTACCGGCGGGCAAAAAGCCTCCAGCTCGCGCCGTGCAGCCTACGCCCGTCGCGCAAAAGAGGCCAGGTAAGAAAGCAGCCGGCTAATCCCCCAATGGGTGCGTCAGATCGATTCAGTCCAGAACATGTCCAGCGCATCCTCGGTGTGACCGGGAAGCAGCTGGACTACTGGGACCGTTTGCGCCTTGTCTCCCCCCGAAGAGAACTGGGAAACCGCTTTTACGATTTCCGCGATCTGATTGGTCTGCGCACCGTAAAGCAATTGGTCGAAAAAGGAGTGCCCGCTAGCCGCCTGCGGCGCGCACTGACCGCTCTTGGTGAGAAGCTCGTTCAGGTCCAGGCGCCCCTTGCGGAGCTTCGCGTACTTTCTGATGGAAAAGATGTGATTGTGGAACGCCACGGAGCGCGCGTGGAACCGCTGTCCGGCCAGTTTGTGTTGAATTTCGAAACGCGTGAACTTCGTGAACTCGGCGAAAAGGTGTGCGTCATTGCCGAGCGCAACGCCGATGACTGGCTGGCCCTGGCGCTGGAATACGAAGCCGCCAAAAAGACAAGAACAGAAGCGATTGACGCGTATGATCGCGCGTTGCGCCTCGATCCTGCAAAGCTCGAGGCGCTGCTCAATTGCGGAACATTGCACTATGAGGAAGGGAACCTCGAAAAAGCCTCCGAGTATTTCGGCCGTGCGATTTCCTCGCAGCCCGACAGCGCCCTGGCACACTTTAATCTAGGAAGCGTTCTGGACGAACTGGGGGACGTCCAAGCGGCTCGCAATCACCTCCGCCTGGCTGTTCGACTGGATCCGAATTATCCCGATGCACAATACAATCTTGCCTTCGTCTGCGAAAAGCTGGCCGCATTTGCCGAAGCGCGGGAGCACTGGCAAGCATACCTGAAACTGGAACCCGCCGGCCCTTGGAGCAGCTACGCCCGGCAGAGGCTTTCTTCCTCCATGCTAGCAAAATCGGCCGGCAACATCTGATTTGGATCACACTTGAGGCTGCGCTTCTTTGGTCAATGTAAGATAGCGGACCCTTTCCCTGCTGCACCGGGGGCTCGAATCCTTTCTTCGAGGGGGTTACGGAATCGTTGGCCGACGACCATTCCGGAGGAAACCGCCTTGCGGCCATAAGGTCCGCGAGTGTTTTGATTCGCGGTCCTCTCCGCATGTCTTTTTTTCGGATGCTTGGCGCTCGTAACTTGCGGCCGTATAGCAAACAGCCCGATCAAAGAAACGACCAATCAATCTATCGAGTTCTTGCTGTTGATAGAGCTCTATTGCCGAGTCGGCTAGACTGCATGCGCCCACGTACTCGAGCAAACGGTCCTTGGTCAAAACAAGTGCCCACAAGACTTCGGCCAGAGGAATACCCTCTTGGCAGCGTCTCTCCCCGAGCTCGTTGAATCGTGTTTGAATCGCTTCCTCTGACTTCTCCCATAACCAGCGGCCGAGGTTGCGGTAGACCTCATAACACCGATCGTATATTTCCATATCGGGGAGCTTGTGATACGACTCTGTTCGTGGACTGCTTCGTAATTTCTTGACAGTGCTCTGGGCGAATTCTGCCGCACTGCTTTCGATGGTCCTGATCAATCTGTCTGAAAGATGCCTATTTTGACTTGTCAAAGGATGTCTGTTTTGTCCTTCCTTCCGTATTTCAAAAGTTCGATTCGACAACCGCAAGAAGATGGAGCAGGCGGTCGTCGCTGCGGATCGATGCATGACGGCCTCCGGTCGCAGCGACTTTTGTGAAATAGACAGCATCCGACTTCGCTTTGCTCCCTTGTCGCGGCGTCAGATGGTTGGGATCGTTTCGCGGTCGATATAAACTCTGTGGGATTTCGCGGGTTCCCGTGAAAGTTTCATCTCGCGGTCGACTAGCCTGCTCACGATGGCAAACAGGAAGCTCGCCGACAACCCGCACATCAACACGCCGATGATGCTTTCCACTGGACCCAAAGTCCGCCACTCTTGGGGGAGAACGATATCTCCGTAGCCAACGGTGGCATAACTGCTTGTCGAGAAGTAAAACGCGGACTCCCACAATGGAAAACAAAGCCAGCGATAAAAGGCAGCCCAAAGCAGAATCTCGAGTAAGTGCAAAACAATAAAGGCCGTCATTAATCGCACCATGAGCAGAGCGGAACGGATCGGCCCTAGTCTGAGACGGTCGGGTGCCAAACTAGGCTTTGCAAAGGAAATCAGCGCGGCCATCCCAGCGCATTGCAACGAAAGCGTAAGCGTTCCCAGAACGACTGCCGCTCCAGCTTCGCGCACAAAGCTACTCATTGTTCTTGCCAGCCTCCACCGAGATTTCGGTAAATGCTGACCAGACCTAACAGCTCGTTCAACTGAGCTTGAGCGAGTCCCAACTCCGCATCAAAATAATTGGTTTCGTTCGTCAGCACCTCCAAGTAGCTTGTGGCGCCGCCTCGATAGCGCATTTCGGAAAGTTGCGCCGCGTCTTGCGCGGAGAGTGCCAGCAACTGCTGTTGCTCTCGAAACTCCCGGTCCTTGCGATACTCGACCAGCGCATCCGAAACTCCGCGAAAAGCCTGCTGGATGGTCTGTTGATAGATCAGCAGTGTTTCCTGTTGCCGAGCTTCGGAGAACCTCACACCGGAACGAATTCTTCCCCCGGCGAAGATGGGTTGCACCAGCGATCCTCCGAAATTCCACAAGCCGGCCGGACCCGTAAACAGGTTGGTAAGCGCTGAACTCTGGAATCCGCTGCTCGCGGTCAAGCTGATTTGCGGAAAATAGGCTGCTTTCGCTACTCCAATTTGAGCGTTGGCAGCGATCAATTGTGCTTCGGCCTGGCGAATGTCGGGCCGCCGCTCCAGCAGGCTGGAGGGAAGCCCTGCGGGAATGTCCGGCGAATGCGGTTGTTCCGTCAACTTCGCACCACGCGCTATGGGACCGGGATTGTTTCCGAGGAGAGTGCTAATGAAGTTTTCCTGCTGCTCGATGCGTCGCTCCAGGTCGGGAATGGTTTCGGCGGCAGTGAATACCAACTGTTCCGCTTGCCGGACGTCAAGCATGGACGTGGCCCCGCCGTTTGCTAACATTTGCGTGAGTCGCAAGGAGTCCTGGCGCGAAACCAGCGTACGCCGGGAGATTTCGAGCTGCAGGTCTAGTTCACGAAGCTGGAAGTAGGCTGCGGCAACGTCACTCACCAGAGTGCTGATGACTGCTTCACGCGCCCACTGAGTGGCTAACAGGGAAGCCCGCGCGGACTCGTTGGCACGGCGATACTTTCCCCAGAAATCGAGATCCCAAGCCAAGGAGAGATCCACCTGGTGCGCGCTTGTGTCGAATGCCGGGAAGAATTTTTGGCGCGCAGACCGTTGATCGAAAGACTGAGCTCCGGCATTAATCGTCGGCAACCCGTCGGCGCGCGTGATGCCGACTTGCGCCTGGGCTTCGAGGATTCGCGTTGCCGCTATGCGAACATCGTAGTTTTGTTGGAGAGCCGTGTGGATCAGGTCTTGAAGCTGCTTGTCTTGGAAGACCTCCCACCATTTTTGGTCACCGAGCGATTCCGGCGCGGGCTGCGGTGCTTCTTGCGGCATAGTTCCACGGTACGTACCAGGAACGTTGGCGCTCGGCCGCTTATAGTTGGGCCCCACAGCGCAACCCGAAGTAAGGAGCAAAACCAGGGAAAGAGCGAAAAGTGTTCTCACGTTAGTCCGCCTCCGATGGGCTGGGTTGCGCAAGAGCGGGACTGTGCGCTGCGCCGCGGCGATTCGCCAAACGCTCGACCAAGACGAACAGCGCGGGAATAATGAAACTGGCAATCCCGGTGGCGGCCACCATGCCACCAATTACGGTAGTGCCCATGATCTGACGGGCTACCGATCCCGCGCCGCTGGCCGTCCAGAGCGGCACGCAGCCGAGAATGAACGCAAACGAGGTCATCAGAATGGGACGCAGACGAAGTCTTGCCCCTTCGAGGGCAGCGTCAACGAGAGGCTTTCCCTTTTCGTACTCCTCCTTGGCAAACTCAACGATAAGAATCGCGTTCTTTGCGGCCAGACCGATAAGCATCACCAACCCGATTTGCGAGTACACATCGGTCTCGATCTGAACCATGTACGCCGGATAGAAAGCGCTGAGCACAACCCGGCGCAGCCACAACACCGCGAAGGCGCCGAATACCGCGACCGGGGTGCTCAGCAAAACGCTGAAAGGTAATGACCAGCTTTCGTAGAGTGCCGCCAGAATCAGGAACACGAACAACAGCGAGAAGCCGAAGATCACGGAAGCCGGGACCCCTTGGCGTGCCTTCTGCTCTTGATAGGACATGCCCATGTAGTCGTAGCCCATTTCCCGAGGCATGGTCTGCCGGAAAACTTCCTCCAGTGCCGCTGTGGCCTGGTCCGAGCTATAACCCGGCGCGGCGCTGCCGTTGATTTGCGCTGAGCGATACTCGTTGTAGCGCATCGTGAATTCGGGGCCGGAACGCGACTCAAACCTCATCAGCGCAGAGAGGGGAACCGATCCACCTCCGTTGTTGCGCACGTAGAACTGCCCGAGGTTTTCCATATTCGACCGGTAAGGCGCTTCGGCCTCCACGTATACCTGCCATGTACGGCCGAAATCGTTGAAGTAATTGATGAACAGCCCGCCCATGAAAGCCTGAATTGTTCTGTAAACGTCGCTGATGGCCACCCCTTGCTTCAGAACTTTCTCCCGGTCGACCTCCAAGAATTTTTGCGGCACGCTCGGTAGAAAGGAAGAGGATATCGAGCCGATTTCGGGACGCTTGCGAGCAGCGGCCAGGAATTTCTCCAGGTTGCCCGCCAGAAACGGAACGTCCCGCCCGGCACGGTCTTCCAGCACGAACTGAAATCCGCCGGATGTGCCGACTCCGGGGATTGCTGGCGGCGAGAAGCTGAAAGCGGTTCCTTGCGGAAGGTTGCGAAGCTGCTGATTCAAGCGCACCTTGATTTCCTGGAACTGTTCCGCCCGTGTTTCGCGGCTGCTCCAGGGCTTCAGCGTGACGAAAAAGAAGCCGTTGTAAGTAGTCCGCACAAAGCTGAGCAAGCTGAAGCCAACAACACTCGTGGTGTATTCCACGCCTGGCGTGTTGGCGAGGATCTCCTCAACCTGTCTCGCCGCTTCGCTGGTGCGCTCCAGCGAAGTCGCATTCGGAAGATCCATGTTGACGTACACGTAGCCCTGGTCTTCATCGGGCAGGAAGCTGGATGGCAGGAGGCGGCCAAAGAAAAGCCCGGCAAGCCCGCAGGCCGCAAGCACCACCAGCGACAAGATGCTTTTGCGGATCATCCCACCGGACAGCCGAAGATAGATTTCCGTGCCGCTTCCGAACATGCGGTTGAACCAAGCGAAGAATTTTGCGAGCAGTCCGCGGCTTTCCTTCTTTGGCCGGAGCAGGAGCGCGGCAAGCGCCGGACTCAGCGTGAGTGCGTTAAAAGCCGAGAGAACCACGGAAATCGCGATGGTCAAGGCAAATTGCTGGTAGAGGCGTCCGGTGATGCCTGGGATAAATACTGTGGGGACGAAGACCGCCGAGAGAACCAGGGCGATACCGATAACGGGGCCCGAGAGCTCTTCCATTGCCTTTCGAGCTGCGTCTTTGGGAGCAAGACCTTCGTCGATGTGACGTTGGACGCCTTCGACGACGACAATGGCATCGTCCACCACCAAACCGACGGCCAGCACCAACCCGAACATGGAAAGGGTATTGATGGAGAAGCCGAACAGCGGGAAGAGAACAAACGTACCCACCAGCGAGACGGGAACGGCAAGCATCGGGATCAAAGTAGCGCGCCAGTCTTGTAGGAAAAGGTAGACCACTAGGATCACCAGCAGGATGGCGATCAAGAGGGTTTGAATGATCTCCTTTATGCCTTCCGTCACGGCACTCGTCTGGTCAAGCGATATGGCGTAATCCATGTCTTGAGGGAAGCGCTGCTTCATCTCGGCCATCAGCTTTCGGACGCCTGCGGCCGTTTGGACGGCATTGGAGCCAGGCAACTGGTAAACAGGAATGACGATGGCGGGCTTGCCATTCAAGCGGCTGATCACACTGTAGTCTTGTGCGCCCAGCTCGACACGGGCCAAGTCTTTCACTCGAACCGTACCGCCATCCGGCGTTTCCCGCACGATCACGTTTTCGAATTGTTCCGGGGACGTCAGCCGGCCCTGCGCAAGTACGGAATACGTAAATTGTTGGTTCGCGAGAGCCGGCTCGCCACCCACCTGACCGGCAGGATTGACGGTGTTCTGCGCCTGCACGGCACTCACGATGTCCGTAACGGTGATGCCTAGCTTCGCCAGTTTGTCAGGCTGTACCCAGAGCCTCATCGCATACTGCCCCGCGCCAAAAACCTGCGTCTGGCCCACTCCGTACAAGCGGGCGATGCGATCGTTGAGGTTGATATAGGCGTAGTTGCCGAGGAACTTTGTATCGTAAGTGCCCTTCGGGGAAAATATTCCGACCAGCATTAGCGGAGCGGTCACGGACTTTCTGATGGTGACTCCGTAGCTGGTAACGTCCGGCGGAAGCTGACCGGCAGCCAGTTGCTCGCGCGACTGCGTGAGGATGAGGTCCGTGTTCGGGTCCGTCTTCAGGTCGAAGTCCACGACCATGGTGGTTTGTGAATTGCCCGTGGCATTCAAGGAATACATGTAATCCATGTTGTCCACGCCATTGATTTGTTGTTCGATAGGCGTGGCGACGGATTGCTCCAGGGCCTGTGCGTCCGCCCCGACAAAGCTGGCTTGTAGCTGAATCTCCGGTGGAACGATGTTAGGAAATTGCGCCACCGGTAGGCCTGTAATGGTGACCGCGCCCACGATCACCGTAAGGATGGCGATCACCATCGCGACGATCGGGCGGTTGATGAAGAATTTCGACATTGCTCAGTTTCCTTCCTTGGGAAGATGCATGGGCTTGGGAGTAACGAGAGTTCCTTCCTTGAGTTGTTGCAGCCCCTCGACAACAACTAGCTCACCCGGCTTGAGGCCGTCTTCAATAACCCACATCGTCCCGACCGTCTCGCCGGGCTTCACGGTGCGCATGTTGACTTTGTGATCGTTGCCGACAACCGCCACCTGATAGCTCCCTTGCGACTGCGCAACGGCGCTCTGAGGCAACAGCAGAGCGCCTTTTTTTATGTTGGTTTCGACACGCACACGTCCGTACTGGCCGGGACGGAGAACGTTGCCGGGATTGGGAAAGGCTGCAATGATGCGAATCGTGCCCGTGCTTGGATCCATTTGCCGGTCCGCAAGCAGGACCTTGCCTTTTTGAGGGTAGATCCTGCCGTCAGCAAGGATCAGTTCGACCGAGGTACCGTAAAAACGGATAGTGTGTGTGCTGGAAGTGGCGTTGCTCTTCTCCTGTGCGATGAGATACTCATGTTCGTTAATCGGGAAAAAAGCCTTGATGGGATCTACTTGCGAAACCGAAGTCAAGATAGAGTTGGCTCCGACCAAGTTGCCGATTTGGACTTGTGCAATCCCCGCGATTCCGTCTACGAGCGAGGTGACTTTGGTCCACTCCAGGTTGAGTGCGGCTTGCTCCACGGTTGCCTTGGCCGATTCGACGGCCGCTTGTGCACCTAACTTGGCCTGAACCTCGTTATCCAATTGGCTCTTGGCGATGGCCTTGGCTTCTGCAAGAGGTGTGTCGCGCTCTACGTCAAGGGTGCTTTTGCCGAGCTGTGCTTGCGCCTGCGCAAGATCGCCCTTTGCACGGTCGAGTGCCGCCGTGAAGGGCCTCGGATCTATTTCGAACAGAACCTGGCCCCGGCGAACGAGCGAACCTTCCGTGTAGTTTTGCTTGATTATGTAGCCTGAGACCTGGGGTCGGATCTGGGCGTTCACATATCCGTCCAACGTCGCTACCCATTCGCTGTACACGGGGACATCGCGCGTTTCTACCGTGGCAACTCCGACCTCCAGTACTGACGTCGTTGTTGTTGCCTGACTCTTGTTGCACCCAGAGACAAAAATGCCGAGGGCGGCGACGGCTAAAAAGACGGCGCCACAGCGCAGCCGCGGTACTTTGCAAAACCGAAAGCGGACGGCGTAATTCACAATCTCCTCCTTTTGATCCCGAATTCGTAGGAACGGAGCTTCCTGCCTACACCAAATTGGATCGGCTCCTTGTTCTCGCGCGATCGGCGTATGCGCGCTACCGCGGCCAACACGGGGGCTGCGCCGACCATGATTGCTAGAATCACTAGCATCGTCATTGGTTTCTCCCTTCCATTTTTTCCTTGCGCTGAATGTCAATTTCCATCCTCGGAGTCGGAGTGGTTCTGCTGCTGAAGACGATTCCAGCCTCGTTTGAAAAGCGCGACCTTTTGGAGTTCACGTTCGGCCCTGAGCCAATCTTCAAGCTCATCGCCAGGGTGGCCATTACGCTCAAGATAAATTTCATAGGCCCGGCGCCTGATACCTTCGTGGCTTGGTGAGTGGTTTGCAGAGGCATCCACTGCATCAGGCTGAGTGGAACTTGCGTCATGCTCGAAAGTCACCTTTCTCTTGCCATTCAGTGTCATACGCGGGCCTTGTCCTTTCGCGGCTGAATCGCTCTCGATCTCAGCGGACCCCTGACAACTCCGCGCCGCGGGTCCCGACGGGGGTACGCCAGGACCCGTGGTCACAATGACGGTACCGTTGGTTCAGAAACGAAACACGATACCGGCGGAGGGCTGGGCCGTGTGCGTGGTCGCACCGGAGTTTAATGTGGCCAGATCAAAGTCTGGCCGTTCGTAGACGAAGCCCCGGTATTCGGCGCGAAGCGTGAAGTGCATCGTAAGTTCGTAGTCGGCGCCGCCTCCGTAGACAAACGCCGCTTTGGCCTGACTCTGCGCGCCGGAAACGAATCCACCCGCGTTACCCGTGGGATCGAAGACGAGGGTGCCGGCACCTGCGAGCGCGTATGGGCTAAGTCTGAAAATGCGGTGTGGCGCCGTCACTACTAGCGCGCCCGTAGCCTGGTGCACATTAGCTTGCACGCTGAGTGGGCCGGAGGAAGTCAAATTCTGTTGCGTGCTCCGGGCATAGCCGTAACTTGCATCAGCCGCTAGCCAGCGGGTGAAGTGATAGCGGTAGCTTAGGAGGAATCCGCCCGTATCTGTTGCCCGCTGGTTGATCCCATCCCCGCTGGAATCCTTGGTAAAGAAACCTGTTCCTTGGACGCTAATTTCCTGCCAGCGCCCTTCCTGGGCCATCACGCCGGAGGCGCACACCAGGAGTCCAAGAACCATTGCCACTACAATTTTCCGAATCATCCTTCTCTTGCTCCCTGAGCTGGATTTCGTTCACAACCACAAAACCAACTCGATTGAATGCACTTTGGTCGAGAACCAGTTCTCTCGACGGAATGGTGTCGTAACGCGCGCGACTCAGTGACGATGCCGCGGGTCGAAAAAACCGTCCGGACCTGTGAAACACAGGAATCCCAACGCCGCCAATGCAGCGATAAACAGAAACGCCACCATGAGGGCCTCCCTTCGTCCGCGCTTTAACCACACGCATTGCAGGCGACCTGATCTTGCGAGTTATGCCTCGTGTTACCTATCGTTCGTGAAGCGTCCTTCCCGGACGTCCATGCCAATCCGACATAGTGCTTCAGCCTCTCGCGCAATTTCCTTCGCCCATGAAACAGTCGGGCCTTTACCGCATTAACGGAAATTCCCATGATTCGAGCGGTCTCTTCCGTCGACCGCTCGTCAAGCTCACGCAACTGGATTGCCCTCCGTGTTCCGTGCGGCAGCTCACTCAAAGCCGAGAACAGAATTCGTTGCCGCTCCCGCTGTGAATAGCTGTCTTCGGGATTCGGACCTGAATCAGGGATCTCCAGCGCGAATAGTGCCTCGCTCTCGCCTGAATCGTTCATCAACACCTCGTGCCGCCCACGACTCTTTCGCAGTGAGATAAGGGCTTCGTTGATGGCGATGCGCGTTATCCAAGTGGAAAAGGAGGATTTCCCTTCGAATTGGCGCAGGTGGATGAATGCTTTTTGCCAGCTTTGCTGCGCGACATCCTCGGCGTCCTCTCGTGTGCGGGTCATTCGCCGCGCTGCAAAGGAAACCCTTCGCGCGTGACGTTCGACCAGAATTTCAAATGCTTGACGATTCTCATTCTTCGCGGCAGCAACGAGAGTCATGTCTCCGTTGTCGGAAAGGCTGTAGACAGAAGCAGTCGCAACTCCTTGTTTGTTGGTGTCATCTACGAATTTCGGAGATACAGTTCGGTCCTTTCGTGATTTCATCTTTCCCTCTGTTGAAGCAAATGCCTGATGTAGATACCGCTGGCGATAAATTGCGCGCCCTCCTTTGACATGTTTCGCAAGAGCCTCTCACCATTCCTATCGATAAGCGTGAGGTCATTGACATCGACGATGCACTTCAGGTTGTTGTCGGTTCGATGGGTCTTTTTCCAGCATTTCCTCAGCTCCCTTACCCACAACCCAACTAGGCGGCCTTGCAGAATCCATTTCTCTTCCGCTGATGTCTCTGTCCTCGTGATCTTCAACACGTCAACCCCTTTTGTTTAACGAATTGGCTCGTTCGCTTGGCGACAACGGCCGCGGAGTGCCCAGACCCGTTTGCCGCGCCGAGGGACTATTTTGTTGGCGCCTCGCAGTCCACTCCTGGCTGGCGTATCGGTGCCTTCCGCATGCGGACTTCGGTGCCGCCGCGTTCAAAAGAAACCTCGTCCATCATGCTTTTCATCACCCAGATGCCACGCCCGTGGTCGTTGTTGATGTTCTCGGCCGCCGTGGGATCGGGCACCGCGTTCGGGTCAAATCCTTGACCTTGGTCCGTAACGACGACGGAAACCCCTTTCCCCAATTCACAGCGGCAAAAAATTTGAACCAACTTGTGGCAGTCCATACGATTGCCATGAACGACTGCGTTGTTTAGGGCTTCCGCAAGTGCGAGTTCAACGCAGGGTTCCCCACCCCAAACGCAGCGGGACTCCTCGATCAGTCGCATTAAACGCTCCACCAGGAGGGAGATAGCTTTGATTTCACTCGGGATCCAAGCCTTGATCTCGAATAGGACTCGTGCGTCTCCCGGCAGACTGCCGCCCGAAACCGGACCGTTCGTTCGCGGTTTGTTTTTGAGCCATGGTAAACGCCACATGCACATGGAAAATGCATCGCGCGTGCCAAAGTCCCAAGGATTCCCGAAACAGCCGAACTTGTTGAGCTGTCGTGAGTTGAGGCGCGGAGAGGTGACGGGCTTAATCAAACTGCTGGGGTGCCAGTGCCAGCAGCATGGTACGCTGCCAGTTCTCTGGCACATGAACTGGGTTACGTCGGGATGGCGATTTTGATGGTAGACGGAAAGTGAAAATCAGTTTCCCGCATCTCAGCGGACACCCGAAGCCGGTCGAGTTTCCAGCTCCAACAGTGTGTCGGAGCCGAAAGCAAGATAGAACTACACACCGAAAAACACTAGAAATTGAACTTCAGCGCAAACTGGATGATCCGGACCGCGTGGCAGGTTTTCATCCACAAAAAAATTTTCGGAGGACCGGTCGCCGTTATCGCCCGCATTCCTATCGGGATGCCCTCCGATTAGTTCTACAGGGACATCTTCATCTGCAAGTCTCCTTTGTATTTGGAAAACGGTTTTTCAGGTGCGGTTATCGGGACGGAGAATCACATCGTTGAGGCAAGGGATAACTCAACATCATCAGTCTTGTTTACCCCTGTTCGCCGGAGTGGTCGTGCTCGTTGGAGTGTTCGCCGCGATCTTTCTCTCCGGCTAGAGTAAAGGCATACACTTTGTTGTTCCCGATTCCAGGTGGGATATTTCGGTAACGAGACTAGTGAACCGAGACATTCCCACTCTTGCCCGGTTCATTTCGTTTCAACAGAAATGAGCCGACAAACATAATTGCCGAACCTATCGCCAGGAGCCAATACACTTCAACGTAAGAGAGAACCGCAGCCTGGGACTGAACCAAAGCGTACATTCGGGCCAGTGCTTGTTGTTGAGCGGCATGCATGCTCAAGCCGGCAGTCGTCAGGCGCATTGCAAGTGCGGCAGTAGCGTCGTGGAACCGGCTGGAAGCCGTATAACCTGCTAACACGGATTGATGATACTGACTGCGTCGAGCAATAAGGGTTGTGACAGCGGATGTGCCGATGCTTTGCCCAATGTTGCGCATGAAATTCATGAGCCCGGCGGCAGCATTGGTTTTTTCCGATGGCAGCCCGACGTAGCCGGCAAGCGTGAGGGGAACGAATAGAAAGGCTACGGGAAGGTACTGCCACACACGCAATACGGTAGCCGAGCGGAAACTCATAAGCAGATCGATCTGTTTACACGATATGTACATGCTCACCGCAAGACTGATCCAACCAAAGGCTAGGAGATGGCGCGCTTGGAACTGCGTGGTGAGTTTGCCTACCATCGGCAGCGCGACTAGCACCACGAGGGCGCCGGCCGAAAGCACCATACCCGCCTGTTGGGCCGAATACCCCATAAGGGTCTGCAGGAGTTGCGGCATGAGAACCGTAGAACTGAATAGGGCCATTCCGAGCATTAGGAACATCAGGTTGCTTGTTGCCACATTGGGGATCTTGAACAAGCGCACATCCACGATGGGTTCTTTCTGGAACCATTCCCAAATGACTAAGGAAACGAGGCCGACGGCGGCGATTGCAACCAAGGTGCTGATGAAAGGAGATCCGAACCAGTCGTCTTCCTGTCCCTTGTCGAGGACAATCTGCAAGGCACCTACGCCTACGATCAGGAGAGAGAACCCGATGAAGTCGAACCCGGAAAGCCGTTGTTTCAGGCGGGATATGTAAGGTGGATCTTCGACAAGTTGATAGACCAGTCCGAGCGCTAAAGCGCCAACTGGGACGTTGATGTAGAAAATCCAACGCCAAGAGTAGTTGTCCGTAATCCAGCCTCCCAGCGTCGGACCAATCGCAGGAGCGCAGATGGCGGTGACTCCGTAGAGCGCAAAGGCCAGCCCTCGCTTCTCGGGAGGAAAGGTATCGCCCAGGATGGCTTGTGCCATCGGCTGCAAGCCTCCTCCGAACGCACCTTGCAAGACTCGAAACAGGAGAAGAAATCCAAGATTGGGCGCGATCCCACACAGAAAGGAACTGATTGTGAAAAACACAATGCACGTCAAAAAGAACTGCTTCCGCCCGAGCCATCCGACCAGCCATCCGCTTATCGGCAGAACGATTGCATTGGAGACCAGATAGCTCGTCAACACCCACGTGCTCTCGTCATTGCTGGCGCCTAGATTCCCAGCGATGTGGGGCAAGGCCACATTGGCGATGCTCGTATCGAGCACTTCCATGAACGCCGCCAGCGAAACTGCAATCGCGATGATCCAAGGGTTGCCTTTGGGCCGCCAGATTTCTTCGCCTGAGGTTTCCGTTCTTGCCGCGCTCATCGGACCCCCACACCGGGTTCAACGAACAAGCAAGAAATGAGTTTGAGGACGCCCGCCTTGCCTTCAGGTTTCAATGGATTGAGTACCCGCTTGATGTAGACACCCGTGGCGATGAATTGCGGGCCTTCCTTCGACATCTCTTGCAAAAGTCTTTGTCCTCCCTTGTCGTTGAACCAATCATGGCAAGCACCTCAGCTCGGGAGAAATGCATCACGAGAGCCAAGGCGGAAGGGGTTGCCGAGATTGCAGAACTTATTGATTTCGATTGGGATAGTGAGTCGAAAGAGCGTTCCTGGCTCAAGCTGCCATCGTGGCAGTGCCAGCTAGATGGCAGGCCTGCCAGTTTCCCGGCGTGCAGAAAGCACTAGCGGCTGGGGGAACTCTTGGAAGAGGTGTGCCTAAGACTGGTGCCGCAGCTCTGCGGAACCGCGCGCAATCCCGAGCTTATGGATTCTCAACTGGAGGGTGGATCGCTTCATTCCGAGATTTGCCGCTGCCCCGTTGGGACCGGCCACAACCCAATTGCTCTCTTTAAGAGCTCTAAGAATCTGCTGACGTTCCGTTTCTTCCAAAACCTCGTGAAGGGCGCCATTTGTTGATTTCGGAGAAGCGGGTTTTTCTACCGGGGGGCCTGCGTTGGGAAATTTAAGATCGCTAACATCGACGTTAAGGACGGGACTCGCCGAGATGATTACGGCGCGCTCAATTACATTCTGAAGTTCTCGTATGTTCCCTGGCCAATGATACCGACAGAGGGCGTCCATCGCCGCAGACGGAATCGTATCTATGACCTTTTTCATGCGTCTGGAAAATTGCTGTGTGAAGTGCCGCACCAGCAGCGGAATATCCCCCTGGCGTTCCCGCAAGGGCGGAACATGGACGGGAAATACATTCAAGCGAAAGAAGAGATCGGACCGGAACTTCTGCTCGGCTACCATTGCTTCTAAGTCGCGGTTCGTCGCGGCAATCAAACGTGCATCCGTTCGAAGCGTGCGCGAGCTTCCCAGTCGTTCGAACTCTCTCTCTTGCAATACTCGGAGCAGTTTGGTTTGCAATTCGAGAGGAATTTCTCCTATTTCGTCCAGGAAAATCGTGCCACCATCGGCCACTTCGAAACGGCCAATGCGTTGCGCAATCGCTCCCGTAAATGCGCCTTTCTCGTGTCCGAACAGCTCGCTTTCCAGCAACCCCGTCGGAATGGCCGCACAGTTCAGCTTAACGAAGGGCTTCGAGCTACGGGGACTCAAATCATGAATGGCCCGCGCAATCAGTTCCTTTCCCGTGCCCGTCTCGCCGTAAATCAGGACCGTCGAGTCCGTCGGCGCTACCGTTTCCACATGTTTGAGGACTCTGCGCAGAGAACTGCTATTTCCAATGATCTGCGCAAAATTCATTTCCGTGCGGATTTCATCTTCCAAATACAGCTTCTCTTTGGAGAGTTGGTCTTTCAGCTCTCGAATCTTGCTGAACGCACATGCATTCTCCACTGCAATCGCAACCTGATTTGCGATCTGGGATAGAAACGCGCAATCACCAGCGAACGCATTCTCCTGATATTTGACCACCCCGAATGTGCCCAGCACGCGACCTCGGCTAACAAGAGGAAGGATGCAGAGCGTTCCAACTTCGGCGTGCAAGGTGTACTTCATTCCCAGTCGCCTTGCCTCCTGGATGCTCCCGCACCATAGTTTGCCGGTGCGATAGACCGTTCCCGAGACATCTTCGTCAATGGGAACCAAGCTCTCCTCGTGGACGGACTCGTCCTTGAGGGGAAAATCCAGGGCATAGACCCGCAAGTGTGTGTCGCCAGCATCGGGAAGACAAATGCCAACGCCATCGCAGCCCATAACTCGCCGCGTGCTCGTCACTGCGGCTCGGAGAAGATCCCGGAACTCGAGATTGGAAACAACATGATTGGTCAATTCAAGAAGGAGCCCAACACGCTCGTTCTTCTTTAGAAGTTGCTGCTGCGACGCTTGTAGTGCATCAAAATGTACCGCATTGTCGAATGCCAGAGCGATCTGATCACCCACAACCGAAAGAAAGCAAACTTCCTCGGCTGTATAGATATCCGGAGCTTTGCTGGCAAAAGTAAGCGTTCCGACCTTGCTATGGGCTGTAGTTAAGGGGAGAGTGCACACACAGCGGACTCCATACTTCTTCAAAATCTCTTGAAACTTGGAAAACCGGGCATCCCGGGCTTCGAGCGAAGTGACCAGAGGCTCTTGATTCTGATACACCCACCAGGCATCGGATTCCTCCATGGCCAGTTCGGGGTCTGGAGGGATAGCCGCTTCTGTCTCCGCATCGACGGAATGGCGGTGAAACGTATTCGATTTCTCGTCGCGAATGGTCACACCGATATAATCAAACCGCACGACCCGGTGCAATTCCCTTACTAGCGCGCTAAATAATTCCTGCGGATCTCGATGCGTTCCGATCGCATTCGATACACGGACGAGCGATTCGAACCGCGCAGCGGCTGAAAGCCGAAACCCGTCAGCAACTTCTTCTGTTCGCATCCGACGAACCCCTCACACAATTGTCCCTGCCGCATTGGATGTCGGAATTGCTGAGTCGGTTAGAAACTGAAAAAGCTGAGATGGACGCTACTTTCCGCCAACCCTTTGATATATTGAGCGATACGGTTAAATCCCACAGGAGTCGAAGCCTGGACGCGGGCTTCCCGCAAGCTGGTTTTGAGAAGTGGCTCCCCGGGCTAGATTCGAACTAGCAACCCTTCGGTTAACAGCCGAATGCTCTACCATTGAGCTACCGGGGAACAGTGTAAGCAGAAACGCCTTAGCGAAGACTCCACTTAGTCTAACGAAGCACGCTTGAAGGTGTCAACGAACCCCGCGTATCACCCCTCTCCATCTTTTCTTTCCCCACCTTGACAGCTTGGCGCTCACGTTGTTAACTCCCCCCGCGAGGAGGTCCCCGCGCATGACTTTCAAGGCTCGAATTGCCGCCGCAGCCTGGGCCGCAACTCTCTCACTTGCTTCTTCCGCTGTTCTTCGCGCGCAAGAGGCCGCCAACAAACTCACCGCAATGGATGTGTTCCAGCTGCAGACCGCCACGGATCCACAAATCTCGCCCGATGGCAAGAAAATCGTCTACGTGCGCCGCTTCGCCGATCCCATGACCGACAAGCGCTATTCGAATCTCTGGATCATTAACACGGACGGCACCGACCATCGCCCGATCACCACCGGCAACCGTGCCGATGCTTCTCCTCGCTGGTCGCCGGATGCTACGCGCATCGCCTATCTTTCCGACTCCGACGGCAAGCAACAGATTTACGTTCGCTGGATGGACACCGGACAGACGGCGCGCATCACCAATCTGGAGCAGACGCCCGACACCGTCGCCTGGTCCCCCGATGGCAAAATGCTCTCCTTCTCTGCTCTCGTTCTCGGAAAAGGCCCGCACATCGCCGATCTGCCGGCTCCTCCCTCCGGCGCAAAGTGGGCCGATCCACCAACGGCCTACGATCGGTTGGTCTACCGCTTCAACGGAATGGGTTACCTCAAGCCTGGCTACATGCAAATCTTCGTGGTCAGCAGCGAAGGCGGCGCGCCGCGGCAAATCACCAATGGAAATTTTCCCAACGGCGGCAACGAATTGGGCCCCAATCGCGCGTCCTGGACACCCGATGGCAAATTCCTGATCGTCTCCGTCAACCGTCACCCCGAATCCGATCACGAGTATTTCGACGACGAAGTCTACGAATTCAGTGTTGCGGACGGTTCCCTGCGCGCGCTCACCAATCGAAAAGGTCCGGACAATTCACCCGCCGTTTCTCCCAACGGAAAACTGATCGCCTATACCGGATACGACGACCGTTACCAGGGCCACCAAACCACAAAACTCTACTTGATGAATCGCGACGGCACCGGCTCGCACTCTCTCTGGGACAAACTCGATCGCGACATCCAGGACCCGCAATGGGCTGCAGACAGCACCGGCGTCTACTTTCGCTACGACGATCAAGGAGATTCCAAAATCGGCTTCTGCCTGGCCGACGGCACCTGCAAGAAAATTGCCGATCACCTCGCCTCCACTTTGGGCGCCGGCGGCAGCGGCACATTCTCCTTGGCTCACACGGGGATGATGGCCCTCACCTACGGCCGCCCGGACAATCCAGGCGATATCGCCATCCTCAACAATGGCGCGATGAAAGTCCTCACCGCCATCAACGAGGAATTATTCGTCCAGAAGAAACCGGGCCACGTCGAAGAAATCACATACCAATCATCAAAGGACAATCGCAAAATCCAGGGCTGGATCGTCCAACCACCCGATTTCGATCCCACAAAAAAATATCCGCTCGTCCTGGAGATTCACGGCGGACCGTTCGCCGACTATGGCGATCGTTTTGACTTGGAGAAACAGGTGCTTGCTTCGCGCGGCTACGTCGTTCTCTATACCAACCCGCGCGGCAGCACCAGTTATGGCGAAGAATTCGCCAATCTCATTCACCACGCATATCCCGGCGACGATTTTTCCGATCTCAATAGCGGCGTGGACGCCGTCATCGCCAAAGGCTACATAGACACGAACAATCTCTTCGTCACCGGCGGCAGCGGTGGCGGCGTCCTCACGTGCTGGACCATCGAACACACCGATCGTTTTCGCGCCGCCGTTTCGCTCTATCCAGTCATCAACTGGTACAGCTTTGCCCTCACTACTGACATTCCCTTCATCACGAAATACTGGTTCCCCGGCCTCCCGTGGGAAAACACCGACAACTACATGCAGCGCTCCCTCACCAATCTCGTTTCCAAGATCAAGACGCCAACCTTGGTGATGACCGGCGAAGCCGATTACCGCACCCCCATCTCCGAAGCAGAGCAGTTCTACGAGGCGCTCAAACTCCTCAATATTGATACTGTCCTCATCCGCGTACCCGAGGAGCCGCACGGCATCAGCCGCCGCCCCAGCCACCACGTCGCCAAAATGGTGTATATTGCTGGCTGGTTCGAACAGCACAAATCCAAACCATAGCCGTCGTTTGCGCTGTGCCAATCACCTCTGAGCTGCCCATTTAGGCAGGTCCATCGATATCACCCGGTCGTAGGGCGGCCGTATCTTCCAGTAAAGTTCCGAGAATCGCTCATGGGGAATGCCGCACACGAGCGCCATACCTTTCATAGCCGAGCAAAGAACGTTTCTGTGATCGAAGACGGCTGCCCGAACCCGAACGCTTTTGCGAAAAACCTTGTATGGCGCTTCGGCTTGCCAGTATCATGCATAAATCGGATAATATACGTATATACGCGCACAACCAAGTGCAGTCGTGCAAGATAGGCACAATGAAACCAGAAGCGGAAGCAGGCCAAATCGCCCTAAGGGAAGAGCGCCACCAGTACATCCTGGAGCTGCTTGGCAGTGAGGGCCGAGTCCTCGCCGCGGACCTTAGCAGTCGATACAGGGTCTCTGAAGACACGATTCGTCGAGATCTGCGCGAATTGGCGAG
>Ga0207110_10007_pt1 | contig 45466 bp, 41 predicted proteins | sample Alteio_BWMinHeat_74_FD_153582 | JGI IMG/M metagenome (GOLD analysis project Ga0207110, IMG submission 153582) | Enriched cells from forest soil in Barre Woods Harvard Forest LTER site, Petersham, Massachusetts, United States -... | ecosystem: Environmental > Terrestrial > Soil > Temperate forest >...
TCTTCGATTGGATCATCACCATGTCCTGCAGCCTGGGCTTCGCCTATCTGTTTTATCTCCTGGTAGAGAAACCCTCCCACCAGCTAGCCAGAAAAATCCAGGTCTTTGCCGCGCGCCCGCCGATCGTGAATGAAAAGCCCGCGTTGGAACGTTTGAACGCTATGAGTAGGAGATGACCCCGTTCAAGAGGGGACTTGCATTCCGCAAGAACGCCAGCTCGCAGAGCCACAGGATGCCGCACTTGGGGCTGTGATTCAGGTCGGTAATATCAAACAGGCGGTATCCGGCGTCGGCCATGAAATCGAGCACTTCCACCAGGGGGTTTTGATATGTGCCGAAGGTTGAAGCCTCGGCAAGAAATATTTCGGTCTTGCCAAAGAGATCGGAAGCCCCTCTGAGCACTTTGAGGTCAAAGCCTTCGGCATCAATTTTCACCATCTCCGGAAGCGGCATGTTCACAGTGGAGACAATCTCGTTAAGCGTTTTCACTTCAACGGGAATTTGTCGCAGACCGGCGTCGCGTGCTTCCTCCGCCGTCACAGTAAACGTACTGTCGTAGTCACGGGGAGTAATGGTGAAGGGAAGGGTTCCGGACTTATCGCCGGCACCAGCATTGATCCACCGAATTTTGCAACCAGCATCAATCAGATCCTGGACAGATGCCTTGAGCTGATCCTGAGGCTCGACCAGGGTGTAACTGGCATCCGGAAAATGCTTGAGCGCTTCGCGCGTCCAGATTCCGTGGTTCGCACCAACGTCCATGATGTGCCGGGGGGTAAAGCCAAGCCGCTTGATGCAAGAAAAAAATGGAGTAAGCCCGTCGCTGGGCCTCGGCCCATCCTGGATGCGGACAATGCGAAAACCAAATTTGTTCAGAGTGGATTGAACGAGACGTTTCATTGACTAGCTCTGGCCGGTTCCCGCCCTAACGATCGCCGCAACTGTGAAGCTACCTTGAAACGCCACTCATCCAGTAAGTAGAACTTCTTGTACCCCACCACCAGCGAACCGAAAGCATGGTAATAATTCACCACCAGGTGGCGCCAGCTGAGCCGTGGCCAGTGGTAGTAGTTGTATCTCCACAGGTGCCGGAAGAAGCGGAAGCGTCCCGGTGTCCTGCCCGCAAATCCATCGGCTTCCTGGCATAAAAACCATTGCATAAAGAACGCCCGGATATTCCGGTCCCTTAGGTTGAAGCCGTGCGCCTGCAGCCACGATTTCATATCCTTTATTAGCGTCTCCCGCGTAGCGATCCGCCGCTGTGTGCGCTCCGACGTAAAGCCTTCCGCGTCTTGCGCAAAAAACAGGTTGCCCCCGTGAACGCGGTACACCGCCAGCGGTTCGCTGATCGCCACGATGGGCGCCAGAAAGATGATCAGCCCGGAAAGATGTGAATCCGCCTGGATCCTCAGGTCCTCAGGAATAGGAAGCAGCGGCTCCAGGAGCCGCCGGCGAAAAGCGAGCGCCGTCGTGGGATAAAGAATGTAGGAAAGCAGCCGCTTGCGATCGGAATAAACCATCCCGGAAACGGCCACAAAAGGTCCGTCCGTTTCCTCCCCGGACCGTGTGTTGTATTCCCGCAGCCGGTGATAGACCATGCCCGCATCAGGATGCTTCTCGAATTCCTCCGCAATGCGCTGCAGCTTTCCCGGCAGCCAATAATCATCAGCATCCAGCAGCGCGACGATCTCACCCTTTGCTTTTTGCAGGCCCAGGTTGAAGGCCGAACCCTGGCCTCCATTCGGCTTGTAAAAATATTGCACCCGCGAACCGTACTGCTTCACGCGCTCGGCGGTATCGTCCGTCGAGCCGTCGTCCACCACAATGATTTCCACCTGCTCCTTCGGGAAATCCTGCGTGAGCACGCTCCCAATGGCATCCTCAATGAAGCGCCCATAGTTATAGGAGTCAATCAAAACCGTGATGAGGGGAGGTTGCATGGCTCATTTCACGCGGAGACAGAAGTCCCTTGCCGTTCGCCCTTATAGAGTAGCATCTCTTCATATAGCTCAACGTATCGCTTTGTTTCAATGCTGGTTTCATATTCATCGAGCGCTATCCGCCGGCAGTTCGCTGACATCTCACCGCGTTTCGAATCGTCTCCCAATAGCCTCAGAATGGCAGAGCGCAGTTCTGCCGGGTCGCCTGCCCTCGCCAGCAAGCCGGTGATTCCGGGCCGCACGCCCTCCGGAATTCCTCCCGCGGCGAAAGCCACCACCGGCGTTCCGCACGCCAGGGATTCCAGCATCGTATTCGGCAGGTTGTCAGCCAGTGACGGCAGCACAAACACATCCGCGGCGCTGTATATTAAGGACAGCAATCCGTCCTCGGTGACGATCGGAATGTGCGCGTGTGGAAATCGTTGAAGAACCGGCGGAGGTCCCGGGCCGACACATAATAGAAACAAATCGCGCGCGGAATCCATGCCCTCCAGCGCCTCGACCAGCAGGTGCAGCCCCTTCAGATGCACATGCAGCCCATTCGAGACAAACAGCATGACCTTCGCCTCTGGCGGTATCCCCAGAACCTCCCGGCTGAAGCGGCGGTCTCGTTCCTTGAACACTTCAAGATCCAAACCATACGGTATGACCGAATGCGGGAAACGGGATAAGAGCGCGCTGCGTTTTACTTCCTCTCCAAGCCACCGGCTGGGAGTAACGATATGAAATCGATTCGCATCCAGGGAGGAGTAATACTCCCATTTGCGGCGCCACACATCGCGCGTCAAATCCGCTTCGTCCGTGGAACCCAGCTGAGGACAAGCCCCGCACTTCTGCGTGAATTTGCCGCAGCCCATGGCATGGCAGCATCCCCCGGTGAAACTGGCCATGTCGTGCAGCGTCCAGACCACTGGCGTGCTCCTCGGCAGCAGCCGGAAAAAAGCTCCCAAATCCAGAAATCCCGCGACCCAATGGAGATTGATCACATCGGCTTCCGGCATCTGCCGGCACGCGTCCTCATAAAAAGGCGTGCGGTCATCGGCAAAAAACGTTTTCTCCGCGGGAGACGTCTTGGCGTAACGGCGCAGGGAAAGGGTAAGTCTCAATCGCCGCGCATTTCGCGAAATCCATGCCATGCGGCCCCGCGCAGACTGAAATCGCACGACCGTGGGATCTTGCGTGCGCTTATCAATGACGTACATCCGCGAGTCCTCGCCGGCTCGCCGCAATCCCTCGTGCAGCCGGTACGCCGACCGCGCCGCTCCGCCCCCGTTGTCCGCCATGCTGATGTGCAGGATTCTCACGCCATTTAAGATGACGGTTTAAGAACTCCCGGTCAACCTTTCAGCGCAGCGGCGATGCGCGTAATCATTCTTTTTACCGGCCGGCCCGCGACCATGGGCCGAACCAGGATCGCATTCCCCGCAGCGGACAGTGCTTTCCCAACCCGTCCCTGCCGGTAGTGGATGCCCGCGGCCTTTAGCCACGCATTCGCCAGCGTGGACCTCGGAAAGTTTTCGGCCTCCGGCAACTGCAACATCCCCTCAATCACTCGCAGCGCCTCTTCCGCGTCGATCGACTCTAGAATTTCCGTCCAGTATTCGTACGCCCCCAGCAGCGCCTCCTGTGTCTCCGCCGCTTTCACGCCAAGTTTTTCCAGCAGTTGCGGCGTTATTTCTTCCACTCCCGTCAGCGGATCGGGCATCCCGCGCTTCCTCTGCATTGCCGCTGCCCGCGCTGCCAGCACGCATCGCGTCTGGTGCTCCAGATTCCGGATGGACACCTGCCCCGAATGAACCCGGTACTTCACCATCGTCGCGCTAAGATTCGCCAGCCGGCTTCGCTCTCCCATTCTCAGCCAAAGATCGTAATCGTCGGCATCGAGCAGCGCCTTCCGGTAGCCGCCCGCGGCAAGCGCGAGCTCTTTTCTCATCACCACCGTTGGGTGGAACATGGGGTTGTAACGCAACATGGTGGACCTGATTTCCGCGTCCTCCAGCGGAGGCCGGGAAGTCTTAACCACATGCCCTGCGCTGTTGATCAGCTCAATCGCTCCACCCAGTAGTCCGACCTCCGGGTGCCGCTCCATGAAATCAATTTGCTCTGCAAGGCGACAGGGCATGGCCACGTCGTCGGCATCCATTCGCGCAATGTATTTACCTTTGGCAGCTTCGATTCCAACGTTCAGCGATTCGGGGCGTCCCTTGTTGTCGTGTCGTAGCACGCGGATGCGCGCGTCCCGGGCCGCGTACTCCGCAAGAATTTCCGCCGTCTTGTCCGTGGAGCCGTCGTCGACCACCACAAATTCAAATTCGCCGAACGTCTGCCCGAGGATGCTTTCGATGGCTTCCGGCAAAAAAGCTTGCCCGTTAAAGGCGCTCATCACGACGGAAACGGTGGGAGGGGAGTTCATTAGCTATTTCTAAACCCGGTCCGTGGGCCTCTTGCGCCAGTTCTCCCAGACAAATGGGTAGTCGTATGTAGCGAAATGCGTCTCTTGCAAAGCGCTGCGAATCTCGGACCGCAGCCTGCCGGAGTTAGGATAAAACGTATGGAACTGGACTTGGATGTCTTGACAAATAGAAACGAGTCCCGTCGCCAGCATCCTGCGCAGCAATTTATACTCCCCGCCTTCGATATTGATCTTGATTAAGTCGATTTGCGTGATTCCGAGTTCCTGGACAACCTTCTGGATATCACGAAGCTGGACGGTGGCTTGCATCTCACCCGCAATGTAAATGCTCGAGGATTCACCGGCCAGCAACATCTGCGAGATCGAATCACCATCGGAAAGGCCGTAGTTACACATCTTTGCCTTTGGATTTGCCCCAAATTCCTTCACGAGCTGCTCGAAGAACTCCGCCACCGGCTCAAAAACGTACACGTGGGGATCATATCGAGCAACGATTTCTCTCACGAAATTTCCCCGGTATCCACCGACGTCGAAAACAGTGCTTTCATTTGTCAGCGGATAATGAAAGCGTAGTGTCTTCTCGCCGCCCTCCCTGTGCCACTTGGCCACCATCGCCCTGTGCCTCGCGGCCCACCAAAGCCCGCGTATACCTCCCCCCCGCAGGTTGCGCCACTCGCCTCTGCTCAGATCGTGAACGTGTTGCCAGGAGTGCAGACAGGTTCGGCCCACCGAACGAATCCAGGGTGGCAGGAGCCGCACAAACTTCACAGTCTTATCCATCGAGCTGGAACGATATCTCGCGGGTCGTACTTGGCGGCCAGTCCAAACCAGCTCTTTGGGGCAATTACCATCCCACCCTTTATATCCGCGCCCAGCCACGCACCCCACCAGCTATACGAACTATTGGCCATAATGGCGTGGCTACACACGCGCATCAGGTAGAGCTCGGCGTCTTCGCGCCCCAGGTGCTGCCCGGCTGTCCGGTCGAAGTTTCCGGCAATCGTCGTGCGATAGGACAGCTTGAAATTCGCTTCGCACCACTCCGGATCATCCGAGAAAACAAAGAATACCGGGTCGGGCACCTTGGCTGCTATCAGCGCGGCAGCCTCGCGGTAGTAGTCCATCGGCAGGACCACGTGATAGGGATTCCCCAGATAATCGGTGCGCCGCACGGTAACGAACACCGATCGTTCGCCGGCGTCCAGGATCGCCCGCTCGGTCGCGAGCGACCGTGCGGGGAGCGGCTCGCCGGGCAGCAAGCGCTCCCGCAGTTCGTCGCGCAGCTCGAAAAAATACTTCTCGCACTGCCAATAACCGACGAGCGAGCACTTTCGCCGCGCGTTCTCAAAGAGTGCGGGTTGGTACGGAAACCCCTCTTCGCGGATGATCTGGCCCAGCAGGCTGTGGACCACTCGTGCGTCCACGCCTTTGAACAGTCCCAGTGAGTACCTCCGGGGCTGGTCCGGCGTCGCCGTTTCGTACCAGGAGACGTCCAGCTTGAGGTCCACGCCCAGTCGTCGCGCCAGCGCCAGCCCCGTTGCGTACTGGAAAATCTGGTTCGCGCAACCACCCATCAGATAACTCGTCACGCCCGGCGCAGCCAGTTTTTCCCTCAGTTTTTCCCTGCTGGCGCCGTAAAAGTGCCGCCACTTCTGTAGCAGCGGACGGCCTAGCGATCGAAACTCATCTCTCGTCATTTTGTGAAACGGAAGCATCCGCACGAATACTTGCGTCCCTCCGACAAACGGGGATCGGCATTCTCAAAAAATTGTCCTTCGTAGGTTATGAACGTGAACTCCAGAAGAGAAAGGCCCGGGAACAAGTCCATCACTTGCGAATAGGAGTACAACCTGTGGCCGTTAAAGCACACCCGCGGTGGGTCCTCCATCGGGACGACCATCAGGAGCTGCCCGCCCGGAGCCAGCACGCGTGCCAGTTCCGCTGCCGCCTTGCGGTCCCCGCTTGCATCAAGCGCGTCTCCATACCGCCCCAGCCCAATGTGCTCTAAAACGTGCATGCAAGAGACGGATTGCAATGTGCCGGTCCACGATGGCGGCAGACTGGTTAAGTCGGCGGTGTGTTCTTCGATGTCGCCGAACGGCAGCCCTGATTTTCGAATGTCGCAAAAAGTCACCGGCATAAAAGCGGACGCGATCCCGGCGAAATAGAGAGAATCGCCGAAGCTCACGTGAACCTTGGGCTTGCTTTTTGCCAGCGCCCGCGCTGCCCAGGAAGTATGCAGAACGTAGTGCGGATCAAATCCTGTGTCCTCACTGTTGTCGTTCAGGACAGGAAACCAATCCGTTTCCTTCGGTTCAAACCGGCCATCCAGGCGGCTTTGTTCTTTGAACTGGCGGAATTGCTCGGTGAATGCTTGCGTCACCTGGCCACCTTCACTGGTACGCGCCGGTGGAATGAACGCACGCTTGAACCCGAGGACCGCCCGGTGCATCCAGCGCGGAAGGTATATCGGCACCAGCAAACGCTCGAGGCTCATTTCCGGCTCCTGCTACTCACTGGGATGGCCGCGAACTGTATGCCGCAGAGTTCGGGCGCACGGTGAACTCCGACGGTAAGTTTAGCAAACCGCTCCATTCGTCGAGCGGGTGTTGAAAGGATTGCGTGAGGACATGGAATTCTGGAGCTAAGTCTCCTATGTCTATCAGCTCCTCGCGGTCCCAGAAGCTCACCATCCATGTATAAATGCCCGGTTTTAGCGGAAGCATGGGGAAATGATAGACGAGGTCATGCATGCCAGGCTTGAGGTTTAGCTCGTATGCCGCCCAGCCCCATAATAGTTGGCGATCCGCGTTGTAGAGTGAGATCCCGTGAACACCGTGCTGAATTGGCTCGTGCAGCTTCAGTGTAAAGCGCAGGGTGACAGGGCCTACGCTATCGAGTGAGTGAGGTGAGGTGTTTTCTGGGTTAACGATTTCCCAGCCGGTGAAGTGTCCTCTTGCATGGTCGCCTCTTCGAGAACCTGCCGGGATTTCCCCATTATTGCTCATCGCTGCTTCGTAAGCGTTGACAACTCCATCGGGAGGGCCGTCCCGGCGGACGGAGGCGGCGTCAATCCACACCACGCGGTGGCAGAGCCGGCGGATTTGATTGAGTTGATGCGAGACGAGCACCACGGTGCGCCCCGCCCGGGCAACATCACCCATCTTGCCCAGGCATTTTTTCTGGAAATTGATGTCCCCGACGGCGAGGACTTCATCCACCAGGAGGATTTCCGGCTCGAGGTGTGCGGCCACCGCGAACGCCAGCCGCACGTACATCCCGGAGGAGTAGTGCTTCACCGGCGTATCAATGAACTTCTCCAGCTCCGCGAACGCCACGATTTCGTCGAACTTGCGGATGATCTCCGCCCGCGTCATTCCCAAAATGGCACCGGACAGGAACGTGTTCTCCCGCCCCGTCAGCTCCGGATGGAACCCCGTCCCCACTTCCAGCAGCGACCCCACCCGCCCGTGAATCTCCGCCCACCCCGCCGTCGGCCTCGTAATCCGGGACAGTATCTTCAGCAGCGTCGTCTTGCCCGCCCCGTTCCGCCCGATCAGCCCAAGTACCTCCCCTTCATTAACTTCCAGCGAAACATCCTTCAGCGCCCAGAACGTCTCGTTCTTTTTCCGCCGAAACACCGCCAGCGGCGACCGCACAAATTCCTCGAGGACATGCCGCAGCCCCGCGTCCACCGGCAACCCGCGCCGGTACAGCTTCGACAACCCCTCGGCGTGAATTACTGTGCGAGCCAAGCTCATGCTTTCTTATCCCTTACTCGCTATCGCAAAAGGCTCATCGGCACTGCCGGATCGCTGAGAGTCAAAGGCGTAGCTGGAACGGTGGCCGAGTTTCACGAACGGCTTCTCGAAATAGAGCCAGGAAAGCCGGCAGAGGGCCAGCGTAATAACCAAGGCCAGAGCAGACACCCACAAATCAGAAAAACGATCTGTTTCCATAGGCTTCGGCCAGAGGTGCCTGCTGAGAATGAGCAGGATAGGGAGGTGTAGAAGATACGTCCCATAGGCTATCGTGCCAAGCCATCCCAGCCACTTCGTGCGTAGCAGCGAGCCCAACAGGCTTCGTTCACGGGTGAGCGCATGCAGGATGATGCAGAGGTAGAACGCCGCCAGCCACGTGAACCCGCCCGCGCACATGAGGTAATCGCGTGTACTTCGGAACCTTATGGTGAGGAACCCGACCCCGCAAGCAAGCAAGAAGAGAAGAACCTGCAGGAAACGATGATTTCTTTCGAGCCAATTGCGGCAGAGCGGACTTCGAAGAAGAATGGCCCCAAGCACGCCAAACAACAGGGCATCTGCGCGGCAGGGCATGAGGGCCCAGAAGGAGAAAGAGTTGTCGGGCCAGAAGTGCCGCAGCGACACTCGCAGAACGGGAGCGCTCACGATTCCCACGAGAACGAGCGAAAGCAGACGACGTGGGTCGAAGAAACGAACCAAAGAGGGAAGAGTGAGATAAAACTGTTCCTCGACGGCCAACGACCAGGTCGCGCTCAACCCGATCATTCCCGGGGCGTTTTTGGCAACCATCCAGAAATTCTGCAAAAAGAGAGCGTAAGCCGCCGAGGGTATGGCGTTCGATTGCACGTCCGCGAAGGATGGCGCCTTTCCAGCTCGAATAAGGAGCACGAATGAGAAAAAAGCTCCCAAGAAAACGGCATAAATAGGGACGATGCGGAAAAACCGCCGCGTGTAGAACACCCGGAAGTAATTCGTGGAGCCGCGCGCGTCCAGGAGGATGCCCCCAATGAGGAAGCCCGAGAGCACAAAGAAGAGGTCCACTCCGCTCCATGCAAGTCGGCCGGACGCAAGGAGGTATGCCGCGGCAGAGCCTGGCGGAACCTGAATGATTAGCAGTACATAATGATAGACCACCACTATCCCGATAGCGATCCCCCGCAGCCCATCCAGCTCCGGTATCCGCCCAGACACCTTCGCCGACGCCGCCCCCTCCATCCTCGTCTCACTCACCGTTCTAAGTCCCCTTCTTTCAATCTCTTAAGTTTCCATTGACTAAACTTTACTTTTATGCTATCATTAGTTTATGTTTTTGGAATCAAATTCGTCTCTTGAATTCGCCGAGCCGAGAAAACGTAACTGTTTTGTTTTCACATTTTTACAAACTGTTTTGCGTGTTTTTGCAACTTCCAAAATCTCAAACCCTTTGGAATCATTCACTTCTGAACTCCTCGCAGAAAAATGGGGGGGTGGGTGCCATCCATCTTTTCCCAGAGTCACCAAATTTCAGCCGCCCAAGCGTTTTCAACCACTTACGAATTGCCCATTTTCTATCCCCTTTGTTTTGACATTCATCCATGTAATGGGGGGTGTACCCCCCCAATTCTCAAATCGGGAATTCGGAGCCCCGGCGTCGCCGGTTCAAAACGTTCAAACGTTCCAACGTTCAAACGATCCTCAAACTCGATCCGCCACCGTGGACTCCATGCGATTGAAAAAAAACAGCCCGCCGAGTAGCACCAGGGCCACGGCAAAGGACGACGCCAGCAACAGCAGCCCCGGCGCGTGCCCCCGTCCCGTGATCGCCCACCGGAACCCGTCAATCACGCCGGCCATGGGGTTCAACCCGTACAGCCACCTCCACTTCGCCGGCACCAGCGAAGACGGGTACGCCACCGGCGACGCAAACATCCAGAACGAAATCACGAACGGCACCACATACCGCACGTCCCGGTACAGCGCATTCAGCGCCGACATCCACAATCCCACCCCAAGTGCCGTCAATACAGCAAGTAACAGCAAAACAGGCAGCCACAGCGCCGCCACCGTCGGCCGTATCCCGTACACCACCGTGAAAAGCGCCAGCACCACAAACCCAATCGCAAAGTCCACCAGCCCCGATAGCACCGCCGAAATCGGCAGGATCAGCCTCGGAAAATACACTTTGGTGATGAGGTGCTGGTTGTCCACCACTACGTTGGTAGTCATCTGCAGCGCATAGGAGAAATAAGTCCATGGCACCAGCGCCGCAAAATAAAAGACCGGATAAGGCAATCCGTCGGAAGGTAACTTGGCCAAACGCCCGAAGAACAGAGTGAAAACAAGCATGTTAAGTACAGGTTGCAGCACCACCCACAGAACGCCGATGGCCGTTTGCTTGTACCGGATCTTCACGTCCCGCCACACAAAAAAATAAAGCAACTCCCGGTAATTCCACACTTCCTTTAATCGCAGTTCCAGCAGCCCCCGCGGCGGCTCGATGCGAATCGTGCTGGACCCGCCCGTATGTAGCGGAATCGGCGTGGTTTGCGGCGGTGCGGTGAGCGAAGCCATGCGTGTCGTCTAAAACTCCGCGAGAAATGGACCCCCCGCACTAGAGTACCAAAGAAAAGACAAGAACAGTGGACCCGTCAACTTTGAAAAGAAAAATCACGGAGCACCTCAGCGAAACGCAGGGTAATCCTTTAAAGCTCAGGGCGGGGGAGGATTTTTTTCGAGTTGTTTGAGGTCGCGGTTTTCGATCTGTTGCATAAGGGCTTTGCGCCGAAACAGGTACGACTGGAAGTTAGCGGAAAGCTGGCGGGGGACAACGAAAAATTGATTGTGGACGATTTCGGAGAAGGACACGGGGCCGCGCGCGGGAATGAGATGCGAACCCCATTGGAACATGAGGCCGGCGTTCCAGAAAACGAATAGCGCGAGGACGGCGCAGGCGGCGGCAAGGGCCGCGCGATTCGAGCGGAAGAGTTGCGCGGCGCGATCGAGAAAAACGGCGAGGCCGACGATGAAAAGCGCAGTGAGCGAAACGAAAAAACGGTTTCCGTAGGAGGAAATTCCCGCCCAGTCCGGATAGCAGGCAATAAAGAGATAAAAAGCAAGAAAAGCCGCGAGAAAAGGTCCGCCGACGCACGGTTCGCGGCGCCAGAAAAGAAAGAGGCCAATGATAGAGAGAAGAAGAATGGGCGTCCAAGCTAGGAGGCCGTGATTGGAAGAGAAGAAGACGGAGAGAAGCACCGGAGAACGCCAGAGCCAGTCGCGGAGGGGAGTGTAACCGGATTCGAACGCGCTACCGTAAATGATGAAGCGCGTGATGAAAATGGGCAGCAGACAGAGAAGCACAACAACGCCGAAGAGAATATGACGGATGAAAAGTTCAGAAGCGCGGGGAGTGGAGGAGGAGCCGGAAGGAGTGGTGTTTCGAAACGCGGCGAGGTATTGGGGCAGGGCTTCAACAAGCAGGACGGTGAGGAGCAGGGCATTGGCGTAGTAGACGTTGAGCATGAGTCCGGTGATCGCGGCGAGGACCAGCCATTGCGAGAGCCCGCGCGAGGAACGCGTGCGGTGCCAGTACCAAAGGAACAAGGAGACAGTGAAAGCGGAGTGCGCGTGAGACCACGAAGGATTGAAATACATATAAACGGGGAGGGAGCTGGCCCACCAAATGGCGATGGTGGCAAGAAGGGCCCAGCGTTCTTCGACATATTGGCGAGCGAGGCGGAAGGCGAGGAGCAAACCGAGGAAAGCGTAAATGGCGGTGGCGAGCGCCATGGCGATGCGATAAGGGGCGGAAAAACCGTCCGCGGCGACGGAGGAGCCCAGCGCGCGAGCCAGCAGGACGGCGGCGTGGGCGAGGAGGAGGAAGGGAGTCCAGAGGATGGCAGGGCCAGTGGTGAAATGGTTTTCGAGATGGCCGGTGGGAGTGCGAAATTCGAATTTGGGCTGGCCGGATTCGTCGAGGCGCGGCCCGCGAAAACTTTCGTTGGCGTGCTGATAATCCCTGGTGAAATCGAGACGGTGCTCAATGAGAGGTGCGCGGGCAAAGGCGTAATAGCCAACGCCATCACCGCGCACCCAAGGATTGAGAAAGGGTAAAGAGAAAAGAAACAAAAGAAGAAGCAGCAGCTCCGACTTGCGCGAGAGCCGCGCGTGCGATGCGCTAAGGGCTGGTTGATCCACGAACGAAGTACTCGCCGAAAACCTTCCTTATTCCCGGCTGCCATTATTACAGGGCAGCGTCACGATGTAGAACCAATCTCCCAAGATCAAGGAAGGAACCTGGCTGTTGCAAGGACTCTTGGCGGTATTGTACCGCATGATTTTACTTTGGAGTTAGATATCCGCGGGTTGAAACGGGGTTGCTCCGATGGCGGATGACTTGAAGCCAGAGGAATGAAAACTGTCGTTTTGGGTGGCTTCGGTTCAGCAGCGCCGATGTTTGTTGGAGCAATTCGATTGCCTTAGGATCTAGACAGGAGTCCACGGCAATGCGTACGCGTTTATTATTGTTTCCGGGTTGCGGACTATTCGGACGCAATCAGGAGCGGGATCTGCGGCCTGTATCGCTGCCAGTCGAGATTCAATCATTTAGAGTGTTTCGGAATATAATCTGCCAATGTCATCGCCAGGAGATGGTTCCTCACGCCCCGTACAGTCGTTGGACATTCGCCTCTTTGTTGACAGAATTCCTGCGTTTACGTGGTCAGCTCATGCGGATGGCTCCGTAGAGTTCGTGAACCAACGATGGCGCGAATACGCCGGTCTTTCTCCTGAAGAATCGCAAGGCTGGGGCTGGCAGGTTGCGATCCATCCGGAGGATTTGCCGTCATTAGTGCGGAGATGGCGCGAGCTGTTGATTGCCGGAGAACCAGGCGAAATCGAAGCGCGCATGCGCCGCCATGATGGGATCTTTCGTTGGTTCCTCATTCGCTTCGAACCCTTCCGCGACGAAACCGGGAAGGTCGTTATGTGGTACGGAGTAAGCGCTGACATCGAAGACCTCAAGCAGAGTCAGGAGAGACTGCGGGAGGATGAACGCGAACTTCGGCGGATTACCGACGCGATACCGCAGACGATAGTTGTCCAGAACCCCTGCGGCGTACCGATCTACGCCAATCAAGCTACTCTCGACTATACGGGCCTTACTGCTGACGATGTGATTACGCCAAATTTTCGGGAGAGAATCTTCCATCCGGAGGACATCGAAAAGTTTCGAAACGAGCGAAACGCTGCTCTCTCGCGCGGTCTTCCGTTCGAATTCGAGCATCGGGCGCTCAGGAAGGATGGCCAGTATCGTTGGTTCCTGATCCGCTATAACCCCTTCCGGAATGAACAGGGGCAGGTGATTCGCTGGTATGCCACGGGGACCGACATTGATGACCGCGTCCGAGCCGAAGAGCGAACACGCAACGAAAATCTGGCATTACGAGAGCAAATCGATCGTGATTCGATGTTCGAGGACATCGTCGGCTCTTCGGAAGCACTCCGAAAGGTGCTTAGCCAGGTCGACAAGGTGGCCGCGTCCGATTCCACCGTGTTGATTCTGGGAGAAACGGGCACTGGAAAAGAATTGATTGCTCGTGCAATCCACAAGCGATCAAAGCGCGCTGATCGAGCATTCATCGGCGTGAATTGCGCCGCCATCCCGCCTTCTTTAATTGCGTCGGAACTCTTCGGCCACGAAAAAGGCGCTTTTACGGGCGCGACGCAACGCCGCATGGGGCGCTTTGAATCGGCCAACGGCGGCACGATCTTTCTCGACGAAGCCGGCGACTTACCTGCGGAAATTCAAATTGCACTGTTGCGAGTTCTGCAAGAACGTGAAGTCGAACGCGTTGGCAGCAGCCGGCCAATTCCGGTCGACGTGAGAGTGGTTGCGGCGACGCATCACGATTTGAACGCGCTTGTTGCTGAAGGCAAGTTTCGCCAGGATCTCCTGTACCGGCTGAATGTCGTGCCTATCCAGATGCCGCCATTGCGCGAGCGAGTAGCTGATATTCCTTTGCTGGTTGAGTACTTCATCGATCGCTTTGGAAAGAGGGCCGGAAAGAAGTTCAGAACCATCGAAAAGAAATCACTCGAACTTTTTAAGGCATATGGCTGGCCGGGGAACGTTCGTGAACTACAAAATGTAATCGAGCGCGCCGTAATCCTCAGCGAGGATGACACCTTAGATGTGGACCAGACATGGCTCAAGAGGGAACCAAGCCAAAATCCAGCGCGGCCCGCTACGCTGGATGGCGCCCTCGTAAGGCAGGAGAAGGAAATGATTGAAGCCGCCCTGGCAGAAAGCCAGGGCCGAATTTCAGGGCCCGCAGGTGCGGCAGCTAAACTAGGACTGCTGGCACGGACCCTCGACTCGAAGATCAAGCGGCTGAAAATTAACAAATATCGATTCAAAGTCCCGCAGGCTGACTGACCCCCCAAAGCCTTCAGGCCCACCGCGTTTTCCTCATCAAATAGGAATTGCTGAAAATTAAGGACTTCGCTCAACTGCAACTTCCATTCCTGCAAGGAGTTGTGAATGGCCCAGTTGTTGCATTCGTAAGGGTGTGCCTCGGACCAGAGACGCATGACTCTCAAGATCTGGAGATCGATGCTAGCTTGGGCAAGCGCCGACCTTGCCTTACCAGACTCTGGATACAGCGTGGACTGAACCGTCGGCGCAAAGGGCTAACCGCAAGGGACAGCAATAAGGAGGATTCTCATGCCACTGGTACGTGTGACGATGATTAAGGGGAAGTCGCCCGACTATATCAAGAAGATGTCAGACAGCATATACGAGGCGCTCGTCGAGGCTTATCAACAGTCGGAGGGCGAAACGTTCCAGATCATAGAGCAACTTGAGCCGAGCGATTTTATCTACGATCGTCACTTCGGGATCAAAGGGTCTCGCTCGGGAGATTTCGTGATCATCAACATCGAGTCAGACGCGCGGCGTCGGGGCGAAAAAGCGGACTTCATGGCGCGTCTTTCGGACAAACTTGCTGCCTCGCCGGGAATTGCGCGTGACGATGTCTTCGTCCGTCTCGACATGACCTCAGGCTTGGAGGATTGGTCTCTCGGTAGTGGTGTTGCCGTATCGAAATCGTAGGCTCCCCCGGCTCGGATTCCAGGCAAACAGTAGACTCTCCCGGTACGGGGGATCTCACGAGGAAGTCGAGGTTTACCGAGTCACAGACTCGTTGCGATCTTGAATGGCTGGTTTATTGCATTTGTTCGGCTGTTCTTCAGAGCAGAGACCATGACGCTGAAGATCAGACAGGTTGCTGACAAGCGCGGCAGACGGATTTGTCTGAGCGGGCAGCTTCGATCTGAGCACCTTGATGAGTTGAAGTCTGAGGTCGAGCGTGGCGGACCACGCGTCACGTTGGATCTGGAGGAACTCGATCTGGTGGATATCGAAGGTGTCCGTTTTCTAAACGCGTGTGAGTCGGCAGGGGTTTCGATCCTGCACTGTTCGCCTTACATCAGGGAATGGATGCAGCAGGAAAGAAGGCAACCGAAAGACCATCCGGAACTTGGATGATTCATTGAAGCTAAAACTGGAGAGGAGAATAATTATGAAGAAGATTTACGGGGTTATCACGCTCGCCGCTTTGTTGATGGGCGCGACTCTGCTACTGGAGAGGACTGTTGGAGTTGCTGCGGCGCCGCCAACCGGCATCAAGAACGTGGTTCTGGTGCACGGTGCATTCGCCGATGGCTCTGGCTGGGAAGCCGTCGCCAAGATCCTCGAGAAGGATGGCTACACGGTGTCGGTAGCGCAGCCCCCCGAGACCTCCTACGCCGCCGACCAAAAGTACACGAGGGCCGCCATCGACGCCATGGGCGGGCCGGTCGTCCTGGTCGGCCATAGCTACGGCGGGTCCATCATCAGCGAGGCCGGCAATGATGCGAACGTTGCGGCACTGGTCTACATCGCCGCATTTGCACTCGACGAAGGTGACAGCTGTGCGTCGATCGAACAGGCCCTGCCGCAAGCGTCCAAGGCATTCAAGCCGGACAGCAACGGGAACTGGTGGATAGACGAGACGCATTTCGCGGCCGACTTCGCCGCGGATATTCCCGCCGCCGAGTCCCACTACATGGCTATATCGCAGGTGCCGATCTCCACCGACTCGTTCACCCATAAGGTTTCGAATCCCGCGTGGAAGAACAAGCCCACCTGGTACATGGTGGCCACCGCAGACCGGTCGATCAATCCGGATCAGGAGCGCATGATGGCGAAGCGCGCCAAGGCCAAGACGGTCGAAGTGAATGCCAGCCATGTGGCCTACATGTCTCACGCGAAGGAAACGGCCAAACTCATCGAAGAGGCTGCGACCTCTACCCCCGCCCATTAATAGCCTGCAGTTTTGATCAAGGGCTTCTTTAGCCGAGCCCGTGGCCGCGATGCTGAAACCGGCTCGCTCGAGAGCAGGGCCTCTGCCGATCCTAACGACACCGGCGGAGGCCCAGGTGAACGCCGCCTGAGGAGAACACAATGAAGGATCGCATCACCATAGAAGGCCGGGACGGCGCGTTTGGCGCTTATATCGCGCGACCGAAGACTTTGCCGGCTTCCGCCGTCGTCGTTCTGCACGAGGTGTTCGGGGTGAACGCCGACATTCGTAAAACCTGCGACGAACTGGCCGAACAAGGCTTCCTCAGGAAGCCTCGGACTTTCCGCGTTTATTGGGAGGTTCGGCACATATAAAAAAGCGACGCTCCGGAATTCGGAGCGTCGCTTTTATCGAGTTTGTTTCGTGCGTCTTGTAATGGTCTCGGGTTGAATTGCCTATCTTACCGAAATCAGGCAATTGTAATTAAGCTTGGCACGGTTGAACAGTTCTCCATTTTTACTTGTCCCCGAGCTGGATTTTCGGGTTCGATGATGTGGTATCCATGATGACCGCCTTTGTGGGCGAAATGATGAAGATGATGGTCTGGCAAGTTGTGGAAGATGCTGAAATCGTGCAACTCGAGCCACTCGACGGGATGGTGCCCAAGCCTGTCGAGTCAATAGAGTAGGTGAAACTCTGTGACTGACCCAGGTTCTGACCACCGCTGCCGTTCTGATCGTCGGTTACGTTGATGGTCGTCGTGGCGGGGGTGAACGTCGCCACGCCCAAGTTGTCGCTGGAGTTTGCGACTTGGGGATCAATCTCTCCAAAAGCGTAAGTTCCGCTGGCGGAAGAATTGGAGAAAGGGCCTCCGGTCTGTGACTGGAAGAAGCCTGACTCGACACTGCTGCCCTGGTTCAGGAAAAACGCCTGATTCGCGTTCACAAGGTAAAACATCGGCGGATTGTTGCCGGGGCTGGATGGAATTATCACCCTTCCTTGCGCGGTAGCGGAATACGTGATGCCCGACCCAATGGCCTTGAACTGGAAGGCGCCGGCGTCGTTCCTCCATTGGTTCCCGGTGATGTTGCTGCCCGAGGCGTTGAGGAGGAGCAGAGTGGTGCGACTTGCACTACAGGGCGGGGCCCCGCAGTTTGTTGAGAGCCCGGACTGATACCCAACGTAATTGCCGGACAGGGGTGTGCCGGAGAGCGTGCCGGACTGTTGCAACATCTCTCCTGCAAAGATGCTATTGGTCGCCTGGGGATCCGTATCGAGGACAAGTACGTCCGTCGAGGAAACCACGTAAATGACGGTGGTTACGGTGGTGGCGCCTGTTACATTAGGCGTGAACGAAAGCGTGCCGCGGCCATTGGTGCTGGAGACGGTGTAGCTGCCGCTGCTGAAACCGACGGGACTAGCCGGCCAGTTGGTATTCGACGAACTGCCGTCCAATTGGCCGTTGTTGTTGAAGTCCACTTCGCCTCCGGTGACCGAGCCAGCGGAGAAGATGAATTGGCCGACTGCCCCAAAGCTGCCGCCGGAAACACCGTTATTAGTGTTAAGGGTATTCTGGGCGGAAGAAACGCCGAAGGCGTAGTTGCCCGAAACTTGTGAGGAGCCGGTGCCGAAGGCCGCGGGAGTCTGCTTGCGCATGATGCCCGTGGTGAACGGTCCGGTGGTGTCGAAGCCAATGACATGTCCCGTGGAGGCCACGCCGCTGGTGATATTTCCAAGCGAGAAGCGGTAGTTCTGCGTACCCGCCGAGGTGGTGATCACCATGCAGCCGCGCTGATCTGAGGTGACATGGTAGGAGGACGAACCTGAGGTTACAGGCAGGTTCTTCTGCACGCCAGAGTTAAGGTTCATGTCAATGGCGCCCGCGGTGATCCCGCCACTGCCGTTGAGCGTGAGCACGCCGCCGATGAGCGCGGGCTCCCCGCCATTGTCGAAGCCCTTGAGCACGAAGGCGTACTGCCCGTTCAAGAGGGTTTCGCTACCGCCGGTGGTGCAAGCGGCCACCGTGCTGACAGTGATGCTGAGCGTTGCGGTGGCGGTATTAGTGGCGGAGTCCGTGACCTGCACGGTGAAACTGAACGGGCTGCCCGCCGCCGAGGTCGGTGTGCCGCTGATCGCACCGGAAGTGCTGATGCTCAAGCCAGGGGGCAGAGTGCCACCGGTTTGGAGCCAGGTGTAGGGCGGAATGCCGCCGCTGGCGTTCAGCTGGGTATTAGGATAGGCGCTACTTACGGTGCCAGAAGGCAGCGAACCCGATGTCGTAGTGACCGTCAGCGTTGCCACTGTGACGGTGATGCTCAGGTTGGCCGTGGTGGTCTGCGCCGTGGGCGTGGTGGAATCCGTCGCCTGCACGGTGAAATTGAACGGGCTCCCTGTGTTGGTGCTTGGGGTGCCGGAGATAACGCCTGTGCCTGGAACCAAGGACAGCCCAGGTGGCAGCGAACCGGAGCTAACACTCCAAGTGATGGGCGTGGCGCCGCCGCTCGATTGAAGAGTGGCGCTGTAGGAGGTGCCTACGATGCCGTTCGGCAAAGACGCAGTGGTAATCGAAAGAACTGAATTTACCTGAATGCTGAGCTGTTTGGTTGCCGTTTGCGCAGTAGGTATGGTGGAGTCCGTCGCCTTGACGGTAAACGTGGTGGTGCCCGGCGCGGTAGGACTGCCAGTGATGGCACCCGTACTCGCATTCAACGTCAACCCTGCCGGGAGGGCGCCAACGGAGATGCTCCAAGTGACCGGCGGATTTCCGCCGGCGCTCTGGAGAATAGCGCTGTTATAGCTCTGGCCAACGACCCCGTTGGGCAGGCCGGTTGTAGCGACCGATAGCGGCGCTGTTGCAATCGAAATGCTCAGCGCCTGCGAGGAGGTCTGCTGTGGCGTTCCCGAATCCGCAGCCTGCACGGTGAAATTGAATGGGCTCCCTGTGGCAGTTGTCGGTGTACCGCTGATGACGCCTGTGCCGGCATTCAAGGTCAGGCCAGGGGGAAGTGAGCCGAGAGTAATGCTCCAGGCGATCGGCGAGATGCCGCCGCCGTTGGTCTGCAAGGATTGACTATATACCGTTCCAACCGTGCCACTCGGCAGGGATGTCGTGGAAATCGCGAGCACGGGATTGATGATGATGTTGAACTGTTTTGTCGCAATCTGCTGCGGCGTGCCGGAATCGGTCGCCTGTGCCGTGAAACTTGACATTCCAGCAGTTGTTGGCGTGCCGGTGATCGCCCCAGTGGCCGCATTCAAAGTCAGGCCTGCGGGCAAAGTGCCGACGGTGACCGCCCAGGTTACCGCGGGGGTCCCGCCGCTTGATTGCAGGGTCGCGCTGTAGATGGAATTCACAGCACCGGTCGGGAGCGATGCATTGGTGATAACGAGTTGCTGGACGATGGTGATACTCAGTGCTTTCGTCACCTTCTGCTGGGGCGTGCCGGAATCGGCAGCTTGGACGGTGAAACTCGATGTGCCGGCAGCGGTGGGTGTGCCGCTAATTGCGCCAGTACCGGGGTTCAGAGTGAGTCCTGCTGGCAGCGAGCCGATAGAGACGGTCCAAGTGATAGGCGCTACTCCGCCCGTGGATTGCAGCGTCGCGGTATAAGCTGCGCTGGTAACGCCATTTGGAAGTGAAGACGTAGTGATCGAAAGCACGGGAACAATGGTGATGCTCAATGCCTTCGTGGCTGTAAGCGCGGGCGTGCTCGAATCCGTAGCTGTAACGCTGAAATTGGAAGTCCCTGCGGTCGTGGGTGTGCCGGTGATTGCGCCATTTGCAGCCAGCGTCAGACCTGTAGGAAGCGCACCGGCGGTCACTGCCCAAGTGATGGGTGTCGCTCCGCCAGTGGATTGCAGAGTCGCGCTGTAGCCTGGACTATTGACGATGCCGTTCGGCAAAGAAGTCGTCGAGATCGCTACCGGCGCGGGATTAATTTTGATGCTGAGCACCGCAGTAGCCGTGAAATTGTTCGCATCCTTCACTTGAACCGTGAAGCCGGACGTACCGTATGCCGTGGGCGTGCCGGTAATGGCGCCAGTGCCGGCGGCGAGAGTCAGTCCGGCCGGAAGCGTTCCGACCGTCACACTCCAAGTGTAGGGTGCAACGCCGTTGGCAGCCGCGAGGGTAGCAGAGTAGGCGGTCCCGACAGTGCCAGCCGTGAGCGAAGTGGTGGTAACGGAGGGCGGAGGAACAAGATTGATGGTCAGCGTGGTGGTTTTAGTGGCATCGAACACCGACGTTGCGGTGATGGTTGCAGTCGAAGCGGTCGTGATACTCGCGGGGGCAGTATAGGTAACGGCAGTCGCGGTCTGCCCGCTCAACGCGCCCGCGCCGGTAAGGCTCCATGTCACACCCTTGGTCAGGGGATCATTTGAGACCGTCGCCGTTACGCCGGTAACTTTCCCTTGTTCGTCCGTCTGCGCGGTGCTCGGCGTGAGGGCAATCGAAACGGCTTGCAAGTTGATCGTCAACGCGGCGGTTTTTGTGCTGTCCGAAAGAGAGGTCGCCGTAACCGTTGCTGTGGCGTTCGCCGTGATCGGCGAGGGCGCAGTGTAAGTGACGGAGGAGGTGGTCTGCGCGCTCAACGTACCGGGACCACTCAAACTCCAGCCGACTCCACCTGCTTTCGGATCATTGGTAACCGTAGCCGTGATGTTCACGGTCTGACCCGCAGCCGCGTTCTGGGTTCCGCTCGGACCAAGCGCGATTGCGATTGGCGGCTTGCTGCTTCCGCAGCCCGAAATCAGCATCCCTATGCCGAGAATTACCGCCAACACTGCCAGGACATTCTTTCTGGAGTTCATCGGTCACCTTTATAATCTGAGATAGCGCCACAGGCTCGCAATCAGGTGAGAGGCAGCGGAGGCAAAGAGACACCGACCCACAACAAGAACCCCACCCAACTCGAGCGGAGCCAACTTAGCCGCCGGGAGATTCGCAGGTCAAGCGTACGTCGGTTGATAAATTTGGGGAATTGCTCAAAGTGATAGTTGCGCGGCTGGAACATCCTGTGCAAATTCCATATTCCGCACGCCCGGCTGCCTTGCAGGGCTAACGTTGCCGCACAACTGCGATCTGAAGAACTGTTCAAGGGAGCCGCAAGGACGGCCGGCAATACAAGGGCGTTTGTCGGTACTGATTAGGACCAATCAACTTCGCTCACAAGCCAGAGGTGAGAACCTGTGCGCAAATATAGCCTGCAGAGCGACTTCGCAGAGGGCTGCGAGAATTCTGGATGTGTCGTTGGCAACCGGGACATGTCGAGGTTAATACCCAGTTGTCCGGGAACGCCGATTTGACCCAATGCACCGGCCGTAAATCAATGCAACGTTCGTCCTTCGCGGCTGACAAGCCGGGTGACTGTCGCAAAGAGAACGCTCACGGATATTCCGCACATCAACACGCCGATGATGCTCTCGAGCGGCCCCAACATACGCCAGTTGGACGGCAGGACCAAGTCTCCATACCCCACGGTGACATAGCTGCTGGCCGAAAAATAAAGAGCAGATTCCCAGGTAGGTAAGCAAAGCCAGCGATAGCAACCGGCCCAGAATAGAATTAATACACCGTGCAAAACGATCACCGCGGTTGTGAGTTGCACCACCAGTGCGGTAGAGCGAAACGGCCCGAGTCGGTAGAGATCACCGGCTACGGCGCGTCTGACCCAAAATATGAGCGCCGCGAGCCCGGCAGACTGCAGCCAGAGCGTAAGAATCACCAGCAGAACCGGGGTGCCGATTTCACGAAATAAGGTCATCGTTCAAACAATCGCTGAGTGAACCCAACTGGGCCACTGTCGCCGGTTTAGTTTTCATTGACCAGACGAGTCAAAGAATGTGAGCCACAGTTAATGCATCAGCACATTAACGAACTTCGGCGATGACGAGAGAAACGTCGTCAGCTAAGGGTCCATGCCTCCACGCGCGAACGCCCTCGACGATCGCTTTTGGCATTTCCGGGAGTGGCAGCTTTGCCGCTTGGAGCACTAAGTGTGCAAGGCCGTCCACGCCGAGCATGTCGTCGGCGGTGTTGAATACTTCCACCAGTCCGTCGGTGTAGAGAACCAGCCTGTCACCGGAATCGAGGTCGATTTCCTCCGCGGACTCGGACGGAGCGATCTCCGATAGGCAGCCGATTATGCCATTCTGGGATTCGAGCAGGCGAAGACCGCGGCCCGAGACGAGCATTGCCGGCGGATGGCCGCCAGAGGCAAAAGTCAAGCGACGTCCGCGCCGACTGAAATGTCCTGCAGCCATAGTGAGATAAAAACCGTCAGTTGCGATCTGGGTGTACACGAATTCATGAATATGCCGCAGCAACCTGCCGGGGCTAGACGCGCGTTCGGCTTCGTGCAAGATTTCCGAGTAAATCCGATTGGCCAGAAGGGCCGGGCCGATACCATGGCCCGTAACGTCGCAGACCATGACACTGAGTGTGTCGCGGCCATGCGGAAGCACAATGCCGAAATCACCACCGATGGTGCGTGCCGGACTGTAGTAGGCTTCTACGCAGAGATCGTTCCAAACCAAGCTCCGTGGTGCGAGTGATTGTTGTACGCGCGAGGCGAGAGCGAGGTCAGCCTCAATTTCCCGCTGGCGGTCCTCCAAAAGCGAGTTCGTTTCCCGAAGCTGCTGCTCCACACCCTTCTGCTTAGTAATGTCGGTTACGATCACGAGGTGATACTTGTGTCCGTCGCGACCCTCAATAACACGTCCGCTGAAGATCGCGGGAATCTTTTGGCCATCCTTGCGTGGAAGATAAAACTCATAACGATGACGGCCGTAGCGCAGATCCCATTCGTGCTGTCGCATGATGAACGGAAGATCTTCCGCCGGGAAGATCGCATCGGGAGTGCGGCCCAGGATTTCTGCACGATCATACCACCAGAGCCGCACCAAGGCTTCGTTGGCGAAAATCAGCCGCTGGTGGTCGTCTGCGATGGCTACACCTTCGTTGAGTTCTTCCAAAATATTTTCCATTTGGGAGAGCCATTGCGGAGTTTGGATGTTTGCGTCAGGCATAGGCTCGCTCAGTGGACAGCAACCTGGCCGCCCTTGCCGGGTTCGTTCTTGGCTAGCAGGAAGCACAAAAGGAACATCAAAGCGGAAGTCACCGCAAGCAGCCAGTAGATATCAACGTAGGAGAGCGCTTGAGCCTGTGCCATCACCACGCTGTACATTCTGGCAAGCGCCTGTTGGTGAGCGGAGCGGATGCTCAAACCGACATGTGTCAGACGGCTCGCCAAGCCTGCGACGGCCGCATCGAACTGATGAGAGCGTGTGTACTCGGCGAGAACGGACTGATGGTATTGACTTCGGCGTGCAAGCAAAGTAGTCACAGCCGAGGTTCCTACGCTCTGCCCGATATTGCGAGTGAAGTTGATCAAACCGGCGGCAGCGTTGCTTTTCGACTCCGGCAGGCCGACATAGGCAGCCATCGTGAGCGGGACGAATAAAAATCCCACCGGGAGATATTGCCAAATGCGCATCCACGCGGCAGAACGAAAGCTGATGAGTAGATCGATGTGCTTGCATGAGAAATACATGGCCACAGCGAGTGCGATCCAGCCGAAAGCGAGAAGGTGCCGCGCCTGAAAACGTCCGGCGAGGCGCCCGACAAACGGTAGAAGGAAAACCAGAAGAATAGCCGCCATCGAAATGACCATGCCGGCCTTTTGCGCCGTGTAACCCATGAGCGTCTGCAAAAACTGGGGAAGAAGGACGGTTGAACTGAACAGAACGGCGCCAAGCACGAACATCATTAGATTGCAGCTCGCAAAATTAAATCCTTTGAAGAGACGGACATCCACGATGGGTTCCTTGTGGCGCCACTCCCAGATAACGAGGGATACCAAACCCACGGCGGCAATAATGATCAGCGTGGTAATGAAACGCGACCCGAACCAGTCGTCCTCTTGTCCCTTGTCGAGCGCAACCTGGAGAGCACCTACGCCGACGGCGAGTAGGCCAAACCCAATGTAGTCGAATTTCGCAATGGTAGCTTTCAGACGGGACAAGTAGGGTGGATCTTCGAGTAGCTGAGAAACCAGGAAGACAGCCAGAATTCCCACTGGAACGTTGATATAAAAAATCCAGCGCCAGGAATAGTTATCCGTAATCCAGCCGCCCAAAGTGGGACCAATTGCGGGGCCACAGATGACCGTGATTCCATACAATGCGAAGGCCAATCCGCGTTTCTCCGGAGGGAAAGTGTCCGCGAGGATTGCTTGCGTCATCGGCTGCAGTCCTCCACCGAAGGCGCCTTGCAGCACTCGGAAAAGAAGCAGCAGTCCGAGGCTCGGCGCGACGCCGCACAAAAACGAGCTAACCGTAAAAAAGGTGACGCACATCAGAAAGAAACGTTTGCGTCCGAGCCAGCCGACGAGGAAGCCGCTGATCGGAAGCACAACGGCGTTCGACACCAGGTAACTGGTCAAGACCCACGTGCTCTCATCATTGCTCGCACCCATGCTGCCAGCGATGTGTGGAAGTGCCACGTTCGCTATGCTGGTGTCGAGCGCCTCCATGAACGCAGCCAGCGAAACCGCGACGCCGATGATCCACGGATTGACCTTTGGCTGCCAGACCGCTTCATCGCCGGCAACAGAACCGGATGCGCTCATCGAACCCTCACATCCGGCTCGACTGACAATCCCGGCTTCAAAAGTCCCTCTCTGTTGAAGTCCTCCCCCTCAGTGCGATCGAAATCGATCCGCACTGGCACCCTCTGCACGACCTTCACGTAATTGCCCGTCGCGTTCTCCGGAGGCAGCAGACTAAAAACCGACCCCGTGCCACCGCCCATGTTGGACACGTGTCCGTACCAAGTACGCCCATAGGCATCCACCCAGATTTTCACGCGCTGTCCAGGTCGCATATGCTCGAGTTGCGTTTCCTTGAAATTGGCGGTAACCCAGACGTCATCGAGTGGCGCAACTTCCAGCATCTCTTGGCCGACACTCACGTTCTGACCGACTTCAGCACTCTTCTTTCCAATGATTCCCGTCACCGGCGAGCGAATGATGGTGTAGCTGAAATTCAGCTGCGCTTGGGCCAATTGAGCACGGCGTTGGTCGACCTGCGCATCCGCGGCGTCCGCCTGGGCACGCCTCAGGGATACCTGTTGCGGCGCGGTTTGCGCACTGCGCAAGTCCGCCTTGGACTGCAAGAGTTTCCCTTCCGCCTGACGCACGACCTGCTCCGCAGCAAGCAGTGCGGCGGCCACCGAAGTGACTGCGGCCCGGTTTGCCGTTGCTGTCGCGACCGCCTGATCGTATTGCTGGCGGGAGATATCTTCTTTCGCCACGAGTTGTTTGGCGCGTTCGAGGTCTGCATCACTCTTGACAGCATTAGCCTCGGCCTGAGTCAGCGCGGCCTTAGCCGACTCGTGGTTTTGCTCGGCTGCCTGGAGCCCCGCCTCTGCGTTGACCACGGCGGTCTGCGCCGAATCGAGATTGCTTTGGACCGTCACAGACGTGATTGGCACGTTCCAGTGGGAACTCGTGGCGCTGGCCCTCGCGTCCTCCAGTGCTGCTTGGGCCTGAACCACGGCAATCTTGTAATCTTCGGGATCGATGATCACGAGCACGTCGCCCTCATGAACCAACTGGCCCTCGACGAAATTCACTTTGAGAACTTGGCCGTTGATGCGTGCGCTCAAGGGCATGATGTGCCCGTCTATCTGCGCATCGTCGGTGTCTTCGTAACGAAAAGCATTCCACGCGAAATAGGCGGCTACGATGGCAACCACGACCACAGCCGAAATCACGACGACTTTCTTGCGCCGGCTTGTTGAGGGTTTGTCGGTTCTCTCTTTCGACGGTGAACCGGCTTTATCCTCCGCAAGATCAATTGTCAGCTTTTCATCAGGTTCCATGGTTTGCGCACCATTCTTGTCCGGCATTACTTTGCTCCTAGATATTGTTCGTAATTCGTGCGCGCTACTCCGAGTGCACGAGCCAGCGAAAGTTTTGAGAAGTTGTGGTTGTAAAGGCTCGTTATGTATTGATCGTTGGCGCTGGCGAGAGCCTGCTCGGCCTGGACGACTTCGACACTGTCAGTTACTCCAGAAGTGAAGCGATCCTTCGATCGAGCAAGGCTCTCATTGGCAAGCTCGACATTTTGCTTGGCCACTTCAACCTGTTCTTTCGCGGCATTTAGATTGAGAAGAGCGGTGCGAATGTCCTGGTCAATCTGGCCACGGATGTTTTCTGCCTCGGCCTTTCTCTGACGCAGTGCGGCCTCGGCCTGCGTGATATCACCTTTGATCCGACCGCCGGTGAAGAGTGGAACCCTGACCCCCGCCTGAAACGTGAAATCTCCGTGCGAGTGGCCGAACGTTGGCCCGATATCGCCGTAGTCGCCATTAACAGCCACTGTCGGATACCGTTCGCCTTTAGCAGCAGAAAGCGTCTGTGCGGCGGATTTTTGAGAATCAAGAGCTGAACGGAAATCGCTGCGTGCCTTATACGCGATGTCTAGCGCTTCGTCGGTACTGAGTGGAGCGATGTCGGAATAGGGGAGTGTGTCGGCCAGCTCAAACTCCTGCCCTAGCGGCAGTCCGATTGCGCGTCCAAGCGCTAGTTTTGCGACGGCGAAGTTGTTGCGGGCTATGCTTAGGTTGTACTCCTCCGTGTGCAACTGAACTTCGGTGCGTGTTGCGTCGATTCGTGGAGCGGTACCCGCCTGCACTTGATCGACTGCGCGATCGTAAAGAGCTCTCGCATTCTGCACCTGCGCTTCTTGCGCCTGTATGCGTGAGCTGGCCTCGATAATCTGCAAATAGGCGTTGCCGACCGTGAGCGTGACCACATCCAGGATGTCCTGATAACTGAGTTGCGCGGCCTGTTCGGCAGTGCGCGCTGCGCGGAACCGCTGGATGAATTCATAGCTAAAGAGTGTTTGGCTGATGCTTGCGTCCACCGAGCCGTAGCTGAACGGGCCAACCACTGTCGGGATGCCCGGCACGTTTAATCCAGCGAGCCCGACCGTGCCGAGGTTCAGTTGCTGGACCGTCTCGGAAACGCCTGCGCTTACCTGCGGGAGCAGATTGCTAAGCGCTAGTAGCCGCTGACCGCGAGCAATCTGAGCGTTTTGTCCGCTTTCGATCGCTCCGAGGTTGTAGCGCAAGGCCATCTTGATGGCGTCGCGGAGAGTCAGCTGGACTACCTGGTCGGTTGCTGGACCGCTCGGCACGCTTCCCAGCACTGTTGTGCTTTGCGCCCTCGTTGCTGTTGTGTCGAACAGGACCAACAAGAACACGAGAAGAAAGGAAGCTAGCAGATTGGAAGTCTTGCGTTTCCGCCGGACCTTTAGCCGCTCAACAATGTGCCGGACATAGCAACCGCCCGAGATGAACTGCGCACCTTCATTGCGCAGCGCGCGCAGCAGTCTCTCGCCAGTCTTGTCGATAAATGTGACTTCGTTCAGGTCCACGATGCACGCACGTTTCTTGTCGGTTTGGTGGTTCTTCTTCCAGCTCGCCCTTAGTTCTCGAACCCAAGCCCCACTGAGGCGGCCTGCTAGAATCCATTTCTCTTCCGCAGGCGTTTCGCTAAAGCTGATCTTCAACATGGTGTTTTCCTTAGAAACCGGAAGCATCGCAGAGGCGAGGTTGCGGAAGATTCCTGGTGATGTCCCCGGACTTCGCATTGGTCTTCAGACAAGACCGTAGTTTTTGGCGGAGCTGCCGCTTCCCTCGAAATATGCGCCCTTTGACTGTGCCAACCGAGAGCCCCATGCGACGCGCCGTCTCGCTCGTAGATAACTCACGAAGTTCCCTCAACACGATTGTTGTGCGCAGCGCCGGACGCAGATTCCGAACCGCCTGCGAGAGAATCCGGGCTTCCTCTCGCTGCGAGCAGCGGGTTTCCGGGTCGGCATTTGAGTCGGGTATGCCCAAACTGTCCGCACTTTCCGCGTCACGAGTGTCGTCGATCAATACCTCGCGCACCGCAGCAATGCGTCGCAGGAACATGAGCGCTTCATTGATGGCAATGCGTGTCAACCAGGTGGAGAAGGAGGATTCTCCCTGGAATTGGCACAAATGCACGAAAGCCTTGTAGAAGCTTTGCTGAACGATGTCTTCCGCGTCCTCCACCACACGTGTGTACCGCAGCACAACTGCGAGGGTCTTTCGCTGGTAACGTTTAAACAGGGTTTCAAACGCCTGTTCGTCTCCGTTCTTGGCGGCGACAACGAGCGTTCGTTCGCCTGCAGGATCATTGACGCAAGCGATAGTGGGTTCTGCTTTGTGCTTCATAGCGAGCCTCCTGATCAGCTATGTGGCAGCGAAAGGCGAGCCCAGCTTGAAAACCGCCTTTTCGCTACGCATCGGATAAGGGCAAGGCCCGGGCCAAACGTGCGGAACTGTAAGTCGCTGAATTTTCAGGAGAAGACCGTTAGGAGTCGAAGGTGTCGATGTTGAAAAAGTTGAAAGGGTCGAAACTGTCGCTGGCACAGACTTACAATTGATTCAGTTTTTCTGTTCCACGTCGCGAATTCCACTGGTATTCATGCCGAATACGTTGCGCCACGAACACCTGGCCGACGTGTTCCGCTGAAAGTCGAGACGATCGGGATAATCCAAACGCATCCGTTCTGGAAATGCTGATCGATGCAGCGGAGTCACACACCGACGATGTACTTTGGGATTAACTAGATGAAGAAATTCGGTCGCGGCCCGAGCCCCGCTAAAAGCCGCATTTGTAAAAATCGCGAAGCAAACTGCCAAAGCTATATGCCGGACGCGCATGCGGCAGTGGCGGATTCAGCGACGATATCCACGCTCTGAGTTCCCGCTTTACTGCTGCGATTGCAGCCGGTAGCTCTGAACATGAGCGCTAGCGCAAGGAAAAACCCAATCCAGGAAAGGAGAATGACAGCCCAAATGCTCCACGTGCCGATTCGTTCTTGCGTCTCCATAAATGCCGCCTATGAACCACATGAGTCGCTCTGGGGACCCACTCTTGGATTGCGAGCTAGCCTCTTGCACATGAGAACCTCGGTGCCTCCCTGTTGGAACGAGACCTCATCCATCGTGGCCTTCATGAGCTGGATGCCACGTCCGTGATCCACCTCAAGGTTGTCGACAACCCCGAGATCAGGAATGGCGTCGGCGTCAAACCCTTGACCCTGGTCTGAGACGATCAGCGAGATTCCTTTGTGGACCTTGCAGCGGCAGCGGACGTGAACTAATTTGTGCGCATCCAGACGGTTGCCGTGAAGAACTGCGTTGCTCAGAGCTTCCCGGAGCGCGAGTTCGACGGCGTGTTCCTCTCCCGTGATGCAGTGCGATCCCTCGATGAGCCGCATCAAGCGGTCCACTAACGGGGAGATGGCCTTAACTTCACTCGGCATCCACGCGTCGACTTCTAGCAGGCTTCCGCTCCCGGGTGTCCTAGCCAAATGCGCTCGCAAATCCGAGCGTTTGTTCAAAGCTTCCATTCGAGCCATGATGCATCCTCACCTTCAGCCGCGCGCCAGCCAAAAGCCGTAGCGCACTGAATCGACGATTCCGAATCCGTTGCGGTAGCGCAGCACCCGAAACGACTCGAGCCACTTGTGGATGAATACGAGAATCAGTGACATAGCGCTACCTCCCTGCCTACGTTCTTACACAAGCGGTAAAGGCAACGCTCGCGCCAAAGTTAGAGAATCGTAAGCGGTTGAATCTTCAGGAAAAGACCGCGAGAAGTCGAAAATGTTGATGTTGAAGAAGTTGAAAAGGTCGAAACTGTCGAGGCTACGGCCGGGCTACAACAAAGCGGCCGTCAGCAGACTAAGCATACTGCTTTGCGTAGATGCCAAATTTTTTCATTCGAGAGAGGAGAGTCGTGCGATTCATTCCCAGGCGCGCCGCAGCACCATCGGGACCCCCAACGCGCCCCTTGCATGCGGAAAGCACGCCTATGATCTCTTCGCGCCGCTTCTTGGCATACTCCTCAGCAACGCCATTTTTGCCGATTGGCCAACCGCTACTTTCTTCAACGATGTGCTTCTGTTCCTTGCGGACAACGTAGTTGGTTTTATCCATGTCCGTCTTTCGCAATTCTCCGAGCGGCGCCTCAAGGGACTTGCCCCGCGTCACGATCACCGCGCGCTCAATGAAATTCTCAAGTTCACGAATGTTCCCCGGCCAGTCCCAGGCTGTCAGCCCCTTCATTACCGCCGTGGGGACCGCTTCAACGTCCTTTTGCATTTCCTTCGAGAACTTTTGGACGAAATAACTGACGAGCAGGGGAATGTCCTCTTTGCGGTCTCTCAGGGGCGGAATGCGGATGGGAAACACATTCAGCCGATAGTACAGGTCGCTGCGAAATTCTCGATCCGCAATCATCTTTTCGAGATCACGGTTCGTAGCCGCGACCAGGCGCACATTCACCTTTCGCGTGTGGGTGCTGCCAAGACGTTCAAATTCACGCTCCTGTAAGGCGCGCAGCAGCTTCGGCTGAATTTCAATCGGAATGTCTCCGACTTCATCTAGAAACAGCGTACCTTGATCCGCAAGCTCCAGCCGTCCAATTTTTTGGCTGATCGCGCCCGTAAACGCTCCCTTTTCATGCCCGAACAACTCACTTTCCAGCAGCCCGGTTGGTATCGCAGCACAGTTCAGCTTCACGAGTGTCCGCTGTTTGCGGCGGCTACGGTCGTGAATCGCGCGAGCAATCAACTCTTTTCCGGTTCCAGTTTCACCAAGCAACAGAACCGTCGAGTCATTGGGGGCAACTGTCTCAACCTGTTGCAAGACGTGCTTTAGCGCCGTACTGTTCCCAATGATCTGCTCGAAACCCATCTCGCTGCGAAATTCCTCTTCCAGGTAGAGTTTCTCCTGGGCCAGCTTGTCTTTAAGTTCAGAAATCTCCCGGTACGCCAACGCGTTTTCAATCGCGATTGCAATCTGCCCTGACGCCCTGCTAAGGAAATCGATATCCTCTGGGACAAACGGAATCTCTGTTGTGCGCGAGATCGAAAGGGTTCCGAGGACTCGGCCGCGATTTACAAGCGGAATTAGGCAAATGGCTTTTATGCCTTCCGCAGCAGCAATCTCATATGCCTCGGCCGCGAGTTCCTCACGTTCCCGCGTGGAAATCACCACGGGTTTCAATGTGTCTATGGCTTTCTTATTAGCAGGACTTAATGTGACCGTCACCTCTTCCTTCATCGCCCCCTTGCCATGCGGAAAATCCACAGCAATTACTCTGGATTTTCCCGACGCTGCGTTGGGCAGCGATACGACCACAGCATCGGCGTGTATGACTTCGCGTATGTTCGCAGCAATCGCGCGCAGAACCTCCCGCAGATCGAGGCTCGACGTGATTTTGGTCGTCAGATTGAGGAGCAGCTCAAACCGCTCCTTTTGATGCCGAAATTCCCCTTCAGTGCTCATGGCCGTATGCGCAGCACTACCCATTTTGTGTCGAATACCCTAGATAGAATGATGATCCATGTCGCTCTAAAGTCACAAGTTTTAGGGCGTCACAGGGGGCGTCCGGGTCCAAACTCCGATTCGTCGGCAAATCGGAAGTAATCCGGATGGGCACCGGATCGGTAGCGGGAAGTCCGCTTGTAAGAAGTGATCATCGCGCTTCGCATCGATCCTAGATGGCGGACTCTTCGTCATCCAGCCGGGAGAGGTCGATTCCTTCTTGTTGCCACTGACACCCCGAACGGACTGCACTTGGAAGAGCCAAGACTTGGGCTTGCACACTATGCTGTCGGATGGGGTCGCTGATGCACGCCATTCTACATGGGTCACAAACACAAAGGGCGCCCCGGACTGGCCGGAACGCCCTTTACACCACTTCGGAATGGTTTTCGTTACTTCGCGCGCACGTATGTGACGTCTTCGGTGAAAGCGTCCTTCTGATCCTTGCGGAAGGTCCAGGTGGTTTTGAAGTGATCGTTGTCGAGGAAGGTGTAGGTGGCGTGATGCATGTGCCCGGCGTCGGCGTTCTTCAGATTCGAAATGCTCACCAGTTCGAATTTCAGCGTCTTGGTCTCGGGCGCGTAGCTTCCCTTCATCGTAGGCTGGTTGCCGGCCATGCAGTAGTGCGTCAACTTAATCTGGTCGCCGTCGAGGTAATAGAGCGTGGTCATTTCGACGGGTTTGCCGTCTTGCACCATGTGAAACTTTTCGAGGACGGCGGTGCCGCCGGAGGTCAGTTCGACGTCCAGGGTGGCCTTGTCCATGTTCGTTTTGTCGGTTTCCCAGTGGCCCACGAGGGATTTGAGTTTTTCAAAGGCCTCCGCTCCGCTGCCTGACCCTGCGTTCACAACCGCAGCCAGGACTCCCATGCTCACCACCAACATGCTAAAAAACTTCTTTAAGCCATTCATTGGTCGTTCTCCTTTCAAGAAGTGTTTCAGTCCGACAAACGTCTTAGAGCAGACGAAAATCAGAGCTTAGCGAATTGCCGCCGCGGGATTAGCAGGTCTTCCGAAGCGCTGGGTTGCGAATCCCACAATCACGCCAAGCAGCATTCCGGGTAACAAGATGTCCCAGAACAGAGCCATCCCTGCGCGCAGGATGACGAGCAGGCTCAGCACAGCCGCGATTCCCATTCCGGCCAGGATTCCAACCATCATCGAGTGAAACCTTTGTGAGACATAGCCTGTCGCGAGCCCCGCGGCCAATCCTTTCAAGAGCGAGAAGATGATCACGCTTCCCATCACCGGAGCAAGCGAAGGTTCGAAGAAGCCACTCAAGCCGTCGAGAAGTCCCAGCGTTCCTCCGACCACGAGTCCCAACATGGGTTTCGTCAGGGTCATTCCTTTCTCCTGCGGAAGCGCCAGTGAATCAGTGACGATCTCACTTGGCATTCTTATCGGCCTGCATCACGCCGAAGAGATTTCCTTCGGTGTCCTCGCAGTAGGCGAAGTAGCCGACGGTGGGGATCGGCGTCTTGGGCATGATCAGCTTTCCTCCGGCTTTGGTCGCCGCGGCCACGGCAGCGTCTACCGAATCCACGCCGATGGTGTTGGTTGTTGTCTTGACGGTCGTATTCTTCATCAGCCCGCCATTGATTCCCGGCACTCCGTCCGCGCCGGTGGTCACCATCCAATACTCCATTGGCCCGGGCCATTTTTCGATCTTCCATCCGAACGCTTTTTTGTAAAACGCGGCCGCGCGCTCCGGATCGCTTGCGGGTATTTCAAAATGGATGACGCGAGACATAGCTTTCCTCCTGATTCGCATAAACGAAGTCTTTGTAGTCTTACGACGTCTTTCTCTAGCGCGTCGCGGGCGCTGCAGCGGAAGCGGCGCCGTACTTTTGCGTGGCGTAGCCAACGATCATTCCTACGATGCTGCCCGGCAGAATGATCTCGAAATAGTAGCCATGCTGCAGATAGGCGACGATGAAAGCCAGCACGAAGCCGACGGCCAAGCCAAAGAGAATGCCGAGCGGGACGGAATTCACTTTGCGCGCAAAGATTCCCGCGGCAACACCAGCGATGAGACCCTTCACCGTTGATCCGACAATAATTCCGGCCAATTGAGCGCGAACCGCGGGCGTAAACCATGCCGTCCCGCCGTCGATCGCCCCCAGCAAGGCCCCGAGCAACAGCCCCAGCAAGACTTTGTTCATCACATTCCTCCGTTGCGATTCGTTTCTCTGCTGTTCCTTACAACAGATCCTTGAATTCCTTTAGTTCTATCTATGCATAAAAAGCAGAATCAAGACCCTCATCGCCAAGTACGCTGCAATCAAGAGGATAAAGAAACGGTAGCGTCGGTAGAAGCGCGCGGCTTTCTCAAGAATGCTCTCCCGGTGCGCACCCACCGCGAGTCCATCTAGGTACCTCGAAACGTCCAGCGCCAGCTCCTGCACGTTGGGATAGCGCCCCACCGGAGCCGCCGCGGTGGCCTTCAAGCAGATCGCGCTAAGTGGTTTCTCGACGCGGGCGCCCTCCGGTGCCGACGCTTCTTCCGGTTTCCCAGTGAGCAGGAATCGCAACAGAGCGCCGAGCGAAAAAATGTCGCTGCGCGCATCCAAGTTTTCCACTTCCCCGCGCGCCTGTTCCGGAGACATGTAGCCTGGAGTGCCCATCACCGTTCCGTGGCCTGTTACTACGGAAATTTCCGTGGAGGCGTTCGTATTGGCGGATTGTTTTGGCTTTTCGAAAACCGTCGCGTCCGTATCGTCTGCGCTTGCGGCGTTGGAGACTTCTCCACGCAGGAGTTTGGCGAGGCCCCAGTCCATCACCAGGACTTCGCCGAAGGGTCCGACCATGATGTTCGCGGGTTTCAGGTCGCGGTGGAGGACGCCGCGGGCGTGCGCGAAACCTACGGCGTCACAAATCCGCAGAAAAAGCCGCAGGCGGTCGGGCGTCGAATTCACTTTCTCGATGTATTTGTCGAGCCGCAGTCCCTCGACAAATTTCATGGTGTAGAAGACGCGGCCGTCCGCCAGCGTTCCAACGTCGTGTACGGGAACAATTCCTGGATGCTCGAGCCGTGCGAGCACGCGCGCTTCGCGGAGCAAGCGGCTGGCGAGATCGCCTTCCGTTCCCGGCACATCGAGCACCTTGAGGGCGACGCGGCGCTGAAGCTTTTCGTCTTCGGCGGCGTAGACAACACCCATTCCGCCGCGGGCCACGCGCTCGAGCAGGCGGTAGCGCGTGCCGGAAAGATCGGGAAGCTCCGCGCCGTCGCGTAAGCGTTCCAGCGCGCTATCGGAAAGAAATTTCATTTCGCATCCCAGCCGAACGCTGCTCGCGCCTCGCGCTGAAATTCATCTTGGCTGCCGCAGAGTTCGCGCAGGCGGTCGAGAGCGAGCTTTCGAAACTCGCGTCGCGCCCAGGCCAGCGTGTTGGTCACGTCGGTCACGGGGATGCCATAATCGGCGGCAAGCTGGTCGTAGGAAATCTTTTCGTTGCCTTCCAGATCGTAGGCTTCAAAAATGTGAAACGTCCTGGTTCGCTCTCGTTCTTCGCAGAGCTTTCGTAGATCCTCGACCGCGAGCGAAAAGAGGCTGCGCACCCACTCTTTTTCGAAAAACTCTTCGAGCGATTCGGGCGAGGGGATGGAGGCAGGACCCATTACCGCTCCGCCCAGCTCTTCTTCCGCGGCGGAAAAATCGAGCGCTACGTGGAGCGCGTTTCCACCGCGCTTCAGGCGGCGCCCGGCCTTGTCTTGATTCATCACAAAGCTGTCCACGCAGAGCCGCAGGTAGGTTCGCAGGCGGCTTTTTTTCGCGTCAAATTTGTCGAGCAGTTCGCGCTCGAGAAGTTCCATGAAAAAACCTTGCGTCAGGTCCTGCGCATCGTCCGCAGGCCGGTTCCACCGCAGACGGACGTATTTGTAAACGGGCTTCCAGTACGCGGCGCACAGCGCTTCAAGTGCGTGCTGACGCTCTTCCGCGTCGATGCTGCGCACCGCTTCGATCACTGAGCGCCGCGTCGGCGGGAAGCGGTCACCACCGTGCTGTTCATCGTCCTGTTTCATTCCATGGCCCGTTCGAATGAGTGTGCGTGGTTCGAAAGGAGTCTATGCAGGATGGGCTAAGCTGACAAGCGAGGATTCCGCGCTTTGACTATTCGTAGCGCAGGGCTTCGACGGGGTCGAGGCGGGCGGCTTTCCAGGCGGGGTAGACACCGAAGACGATGCCGATGAGGGCGCACATGATCAGTGCGAGGGCGATCCAGAAGAGGGACAGAAGGGCGGGCATCTTCAGGCCGTAGCGCATCAGCAGGGATAGGCCGGAGCCGAGGAGGACGCCGATGACTCCGCCCACAGCGCTGAGAGTTACGGCTTCAATCAGAAATTGAGCGAGGATGTTGCTGCGCTTCGCGCCGATGGCTTTTCGAACGCCGATCTCGCGGGTGCGTTCAGTGACGCTGACCAGCATGATATTCATGACGCCGATGCCGCCGACGATCAGGCCGACGGATGCGACAGCGAACATCAAGATGAAGATCAAGCCGCTGATTTTGTTCCACAGATCCAGAAAATAATCGGAAGTGAACAGCGCAAAGTCGTCGGGCTTGCTGTTCGAAAGGCGGCGCTTGCGGCGCAAGAGATCGCGGATTTCTTCGACGGCTTCTCCGACCTGATCGGGGTAACGGGCTTTGGCAAAAATGACGTAGTCCTTTTGATTGGGGTACAGCTTGCGAAGAGTGGTCACGGGCATGTACGCGGAGTTGTCTTCGGGATTCGAACCCCCGGAGATGCCTTGCCTTTGTTTTTGAAGGGTGCCGATGACAGTGAAAAGCTGGCCGTCGATGGTGACTTCCTGGCCGAGGCTGTGCTCCGGTGATTCGGGAAACAGAATTCGCGTGGTGTCGTAGCCCAGCAAGACGACGGGAGCGCGATGCTCCGCGTCAGTATCATTGAAGAAGCGGCCGTGCTCGATCTTCAAATCAAAAATCTCTCCGATGGACGGCTGATTCCCCTGCAGAATGACGTTCTTCGAGCGGTAGGCGCCGCGGCGGACATCTTCGGTGCCGGAGCCGAATTGCGGCTGGAAAATGCGCATGGACGGCGATGCGGCTTTGACGTGCGGAAGCCTGGCGATGTCTTCGGCCCATTCCGGCTGAAGCTCCTTGCGCGTAAACCATTCGCTCGGCGGCCGCGAAAGAGAGGCCCACGGAAAGCGGTAGGCGATGATGGTGTCCGAGCCGAGTTCGCGGATGCCGCCGAGCACATTTTCATTGAGGCCGTTGATCACCGCCGAGACGGTGATGACCGTGGTGATCCCAATCACAATTCCGAGGATGGTGAGCGACGAGCGCAACTTGTTTTTCCGCAACGTGTCCAGAGCGAGGAGTACTTCTTCCCAGTGTTTGAGGGCGCCCTCTTTTCGCATGCGAACACGCTGCGGCAGGGCTGCAGCCCTCGGAAGTGTTTTGTCGAATGTGGCCATTCGTCTGTTCTCTTACTCGGACCGCAGAGCCTCCACGGGATCCAGCTTGGCGGCTTTGGTTGCCGGATAGGTGCCGAAGAACAATCCAACGCTTAAGGCCATGACAATTCCGCCGAGCACGGACCAGAGCTGCACGGCGCTGGGCAGCGGAAAGACCCACGACACGAGTTGCGCAGCAAAAACACCCAAAAGCACGCCGAGAGCTCCGCCGATCACGGCAATCGTTGCGGACTCGATCAAGAACTGGCGAAGAATGTCGCCGCGCCGCGCTCCGAGAGCTTTGCGGACACCGATCTCTCGCGTGCGCTCGGTGACGCTGACCAGCATGATATTCATGATCACGATTCCGCCGACCACCAAGGAGATCGAGGAAATGGCGATCATCACCGCGAAAAAGGAACCGCTAATGTCCTTCCAGAGAGAGAGAAAGGAATCGCTGGTTTCGATCGCGAAATCGTCTTTGGCGACGTAGGCGAGGTGATGCCGCCCGCGCATAATCTGGCGGACTTCGTCCACGCTCTCTTGAATCGTGGCGGCAGAGCCCGCGCGGGAGGTTACGCGGAGAGAATCCTGCTGATTCCCATAGTTCTTCTTGTAGGTGGTCAGTGGAATGATGATCCAATTGTCCAGAGAAGTTCCCAGCGCAGAGCCTTGCTTTTTTCCGACGCCGACTACTTCACACGGAACATTGTTCCAGCGAATCTCTTTGCCGAGAGGGTCAACTCCGGGCATGAGATGTTCGACCAAATCGTTGCCGATGACGCAGACGGGCGCCGCTCCGCGCATGTCTTCTTCGGTCTCGTGACGGCCGGCGACGAGGTCCACGTCGTAGAGCTCGGCCATCTGAGGCGTCCACGCGCGAAGGTTGGTGTCCTTCAAGGAGTTCAAGCCGCTCTTCACTTCGACGCGTCCGCCCAAGGAAGCGCCGACATCCTTGCAGCTTTTGCAGAGTTCGTGCACGGCCTCGTAATCGTCGAAAGTGATGCGCTTGCGCTTCTGGAATTCGAGCCAGTCATCCACATTCGTGATGATCGAGGGCTGTTTGGAGAGCCCGAACACATCGGCGCCGAGGCGGAAAACCCTGGTGGCGACGTACTGGTTTGCGCCGTTAATGAGGCTGACCACGGCGATTACGGCGGCCACGCCAATGACGACGCCGATTAGGGTCAGGACGCTACGGAGCTTATGCGCCCAGAGACTGGAGGCGGAAATCACCACGGCCTCGGAGAGGTTCATTGTTCGGTGTGACCCAGAGCGAATCGGGGTCAAGTTGGATTCGAGAGCCATGAACGGATAGGGAGACAGTTGCCTCATCGTATCATACGCTTGGAGGGGCGCTGGAATTACGGGCGAGGGGAACGAATCGTTGGGCGGTAAGTTTCTCTATCTATCTGAAAATTAATTGGCTGGCAGGGCAAAGGCTCGGGTGCGCCGTCACGCCAGTGTGTCCGGCGCATTCTCGTGATGTGCTTAGCCTTGATGACGGATGCGCTGGGCAAGGGTTCGCGCGCGCTGGCGGGCAATATCTACAAATTTTGAATCGGAGGCAATCTGGTCGAGCATGGGCAGGACGCGCTGAGGCTCCGGCAAAAGGCTGCGGTTTAAGTCGGATTCGAATTGCAAGAGTGCGTCGTTGACGCCGAGGCGGTCGTATTTCATGCGCCGTGAAATCAGCATGACGTGCTCCTGCTGGCGCGCCAAGCCTTCAAAAATCTGGAGGAGTTGGGCGCCCGCAGAATTTAAGGTGTAATTGAACTTTGTCTCATGAACCTCGGCGCCGGATTCCCAGCGGAAGGTTTTCTCGCCGAGGTTGGCGATCTTGCGATGCACGTCCAGGTCCTGACCCTGGAAATGATTCAATTCAGCGGCAAGGCCGAACATCTTGGCGCGAAGGCTTGCGCCAACTTCGAATGGCAGTGCCTCCGGGTCTTCGTCGAGCTGACGGATGTCATAGGAGGCGGTATCGGAATCCTCGCGCACTATGATCTCGATGAACTCCGGTGAGCTGGCCTTGAAGATGCGCCGAAACGTAAGCTTGGCACTAGCCGGGGCAGGCGCCGCATGGTCCACACTGGCCGGCAGGAAGGCCACGCCGAGAAGCAGAGCGAATCGAAGAAGAGAGGATTTCATCGCGTTCTTACGATGCGCGAGGCAAGACTCGCGTTGCGCGGCCCGCTGGAATTCGAGCCGGCGTGCCCGGTGAAGAGTCCGCGGCCAGAGCGCGAGGCGTCACGGCAGTTTGGCCGTCCGGCAAAGAGAAACGCCTTCGCAGCTGTTCGACCTGCAAGTGGCACAGAGCGACCGCCAGGGCATCCGCGGCATCGGCGGGCTCCGGCGTCTCCGTGATGGAGAGCAGCGCCCGGACCATAGCTTGCATTTGACGCTTGTCGGCGTGGCCATGACCTGCGACGGAGGCCTTCACCTCGCGCGGCGCGTAGCTGTGCACTTCCAAGTCGTGTTGCGCGGCGGCCAGAAGAACCACGCCGCGCACTTCCGCCAATCGTAGGGCGGTGCGCATATTCAACGCCGTGAAAACGCCCTCGACTGCCATGACGTCCGGCGCGAATTCCTTGATCAAGCGGCAAAGCAAGGCGTGGACGTCCTGAAGCACCGCTCCCGGACAATCTTTTTGGCGCTTGGCGGTGACCTTCAATGCGCCATAATGCAGCATGCGGCAGAGCCGCCCGTCGCTTTCGACGATGCCGTATCCGGTCGGTCCCGTAGCCGCGGGGTCCACACCCAGCACGCGCAGCCAGCTGCTTTTTTCGCGCATTGTGCCCGTTCGAATCGTTCTTTCCCCGGCCCAAGTCTACGGCCTTCCGGCAATCCCTGCTAGAGGTTTGTATGCTCTTGCGCTGAGAATGCGAACTCGCCACCAACAAAAAAGGCCAGCCCGGCGCACCGGACTGGCCAATCGAGTCAAACAATCCGCTCAGTTGGCGCCGACGGCCGCCTGGATTTCCGATTCATCGATATCGAAATTGGCGTAGACGTTCTGCACATCGTCATGCTCTTCGAGCGCTTCAACGAGGCGCACCATTTGCGTGGCCTGCGGACCCGTTAGTTTGATGTAGTTCTGCGGCACCATGGCGATCTCCGCAGATTCCGGAGTGATGCCGGCTTTAGTCAGCGCTTCCTTCACTTTCTCCAACGCTTCGGGCGGCGTGACGATGTACCAGGAAGAGCCATCGTCCTTCAAATCTTCCGCGCCCGCTTCCAGAACAATGTCCAGCATCTTGTCTTCGCTGGCCGCTTCCTTGGGAACGCTGATCTCGCCCTTGCGGCTGAACATCCAGCCGACCGCGCCGGCTTCGGCGAGGTTGCCACCGTTCTTACTCATGAGATGGCGGAATTCGCCGACCACACGGTTGCGGTTGGTAGTGACGACCTGTATCAACATGCCTACCCCGCCCGGGCCATAGCCTTCGAAGGTGGCTTCCTCGTACTGCTCTCCTTCCAGCTGCCCCGTGCCGCGCAGAATCGCGCGCTCCACGTTATCGCCTGGCATGTTCGCAGCCTTAGCAGCGAGTATGGCCGTTCGCAGCCGGGGGTTCGAATTCGGTTCGCCGCCGCCGATGCGAGCGGCAATGCTGATTTCGCGAATGATTCGCGTAAAAACGCGGCCACGCTTCGCGTCGGTAGCACCCTTCTTGTGTTTAATCGTGGCCCATTTTGAATGCCCGGACATAACAAACCCTCTTTTATTTTGTGTGACGCCGGCCTGGCCGGAGTCAACCATGGATGAATTTTCGCGCCGAAAACGGCGGCGGAATTGGCCGGCCGTTTTGCGGCCGCTACGAAAAACGACACCAGTGCGGAGACTTACGGTGAACCGCAAACCCCTGCGGAACCCGCGTAGTTTAGCACAGCCGCGCACTCCGGGAAACGGGTTATACTCGCCTCCGGGGCATCTCCTTGCGCTTGAAAGAGTTCCGCATTGCCGCCGATTCTTACGCTGAAATCGCCGGGTTCTGCCATGGCTGACCGCCGCTATCGCGTGCTGGCCATCGCGACTCACCCCGTCCAATACATGGCGCCAGTTTTCCGCCGAATGTCCACGAATCCCGCTCTGGATTTGCACGTGGCGTATTGCACGCTCCGCGGTGCGGAGCCTGGGCATGATCCGGAGTTTGGCGCGGACATCCAGTGGGATGTTCCACTGCTTGAGGGGTATTCGTGGTCGCGGACTGGCAATCGCGACTCGGGGGGAAGATCATTCTTCGGGCTCCTCCATCCGCGGATTTGGAGACTCATCACTGGAGGGGAATTCGACGCGGTGTTGTGCTTTACGGGCTATCGCAATGCTACGTTTTGGATTGCGTGGATGGCAGCGAGGTTTTCAAAGACGGCTTTTCTGTTTGGCACGGACACAACGACGCTCGCTTCCCGGGATGGACGCGCGTGGAAATCCACGCTGAAGAAAATTCTGTGGCCGAGGCTGTTTCGTCTTGCCGATCAAGTGATTGTGCCTTCTTCGGGTTCGCGTGACCTTCTTGTTTCGCTCGGACTTCCCGCGGAACGCATGACGCTGACACCTTACTCCGTGGACAACGAATGGTGGATGCAGAAATCGGCGCAGGTGGATCGCACTGCGCTCCGCAAATCCTGGGGCGCTACGCAGGACGCGACCGTCATTCTGTTTTGCGCGAAGCTGCAGGCCTGGAAGCGGCCGCTGGATTTGCTGCATGCGTTTGCAAAGGCAAAGCTTTCGAACGCGCTGCTGGTCTTTGCCGGAGAAGGACCACTGCGCGCGCAGTTGGAGAGGGAAGCCGCCGAGCTCGGAATAGTTCCGCGTGTGCGCTTTCTTGGATTCGTCAATCAATCGAAGCTCCCGGCGGTGTATACCGCGTCCGACCTGATGGTTCTTCCCTCGGAGTACGAGCCCTTCGCGGTGGTGGTGAACGAAGCAATGTGCTGCAGATGTCCGGTGGCCGCTAGCGACCACGTCGGCGCCGCGCGCGATCTGGTCGCGCCGGTCGCTCCTGAATATGTTTTCCCTTGCGGAGATTTGGAAGCGCTCGCCGCAATCTTGAAGCACGCGGCGATGGACCGCGCACACTTGCAATCCGTGGCGCATGCGGCGTTCGCGCATATTCAAACTTGGTCGCCCCAACGCAATATCGCTGCGACCATTGAAGCCATTCGAATTGCCGTTGATCGCGTGGGACGGCCTTCCACCGCGACGTTTGCTGATCCCGCCGCGAGTCACGCCACTCCAACGGCCACGCCAAAACTCCGCGAATGAAGCTCCTCGTTTACTCTCACTTCTTCGCGCCGAGTGTGGGCGGCGTCGAGACGATCGTTCTCTCGCTTGCGCGCGGCCTGGCCGAACTCCGCGATTCAAATGGCGCGCCACAATTCGAACTCACCTTGGTTACGCAAACGCCGGCGGGAAATTGGGACGATAAGGCCGTTCCCTTCCGCGTGATTCGCCAAGTTACGGTGGTACAGCTCGCGAGGTTGATTCGAGAGTCGGACGTCGTGCATGTCGCCGGGCCAGCGTTGGCTCCACTAACGCTCGGCCTGCTTTTTGGAAAACCCACCGTCGTGGAACATCACGGTTTTCATGCGATCTGTCCGAATGGTCAACTTCTGCTCGAGCCTTCCGGTGAGCCGTGTCCTGGCCACTTCATGGCGGGGCGCCAGACGGAATGCCTGCGCTGCAATTCCGTGGAAGGTTGGGTTGCGTCGTACAGGCTCTGGCTCCTCACGTACCTCCGGCGTTTCTTGTGCCAGCACGCCGCTGCAAATATCACGCCGACGCAATGGCTGGGCGGCCTGTTGCAACTGCCGCGCGGCGCCGCGATTCTCCACGGACTGAATGACGTGGCGCCACTATCTAGAGTGGAAATACTTTCGGGCGCGCCGGTGATCGCGTTTGTGGGCCGTCTAGTCACTACCAAAGGGGTCCGGATTCTTTTTGAGGCTGCAGGCATCCTCGGCCAGAAGCACCGGCCGTTTGACATGCTGATCGTCGGGGACGGTCCCGAGCGCCAGTCGCTAGAGGAACTCGCGCGTAAATCGGGCCTTGGTTCGCGCGTTCGCTTTGCGGGCCGGCTCGGCGGCGAGCAGCTTGAAGTAGAACTTGCGGGAGCCACCGTGGCGGTCGTGCCGTCGCTCGGCGGGGAAGTTTTTGGACTGGTAGTAGCAGAAAATATGCTGCGGGGCCTCCCTGTTGTAGCGTCGGACCTGGGCGCGCTTGCCGAAGTGCTTGGCGACGCTGGTCTCACGTTTCGCACGGGCGACGCGGCGGAGCTGGCTGCCGCGATTGAGAGCCTTCTCGATAATCCCAGTTTGGCTGCCCGGCTGGGGCAGGCCGGGCGTCAGCGTGCGAGCGAATTTTGCAACCGCGAACGCATGATCGAATCCCACGCGGCGGTCTATCGAAATCTGGTGAGTGCGGAACGCGACGAGTGCAGCCACGCACGAGCGGTTGTCGTTGAGTAATCGCGCCGTAAAGGTAGCGCGTGGCTCGTCCTCGCCCGTCGGCGTATGATGAATCGACAGTCTGAAGGGCTGCAATATTTCAGGACGAGAGTAAGAAGCAATATGGATAACGGAGTGTCAGCGACGATCCGCGGCGGTTGTTCAGCAACACGGGGGGCTAGCAGAGGCCTTGAGAGGGCCATGTGAACCTGTCTGTGCGCGCACTCCCAGGAAACTACGGTCGGAGGCCACTCCTGGCCTTCAGCTTTCTGGTGTTTTTTGTTGTTGCCGCCTACAAGGCTGCGGGATATGTCATTGCGGGCGACATCACCGGCCTGGCCTACGTTGCGCTGGCGTTCATAGCCGGGGCATTCGTCGTTGGGATGCTCAACAACTGGCGCAATGGCCTTTATTTCTTTCTGGCATGGTTGTTGTTTGAAGATTTTGCCCGAAAATACCTCGGAAACAATATGGCGATCTATTTCGCCAAGGATTTTCTGGTCGCGGTCGTCTATCTGTCGTTTTTTCTGGCCTATCGCCGCAAAGAAGTGAAATCCTTCCGGCCGCCGTTCCTGGTGCCATTGCTGCTGCTGGTGTGGTTCGGGGTGATGCAAATCTTCAATCCCGCCTCGGCGCACCTGATGTACGGTTTCCTTGGCGCCAAGATTTTTTTCTATTACGTCCCGCTGATGTTTGTGGGGTATGCGTTCCTGGAGAGTGAAGCCGACTTGCGGCGGTTCTTCACGTTCAGCATGGTTCTCAGCTTGATCATCATTTCTCTTGGCATCGCGCAGTCCATTCTTGGCCATACGTTCCTGAATCCGGCGAACCCCGCGGCGGAAATCCGCGGGTTGAGCACGCTTTACCGCGTGGCGCCGGTCTCCGGAACCATCGTCTACCGGCCGAATTCCGTGTTTGTGAGTGACGGACGGTATGCGAATTTCCTGCTGGTTTCCTGGATGCTGATCTTTGGCTTCAGCGGATATCTTCTGCTTCGTTTGCGCAAAGGCCGCGTGCTCGCCTTCGTTGCTCTGGCCGTTGCGTATGGCGGCGTGGTGCTCGGCGCTTCCCGTGGAGTCCTCCTGTGGACCACGGGTAGCGCCCTTGTTGGAGTATTGGCGTTTTTGTGGGGCGCGCCGTGGCGACAGCGTGAGGTGATGCGCGTGCTGCGCACCGTGCAGCGAGCCGCTCTCGGCATTGCTCTTGCCATCGGGCTGCTGTTTTTCATTTTTCCGGAGGCACTCATGTCGCGCGTGGCGTTCTACACGGAGACGCTCACGCCCGGCACTTCCACGAGCGAGTTCGGCTTTCGAGCGTGGGATTATCCTGTGCGGAATTTCCTGGGGGGCGTTCAGTTACGAGCGCTGGCCTTATGGTTATGGCATTGGCACCACGGCGCTGGGCACCCAGTATGTTTCCATGATTTTTCACACGAGACCGGCGGTGAGCGGAGTTGAGAGCGGATTTGGGACCCTGGTCGTCGAGATGGGTGTCGGCGGTATTATCCTTTGGCTGATCATGAGTTTTTCGATTGTTTTCGCAGCATGGAATGTGGTCAAGAAGCTCAAAGGCTCACCGTGGTTTCCCATCGCTTTCATGATTTTCTGGTATGCCGCCCTGTTGTTATTGCCAATGACTTTTATGGGCATCCAGCCATACGAAGATTTTGTCCTGAACGCCTACCTGTGGCTGTTGCTGGGAATCTTGTTCCGCCTTCCCACGCTGGCGATCTCCGCGGAGT
>Ga0207110_10008_pt1 | contig 45082 bp, 37 predicted proteins | sample Alteio_BWMinHeat_74_FD_153582 | JGI IMG/M metagenome (GOLD analysis project Ga0207110, IMG submission 153582) | Enriched cells from forest soil in Barre Woods Harvard Forest LTER site, Petersham, Massachusetts, United States -... | ecosystem: Environmental > Terrestrial > Soil > Temperate forest >...
GTATCTTCCGTGATCGAGGCCATTGTTTTCGATCAAGGCTGGCTTCAAGGCGCCTCCGATGGCCGGCGCCCGGGCAAAGCCGCGGGATACTAAGTCAGCATGCAACGCGCCCTCTCGACGCACCTGTTCGTGAATCATCACCTGACCACGGTCTGGTTGGACCGTATCTGGGATGCCGGGATTCCGTTAGTGGAGCTGTTCTGCGCTCGCCAGCACCTCGACTACCGCGACAAGGCCCAGATCACCGAACTTGGCCACTGGTTCCGCGATTCCGAGTTGAAGCTGCACTCCATTCATTCGCCCATGTACACCGATGACGTGTGGGGCCGCTCGGGCCCGCATGCGGTGATCAATATCACGGAGCAGGTGAAACCGAAGCGCATCCAGATGGTCGACGAGATCAAGCGCGCCATCGAGATCGCCGAGATCATTCCGTGCCGGTACCTGATTCAGCACCTGGGCGTCTCTGGAGAAGAGTTCGACCCGCGCAAAGTAGATGCCGCATTTTCCGCCCTGGAAGAGATCAGTTTGTTCGCGGGGGGACGGGGCGTGGAAGTCCTGCTGGAGAATATTCCTAATAGCTTGGCGAGCGCGGAACGGCTGCTGGTGTTCTTCGAGCTCACGCACATGCATCTGAATGTTTGCTTCGACGTGGGGCACGCCAACATGAAGGAAGGTGTGGAAACTGCGTACCGGCTATTGAAGTCGCGCATCCACGACAACAATGGGAAAGAAGACTCGCATTTATTCCCTCTTGGCTCGGGAACGATCGACTGGCCGCGCGCGATGGACACGCTACGCTCCGCTCCGGATCAATATCCGTTGCTGTTGGAGCTGAAGGAGCAGCCCGACTTGGCGAACCCGCTGGCGACGGTCCGGGATATATTTGAGCGTCTGGAAGGTATGACCGCAAAACAGGTCGAACGGTGAAACATGAGTCTTGAGATCACGGCGCCGCGCGTTACAGTCGCGGACGCGGGCCGTCACGTGGGAGAAACCGTCGAGATCGCGGGATGGCTGTACAATCTCCGCCGCAGCGGCAAGATTTGTTTTCCTCAACTGCGCGATGGCACCGGGATCATCCAATGCGTGGCTGTAAAGAGCGCGCTGCCCGAGGCGGTCTTCGAGGCGCTGAAGGAGCTCACGCAGGAATCATCCTTTACCGTGCGCGGCAAGATCCGTGCGGAACCGCGCGCCCATGGAGGCTACGAGCTGGACGTCGAGAGCGCGGACATTCTGCAACGAGTGCCGGAAGCCGATCCTTATCCGATCACACCCAAGGAACACGGCGTCGACTTCCTGATGGATCATCGCCACTTATGGCTGCGGAGCCGGCGCCAGCACGCCGCCTTGCTGGTCCGTCACGAAGTGATCAAGGGCATCCGCGACTACTTCGACTCGCATGGATTTGTACTGGTGGATACGCCGATCTTTACGCCGGCGGCCTGCGAGGGCACGACGACGCTGTTTGAAGTCGACTACTTCGAGGACGAGAAAGTTTACCTGACTCAGTCCGGGCAACTGTACAACGAGGCAACCGCCGCGGCGTTCGGAAAAACCTATTGCTTCGGCCCGACCTTCCGTGCGGAAAAATCGAAGACGCGCCGCCATCTGACAGAATTCTGGATGGTCGAGCCTGAGATGTCCTACGCCAACCTGGAAGATGTGAAACGCGTTGGGCAGGAGCTGGTATTGTTTGTGATCGCGCGCGTGCTCGAAAACCGGCGCGAGGAACTGAAAGTGCTGGAGCGGGACGTAGCGAAACTTGAAGCCATCCAAGCTCCGTTCCACCGCATGAGCTACGACGATGCGGTGATCAAGCTCCAAGGTAAAGGCAGCGAGATTCAATGGGGAGGCGACTTCGGCAACACGGACGAGACTTTGCTCACCGAAGATGTCGACCGTCCGGTGATTGTGGATCGATTTCCGGCGAGCATCAAGGCATTCTACTTCCAGCCCGCGCCGGAGCGTCCCGAGGTGGCTCTAGGCGTCGATTTTATTGCTCCGGAAGGCTATGGCGAGATCATCGGCGGAGGGGAGCGGATCCACGATTTAGAGCTATTGAAGCAGCGCCTGGACGAACATCAGTTGCCGCACGAAGCTTTCAATTGGTACCTGGACCTGCGCAAGTACGGCTCGGTTCCGCACGCGGGATTCGGAATGGGTGTGGAGCGCTTCGTGGCCTGGATGTGCGGACTGGAGCACATCCGCGAGACGATCGCGTTCCCGCGAATGCTGTATCGCACCCGCCCGTGAACAGTGGGGCAGGCGGCCTCGCCTGCGCCCGGACGCCTGTCCGGGCTCTCAAAGCGCGATCAGGCGATCGCGCGCGGGTTAGGCAACCCGCCCCACTTATGCAGATCTACCGTGCGGCGCGGTCGAGCTGCGACGCCGCGCCGTCGATGACTTCGCTGGTATTCTCCAGCACTTTCCCGACCCGCACAATCTGCTCTTCGGCTAGCTTCCACTGCTTCTGCTCGATGCTTTCACGTACGCCCGGGAGCGTCTTCACGTCGTATCCGGTATAGAATCCCGGCGCATAGATCTGGTGCTGGAACCACGGCCGGTTGGGCAGACCGTCGCTGAGCGTCAGAGCGCGCTCAACCGCGATGAGACGTTCGTTGGCATTACGTAAAGAAGCCCGCGCGAGCGACGCGCCTCCATCCTCGGCAGCCTTCGCGAGCGCCTTATCGAAATGGTCGGCGGTGCGCTGGAGCGCGGCGAGCCCGTTTTCAAGCGGCGCGAAATTGAGGAACGGCGGCACGACCTCCTTCGGCGGAGCGGCCATCTTGCGTCGCGGATCATTCACTGCCGCGAAGACCCCTTCATCAATCTGTTTGTTTCGCTCCACGATTTCATCGCGCTTTTCCTGCGCGAGCTTCTGAACCTCCTGCACATAGCGGCGGAGGGTTTCGTTGAAATTGTCAAAGTCGTAGGGAAGCAGCTCCGCGCCGGCCAACCGCAGAACGGCGGTGCCGGCGGTCTGAGCAAGCGCGCGTCCGTAGGCAAAGTCGGTATCGGCGAAATGGGTGTACCAATAGAAATCATCGTAGACGGAGTGATAGATACCACCCTGATCCTCCCCGCCGAAACCCAGATTCAGGGACGCAATCCCGAGATGGTCGATGAAAGCGGTGTAATCGGAGCCGGAGCCGAGTGCTCCGATGCGAAGATCCGCACGTTGCCGTGGCTCCTGACGGTCGGCCGCGGGCGGGGATGCGATCCGGCGAAGCTGCAAACGCTTCCACACGGATAGTTTGGTCTCGGGATCTTCCACATCCTTCGCTATCCCGTTGATGAATTTCTCGAGCGTGTGGGAGCCCGAGACTTGCAGATACCCGCGGCCGTTCCCGTCCGAGTTGATATAAACGGCGGCCTTGGCGCGCAACTCGTCCGCGTGCTCCTCGGCCCATTCGGTGGAACCGAGCAGACCCTGTTCCTCGCCATCCCACGCACAATAGATGATCGTGCGTTTCGGTCTCCAACCTTGCTTGAGAAGCGCGCCGAGCGCGCGCGCTTCCTCCATCATCGCTACTTGGCCGGAGACCGGATCCTCCGCGCCATTGACCCACGCGTCATGGTGATTCCCGCGAATGATCCATTCATCCGGATAGGCTGAGCCGGGGATGCGGACGATGACATTGTAGATGGGCTTGATGTCCCAGTTGGACGAAATCTTGAAGTGCACTTTCGCGGGGCCGGGGCCCACATGGTAGGTGATGGGCAAGCCTCCACGCCAGGCGGCGGGAACCTCGGGACCCTTGAGGGCAGTCAGGAGCGGCTGCGCATCCGCGTAGGAAATAGGCATCACCGGAATCTTGGTGAGCGTAGCGGCGTCCTTGAGAGCCAGCCTCTTGGCGTCTTTGGTGGCTCCGATTCCCGGTGTTAGAGGATCGCCAGGATACACCGGCATATCCATGACGCTGCCACGCTGCACGCCGTCCTTGGGACGAAAAGGCCCGTCGGGGAACACGTCGCCTTGACTGTAGCCGTCATCGCGGGGATCGGAGTAGATGAGGCATGCAACGGCGCCATGCTCGGCTGCGACTTTGGGCTTGATGCCGCGCCAGGATTCACCGTAACGGGCGATCACGATCGCGCCTTTCACGGAGATGCCCAGGCGATCCAGTTGTTCGTAATCGGCGGGGATGCCGTAATTCACATAAACCAGAGGCGCGGTCACGTCGCCATCGATCGAGTAGGCGTTATAGCTTGGAAGCTGCTCATCGTGCTGTCCCGAGGTTGGGTCGGCTGCAACCGTAGGTTCCTGCAGCTTGGCGGTGAAGCGCGTGGGCTCGACCAACTCCACCATGCGCTCCTTCGGCGTAGGGAACAAAACATCGAAGGTTTCGATCTTGGCATCCAGCCCCCACTCCTTGAACTTCGCCAGAATCCACTCGGCATTGTCCTTGTCGTAAGGTGAGCCGACGTGGTGGGGCCGCGCGGAAAGGCGCTGCATAAACTCGCGCAGGTTGGCCTGCGATGGAATGGCGCGAAACTTGGTCTCCCAATCCAGCTCCGCGCGGGCCGAGTCGGAGGAATAGCCGCGAAGGGGCGAGGGCTCGGCGGGAATCGCGGCGGGCGCCAGAAGCGTTAGGCAGACAGAGTATGCGACCGATTGTTTCAGAAAGGCGAAGGGTCTCATTGGTTGAGAATAACATCTCGTCCGGCTTGAGCTGATGCATGCGGTATGCTCTGACTATGGGCGCAAAGGTGGTAATTCCTGTTGAGGAATACCTGCACACCAGTTTTCCGGACGTCGATCGCGAGTACCGGGAAGGCGAACTTGTGGAGCGGGCCTTGCCAGATTACCTTCATTCACGAACCCAGCTCCTGTTAGGCGTTTTTTTTGAAGCTCTCAGAAGAACGCTTTCAGTTTACGCATGCCCCGAACTGCGCATGAAGCTGCGCGAGGGCCTTTACCTGATCCCAGATGTTGCCGTATTTTGGCCGTCGCCACCGGCTTCGGTCCCGGATTCCCCGCCGCTCGTTGCCATCGAAGTATTGTCGCCGGACGATCGCCTCACCGCGGTCCGCGAGAAACTTCAGGAGTATCGCGCCTGGGGCGTCCCACACGTCTGGCTGGTGGACCCACACTCCCAGCGTCTCTACACGTGCGGTGCCGGCCTGAGAGAAGTTCGGTCGTTCACGGTACCCGAGCTCAATGTCACGCTCACCCCCGGGGAAATCTTCGACAGTTTCCCGGCCGCGAGCTGACGATTGTAGTTTTCTTACCGCGAGATCGGGTGCTTTGGTTTTCCCAGAAACAGACAATCTAGCTTGTTTGTGGGGCGGACCCCCTGGTCCGCAGCCGACGCCCTCGTCGGCTTTTCGTCTTGGATGACGCTGATTCGGGGAGCGGGTCCAGGGGGACCCGCGCGGACCTGGGGGTCCGCCCCACCATTTCTGCCCAAGGAAAACTAAATGACATCGGGCTTCAGCCTGCGCGGGACTTCAGTCTCGCTTCCCGGACCGTACCAGCCATAATCGTAGAAGGAATGCGTCAATCCCACATCGCCGTTATCGGCGCACCCATGGATCTGGGCGCGGGACGCCGTGGCGTTGACATGGGCCCCTCCGCTCTTCGTCTGGCAGGTCTGCATGAGAAGCTGGCGGGTCTGGGCTACCAGGTAGAAGATCTTGGAAATGTGGAAGTCGAGCAGCCTGAGAAAGCTCCGGCGGGCGTTCCGCATGCCCGTTATCTGCCCCAGATCGCCCATACGTGCGTGCGCCTTGCACGGATGGTGGAACGCGCCGCGCATCACGGGCATGTTCCTCTGGTGCTCGGAGGTGACCATTCGGTGGCCATGGGAACCGTGGCCGGCATGTCCCGCTACTTCCACAACGAGGAAAAGAAACTTGGCCTGATCTGGATCGACGCCCACGCGGACATGAACACTCCCGAATCAAGTCCGAGCGGTAACGTCCACGGCATGCCTCTGGCGTGCTGCATCGGACTCGGCCCCAAGGAACTCACCCACCTTGCCGGTTTTTGGCCCGCCGTTGCGCCCGAATGTGTTTCGATTATCGGATTGCGTAGCGTGGACGAGATCGAGCGGTTGAACGTCCGTGAAACCGGCGTTCACTTTTACACCATGCGCGACATCGACGAGCGCGGCATGCGAGACGTGATGCGGGAGGCCATTCAGCACGCTACTTCGCGCGCGGGAACCGCCGCCGGCTTCCATCTTTCCTTCGATATGGACGCTTTGGACCCGAGTGAAGCTCCTGGCGTGGGCACCCCGGTCCGAGGCGGCCTCACCTACAGAGAAGCTCACCTGGCGATGGAGATCGTGAATGATAGCGGCCGCATGACTTCGATGGAGGTGGTGGAGGTGAATCCCGTGCTGGACGTAGCCAACCGGACAGCCCTGCTCGGAGTCGAATTGGTTACCTCGGCTCTGGGGAAGCGGATTGTTTGAGGCGCTTGAACCTAAAAAGTCTCTGCTACGATTGAATTGAATCGTGGCCAATCCGAGTCGGATTCCGCGATAAAGAGGACCAGGAAGAACGCACATGTCCGCCTCAACGACGCTGCCTTTTCAAACCGCCGCTGAAGCCCTCCCGCGTAAGCGTTTCACGCGCGAGGAAGTTGAGCGGTTGCTCGATACCGATTTCTTTACGGGGCAGCGCCTCGAGTTGATCGACGGAGATTTGATCGACAAAATGGGACAAAAACCTCGGCACGCGTTTGCGATTCGTTTAATCACGCGGTGGCTGGCGAGTGTATTCCCTGTCGAACAGATCCAGATTCAGCTCCCCATCGAAGCTGCGGGAGAGGACCGCGAACGCAGTGTGCCGGAGCCGGATATCGCTGTCCTGTCCCAATGGAAGGACGATTTTCGGAGCCGTCATCCACGAGGAGACGAACTTCTCCTTGTGGTTGAGGTCTCCGATACCTCGGCGAGTTTCGACTTGTCTCGAAAAGCCGCGCTCTATGCTAGAGCGGGTGTGCCGGAATACTGGGTTCTGGACCTGGTGCGACGCGTACTCGTGGTTCATCGGATGCCCGACGGATTATCCGCCTATCGCCTGATTCAATTGCTTGCCGAGGCCGATAGCGTGTCAATGAACGGCCGCGCGGAGAACGTACGGGTCGGCGAGATTCTTCCGGAGACTTCCTGAACTCAGTAAGCTATTGGCAGGCCACTAATGAGCGATGGTCTGCCCTACGAACAAATGTCGGATGAACTTCCTCGCGCCGAAGACCTTCAGTTTCACCGGGCCGAGCCCATTCCAACTGGCGCACTAGAGCAGCAGCCGATCCTCCGTTGCCGCGCCTGCCAGCAGGTAATTCCGGACGAGTACTATCGAGCGCAGACCGCCGGCGGCAATGTAGTCGTGTGCGGTCCGTGCGTCCAGCGAATCCAAAGCGGCCAGCAATCTCCGCCGTCTTCGTCCCTGTTGCACGCCGTGCTGTATGGAGGCGCGGCCGCAATTGCCGGGTGTGCTTTGTACGCCGCGGTTTCCATAGTGACTGGTCTTGAAGTTGGGATCGTCGCGATTGTGGTCGGCATCATGGTCGGCAAAGCGATTCGATACGCTTCCCACGGATTGGGCGGCAGGCCTCAACAAATCCTCGCGGTAGGGCTGACATATTTCGCGATTACGACCAGCTACGTGTCCGTGTTTCTGTTTCACGCGCTTTTCCAAACAACCAAGTCCACGCCGTCCGTCTCGGCGATTCTTTACGTTCTCTCGCTGGCTCTGATCGCGCCGTTCATGAGCCTCACATCCAGTCCAGTATCGAGTCTCCTTTCGCTCTTCATCATCTTCATTGGACTGCAGCGCGCCTGGATTCTGACGCGAAGAACCGGGATACTGGTGTCAGGACCCTATCAGCTCCCCAAAGATTGAGCCTCGTTATGGTTGTTTGCGCCGGCTGCAGTACACCGATAGATCCGTCCTTGCTGAGTTGTCCTTCGTGCCACGCGCTTACTCGTTCGAAAGAACTGGAGTCGCTGGCAGCCAAGGCGCGCGAAGCTACGGCGGTGGGACATCTGGCTGCCGCCCGCGGCTTATGGGAACAAGCCGCGGCATTGTTGCCGCCGGACACGATGCAGTATCGAAGCCTCCGCGCGCGCATCGCCGAAATCGACTCCAAGATTGGTGTCGCGGCCCCCGATCAGGGCGGTAACTGGGGCAAGCGAGCCGCGGCGGGCTTGGGTCCCATAGCGCTGTTCCTGTGGAAGTTTAAGGCGCTCCTGTTGGGCCTCACCAAGATCAGCACGCTCCTCTCCATGCTGGCTTGGGTCGGCGTGTATTGGAGCTTGTATGGATGGCCCTTCGCGGTGGGCAGCGTACTTTCCATTTACATACACGAAATGGGGCACGTGCTGGCTCTCCGGCGATACGGCATTGCGGCGGACGCGCCTTTCTTCATTCCTGGGCTTGGGGCGTTCGTGCGGCTGCGGCAACTGTTCATGACGCCCGTGCAGGACTCGAGAGTTGGACTCGCCGGGCCTATCTATGGATTGGGCGCGGCGGCTTTCGCGCTGGCCGTGTCTTATGTGACCGGCAATAAAATGTGGGGTGCCGTCGCGCACTTCGGAGCCGTCATCAACCTGTTCAACTTAATTCCCGTCTGGCAGCTTGACGGCTCGCGCGGATTTCGTTCGCTGACGCGGCAGCAAAGAATCGTGGTCCTCGGGACAGCGGTGGCGATGTGGTACATCACGTCGGAGGTCTGGCTGCTCTTGATCGCGGCCGCGGCAGTCTATCGTCTCTTCACGAAGGATGTTCCGGAGGAGCCGGACAACACCGGATTGATGCAATTCGTGGGCCTGCTGGTGGCTCTTTCGGCGATCGCCGTATTCGCCCAGGCACATACGCCGTTACCTACGAGATGAATCCAGAGATTCGCGCGTTCCTTAAGCAACTGGAAGACTCTGGCCGCCTTCACGACGCGCAGGAGCCGGAGCACTCCCGCAAGATGCTCAATCTCGAACCGGATGCGGCTGAGTTGATGAGTATCCTCGCTCAAACGTCGGGTGCGGCACACGCTCTCGAAATCGGCACTTCCAATGGTTACAGCACGGTGTGGCTGGCGGCCTCGATTGGGCCGTCCGGCGGAAGGGTCCTCAGTATAGATCGAAGCGCGGAGAAGCAAAGCATGGCTCGTGCCAACCTGGCTAAGGCAGATCTCCTGGATTATGTGGACCTACGCTGCGGAGACGCGACGGAAATCATCCGAACTCTCCCTGGTCCATTCGACTTTGTTTTTTTTGACGCGGACCGTAGAAGCGCTCTCGAGCAGCTAAATTTGCTTCTGCCCAAGCTGGCGCCGCGAGCCTTGATCCTGGCGGATAACGCACTGTCCCATTTCGAGGAGCTGAAGGAATATCTCACGGCATTAAGACGCATGGATCAGCTTCAACACGTCTTGATCCCGATTGGTAAGGGTCTGAGTGTGGCGTTCGCGACGGCAACTACGCCCTGACGAAGGTGTGAAGAAAACCGTCTAACCGCTTGCTGACACGCGCGGCTCGGAATGATTTCATCCGGGTTTGAAGCCCTTCCCGCGGAGAGAGTTACACAGGGCAGGTTTGCAGTTGCAGTCCAGCGTAGCAAGTCGTACAGTTTCACAAGGAGAACGAATCCTTGTCTTCACTCACCCGACGTCAGGTTCTAGCGGCGACCGCGGCGGCCGTTCTATCGGAAGCGCAGACGCCCGCGCCGCCTCCGAACATCGTCTACATTATGGCGGACGACCTCGGTTACGCCGACCTCTCCTGTTACGGCCGGCCCGATTTTACAACTCCGAATATTGATCGTCTCGCCACCGGCGGGATGAGATTCCTGCAGGCCTATGCCAACTCGTCGGTCTGCTCGGCCACGCGAACAGCGCTCATCACGGGACGTTATCAATACCGTTTGATCGTGGGTCTGCCGGAGCCGCTGGCGGGTCCTGGCCGCAGCCTGCCGCCGGAGCATCCGACGCTCCCGTCCCTTCTTAAAAAGGCCGGATATGGGACGACACTCATCGGCAAATGGCATCTGGGACAGCTCCCCGAGTCCAGCCCTCTCAAGAGCGGCTACGATCATTTCTGGGGCTTTCACGGCGGGGCCGTGGATTACTTCACGCACAAGTCGGGCATCGCTACCACCAATACCGACGACCTCTGGGAAGATGACGTGAAGGTCCAACAGGCAGGCTATATGACAGATCTGCTCGGCGACCGGGCCGTCTCAGTGATCGGTGACTATGCCAAGGCCAAGCGCTCCTTTTTCCTAAGCTTGCACTTCAATGCACCGCATTGGCCGTGGGAAGGCCCCGAGGATCAGGCGGAGTCTCAGCGGATTCGAGCCCTCACCGACTTCGACGGCGGCTCTCAGGCAACCTACGCGCGCATGGTCACGCGGATGGACATGCAAGTGGGCCGTGTTCTGCAGGCTCTCGACACGGCCGGAGTCGCGAACAATACCATCGTCATCTTCACCAGCGACAATGGGGGCGAACGCTTCTCCGACACGTGGCCTTTCAGCGGTAAGAAGACCGAGCTTCTGGAGGGAGGCCTGAGGATTCCCGCGATCGTCCGATGGCCGGGACATATCCCTGCCGGGAGCACGACTCAGCAGGTAGGGATCAGCATGGATTGGCTCCCCACTCTGCTGGCCATGGCGGGCGCGCAGCCTGATCCGTCTTATCCACCGGATGGAATGAGCCTTGCGCCGATGCTGACGCGGAATGCGACTCCGGTTTCCCGAAAGCTGTTCTGGCGGTACAAAGCCAACGCGCAACGGGCCATGCGGGATGGAGACATGAAGTACCTTAAGATCAACGACAACACGTTCCTGTTCAATGTGGTCGCCGATCCACTTGAGAGAGCCAACCTCAAGAACAGACAGCCGGATGTTTTCAACAGACTGATAGCGGAATACGACGCCTGGAACGCCACTATGCTGCCCGAGGATCCGACGGCTGGTTCCACTGTCTTTACTCCAGACCAGCTAGCGGATCATTTCAGCTACGCGCCGCCGGCGCGGCCCGTACGGCCCCCCCCAGAACTAATGAGCCCGCATGCTCGGGGCAACGGAACCGCGACCGTCAGGGAGCGGACAGCGTGATAGTGGCGAACTAAAGGCCGGTGCCGCTGCCTGTTTTCTGGCCATTGAATAGCTGTGGTGCGATCTCGAAGAGATCCTTGCGCCAGACCCGGAACCAATGCGCGCCGGACTCGACCAGAAACGTATTCTTTACGCCATGGTCCGCCAGCAGCTTCGCGAATTGCTGGTTCGCGGCAAACAGCGTGTCGTCGCTTCCGCAGGAGATTCGCAGCATGTGCAGACTCTTATTGAGCCTGGCCGAATCCTTTAGAACGTCAGCGTACTGCGTTTCCACATTTCCGCCGATTCCGACGGCCGAGCTCATCGCCGCAATCCAGTGAAACAACTCCGGATGCCGCAGCCCGATCTGCAACGTTGCCGCGCCTCCCGCCGAGAGGCCCGCCAAAGCGCGCTGGTCCGCCTGATTGGATACGCGATAGGTTTTCTCTATTAAAGGGATGATGTCTCCTAAGAGGTCCTTTTCGAAGGCGGTTCGATCGGTGCTCGCCTTGCCCGGTCCGACACCGTCGCTCTGTTCCGCGCGGGCCAGCGGCATCACCACCAGCATCGGCTTGGCCTTGCCGTCGGCGATCAGGTTGTCGAGAATCAAATTCGCGCGGCCGACCGTCACCCATGCGTTCTCATTGCCTCCCGCGCCGTGCAGCAGGTACAAGACCGGATACTTCGCGTTGCCCTTCTCATACCCCGGCGGCGTATATACCCACACGTACCGCGACACCCCCATGGCCTTCGATTCGTACAAGTTCATTCGCACTTCACCATGCGGAACGGCGCGCGCATCATAGAACATCGGCTTGTCGCCGGGAACTTCGACCTGGCTCGATGTGCTCGCGTTTCCCGCCGCGGGCCGGGTATAGCGATTGACTGCGTCCGTTGTTGTGACGCCGTCGACCACGAAGTTGTACTCGTAAACGTCGGGTTCCAGCGGGGGAGTGGTAATGCTCCACACTCCCTTGTCGTCCTTCTTCATCGGCATCGCAGGATTGTTGACGGTAATGTTTCCACTGAGAGTGACCTCAGACGCCTTGGGAGCGTTGAGCCGGAATGTGACAGTCTTGTCCGCGTGGACCTCGGGCGAAACCAGCGGAGCAGCGCCGCCACGTCCTCCGCGTCCACCCGCCGGAGCTTGCGCATAGACAGAGGCAGTGAGTAAGAACAAAGCAGTGAGCTTCATGGGACGAAGTATATCCCGTCAAGCTGGGGAAGTAAATGCTCGGTGGGGCGGACCCCCTGGTCCGTCCCCATCCTAACGCATGGGGCTGGCGGGTCCGGGGGACCCGCGCGGACCAGGGGTCCGCCCCACTAATGGACGTAAAATGGACCTTGCGCTACTTCTTCCGCCGCGACTTTCCGGCTGATACCAAGATCCTTCTAATCGAGAGTGGATCGCGTCACCTGATTGAAAACGTCGTTCCCACGCTTCGCCGGATCTTCCCGGCCAACACCGGGATCGATCTAGTGACCTGCTATCCCGGCGTGCCGCGAGGCTTCGACGGCAAGGTCTATCGCATCACCGATTACCGCCCGGATGGCCGGCATCAACTGCTCGCGGATCTTGCGGCCGGCGGCTACACTCTGGGCGGCATCATATGTTCCGGCGAGCCGATCATGACCAAATGGAAATGGTGGCTGGCGGCGAAGCTCCCCTTGAAGTTCTTCGTCCTGAACGAGAACGGCGATCTGTTTTGGTGTGATTGGGGACAGTGGCGGACCATACTGCATTTTGCGACCTATCGCGCCGGGCTCTCCGGCTCCGCCGCCGTACCCACCATCATCCGCTTTCTATTGTTCCCGTTGACGCTTGGTTATCTGATCCTTTACGCTTGCACAGTACACATTAAGAGGAAACTTAGGACACCATGAGAGCCGTCTATATCGAGCAAACCGGCGGTACGTCCGCCCTGATCCTGGGCGAGCGTCCCACGCCCGAGCCCGCCGCCGGCGAAGTGCTCGTGCGGGTCGCGGCCTCCGGAGTGAACTTCATCGACACCTACCATCGCACGGGCCTGTACAAGCTTCCTTTGCCGGCGATTCTTGGTTCAGAAGGCGCGGGGACGGTCGAGAAAGTGGGCGAGGGCGTCACCGGATTCAAACCCGGTGATCGGGTGGCGCAGGCGATGGCGCGAGGTTCGTATGCGGAATACCAGTGTGTTCCCACCAAGCTATTGGTCCACGTTCCGGAGAATATCGATCTGAAGGACGCCGCGGCTGTGATGCTTCAGGGCATGACCGCGCATTATCTGGCGCGGTCGACCTTTCCCCTCAAGAGCGGCCACACGGCGCTGGTTCATGCGGCCGCGGGCGGAACCGGAAGACTGTTGGTCCAGATAGCGGTTATGGCCGGGGCGCGCGTCATAGCCACCGCCGGGACGGCCGCCAAAGCTGAATTGGCGATTCAGGCCGGAGCCAGCGACGTCATCCTGTACGACCAGCAGGATTGGGTTGCCGAAGTGAAGCGTTTGACCAACGGAGTAGGCGTGGACGTAATCTACGATTCCGTCGGCCAAGCCACTTTCACAAAAGGCTTGGACTGCCTGAAGGCCCGCGGCATGATGGTCAACTTCGGCCAGTCGAGCGGGGCGGTCCCGGCGGTCGAGCCCCTGACGCTCTTCGCGAAGGGCTCTTTGTACCTCACTCGGCCGACCTTGGGCAATTACATCAGCCGCGAGGAGCTGGATTCGCGTAGCGCGGATCTGTTCCGCTGGATCGCCGAAGGAAAGCTGAAGCTCCGCATCGACCATGTCTATCAGCTCGGTGAGGCCGCCCAGGCGCACCGGGATCTGGAAGGGCGAAAGACTACAGGCAAGCTGGTGTTAGCGATCTGAAGTCGAGGCAGCGCTGAAGCGCACGCGGCTGCAGTCCAATGTCATTTAGTTTTCCCAGAAACGGACAATCTAGCTTATTTGTGGGGCGGACCCCCTGGTCCGGATAGCGTCGGGATAAACCGGCGTGAAGTAGTGAATGAAAGAGTCATACAGGAAAGGAGTAGCGAACCATCCTGACCCCGAGCCATGCGAGGGCGGTCGAGAGGCCGAACTTGAAGCGTTGGACAGGGGCATAGGCAGGCTGGGTAACCCGAGGTTGTGAGCTCCGAAAACAGGCCATCAGGGAGCCGACGATGTCGGACCAATCGGAAGGCAACAGAGCGGCGTGCGATATACGCGAGTACGTCGCGGCCCTGCGGAGTCGAAGACCCCAGGCATGTCTAGAAACTTCACGCGCGAGAACCGAGAGACCCTGTTGCCATCCGCAGCCGTAAGGCGGCGGATCGGTGGGAGAAAGCGATAAGCGATAAGACCCACATGCACGGCAAGGGGGAGTCGTACAGCGGCGTAGTACCCGCGAAGCAGCCGAACGAAAGCCAGGGAGGGCCGCAGGAGGCTGTGGAGGGAAGGCCGCTGACCAAGGAGAACACGGAACAGCCTAACTCGTACCGGACACCGAGCCGGGGAAGCGGGAACAGTGGGCTGGAACGTGTGCGGGAAACGGCGAGGAAGGACGGGAAAGTACGGTTCACGGCCCTGCTGCATCACGTGAACGTCGAACTGCTCCGGGACAGTTACTACAGCCTGCAGAAAGGGGCTGCACCGGGAGTGGACGGGGTAACATGGGAAGAATATGGAAGCAACCTGGAGGCGCGAATAAGCGACCTGCATGGGCGCATCCATCGTGGGGCGTATCGAGCGCAACCGTCGAGGCGAGTCTGGATTCCCAAAGCCGATGGAAGGCAACGACCATTGGGGATCGCGGCGCTGGAAGACAAAATCGCACAGCACGCGGTAGGGAGAGTACTCCAACAGATCTGGGAGGAGGACTTTCTGGGCTTCTCGTATGGATTCCGGCCAGGGCGCAGCCAGCAGGATGCATTGGATGCGCTGTACGTCGGAATCGAGCGCAAGAAAGTGAACTGGGTGATCGATCTGGACATCCGGGCGTTTTTCGACGAAGTCGAGCACGGATGGCTGGTGCAGTTTGTCGAGCATCGGATCGGAGATAAGCGCATGGTTCGCCTGATCCAGAAATGGCTGAAGGCGGGCGTGTGGGAGCAAGGCCAGTGGCAGGAGACCAAGGAAGGGACGCCGCAAGGATCGGGGATATCGCCGCTGCTTGCCAATCTCTACCTGCATTACGTTCTCGATCTATGGGTGAACCAGTGGCGGAAGAAGGAGGCGCAAGGCGACATGATCATGGTGCGCTACGCCGACGACGCCGTGCTGGGGTTTCAGCACCGGGAAGAAGCCGAGCGGTTTCTGGAGCAGTTACGGGAACGGCTGGGGAAGTTCGGACTGGAGCTGCATCCGGAGAAAACGCGCCTGATTGAGTTTGGGCGGTATGCCGCGGAGCGTCGGAAGAAGCGTGGGGAAGGGAAACCGGAGACCTTTAACTTTTTGGGCTTCACTCACATCTGTGGGACCAGCCACAAGACGGGCCGTTTTATGGTGCGGCGAAAGACGATGGGCCAACGCATGGCAGCCAAGTTGAAGGATATTGGGACGAAGCTGCGTGTGCGTTTGCACGATTCGGTCGCCGACACGGTGAAGTGGTTGTCGTCGGTGGTGAGGGGATATTTCCAATATCATGCGATACCCGGCAACGAGGAGCGACTGGAGGAATTTCGGAACCAACTGCTACGCCTTTGGCTGCGCCAGCTTCGGCGGCAGAGCCAGAAGAGCCGTTGGACCTGGGAGCGCTTTCAGGACCGACTCGGGGGGCTGCTTCCTGCAATCCGCATCCTGCACCCGTACCCGAATGTGCGTTTCGACGCCAAACATCCAAGGTAGGAACCGTGTGCGTTAGCAGCGCCAGCACGGGTCTGTGCGGGGGGCGGTCAGTAATGATCGTCCCTACCGCGACCAGCCGACGCCCTCGTCGGCTCTTCGTCTTGGATGACGCTGATTCTTTTGTCGGGGAGCGGGTCCAGGGGGACCCGCGCGGACCAGGGGGTCCGCCCCACCATTTCTGCCAAAGGAAAACTAAATGACATTGGGCTGGAGCCGACCTTCCAAGCTCCATCAGCGGGCGGATTCCAGTAATTCGTTGCCGCGCTTCCGCAGTAGCGTCCAATGGGTAGACTCCGCCGCAAGAACATATTTTTCGGCCAACAGATCGCGATAGCTGGACAGTACTTGCTCCATCGCCTGTCTCTCGGTGGCCGGGAATTTCGGAATCATGATGAGATCGACGTCTCCCAGCAGCATGGCCGCCGGGGGAACGACTTGCTCGCTGAGGTCGGTCGCGTCGATGTCCACTGCGCCGCCTTGCGAAGGCGGGCGCAGCAAGCCGTAGGAAAACGGATTGGTCGCACCCATTCCCCGAACCGATTCGCCAGGCCGGCTTTGGGCGCGGACCAAATCGAATCCCTCGCTGGTGTAGCCGACAAACTCCTCGCCGTTGTCGTTCTTCATTTCCTCATTCGCCACGCCGTAGAAGCTTAGGGCCGCAAGGTGCGGCGGCGCGAGGTGATAGCCTGCATCCGCGCGGATCAGTTTATCGCCTAGAGCCAGCCCCATACCTGCCGCGTCGAATCCGATGCGCGTTCCCACCACGAGCAGGCCGAAACCGAGCAGCGTCGCCGCATGCAGAGCCGCCGGAGCATCCGGCCGGCGCAACATTACCGTGACTTCATTCACTAGAAGCAGCGCAACCACCGCCACCAGCGGCAGTTCCTGGCCCTGGGCATTGGTCGACATCAAAAGCAGGTCGGCCATGATGGTCAATGCCGCGACAAGGATCAGAATGGCTCTGCGCCGCGGCACGACGCCCGGCAAGGCAGCGGTCAGTAGCGCCAGCACAAAGACCAGCGACGATTCGTACATGGTCGAGAACAGCGACTTCAGCAGGATGTGCGCTCCCAGATGGGAACCCCGTGCCGCCGCCACGATGCGATTCTCTCGGATCAGGGCGAAGACGTCGAAATGAAGATACGCCAAAAGAGGAACGGCGAACAGAGCGAACCCTGCTGCCAGACCAGCCATCCGCGCTCGCTCTCCGCGCCGCGCGATCACGGAAACTGCCACCAGCGTCACGGCCACCAGGCCAAAGCTAATCTTTAGACTCAGCAACAGCGCTGTTCCGATTCCCGAAGACAGACCGCCGAAAAAGCCGCCTCGGTGGTCGCCATCCTCGAACGGCAAGAAGCATTCCAACAGGACCAACCCCGCTAGGGCGTAGCCATACCGGTTGTAAGTCATCGCGAAAACCGTTGCGTACGGAGCGCCGCCTAGCGCGAAAGGAGCGACCGCGAGTAGCACCAGTCCGATGCAGGCCAGCAACAGGGGCATGGTTTCCATGCGCCGCCTCAGTATCACGAAGGACCATACGCTCATCACCGCGGCGACCAGCGCTGTGCTGTATCCCAGCCCCGCCGCGTTTCCGTGAGCGAGGGCTACGCCGACGGCCATCACCAGGTACCACGCCGGCCCCTTGACGGCGTAGAAATCCACCGCGGGACGTTGCCCGTTCAGGACTCTCCAAGCGCCATCCAGAGCGGCGAACACGTCGTGTCCATAGATCCTCAGCCTTGGGACGCCAAGCGCAAACGTCGCCGCGCACAGGATCAGCAGACAAAGCATGACGGCGCGATGCCGCATGATGCGTCTGTCCGCGGTCCCCGTCCAGCCGCGAACCAACCGCTCTACTCGCGCTTCCATGAAAGCCCAGTATGGAGGCGCACTGGAGCAATGTCCATTTGAAAACTGTCTTAGCTCAAGAAGGTTAGCCTCTTGGTTTCGGCCGGCTGTGACAAGCACGGTACTTCCGGCCCAAGGCCGTGCTAATCCGCGCGCATCGCCTCCGCGAACGACAGCAGCAGGCCGATCAATACTCCCCCTCCGAAGAGACGGCCCGCGTCCTGTTCGCGCACGGCCTTCGCCATTAACTCGGTATTGCACGCTCCAGGGTCCGCCTGCGTCATCCATAATGAATCGATAGGTGTCTCCGAACTAACATGGCCGAGTGGACTCTCAAATACGCCGATGCCCGCGGGGAAATGCACCAGCAGGTGGCCGAGGGGGAATCCGAGCGTGAATTGCGCGACCGCCTTACGCAGCAGGGCTTCCTGGTTTACTCCATCAAGCCGAGATCCGAGTCGCCTGGCCTGGTTGGCAGTCTCAAGTCCGGCGGACGGAAGCTCAACGTCGAGAAGTTCCTGATCTTCAACCAGCAGTTCGTGACCCTCATCCGCGCCGGACTGCCTATCCTCAAGTCGCTGGATCTTCTGGCCGAGCGGCTGACCGACCCCAAGCTTTCCCGGTACATAAAAGGCGTCCGAGAAGAAGTGAAGGGCGGCGCTCTGCTCTCGGACGCGTTCGCGCGCCAGGGCGTGTTCCCGCCCATCTATGTAACCAGTGTTCTAGCGGGCGAGCGTAGCGGCTCCCTCTCGGAGGTCTTGGAACGCTACATCACCTATCAGAAGCTGTCGCTTTCGGTGCGCAAGAAGCTGCTCGTGTCGCTGCTTTATCCCGCCGTCTTGATCTGCCTGGTGATCTGCCTGATCGTGTTTCTTGTGACATTTGTAGTGCCGAACTTCGCGGAGCTGTACCGCAGCATGCAAGCGCAGCTCCCGGCTCCCACCCGGATCCTGATCGCCATCGGAACGACCGCACGCAACTATGTGCTGGCAGGATTCGCGGGGCTGGTGCTCGCGGTGATTGGCCTGCGCTACTGGGCGCGAACTCCTTCCGGGAGCGAGGCAGTGGACCGCGCGCTGCTGCGCGTCCCCATAGCCGGCGAAGTGTGGCTGAAATATCAAGTGGCTCAGTTTTCGCGCGTGCTGGGAACTCTGCTGGTGGGCGGCATCCCGCTCATGCAGGCGCTCGATACCGCCGCGGACTCTTTGGGTACGCGGGTATTGAAGAAAGTCCTCGGGCAGGCCGCAAAGCTGGTGCGGGAAGGCCAGGCGCTCTCGCAGTCGCTGCGTATGACCAAGGTTTTTCCAGGCTTGTCGCTCGACATGATCGAGGTTGGTGAATCGACCGGCGCGCTTCCGGCCATGTTGACCAGCGTCGCGGAGTTTTACGAGGACGATGTTTCCAACAGCGTGACCGCCGCGCTGAGCTTGATCGAGCCCGTCATCATGATCATCATGGGCATCTTCGTGGCGTTCGTACTCATTTCGCTGTACCTGCCGATTTTCTCGCTAGCGGATTCGATCCACTCGTAGTTCGCCGCAACCGCCGGGGGCTTCATTCAAGCCCCGTCCCGTTAGGGCGGGGTTAAGCGGGATTCAATCCACAACTTCCGCGGCGCCACGAAGAGGACCTTGACCGCAAACAGCGCGGACGAGACCAATACCGCGAATGCTCGCGGTGTGGAGGTGATTTTCTTCAGAAGGCTCCCCGGTTGGAACAACGGATACAACAACGCGAGCGCCCAAAACGCCATCTGCGGACCGGCCATCCGCCAGCGCCATGGATCGGAAAGGACCAGCGACGACAGGAACACAAGGGCTAGAAGATAGGGCAGCACCAGACGGCCCACCTTGAGGCTGGCATAGTGAAACCGCATGCGATTGGCCCGGGTAAACAGACCCGGAAAGGTGCATAGGAGCTGCACATTCCCCGCCTGCGTCCGCACTTTTCGCCGGAATTCCTGCGTCAAGTCGGTTGGTTCATCGACCGCGATGGCGTTCTCTTCAAACAGCAGCCGGTATCCCCTTAAGTGGATCGAGAGGGGGAGGTACATGTCATCCAGCAAAGAGTCGAACGGGATCGGAACAAAAAGGGCCCGCCGGATCAAATACAGCGGGCCGGTGGCTCCGAGCATCGAATCGACGCTCGCCAGGTTGGCGCGGATCCAGTTCTCGTAGCGCCAATACAAACCCGTTTGTTGCTGCTCTTCATTCTCGCCGGCCGCGATCCGCAGATCGCCGCTGACGGCGCCCACTTCCGGGTCCGCCATCACCGCCACCAGACGACTGAGACACTCAGGTTGAAGTACTTGCCGGACGTCGGTCAATAAGAGCAGGTCGCCCTTCGCATGGGGAACAGCCGCATTCAGAGCGGATGGTTTTCCGCCGTGCGGAACCGTCAGGAGACGTACCCCTCGATCCGCATAGGCAGCCGCGATTTCTTCGGTGCGGTCGGCCGAGCCGTCGGAAACGACGATGACCTCGCACAGTTCACGTGGATAATCCTGCGCCAGAATGCAGTCGAGCTTGCGCGCCAGCCATCGTTCGCCGTTGCGGACCGCGATGATTACGGAAACAGTTTCGCGATGTTGCCCGTTCTTGCGGACGGGCTTAGGGAAATAACGGGCCAGAAAGGCGAGTAGCAGGGGGTATCCGGCCAGCACATAGAGCAGAGCCAGCGCCGAGCCGAGAAAGACCGCCCAAGCAATCATGATCTGAATGAAATTAGCACGGAACCTGGAGTCCGGAGACGTGCTGAAAGTACTACAGACTAGTGAAACGAAGGGACTAATTCTCTCAGGGATTGAACGCGAAACTTCCCCATCCTGACGGATGGGGCTGACGAAGGTGGCTGGGCTCAGCCCCGCCAGTCATGGCGGGGACTGCGGGATTGTCCGGAGCCATGAGGGCAGGTCAGGACCGGTCCCGGCCTGTTACGCTACTGGTTCACGCCGCTGGCCAGAAATCCGCCGTCCACGGCAAGTATCTGTCCGGTTACGAAGCTGGATTCGTCTGAGGCCAGATACACGGCTGCCCCGGCGAGTTCCTCTAGTTTGCCGAACCGTTTCATCGGCGTCCGCAACAGGAATTCCTGGCCGCGCGGTGTTCCGTCCAGCAGCGCTGTGTTCATCTCTGTTCGGAACACGCCCGGCGCGATGGCATTCACGCACACGCCATGAGGAGCCCACTCGATCGCCAGCGACCGGGTCAACGATGCTACCGCCGATTTGCTCGCGCCATACGCCGCCACTTCAAACAAACCGACGAAGGAAGACAACGACGCGATGTTGATGATCCGTCCATGACGCCGCTCGATCATGTGACGGCCGAACACCTGGCAGGCGCGTAGCGTCCCGTTCAAGTTCGTCTCCATGATCTCGTTCCATTCTGATTCGGGAACTTCAAGTGTGGGCCGGCGCATAGTCCGGCCGGCACAGTTGACCAGAATCTCGACAGTCCTGAACTCCTCCAGCGCGGTGCTGAGGAGCGCCTCAATGCTGGTTCGATCCGTCACATCCGTAGTTACCGCAAGCGATCGGGGCCCCAGGGAGCGGATTTCATCGGCTGCGGATGCGACAAGATTCGTACGTCGGCCCGTGGGCACGACGTTTGCACCCGCTCGCGCCAACCCCCTAGCGAGAGTCAATCCGATTCCCGAGGTTCCTCCGATAACAACCGCAGTCTTGCCGCTGAGGTTAAACATGGGCCGCGGAGCCGGCGAACGCTTCGAAGTTGCCCCGGAACAAGCGGGTGATGTCACGTTGAATGTCGGTACGCGTTACGGGCCGCCCGTCCTCGGCCAGCAGACGGTACTTGTTCGCCAGGATCGGCGCGAGCGTCCGGCGCGTGTTGCGCCATTTATAGATCACTTGTTCCAGAACCCGGGCATCGGAATGCTGGGGAATGAAGCTGGTTCCCAGCATCTCCAGGCGCTCGCATGTAATCTCTTCGACGATGGACGGATTATTGAGAAACCACCAGCAACCGAACGGCATCATGTTGGCGAACTTCCGTGCATAAACACACAATTCGTGCTGATTCTCGCGGCTCAGCACGCTGACCAGAAAGCGGTTGCCGGGATGCTGAGCACAGATGTGTTCGAGCGCGCGCAGGTCCGCCTTTCCAGCTCCATCGCCAGCCAACCGCAAGGCTGGATTCACTTGATAGCGAACCCCAATCATCAGCGATAAAGGAACGCCAACCTCACGGCACGCGGGCAAGACCGCCTCGGCCAGCAAACGCCCACGAATACTCTCTTCCGGATACTGGAATGTATCCGGCAAAGAGACCGCCATGTAAACCGGCCGCATGCGAGCGCACCAGACGGCCAGGAACCGGCGGACCTCCGCGATCGACTGGCCCGTGGCCGCTGCATCTACCGCATAACCCTGCGACTCGAGTACACGCCAATGTTCAGACCAACGATTCAGTATCCGGTCGAGCCGTAACACCGGATGGAATTGATCATCAGCCTCCGCACCCTTCTGCCAGATGGGAGCTTCCTCGGGATCGAGGGGATCATTGGTCATGACCACTTCGCTCACGCCGCTCAAATTGAATACGCGGCGAATGTGCGATCTCAGCTCCTGCGCGGCGAAAAACTCGCGCGCCTCGGTCAGATCGGAACTGTTGGTAGGCAGTCCGAACGCATGGAGGACCGCGACCACTCCGCGGGTCGCTTCCGAAACGGGCGCGTTCTCCATAAACAGCGTCCGCCAGATCAGATCCGCCTTCTGGCGCGTGGAGAGCCGCCAATACTGCTCCGGCGTGAGACTCGACGAGCGAAACAGTTCCGCTTCCAGATAATGATACGTAATCAGCTGATCGATGCCCCACAGCCCGAGTTCGCCGAGGGACGGCATGAACAGGTGCGTGTGAATGTCGATGAACGGCGTGGCCGCGAGTTCCTTTTCAACAGCCGCCAAAATGTCATCGGGAGCCAAGCCGGGCGATTGGCCATTCGGCATATTCACTTCCCGGAGGGTTAAAGATTCCATATCAGGGTATATTCTCGACCTTAAGCGCAGCCGTGTCGCGTGTCAAATGCGCCCGGCTGAACGATCCCTTGAAAGAAGCTGAACGACCAACCTCTTCCTCGCGGTCACCGCTCGTTGTGAGCGCCGCGAGCTGCGGCCGTAAGGGAGTGGTTTTAGTGAATCCTTTAGTCGATTGGCAGCGGCTCTCCCGCGGCGCGCCGCACAAAGCGCAAGTTGTGGGCGGAATCGAATACATAGGCCAGTTGCTTTCCAAAGGAGTCTTCGCGAACCGATACGCCAAGTGCGTCCACCGGATTGATCACAGCCACCGTCCGGGGATGCATGGCCAGCATCAGATCGCCCAGATCATATTTACGCAGCACTCCGAGCAAGGTTACTTCCGGCGCGTTGCGATGGATAGGTTGGTCCACAATCATGCGGTAACTGGTCAGTGTATTTTCGAGGACGAGTTTACCGATCCTTCCGTCCAAAACCGCGGCATGGAGCGCCACAACTCCGAGTGGTCCATACCCGTAAGCCGCGATATTCGACCGGTCCACCTCGGGGCGGGAGCCGAGCCAGTCCAGCGCATGCAGCGCGTCTTCGAGGCGCATGCCCATCAGCGTCTTCCCGACCAGCACCGAGCGAAGACCAAGCAGATTGTAGATTCCCAGCAACGGGGACTGCGTGTTATCGGTCCCCGCGGGCGTAGGCCGCGGCTGAAGAACCATCACTACATGGCCGGAGTTGGCGAGCCGGTCCATGTCGCTGTTCGGCGCGGACAGCCGGTCCAGCGCGCGTGTATCGAGCATCAGCACCGCCGCCTTCATGCCTCCGCCCTTGGGGAGAGCGATCATACCGGGAACATCGATTCCGTCTTCGCCTCGCATGGAAATCGTATCGAGCTGGTAGTTCTCTTTCGGGGAGGTTGCAATCGTTGTGACGGAGGGCGGTGGAGATCCAGGCTTGACAGTAATCATAGCCATGGCTTTGATATCCTGCTGCAACTTCGCACGCAAGAGTTCGATATCGCTACCTGAAAGCGCACGCTTCAGCGGCAGAAGCTCCGCGGCACGCTTCTTGTTAAGGGAGGATACAGTCTCGCCACCGAGCGACGTCGAGACTTGGCCTGTCGCTGTACACAACAAGTCTTCGGGCCGCTCCGGCCGGAGCCGCGTAAACGCGGGGTGCTCATCGCTGTTCTTCAGCCACTTCACGAAAAACGCCAGAATGTCGGGACTGATGGGCGCGAGCGCGCCGTGTCCGCCGGGTCCGGTGATCCACTGGATTTTGTCGGAGGCTCCATAGAGGCCGTAGATCCGCTTGGCTTCTTCATAGGTCTGCCGCGCGCCTTCGAATGGAAACATGTCATTCGTAGTGGAGACGATGGCATATGGCTTCGGCGCGGCGAGTTCCACCCAATCGCCAAAATCGAGACCTTCCTCAAGGAAGTGGGGGATGCTTTGCTCCGCCTCCTGAGGACCGGCGGTGGGGAGCAGTTCCTTGAATGACGTGATATAGCAGGCGCTGGCCGCCGCTTTCACGCGATCATCCAATGCCGCGAGGTAAGTCGTGACCGTGCCGCCGCCGGAGCAACCGAAAGCTCCGATGCGGTTGGCGTCGACGTCGCTACGCGCGCTCAGATAGTCGATGGCGCGCATGGCGTCCCAAATGAAGTAGCGCGCGACGTGTTCGCCCAGGAGCATGGTCTGAATGGCGGCGTGGCCGTGCTCGCCGGTGACTCCGCCGACTTTCGAGACCTCCAGATCGGCGTCGAAGTTCTGGATGCGCTCGCCTTCGCCGATCGGGTCGTAAGCCAGAGCGATGATTCCATTGCGCGCCAAATTGGCGCCCCATTCGTACTGGCCGATCTTCCCGGTGGCATCGTGTCCGGCCGTCAACACTACGGCAGGATAGGGACCTCCCGTGCCCGGGACATAGACGTTCGCTGTGACGTACATGCCAGGGAAACTCTCGTAGATGATTTTCTCGACGCGGAAGCCGTCGCGCTGTAATGTGCCGGCTTGCCTCACCCCCAAGGGGCCGCGCGTCTCCGGAAGGCCGCCGATGAGTTGCAATATCTTTGCATGAACCTGTGCTTTGCGGCGCTCCGCGTCCGCGCGAGTCTGGATTTGAGCGATCACGCGCACCCGCTGTTCCATCCGCGCGAATCCGAGCGAGTTCAGATAATGGACCAGTTGCTCGCGCCCCTGTTCCGCAGCCGGGGCCGATGTCGCAATGACGATCAATGCACAGACGCATGTCAGTGTTACCAGCCGTTTCATTGGTCGCATGATGGATTCATATTACCGCCCTGGGGAGTGGGGCCGGTCACTGACCGGCCATTGCGCGGGCTTGGCCCGCGCCTGGAGCCTATATATTTAAGCCTGACGATGTCGGCCGGCTCCGCGCGGGGATGGCGCTATACTACTGGTGAACCTCATCCTGGTTATTCTTATGCACTTTTTCCCCTCACGGGCGCGCGTATACGTGCCCCTTATTGCCCTCCTCTTTGCAGTTCCGTTCCGTGCGGCCGATTCCGGCACTGACCGCGGCGAGCTGTTGAACCCCTGGGAAATCCACAACGAAATCCGCGTGCCCGCGTCTGCCGCACCCGCGGTCAAGCAATCCTTCATGACTTTTCTGGAGTATCAGGACCTGGTAATGTTCCACCCGACGGTGGGCTACTATGCCAGCGGCCGCGTCAATTTTACGACGGACTACCGCACGTTTCCGGGCGCCCTTTCACCCTATTTCGGCCACATGATCGCCCAGCACATTTTCAATATGTGGGATGGGATGCGAAAAGCCGGAACGCTGTCCGAAACCGAGCGCTTCACAATTGCCGAATTTGGCGCGGGCGACGGCGGCTTGGCCGAAAACATCCTCGACTATATCGACCGACGTGCAGCGGACCCGTCCGGCGACCGCTGGCGCCAATTCGCGAGTCAAGTGATCTACGCCTGTTATGATCGCTCGCCCGCCTTGAGCGCCGCGCAGAAGAAACGCAACGCCCGCTTTGGAGCCCGCTTTCAGGCACGCGAGGGCGACGCCACCGATCCTACCGCGACCATCCCCGCGGGCAGTCTCAAGGGGATTGTACTTTCCAACGAGCTTCCCGACGCCTTCAGCGTTCAGAAGGTGGTTCTCTCTCTGAGCGGGTCGGCCGAAGTAGCCTTTGTTGCTCCCACGCTACCGCGCGCCGGATGGAACAAGTTGGCCAAAGACATGCCCGCCGCGCTCCAGACGCGCCTCAAGAACGAAGATCTCACCATTCAAACCAAAGTTTTCGGAAGCCGGCGCGACAGCAACACGGTGTATCTCAGCCGCGCCGGGTTTGTGGCGCTCCTCGAAGCAATTTCATCCGCCAAGGACTATGCCGACAAGCTCGATGCCATCGAATTCCACGAAATCTACGTGTCTGTCGACACCATACCGGAGCTGGCCAATCACCTCCGCCAGTACATCCCCGCCTACGCCTATGAACTGGCTCGCAGCGGGAAGGGTTTCGCAGGATATATCAATCTCGGCGAAGGCCGCTTTATTGAAGGAGCGGGGCGCATCCTCAAAGCCGGTTATGTCTTCACCATCGACTACGGATCCAATTGGGATACTGTCTCGCCCCTAGAGTTCGATCACTTCCGCTCTTACGGCCCGGGCAGCCGTCTGGAGCACTCCGACCCGTATCACTCGCCTACGCTGAACGACATGACCACCGACGTAAACTTCAGCCACGTGGCCGAAGAAGGAAAACGCGTCGGACTTCGCCCCGTGTTCTTCGGGCCTCAGCATACGCTGATCACCGGCACTCCCGTCCTTCTCGACACGCTTCCTCCGGATCGCAACCAAGACGATAACGCCGTTGCGGACGACTATCGCATTTGGGTTCAGAACTTCCATACCTGGGACGTGTACAAGCTTCTGATCGAGCAGAAGGAGAACACCGATCCTTCCTATGTTTTCCCCGACACCGGCGCGGAACCGCTGGCTGTGCAGGAGGAGAAACTCACCGATGCCCAGAAAGCCACGGAAAAGAAGGTTCAGCAACGCTTGCGCGACCGGCTGGCGGCCCAGCCCGTCCGATAAACCCGGACGTCGCGCGGGCCGTGATCGTGACTAAATCCTGAAAGTATGCGGATTCCGCCAAACCGAGCAGCCCGCATGCTTACGCATGGCGGCTCGGAACGGTAGTGAGCTTCAGGTAAGGCACTCAGGACTAAAGTACTAGTTCTTACCGAGACATTTGCCCCGCGCCCCCGAAAGATTAGGGTGACTCGTAGGTCTTCCTCCCGATAGTAACTGGACCCCTCGCACGATATCTTTAGTGTGCCCACGTTGGATGACAATCAGGCTACTGAGATGTTGTGGACTGAAATACTACGCAGACGGATCGCTCAAGCCACCGCCGCCATTCTCCTCCTGAGTCTGACCCCGCCGGTCCACGCCTTGGAAAAAGCTTCCGTGCGAGAGGCCAAGACCCTGCTGGCCAAGGAGGTCCTGATGCAGGGCGTCCTGACCGTGGAGCCTCACGCTTTTGGAAACGACAAGATCTCGAGCCAGCTTGAGGTAGCTTATTTTCAGGACGCCACGGGAGCGATTGCCCTGGTGGCGCAAGGCCTGCCCGAATTCGACAAGTTCAAGCCAGGAGACCTGGTTGAAGCTAAGGGCCACGTCCGGGAACGTCGCGGGGCTAAGGAATTTGAGCTGATCGGGATTCGATACTTAGGAAGCAGCCAAATGCCGCCGCCTCGGCCCATCGATGTGGCAAGCATGTGCTCGGGGCAGAACTCCTATGAACTGGTCAGCGTGGAGGGCGAGGTCCTGCCCATGCGGACTCTTCAGGAGATGAGTCTGCAGGACGCCTCAGGGAAGGTTCGCATCTATGTTCCGTTAACACTCGACATCGGGTCCGACCTCTTGAAACATTTCTCCAACGGCGGCCGTGCCGTTGTAACTGGGATCGCCGTGCCTCCCAATCCGGACCAATGCATTGTGGTGGTGCGTCACGCCTCGGACATCCGGTTTGCCGCCGTGCCTCCTTACGGCAAGATCGAAATGGGGGCGGGCGCGATGATAACCGTGGCGCTCCTGTTCTATATGTCGCTCCGGCGCCGGAACGCCGAGAAACGGGCGCGGGAGCTCTCCGCGCTCACGACGGAGTTGGAGCGAGCTCGCGACGCGGCCATGGAGGCTTCGCGCGCGAAATCCGAGTTTCTAGCCAATATGAGTCACGAGATCCGGACGCCCATGAACGGCGTAATCGGTATGGCCGGACTGTTGCTCGATACGGCTCTCACCCGCGAGCAGCGCGAATTCGCGGAGACCATTCGTTCCAGCGGCGATGCGTTGATGACTATCCTGAACGACATTCTCGACTTTTCGAAAATCGAGGCGGGCCGGCTTCAATTCGAAACGCTGGACTTCGATCTGGATGAGGTGGTCGAAGACTCCGTCCGTTTACTGGCGGAAGCAGCAAGGGCGAAGGGATTGGAGCTAGCCTCGCTGGTCTATTCGGACGTGCCCATCGGGCTCCGCGGCGACCCGGGGCGGCTGCGGCAAGTGCTCGTGAATCTTATCGGAAACGCGGTGAAGTTTTCTTCCGCCGGAGAAATCGTCGTGGAAGTAAAGGCAGCGGAGCTCCAGGCTGTGGAGAGCGCGAAGGTGCCGGTGGACGCCAAGCGCGTTCAGCTGCGAGTCTCCGTGACAGACCACGGAATCGGCATTGTGCCCGAAGTGCAGGCCACGCTGTTTGCTCCCTTCGTGCAGGCCGATAGCTCCACCACGCGCAAGTTCGGGGGAACCGGGTTGGGGTTGGCGATCTCCAGAAGGCTGGTGGAACAGATGGGCGGCGAGATTAGCGTCGAAAGCGTGCCGGGGCAAGGTTCTACCTTCTGGTTTACCGCGACGTTCGAGAAACAAGACAATGCTTGCGCCAGGCATCACTGGCCCACGCCGTCTCTGCAAGGACTGCGCGCGCTCATCGTGGACGACAACAAGGCGAATCGCACAATCATCGAACACTACGTCGCTTCCTGGGGCATGCAGGCCGAGTCGGCTTCGAGCGCCCAGGAGGCTCTGCAATTATTAGATGCAAAATCACCCGGGGAAGCTCCTCACTTGGCCCTGCTGGACATGCATATGCCCGAGACGGACGGGCTCATGCTGGCTCGCCAAATCAAGACGGACTCACGCTGGGCGGATGTGAAAATGATTCTCCTCACTTCCATCAGCGAAGCCGAGCTGCGGCGAACCGTACGGGATAGCTTGTTCTCGGCCTGTCTCACCAAACCAATCACCAAGGCGCAACTCCACACTTGTTTGGAGGAAACCGTGTCCATACCCGGGACTTCCGCGCCGGCGCAGCCCTCGCATTCCGCTGCCACCGAGCCGGAAACCCTGAAGCCTGCGCGAATCCTACTCGCGGAAGACAGCATCGTCAACCAGAAAGTCGCGACGATGCAATTGAAGAAACTAGGTTACCGCGCCGACACCGTCGCCAATGGCCTGGAAGTTCTGAATGCAATGCATCGGATTCCTTACGATATTGTTCTGATGGATTGTCACATGCCTGAGATGGACGGCTACGAAACCGCTGTGGAAATCCGGCGCCGCGAAGGTACCAAGCGTAGGACCGTGATCATCGCCTTGACGGCCGGAGCGATGGAAGAAGACCGTCACCGCTGCCTGGCTGCGGGCATGGATGATTACCTCAGTAAGCCGGTCCAGCTCCACCGCCTGGCGGAGGTGCTGTTCCGCTGGTCTTCCGAGGCTCCGGAACCCTCGCCGCTCACTGTCGCGGCGGAGTTATCACAGAGCCTGGCTCAACTCCCGCAATAACCAAGCCTCGGCCAGACGGCACCCGTCGTCGCTTCGGATACGCCCCGCGCGCCGGCCGTTTCCGGAGCGGGGTCCGCCGTGGCGAGAACAACCGCTCTTTGATCCTCCCCTAAATCCGTAACTCGTTCGAAGAGGGCCTGGATCTCCTCTCCCCCCCCGCTCGACCCTCATAGGATGATGATAGCCGCAACTGTTATCCTCATAGTTACGTCTAGAAGTGTTATTTCTAACGTCTTTCAATTCCACCATCATGAGGAACTCGTGAAGCCAATCGTCTTGGCAGGACTACTTTTTTCCTGCGCTCTTGCATTTGCCCAGACTCCTGCCGGCCAGCCCACGCCTGCCGCCCAGCAAGCGCCGACCCAGGCCTCCAAGGATTTGGACCCCTACCAGGTGAACGATTCCATGTCTGTCGGCGTGTTTTATTGGATGACCAAGGGCACGCCTGAATTACTCGGCGGCAAGAAGTCGACGGACCCCAAGGCCGCAAGTCTGGGCCTACCCCAGGCCGACAAGAAAGGCGAGGGCGTGATCTTCACCGTCCCTGCTGGAAGATTCAATAATCTGACCGTAGAGGCCTTTCAGGTGAAAGGCAGCGGAACCTCGACCGCTACGACCGACCTCAGCCTGTTTGGCAACAATATTCCAACCGGCGATTTTCTCTCCAAGAGTTTCCGCCTGCGTAGCGGTAAGGTTTCCTGGAACTACTTGACCTACCCGGCGCCTCCGGGGACCGCCAAGTTTCGGCTGAAGACCTTATTGGAAGTCCAATACGTCAATGTGCAGACTGTAGTGGACCCGATCTACGATCTGGGCACGAGTGTTTCCATAGGAACGAAAAGCATCATTCTCCCGACGCTTGGGATGGGGGTGGAGCTAGCCCCGTCCAAGCATTTCCATTTCGAAGTGAAGGCATCCGGGTTCACGCTTCCACATAAGTCCGCCATTGGCGATGGAGAAGGCGCTGCGGTGATCCGCGTGTGGCATCTGGAACTTCGGGCGGGCGGCAAATATTACTATTTCAAGACTTCTCCCCAAAGCGACGTCTACATCAAAGGCAGTGTTCTGGGACCGTTCGGCGGGCTTAGCTGGGTCTTCTAGAAACCCCGCCCAACCCTGCCCTTACGGGCTACGGCTTAAGGCAGCTTGAAGCCGCAACCCGTCAGAGGGCGGAGGTTTAACCTGATGAAGCCGCAGGGCGTGAGCCCGGGGTTGTTCGCCGATTCTTCTCAGCTCGCCACTGGGCGGGTTTCAAAACCTGGAGCGGACCAATATCCAAATCTTTTGGGCCGCCGGCACACGGATTCGTTTCCGCAGCACCTCGTAGTTCGACGCCACGATCCGGTCGAGCAATGCCGAATAACTTCCGATCAATGCCTTGAGGGACGAACGGCTGCGCGCGTCGATCATGCCCACCAGGGGCGCCGACTCTGTGAAGTATGCGCGGGCTCGCTCGGCTTCGAACTTCAAAAGTTCGCGCAAGCGCCGAGTCACTTGGGCCTTTAGTAAATCCTCCGGAGGGACGCCGAAGCGCCCTAGATCTTCTTCCGGCAGATACACACGCTGGTTCACCGCATCTTCCCGGACGTCGCGGAGAATGTTAGTGAGTTGGAAGGCGATCCCGCACTTCTCGGCCAGCTTCAGAGCTTCCCGCTGGTGAAAGCCGAAAATGTGAATGATGGTCAGCCCCACTACGCTCGCCACGCGATAGCAGTACTCATATAGTTCTTCGAACGTCACAATCCGCCGCGGCTGCAGGTCCGAACTCACGCCGTCGATCATGTCCAGAAAGTACTTATGTGGAATCTGGTAGCGCCGGACTGTATCTACGAAAGCGGCCCACACGGGATGATCGGGAATCCTGTCTTGCAACGCAATTTCAAGCTGCCTCCGCCATCGCGTCATGGCATCGCCGCGGTACTCGATGCCTTCCGCGTCGCTGAGGTCGTCACAGTAGCGCATGAACGCGTAGATGGCGCACATGGCGCGCCGCTGATCGCGCCGGAGCAACAGGAAAGAGTAGTAGAAGTTCTTGGCTTCCCGGCGGGCCACGCCTTCACAGTAGGCGTAGGATGCTTCGAGGACGTTCATGCCGCGCGCGAGAAGACACGCCGGGTCACTGCTCCCAGCAACAAGCCGACCCGCTCTAACTTCGAAACCGCGGGACGGGCGGCCAGCACGTTGTAATTCTGCTTTTCGATCTTGTCGAGCACCTTGAGGCCGCCGCGGCTGAATAGTTCCAGGTCGATGGCCAGGCGGCGGTTCACCTGCCCGGCCAGCGGCAGTCCCTTGAGAAACAAGTCGCGCGCCACCTCAACGGCCTCCTTCATCGCCGCGCGGAAGCTGGAATCAAAGCGGCGCTGGAAGAACGCCTCTGGTGTGTAGCCGTGGCGTTCCAATAGATCGAGCGGGAGATAGATGCGGTCTTTTTCCAAATCCACTGTAACGTCCTGCCAGAAGTTTGCAAGTTGAAGAGCGGTGCAGGTTGCATCGGAGAGGGCGTATCTCTCGGCGTCGCGGTATCCGCATAGCCCCAGCACCAGACGGCCGACGGGATTGGCGGAATAGCGGCAATACTCGAATAGCTCTTCGAAGTTGCGATATCGCGTGATGGTCTGATCCTGCTCGAACGCTTGGATCAGGTGGGCGAATGGGTCCTTCGGCAATTCGTAACGTTGAGCCGTGCCTTGCAGGGCGACAAACACCGGATGGGAAGCGCGCCCGGCGTACATGCCCTCCAACTCCCCACGCCACCAAGCCAGCAGCCGCAGGCTCTCCTTGGTGTCGCCGATCTCATCCCCAAGGTCGTCCGCCCAGCGGCAGAACGCATAGACGTTGTAGAAGTCCTGATGCAAACGCTTCGGGAGGAGAAAGCTCACCACATGGAAATTCTCGTAATGATGGGTGGCCAGCCAGTGTGTGTAGGCAAGCGATTCTTCCAGCGTCCAGGCGCGTCCAAGCGCTTCAGGTGAGGCCAGAAATGCGGTGGGCGCAAGAAACGCAGCAGCCACTAGACGTCTCTTCGCACAAAAAATGGCTCGCAAAGTCGCAAAAGCCGCCAAGGAAGAACTTTGCGTGTTTTGCGTCTTTGCGAGAGATTGCCTTGGGCCGGCCGGTCTGAGGTCGAAGACTTCACTACGGAATGATCGCCGTCTTTAGGTGCCCGTTGTGGCTCATCAGGTGTTGCAGAACTTCCAGCAAATTGGCCAGCGGCTCGGCACGATTGACGAAATCCTTGGCAGTCACGTACCCCCGTGTCACCGAATCCAAAGCCTTGCGGACCAACACTGGGGTGTGATGGAAGCTGGCCAGAAGCGTAAGCTGTGAGTAATGCAGCAGATTGGTGTCGACGCCGACCTCGGTTCCGGTGGGACATCCGCCAAAGAAATTTACCACTCCGCCACGCCGCAACAGTTGAACAGCGAGTTGCCAAACCTCGGGAATGCCCACGGCCTCGATCACTACGTCGGCGCCGCGCCCTCCCGTCAAGGCATGCACGGGACCCACGACATCCGCGCCGTCGTCATTGAGCACGAGCTCATCGGCGCCCATCCGGCGCGCACGGTCAAGCTGGGTCTGACGCCGTCCGATAGCGATTACCTTGGCCTTGTAGACGGTCTTGGCCAGGCGCACGAACATCATTCCAATAGGCCCCAACCCGATGATCGCGATAGTGTCGCCCGGCTGTAAGCGGGTCTGCTCCAAACCGTGCATCACGCAAGCCAGAGGCTCTACTAGCGCCGCGTCCTGATAAGTGACATGCGAGGGAATCTCGTACATGTTCTTTTCCACGATGCGTTGCGGAATGCGGATGTACTCGGCATAGGCGCCGTTGTTGAACAAGAGGTCCTCACACAGGTTCTCTTGTTCGTGCCGGCAGTAGTAACAAACGCCGCAAGGCGCGGAGTTCGCCGCCACCACGCGCTGGCCCGGCTGGAACCCGGAGACACCTCTGCCCACCGCGACAATGTCGCCCGCCAGTTCGTGCCCGAACAAAGCCGGCGGCTGGATCATGCGCGCATGGTATCCACGGCGGAAAACTTTTACATCCGTGCCGCACGTGAGCGCGGCGCGCACCCGTACTAGTACGTCGCCAGCTCCGACTTTAGGGACATCTACTGTTTCGATCTGCAGGTGCTCTTTGCCATACAAAACGGCAGCCGTCATCTGCTCAGTCACTAAGCCCACCTCTGGGGGTGTACCACTATCTTCAATGATAGTTCATCAGGATGCAATGCTCGCGTAATCCCTTGGTGAATATCATTTAATGGATAACGGTGAGAAATTAGATCGGACACCGGCAAGGCTCCGCTGAACACCAAATCCGCGGACTCTTTCTGGATGTCCACCGAGGCGCTGTAGGAGCCGAACAGGGTGCGCTCCTCCATGCAAATGGCGGCGCCGGAGACTTCGATCCGCTCTTGATGAGAGGTTTGGGCGAAGAGGAGAATTCGAGCGCCCGGCCGGGTGCAGCGCACCGCCTGCTCCACGATCCCCTTGGCGGAAGCAGCGACAATCACCAGGTCCGCGCCGCGTCCGTCCGTCATGGTTTTGATGCGCGATTCAAATCCTTCCTCGCGCGGGTCGAAGGCCGTATCCGCTCCGAACCTGAGTGCCAGATCGCGGCGGGACTCCATTGTGTCCGTCGCAACAATTCGCGCCCCGGTGCGAGCGGCCATCATGGTGAATATCAGCCCGATGGGCCCCTGTCCCAGCACGGCGACGACATCCTCCGGTTGCGGGTCGATTAGTTTGACCCCCTTCAGACAGGTATTGACCGGCTCGACGAAGCAAGCCTGATCGAAGGAGACACCGTCGGGAATCTTTTCCACGCCACGCTCCACGATCCAATCCATCACCCGGACGTACTGCGCGAAGCCTCCGCCGGCGGGTTCGTAACCCGCGGTGACGCCGACCCTCTTATACACGGGACATTGCGCATACAGTTTGCGGAGGCAATAGAAGCAATGGCCGCAGGGAATATGATGGAACACGATGACCCGGTCGCCGGGGATGTATTTCGTTACTCCCGAGCCCACGGCGGCCACCACGCCGGCGGTCTCATGGCCGTAGATACGCGGAGGCGCCAGCAGGTCATAGGCGATCTTCTTGAGGTCGGTATGGCAGATCCCGCAGGCTTCGACGCGGATCAAGATCTCGCCCCGTCCGATGCGCGGGACAGGAATTGTATCCACTTCAACTAACTTCGCACCCTTGTAGACCGCCGCTTTCATGGTGTCCACGTCATCCTTCACGCGGATCACGGACTGCGACGCATCGTTAGAATGTAGAGTCGGCAAAGAACTCTCCTAATCTCTCGGCTGCGACACGGCAGCTTTTATCCAGGCGCATCAGCCCGGGAATCGCGGTGAACGGCCGGGCAAGTGCTCCCAGCATGATTCTCGCGATCGAAAAACGGCCTTCCTTGTCGCGGTACCGGTTAAAATCCAGAGGCATATCCTCTTCGGCCGTATCCGAGACTACGCGGACGCAGCAAAACGGCACTCCCCACTCCTTCGCTTTTCGGGCTACGGCCGCCGCTTCCATTTCCACGGCAACCGCACCGGTCTCCAAGCCTAATGCGCGCTTCTCGGTGGCAGTCGCGGCTACCCGATCCAGGGAAGCAATCTCTCCCCGCACGAACGGAATCGGAGAAGAAACCGGCATTTCACCGGACACAACAATGTCCCCGACCCGCTGACCGGGCTGGAGCGCTCCACAATATCCTGTACTCATCATGATATCCACTTGGCGGGGCTTGCTGCTTAGAACCTCCTCCACCAAGCCCCGGCCCGGGCCGTTGGCAAGAAAAAGCCAATGGTCACCCTTCCAGCTTGCCTGCCGTGCGAACCGCGCCCCAGGCCAGTCCAGTGGGGAACTCGTACCGCACCGTCTCAGGATTCCATCAAACTCCCGCGCCTCCGCCGCAACCACTAACCAAGTCCGCATGGGGGCGTCAGCAATACCCGTTGGACCGGAACCAGGTTACCGCCCGTTTCAACGCCTGATCCGCCGGGCCCGGAACATATCCGAGTTCGCGCGCAGCCTTGTCATGCCGCACCCACATTTTTTTGCGAGCCATACGGACACCATCCAGCGGAGCCCTAGGTTCCTTCCCGGTCACGGATGCCCACGCGGTTGACACCGCGCCGGCCGCGTAAGCCACCGCATAGGGAACCTTGATCTTCGGCGCGCTCCGGCCTGTGATCCCGGCTAACAAGCCGAAAATCTGGTGGAGCGTTAGATTCTCCGACCCCAGGATGTACCGTTCTCCCGGATTGCCCCGTTCGCAGGCGGCCAGGTGGCCGCGGGCCACGTCTTGTACATCGACTACGTTAAGTCCCGTATCCATGAACGCCGGCATGGCGCCGCGCACAAAATCCACCACGATCTTACCCGACGGTGTGGGCTTGAAGTCATGATCTCCAACCGGCAACGTCGGGTTCACGATCACCACCGGAAAGCCTCCCGCAGCGAACTCTAACGCCACTCGTTCCGCCAGGAACTTGGATCGTTTGTAGGTCCCGTTCATTTCTTCCAAGGTTACTGGCGTGTCTTCATCGCCCAAGCCAACTTGAGGAATCCCGATGCAACCCACCGTACTGGTATAGACGACGCGTTCGACCCCGGCGTTCCGGGCCGCTTCCAAGATACTGCGAGTCCCGTCGACGTTAGAGCGGTACATCTCTTCAGGCTGCTTAGTCCACAGGCGATAATCAGCAGCGACGTGATACACAATGCCGCAGCCTTCTACCGCAGCTCGGAGCGAGGTGGGATCGCGCAGGTCTCCGCGAACCGGTTCGATGCCGTCCAGTTGTGTTAAACGCGCGGGGTCACGGGCCAGGGCTCGGACGGGGTCGCCACGATCGAGGAGCATCCGCGTCACATGCCATCCGACAAAGCCGGTCGCACCGGTGATGAGAGTCGGTTTCACGGTTCACCGGCTCCTTAAGAAGCCATGAACAATCCGACCAAGCCACGAATGCACACGAATGAACACGAATGTATCAAGAATTCTTATTCGCGTTTATTTGCGTCCATTTGTGGCTGAACAGTTAGCCCATCAGCCAGCTTAGGGTTTTGAAGGCGTCGCTAAACTTCGCGTTGATGCCATAGGCAGCCGACGGCTCATAGCCGCAGTGGACCATGCACTGTTCGCAGCGAGGATCGTTGCCGTGGCCGTAGTTCTCCCACGGCGTCTTGGTCATGAGGTCTTCAAACGTGTCGTGGTGCGCGTCGGTGATAAGGTAGCACGGACCCTTCCAGCCCTTCACGTTGTAGGTCGGATTGCCCCAGGCGGTGCAGGGAAGCTCGCGCTCGCCCTGGAGGAACTCCATGTACACCGGCGACGAGACCAGCGGAAAGCGCTTGGCGAACTTTTCGATGTCCTTGAACTTCTCGTGGATGTCTTCGCGGGTCATGAAGATCTCACGATCGTTGACCGCCGAGTAGCCGTAGGCCGGCGAAATGGTGTGACCATCGAGCTTGAACTGCTCCAGATACTCGTACATCTCCCACAGTTCGTTCATGTCGGTTTCGCGATAGACCGTGGTGTTGGTCCACACCGTGAAACCTGCTGCCTTTGCGGCCTTGATGCCCTCGATCGCCGCTACGAACACGCCTTCACGCTCGACCGCCAGGTCATGATTCTTCTGCATCCCATCCAAGTGGACGTTAAACACCAACCCAGGGTGCGGAGTGAAATCCTTCAGCCTCTTCGCGAGAAACATCCCGTTGGTGCAGAGCTGGATGTACCGCCCGCGTGACAGGATCTCGGAAACCAATTGAGGCAGCTCGGGGTAGAGGAACGGTTCGCCGCCGCAGATCGAAACCATGGGAGCGCCGCACTCATCCACCGCCTTCAAACACTGTTCCAGGCTCAGGCGTTCGCGGATACTCTCTTCGTACTCGCGAATCCGTCCGCAGCCGGTGCAAGTGAGGTTGCAAGCGTGGAGGGGTTCCAACATCATGGTGAGCGGAAACCGCTTCTTGATCATCGGGTGCGGCTTGCGTTCGATGCTCTTGGCCGAGGGGATCTGTGTATGGACGATTCGAAACGGGTTCTTGGCGTCATCGGCAGCCGCCAGATTCTTCTGCCACTCCGGCCGCGGGCGAATCTTGCTCTTGGTGATGTAGGTGGCCATCGTGGCCACTTGCGAAAGTGGAACTCTCATGAATGGGAAACTCCTATTGCCTTGCGGTATGTGGCCAGAGCCAGAACCGGGAACGAAATCCGGTACAGATGGTACTTCAAGTAGAACACGCCGGGGAATCCGGTGCCCGTGGACAAATCCTCATCCCATCCGCCGTCGGCGCGCTGGTGCTCGACCAGCCATTCCACGCCTGCCCGGACGCTCTGGGAAGTAGTGTCGCCCCCGGCGATCAAGCCCAGGACGCCCCAGGCGGTCTGGGAGGGACTACTCGGCGCCGCCGTAAATGTGTTGTTGTCGTAACTGGCGCAGCTTTCGCCCCAGCCGCCGTCCGCGTTCTGAATAGAACGGAGCCATTCTCCGGCGCGGAGAATGTGCGGCTCGCGATCGTCCTCGCCCGCCGCTTGCAAGCCACGCAAAGCCAGGAACGTTCCGTAGACGTAATCGACGCCCCAACGCCCGTACCAGCTTCCGTCCTCTTCTTGCGATTGCCTCAGATACTGGATGCCGCGGCCCACGGCCGGATGATTCGGTTTCACGCCCGAAGCGATCAGGCCTTCGAGGACGCGGCCCGTGATGTCCGGGCAGCTCGGATCGAGCATGGCGTTGTGGTCCGCGAAGGGCACGGCGCTCAGGAACTCCCAGTTGTTGTCAACATCGAAGGCGGCCCAACCTCCGTCCTTGCCTTGCATCGCGAGCAACCAGTTGACCGCGCGCCGGACGCAGGCCTCGTGCTTGGCGTTGTTGCTGGCGCGTGCGTGCGAGAGAGCCAGCAGCACTTGCGCCGTGTCGTCGATGTCGGGATAGGACTCATTGGCGAACTCGAAATACCAGCCCGAAGGTTCGACGTTCGGACGCTTCACCGACCAATCGCCCTTGCGCCTCACCTCTTTGCCGAGCAGCCAGTTCGCGGTCGCTTCAAGTGCGGGATAGGGCGCGCAACCGGCCTCACCCAGGGCGTAGGCCGCAATGGCGGTATCCCAAACCGGAGAAAAACAGGGCTGGAAATAAAAGCCGCGTTCGTCATCCACCAGCAGGTTCATGAACTGATCGTTGGCTTCCTGGACGTCGGGATGATCCTTGGGGTAGCCAAGCAGATCCAGCGCCATCACTACATACATCATCGAAGGATAGATGGCGCCCAGCCCGTCTGAATAACGCGAGCGGGCCAGCACCCACTGCTCCGCTCTCCGAATGGCCTTCCGGCGCAACCCGCGCGAACCGTACCGGTCCCACAGCTTCAACAGCCGGTCCGCCTTCAAGAAGAAATTACGCCAGCTAAGGAAGCCTTCGTCGTTGCGAAATCCGAGGGGAACGCCCGGCACGATCAACTCGTCCAGCGTGAAGCCCTCGGGCACCGGCCGCCTCGGGTTCATGGCGTGCAGGATCGACAGGGGTGTGACGATCGCCCGCGTCCATGACGACATCTCGTAGATGAGCTTACCCATCAAGATCAGCTCGGGTGGGATCGAAGGCGTGTGTTCCCGAGGGTACAGTCCAAACAAGCTGAGATTGACCTTGACGTAGCTGTTGGCGGCCTGCAATCCGCCCAGTGCTTGGATCCGCTCGCGCGCGCTGACTAACCGCGCATCGTCCGGCGCGATTCCGCCCAGCTTCAGGGCGGTGTAGGCCTTGATGGTCGCGCTTAGTTCCGAGGGCCCGTGTGAATAAATATTGAAGCCGCCGTCGGGCAACTGACGCGCCAGAATCGAGCGGACGGCTTTGTCGATGAGCGGCTTGGTCGGCGGATTCCAGACTCCATTTTGCGGAGGATGACGCCACAACTCCAGCAGGATAAAATCGGATTCAAGCGTGCTATCCGCCGTCAGGTCAGCCCACCAATAGCCCTGCCCGTTTTGCCGGCCCAGCAGGTAGCCGGCGCCCCGGTGCAGAGCTTCGCCGGAAATGTCCGGCTGAGTTTGGCGCAATTGAAGGCTTGGCGTCATAACATTGGAATACTCGGTCACAAACGGGCGACAGGTTGGAGTTGCACCGTGCGCGCCAGCTCGCTAGGCAAGTTGAAACGCACGTCCTCTTCTTTGATCTCGACTTCTTCCAGGTCCTCGAAGCCTCGGGCCTGCAAGGAACCAATAAGATCCTGCACCAAGTTCTCCGGAGCGGAAGCGCCCGCGGTCAGCGCCACCGTGTCGACGCCTTCCAGCCATTCGCGGCGCACTTCGCTCATATCGTCAATCAGGTAAGCCGGAACGCCCATTTTTTCGCAAACCTCCACCAAGCGGCGCGAATTCGAGCTGTTCTGCGAGCCAACCACCAATAGCGTCTGGCACATGGGAACCACGGCCTTCACTGCCACCTGCCGGTTCTCCGTGGCGTAACAGATGTCCTGCGCCGCCGGACCCTGAATCTTGGGGAATCTCTGTTTAAGACGCGCCACTACGTCGCTGGTTTCATCCAGACTGAGCGTGGTTTGCGTGATGTAAGCCACATGCTCGGGGTCGCTGAGCTCGAGCCGGTCGACATCGTGGACATCGGAGACCAGCACAGTGGCCTTGGGCGCTTCTCCCAACGTGCCAATCACCTCGTCATGATCTTTATGGCCGATCAGGACGATGGTGTACCCCTTGCGGGCGAACTTTACAGCTTCCAGATGGACTTTAGTCACCAAGGGGCAGGTGGCATCGATCACCTGGAGCTTGCGTTCCTTGGCCTCGGCGCGGACCGAGGGAGAAACACCGTGCGCACTGAAGATTACGCGGGCGCCCAACGGCACCTCGCTTAGTTCTTCTACAAAAATGGCCCCGGCGCCGCGCAGCTCATCCACGACGTGGCGGTTGTGGACGATCTCCTTGCGGACGTAGATAGGGGCTCCGTACAGGTCGAGGGCGATCTTGACGACATCAATGGCGCGTACTACGCCGGCGCAGAAGCCCCGCGGTCTCAGTAAGATGATTTTCTTGGTCGAGACGGCGGGAGACACCACGGCTGTCGGCATAGTTACCCGCAATTATAACAAGAAGTGGCCAGGGACCAGTGGCCGGTGGCGGACATGTCTCGGGCAAGGTGAGCATGGTGTCCCTTTCTCCCTGGATTGGGTTCGTTCCTTTATTCGGACCTTCTGGTTTCAACAACTTCCTGGGTTCGTTCCGCAAAATTAGGTTTCTGGAGCGAGGTTCAATCCATACCTGTAACAGAATCTCGGGATGTGCGAGGTTGGCGCTGGAAGCTTGGATTTTTTTGGGGGGCATACTGTCTCCGCCTCCAGAGTGACGCAGGGTTGGCCGGAGGAGGGCGGCTGAAACAGGATCTTGTTGGAGATTAAGGAGAATCCCGAGCTGGAATACCCGGCACACAATGGGTTGAATCGATTATGATTACAAGTCAATAGAAGTGGACAATCAGTTTTTCGAGCGGCCGATTCTCAATTCTCCCTACGAGTACCCCGCTCGGTATTGGGAGCTCGATGAGTTTGGACAGCCGACGCAGCAAATCATCGAGACCCGCCGCCGCGCCGAATTTGTCACTCCCATTCCGAAGCCTCGGAAACGGAAGACTCCGACAGAACAGCAGCAGATCGTCTTCGACGAGGGCAAGGGACTTTCCACCGAGAAGCAACAATACGAGGCGACTTCGGCGGTCATTACTCCGTGGCCAGGAGGGCTGGTCTGCGCCGAAGGAAGATACGTGGAGGGAGCGGCAAGTACGGAGAAGCGCGCCGCGATTTTCATTGGCCCGGAATTCGGACCGTCTCGGTCGATGCGAAAGTAAGAGCCATGAGCGACGAGTCAAGTTCTGCTGAGAGCGATATTCTCCTGTACACGACGCCCAACGGCGACGTACGCGTGGAGGTTTACTACCAGGCAGAGACGTTCTGGCTTACGCTGAATCGAATGGCGGAACTGTTTGGCTCATCGAAACAGGCGATCAGCTATCATCTCCAGAACATCTTTACCAGTAATGAGTTAGGCCGAGAGGCAACTGTCAAAGTAATTTTGACAGTTCAATCGGAGGGTGGCCGGCAAGTAGTAGCGAAGAATTATCTGGAGAGCGGGAGGCGGGCGGGTGTGCGACATCAAAGTGACGATTCAGTGGTTAGTAGGGCGGACCCTGGTCCGCGCGGGTCCCCCTGGACCCGCACCTCTCCCAATAGAATCAGCCATGGAAGAAGCCGACGGGGGCGTCGGCTGCGGACCAGGGGGTCCGCCCCACCAAATCAATCGCCGTACGTACCGCTACGCTCGGACTTGTTTGGTTGGCGGGCACTTGGGCAGTCTTCCCACTCTGATGTCGCGCACCTGAGGTGGGCGCAAGGTCCGCTTCCCGAAAGCCTATGATGTTAGTGTATGGGCATTGACGACAGCGTGAAACGCGAGGTGGTCCGGCGGATATTGGCGATCGCAAAGCCGGAACGCATCATTCTGTTTGGGTCGGCTGCCACCGGCCGGATGTCGAAGGATAGCGATATCGATGTGCTGGTCGTCGAGAGGGAGCCCGTTAACGCCTTCGAAGAGCGCCTGAGAATCGGAGACTCACTCAGCGAACTGGGTACGCCTTTCGACGTTTTTATTATGGATGCCGAGAGATTTGAAGAGTCGAAGGCGGTTTTCGGCGGCATCGCGTATCCCGCCCACAAGTATGGCCGGGTCATCTACCCAGATGAAGCCGCCTGAACAAGTCCTGCGGGAAATAGTCGAACAATGGATTGCTAAGGCGGGTGTGGACTACAGGGCCGCGCAGCAGCTTCTCGTTGCCGCTGACCCCGTGCGTGAGGCAACCGCCTTTCACTGCCAGCAGGCGGCGGAAAAATTCCTGAAGGCCGTTCTCGTTCGGCATCAAGTCGAGTTCCCCAAGACACATAACCTCCATCAGTTGGTATCTCTCCTCGCGCGGTGTGCGCCGGACTTGGGCGAAGCCGTGAAATCCGCAACGGTGTTGACTCCTTACGGAGTAGATCTCAGATATCCGGGAGACTTGCCCGAGGTGCTATCCGGGCAGGAGAAGGCGCTCTTCGAGTTGGCTGCATTGGTCCGGAACCAGGTTCTGACGTACCTGAACCTATATCTGGGGAAGTAGATGGAACCCCTCTTTCGGGGGATCGTAAATCCATCCTGCCAGGGACGCGCGGTAGCGCGCGAGGCAGGATTCCTCCGCGCCATTTGCACGACTCATTGCAAACCGATACTATGTGACTGCCGCCTCCGGCCACGACGACGAAGATCTTTGACGGCCGGCCGGGAACCCCTGGGACGCAGGCATGTCGCCGCATGCTTTGCCCCGAAGCGAATCGGACCGACCGCCTGTTGGGTCCAGAAGTGTCCGACGCGGGCGGTGACGACTACGCTTGACGGTATCCACTCCACTGCCGGACCGGATCAGCCCCCGAGCTTGGCGGCTAGGACGAAACAGATTGCGGCAATCACAAGCATCACCAGAGGGATGCCCCAACGGAAGTTGAAGGTGTCCGCCAGTTGGGCCCAATCGGGATTCTTGGTCACGTAACTGACACTTACAGGTGCTTGCAGCGGATACTTGGGCAGATCCGTGTCGTAATTCGTCTCGGTGGAGAGAACCAAATGCTCATTGCCCTGGCGATCGCTGTAGGCGAGACGCGCGCGGAAACGAGCGGCGCGGCCTTGCTCCACTTCCACCTTGACCCATTCCACAACTCGGCCGGGCACCACGGTCGTGATCAGAGCGAAATACGCGCTCTTCATAAGCCACATGAGTCCCATGCTGCTGATGGCCCCGAGAATGCCCAAGGTGACGGACAGTATGTGAAGCAGAGACTTCATAGGAACGGGAATAAGCTCCTCTCTCACTGTAGTCCCTCAGCGCCTCCCCAACAACGAGCCGGACTGGCTACAAGCCAAGCGAAGTGGGGCACTTCCTTGGAGTGCAAGGACCGGTCGGGACCGGTCCTACTGCGCTTGGACTCATGCAGCAAACCAAGTGGGGCCGGTCACTGACCAGCCATTCAGCGGCCAAAATCCCTCTTTCGGGGGAACCCAAATCCATCCTGCCAGGGACGCGCGGTAGCGGACTTTCCAGCTACGCTGGGCAAGAACATATGACTCTGCGCCGCTTGTATCAAATCAACGGATGGCTGATGCTGGCCGTCGGCTTCGCTTTTTGGGGAAGTTGGCCTTACCCGATACGATGGTTCGACATCGTCTGGCCGGGGTCCTACGCAGACGTGAATCTCAACTTCTGGAGGGCCATGTCCTTCAGCTCAACCTTCGGCGGAGCTTTGATGGCTCTGGGGTTCGCATCCCTGGCGGTGGCGCGTTCCACCGATGAACGCTTTCTCCGCACCGCGTGCGGATATTTCCTCGGGGGTTACTTTTTCCTATCCTTCATCGTGTTCGCGAAGGCTGAAGCGCTGTGGAGTACTCCCCAAGCATTCCTGCTGCTGGACGCGGTGGCGTTTCCCGGCGCCGGTTTTTTGTATTTCCTGATCCTGGATGTCAGCCGTCCCCGCATCGCGATGGAAGGCCCGCGGGCGGAAGGCGAGCGAGCGATCCGGGATGCCGCGGGACAGGAAGAACGCACGCGATTGGCTCAAGACCTGCACGATTCCGTCAAGCAGCAGATCTACTCGATTCAAACCAATCTCGCCACGGCGCAGGCCCGCTGGGAGACCGGCGCGACGGGCGCGCGCGAGGCGGTGGAACAGGCCCGCACATCGGCCCGCGACGCGATGGCTGAGATGGTCGCGCTGCTCGATCGGCTGCGGCAGGATCCCATTGAAACGGTCGGCCTAGTGGAGGCGCTGCGCCGGCAGTGCGAAGCGCTGGGCTACCAAACCGGTGCGGCCGTAACGACCAGCTTCGGTCCGCTTCCGGCCGGAGAGCGTCTGCCACCCGGCGCGATGAAATCCGTATTCCGGATCGCGCAGGAAGCCCTGGCCAATGTCGCTCGCCATGCGCGGGCGAAGCATGTGCAGCTGGAACTAGGAGAGAATATCGCGGATGATGAATTCGTGCTGCGCATTCGCGATGACGGCCAGGGCTTCGACACCGGTCGTCCGCCGAGCGGCATGGGACTTTACAACATGCACGCGCGAGCCACCGAGATCGGCGCGCACCTGGAGCTTCAAAGCAAGCCCGGGGAAGGGTCCGTTACCGCTGTGCATCTACCGTTACTCGACCGCTACGGGGAGAGCGAGCGCCATCATCGGCGGCTTCTTGTGGCTGTAACGGTTCCCGTGGCGCCGTTGATCTGGGTTGCATGGGCCGAGCCTTTGTGGCGTCCGCACGTGATGCCGCTGGCGGTCGTGGCGGTGGCGGTCGCCGCGCACCAGGCGTGGACTTTGGTGCGTCTTAGATGGCTGTAAGCCCAATCTCAGTTGCGTTGGTGGACGACCATCGCGTGGTGACGCGCGGGCTGCGGTCGTTTCTGGAATCCTTCCCGGATATTCAAGTGACCGGTACAGCGGCGAGCGGCGAGGAGCTGCTCGAAAGGCTTGC
>Ga0207110_10010_pt1 | contig 42723 bp, 32 predicted proteins | sample Alteio_BWMinHeat_74_FD_153582 | JGI IMG/M metagenome (GOLD analysis project Ga0207110, IMG submission 153582) | Enriched cells from forest soil in Barre Woods Harvard Forest LTER site, Petersham, Massachusetts, United States -... | ecosystem: Environmental > Terrestrial > Soil > Temperate forest >...
CGTGCCCATGCCGCGCATTTTCTCGATTGCGGGATCATCACCAACGGCGACAATCTTCGCGCCGCGAATGGCCACTGCCTGAGCCCAGGGTTGCTTCGGGTTCTCCGTGTATACGCGACCATGAATCACGATGATGTCTGCCGGCTCCACGATGAGGCCCTGCGCGGGCAGCATCGAATCGATACAGAGCAAGAGCAGAAACATTTGAACAGAAAGGCGAAGCGAAGAAGTTTTCATCCGCACTCAGTCCTAAAAATCACACCTACCGCAACCTGGTGATCCACAGCAGCCTGGTCTGCGTCTGCTCAGGATTCTTCCACCGATGTGAAGTCGAACTCTTAAAATGAAGGTCGTCGTCGGGCTTGGAAGTGTAATGCTACTTGCCGTCGAGCCAAATCTCAAGGTCGCTTCGAAGGAAGCACAGGAGGTTCTTGCCCAACTTCGCTCCGATTACCATGCTGTCCTTCCAGGATGTCAACGTATTGGCCGGACACAAGTACCTCTATAGCATTTCCGCCGTTGATGTTCATGGAAATGAGAGCGCCAGGTCAAGGGAAACAACGGCGGAGCTCCCCTAAGGAGGACGGGACCACTCCGGCGTCGCGTTTGCTAAATCTGTGGGTGAGGGGGGGTGCCTTTGTCTTCCCTCACACTGCAAACAGCCAGTACCTTATAAACACCCATACAAGCGGTCCCATCAAGCAAAGGCCGGTCGCCATGGCCACTAGCACCTGAGTGGCGGAGATATCTAGTTCGCTGGTCCGTTCGTCACGCTGGGCATGCAGGAGAAATGCGTTGAAACCTGGAATACAGAGCTTGGCGAGGTTGTGAAGGTTACCGACACTGATCGCAGTTGGGCGGCTACGGTACATACGTCTTAAAATCTCTTTCATTTGCTGGCTCTCCCCGGAAACTTGAATCCGGGTATTGTTCGCGTCACTCCACTCGCCCGCGTACCAGGGTTACTCCACATAACGCATGAGAAGGAGACCAAGTACGATCATCAGAACGGGCCAGAGCCGCGCGAACAGGACCTGCCACCGAGTGGACAACTCCGACAGTCCTTTGAAAACCCCGATACCGAATCCGGTTGCGGCGAAATTGCGATGCTCGGCCTGGATGCGCGCCATTACCGTCATGTGCTCAGCACTGTGCATCCCGCTGTGGTGCTCATGAAAAAGGAGCAGCACGGAACCGCAGCACGCGAGCGCTGGAAATAGCCATCCGGCCCAGGCCGATCTAAGAACGCCGCGGGCGCGTTGAATCTCGAAGATCCCGAGAGCGAGGAGAATCAGAGCAAACGATTTGTGCTGTAAATCTTCGGGATTGTGGGTGAGGCCGTACCACCAACTCTGGGAACCGAAGGGCCAGAGTTCCGTGTCGCTGAATATGAGCAGGAACACTCCCGAAAGCAGAAAACAAGAAGGCCAGGCGTAGCGGAGAATGGACCAGCGTTGAAGAAGCGTGCGTTCGGCGATGATGAACACACCGGCGAGAACTAGAAACAGCCCCGCCAAATGGTGGTTGAATTCACTTTCTTTCTTATCGGCCAGGAGCTTGCTCTGCTCCGCGGGATCCGTCTGGGATGGTTCGTCCGTGGGCATGGACATGCCTTCGTGTCCGCTGTGGCCTGGATCGACGCCGTGGTCCTGTGCCGAGACTCTTTGAGCGTTCGAAATAAGCAGAAGTGCAAAGACGGCCAAGGCAACGAAGAAACCTGAATGCTTTATGGGTTTGCGAAAATTCATGGAACGCTCCGTCGTACTATTTCTTGAGGAATGGCCAGGGCTAGACTCTCGTTTCCCGGCGCACAAGGGAAATTCGTTTAGATTGGGGCGTGATGCCCGTGGGCTTGGCCATCCATCATGCCTTCGACATCTTTGCGACCAGGCGGGGGACCAGTTTTCGTGGAATGAGGCGCTGCGCAAAGACGCTGAATTTATTGAGCGCACCGGGAACCGTCAGGCCGCCGCCGTTGGCGAGGACTCGCAAGGCGTCGTCAACGACCTCCTCTGGAGTCTGATAAATGCCGGCCCATTTGCCTTTGGCCGGCTGAGCTGAATCTCCGTTCTGTTTGTTATGCAGCCTTCCGGGGCAGACGGTTACGACGGTTACGCCTGAGCTCCGCAGTTCCTGTTCGAGGGCCAGAGAGAACGCAGTTAGAAAAGCCTTGGATGCAGAATAGGCGCTCGCAAAGGGAATTGGCTGAAACCCGGCGGTCGAAGAGATATTGATGATGCCTTTTTGACGTCGCTCCAGCATTCCGGGCAGGAGGCTGTACGTAAGCTCAACGATGGCTTGATTGTTGAGGCGTAACATCTCCAGCTGGCGGGGAAGCGAAAGATCACGAAACTCTCCGCGAAGACCGAAGCCGGCGTTGTTGACGAGCAGCTCGATCGGGACGCCGCCAGTCGTAAGTTGTTCGGCGAGGATTTGGCCTGCTCCAGAGGCAGACAGGTCAAGCTGAATGGCGATCACTGCGACGGGGTTGGAACGGCGTAGTTCGTTTGCGAATGCGTGCAGAGGTTCCGCCGACCGGGCCACGAGAACCAGATTGCAATGGCGCTCGGCAAGGGCGCGGGCAAACCCCATTCCCAAACCGCGTGAAGCACCAGTTATAAGAGCGTAGCCGTCGTGTTTCATATCAGTTCTTGCTCAGGGAGCGTCGCACGGCTTCGGGGAATCGAGTATCGAATACGCTGTCCCAGAAGCGTGTGGTGATGCCATAGCCCTTGCTTATCCCGCGAGGGCTGTGGTGATACAGGTGATATTTCTTCAACCGCCGAAAGAGCGGAAAGCGGGAATTCGAAAAGTGCAGCGCGTAGTGCAGCCATTCTTCGCTGACGTAGCTCTGTACGACGCCGGCGAGAAGAGTGGGCGCGGTATACACGGGGAACAGGAAGCTGACGGGCGCTGCGACAAAAAACAATGGCAAGATGTCCTTCAGTTCGCCGCTGATGTGACTTCCATCAAACGGACGCGCATGATGATCCCAATGGAGCGGATCGAGCCGCTCATGCAAAAACTTGCGGACGAAACCTTTGCCAGGGGGAAAACGGCCATGCAAGACGTATCGGTGGAAGAGATATTCGACGAAAGTCCAAGTTACGCAGCCCGCGGAGAAGAAGGCCACGGCGATCCAGGGATGCGTTGTCGTAAACGCGATGATCAATACAAGAATCGCGTACACGGTGTAGAAAACCGTCAGCGGATAGAGACGATAGCGGGCGAAAGCGGCCTGACGCCGCTTGTACGTTTGAAAGGGAATTTCCGCAGTCCGGTGCAATGGCAATGAAATCAGCGTGGTTTCCGACATCGGAGTTTTCATCCCTCCTTGCATGCTTGGCGCGTACTATTCAAAGCTTCCGGTGACGCCCTGAAAGCCGTTCATCGCTTGCTTCCACAGCCACTTCATCACGCGAGCCGCGCTGTAGCAGTAGGCGACGTTGTAGCCGAGGGTCGAAAAACAATTCGGCTCGCAGCCTTTTTTCATTTCGGAAAGCTGCTTGACGTCGAACTTCTGATTCTCGACGGTCCCCCAGTCGTACGACGCGTTGTACATCGGAAAGCACGGAGCGAGCGTCCCGTTGGTTCGAATGATCAGCCAGTTCTGCCCGGCGCGGCATCCCCAGTGTTCGCCGACGCCGCGCATGAAGCCTTTCATGTTCTGCAGGCGGGGAATGGAATCGACCATCTTCCAGCCCTGGCGCTGTTTGTCGATGAGCCAGTCCAGCAGATCGTCCACCACCGGAAAGTCTTCGGGCCGGATGTACGTGTCGTTTTCATGCAAATGCTTGAAGTGGCCCTGTTCCATCATCGGCGCTTCGTTGATGTGGAAGGTGATGGAGATGCCGTTTTCGTGCGCGATGGTGGCGAGCTCCTTGACATCGTCAATGTTGGTGCGGCAGATGTTGGTATTAAAAAACACGGTATAGCCGTAACGGTATTGGCGCCGCACCAGGTAATCGAAGTTCGAACGTACGTGCTCGAATGCTTTCGGGAGCCCGGGCTTTTCCTTGATGGTGTCCACGGCAAAGTTAACGGTGGCGATGCCGGCGTCGGCGAGACGGTCAGTAACTTCCGGGCGAAGCAGCCGCGCGTTCGTTGCGAGGTACACCCAGAAATCTTTCTTCGCCGCATAGTAGATCACCTTGTGGACGAAGTCCGGGCGGATGAGCGGCTCGCCGCCGGTGGGGGCGAGCACGCGGCACGGAGTGGATTCGAGCCAGTCGATGGCGCGCCGGGCCGTGTCCTCTGTCATGCCTTTGACACGATTGTCATACGACCAACAGTAGTGACAGTCGAGATTGCATTTCCACTCGGTGAAGAGGTACGCAATGATCGGCTGAAACTCCCCCGGCAAGACGCGTGACTTGAAGTACGGAAACATCCAGCCGCGCATGGTCTTCACGACTTTGGACGCAGGCCAGTGGCGCTTGCCCGTTTGGAGAACCGCATCGTGCGCCGCAATATCACTCTCATCCAGATCGTGAAATAACTCCGGATATTGCGGAAATACAGCTGGAGGCAATGTCTTCTGATCCTTCAACCTCGGCGGGGGAGGCGAAGGATCGTTTGAAGGTTGTTGCAGGAGATCATGCAAGGGCACATCGAGGCGGAACGGCTGACTCGGTAGTGTAGGAAAATGCTGCAATTCAGACATACGGCCTCCTTAGTGTCTTGACCCTCCGGGCGGCGCTCCGGAGGACCGAAAGTACTGCGTTTCGTACGTCACCCTCGCGAAATTCGATGCACAACCAGGGCCAAGAGGCACAAAAAAATCTTAGTCCGGCCGATCTCATCGCGAGGCACAAGTCGGAGTCGAACCGCAATCCGCGCGAAAAAATGTGTCCACTTCCTTGCATTGGGCATCCAAATGCAAAAGAAGGTCTGCAATTAAGTGCGCCCTTCGGCGCACGGGAGTGTGATCTTGGCTCTTCGCCGGCTCAATCCGCTTGCCTCCCTTTCTGTGCCGTACTCCGTCCGTCCCTGCGCTTCGCGAGGCAGTCGACGCTTACTGGGAAGTGGAGAATCGGTTGGTGTGGAATGAGCGTCAGTAGACAAGCGAAGAAGGGTGACTCGTGCGCGAGATCAGCTCGATCTCAGAGTTCAGCGTGTGGGGGCATTCTCTGCGGTCGCAGGGGAAGGTGAAAAGCTGAAGGCGTCATGGTCCGTGAAACGCGCGAATTCTCCGGTACAACTCTTCGCATTGTAGGCATTTGTCTACTGGGAGCCATGTTGGTGTGCCCCCGACGCCTGCCGGCCCAGGAAACGACGCAGAAGCACGGAGCGGTCAAAGGCACGGTGTCGCTGGTTAACGCATCAAACGAGCGCTCCATGCCTGAAGGTCTTGCGCTGGAGCTGAAGCCTCTAACTGGGGATTCGCCGTCGCTGACGGCGGCGACAGATGCCGCGGGGAACTATGAATTCAAAGACGTACCGGATGGCGAGTACCTTCTCGGGCTCGAAGGAGATGGCTTCGAGCCATTTACCGCTACGATTCAGGTACGGGATCGAGCAACCGTCGTCCAAGACGTTGCAGTTAAGTTGACCGGGCTCACGCAAAAAATCGAAGTAAAGGAAAAGGTGGAGCCGCTCTCCACCACTTCTTCCACTGCTCCAAAGCTTAGCGAAAAACAGCTCTCCGGTCTGCCGCTTACGGAAGAAAATTTTAAGGAGGCGCTCCCTCTGACTCCCGGAGTGGTTCGAACCCCCGAAGGAAAACTAAATTTCCGCGGCTCCAGCGAAGATCAGTCCATGCTTCAGGTGAACGACGCGAAGATGACGGACCCGGTCACGGGGTCCTTTTCAATTCCCGTTCCTCTCGACGCGGTGCAGTCGGTGCGCGTGGAGCAGACTCCCTACAGCGCCGAGAACGGAGGATTTTCCGGCGGGCTGACACAGGTGGAAACCGTGCCTCCGCCGGAAAGTTGGAAGTTCGGCGTGCGGGACCTCAACGTCAGCGTACGAGGGAAAAACGACCATGTCGTCGGCATCTCGCGGGCCACTCCGCGGGTGGTCTTTGGCGGTCCGCTGTTGAAGGACAAAATAAGCTTCTCCGAAGTCTTCGAATACGACGTGATCCGGTATCCGGTGCGAGGGCTGGCCTGGCCGGTTAACGAAATCAAGAAGCAGGGGTTCACCTCCTACAGCACGCTTCAGGCAATCCTTTCACCGCGGCAGGTGGCAACGGTGACGTTGAACGTTTTTCCGCTGAGAACGCAATTCGCCGACATCACCGCGCTGATTCCTCAGACTGCTTCTTCCGACTACGACAGGAAAGGCGCCTCCGCAAGCCTCTCCGACGTGTACAGCCTCCCTTCGGGTGCACTGTTCCGCATGGCAGTGACTTATACAAGGTTTGACAGCAATGCGCATGGACAGGGGAACGACGCGATGCTGCTCACGCCAGAGAGCTGGGGAGGGAATTTCTTCAACGCGTGGGCACGCTCCGCCAACCAGATCGAAGCTGCCCCCAATTTCCAATTTGCGTCGAAGAAATTTCTTGGACGGCACGAAATCAAGATTGGAGCCGACGTGACGCACCGGTCTTTTCGTGGCAGCAGTGATTCACACGATGTGCGCTTGCTGCGCGAGGACGGAACTCTTGCCGAGCAGATCGGGTTTGCCGGCCCCGGATTGCTGAACGCGTCGGTAACGGAAGTAGAGGAGTTCGTCGCCGACCGCTGGATGTTCAACGATCACATAGCTGCGGACCTTGGAGGACGATTCACCAGCCAAAGCATAGGGCGCACGGCGGCATTCGCGCCGCGGTTTGGGATTGCTTATTCACCAGGAAAAAACCAAAAGACCATCCTCCGCGCCGGCACAGGACTCTTCTACGATCGCGTTCCGTTGCTGGCGGCGGACTTCGCCGGAAATCCGACGCGGCTCCTCAGCGAATACGACTCGGCCGGACAGATAATCGGCAGTGAAACCGTGCTCAACAGTGAGTACGTCTCGAATGGGAGCGGTCCGCTGGCGTCGCGAATCCGTCATTCGCCGAACACCAGCGCCCGAAGTTTCGTCAGCAACGCGGAGATCGACCGGGCGCTGTGGAGCGGCGCGGTCTTAAAACTGGGCTACCTTCACAGTCTTACAACCAACCTGTTCGTCGTCAATCCCTTCACAGGAGCCGGCATCGCCGGTGCAGGCAATCCGGCGGCCGTGTTGGGCCTGTTCAGTACCGGCAGAGAAAACTACAGCCAAGCGGAAGCAACGCTGCGATTCCATCCGATCAAGCAGAGTGAACTGAACATTTCCTACATATGGAGCCGCTCGCGGGGGGATCTGAACAGCCTGGGTGACGTGTTCATTCCGTTCGAACAGCCGGTCATCCGGCCCAACGTTTACGGAATTCGTCCCTCGGACATTCCGAACCGCGTAGTCGCCTGGGGATTGTTCCAACTTCCGTATGGGCTGGCTTTTGGGCCGGTCGTTGACGTCCATAAAGGTTTTCCGTACTCCAAGGTGGACGATCAGCAGAACTACGTTGGACAGCCGAACGCGCAGCGGTTTCCGATGTTCTTCTCCTTCGATTTCCAGGTGTACAGGGACTTTCGCTTTCCGATTAAGAACCACAGCGGCTCGCGCAAAGTTCGTCTCGGACTGTACATGATAAACGTGACGAATCATGGCAATTTTAACGCCGTCTACAACAACGTCACCTCGCCGCAGTTCGGCCAGTTCACGGGATTCGAACGCCAGAAAACCGCATTTCTCTTGAGCGTAGTAAACTGAGTGTGTTGTACGAAGTTCGCTTCCGAGATTGATTCCGTTGAAGGGAGTTCCGGATCATGAAAAATCTTTCGGCAAGGCTCAGACGCTCCACGGTACTACTCCTGGCGCTGGTGCTTTATGTCGCGCCGTCGCCTGCGAGAGCGCAACAGGCTACTTTTGCCGCAAGGGGCGATGTCCCGGTGGTCGTGAGCCCCGTGGATTTGGGTGAGCCGGCCGCGAACGTAATCGTCTCGAAAGTCCTGGCGGAAAACAAACGGCGCAATGAGCTTCTCCAGAAGTACACGGTGGTTCGCACGTACGAAATCCGCACTCACGAAGGCAAGCTAGCCGCTCAGTCGGTAGTGCGCATGGAGTATCGCGCACCCGATGCTAAGACGTTCGAAAAGACTTCGGAAAAAGGATCGGGAATCGTCCGGCGCCTGGTGTTCGACCGGCTGATGGACAGCGAAAAAGAATCGGCAACCGGCAAGCAGCACCAGGACAGCGCGCTGACCCCAGCGAACTACGAATTCCATTTTGCGGGGGAAGACGAGGTCGGCCCCTACCACTGCTTCCTGCTCGAGGTGACGCCGAGACGGAAGGACAAGTATTTATTTGAAGGAAGAATCTGGATTGAGAGTCACGATTTTGCGGTCGTGAAGATCGAAGGCCATCCCGCCAAGAAACCGTCGTTCTGGATTAACCGGGCGGACTTTGTCCGGGAGTACCAGAAAGTCGACGAATTCTGGCTGCCGCTCCGTGACGAGACGCAGGTTGATGTGAAGGTCTACGGCAAACGGGTTCTGACGATTGAACACGGTCCGTACGTGATTCCCGATAAACCGAAACTCAGGACGGTGTCCACAAATTAGCGCAAGGGGTTGGCACCATCGGAGGAATGTGGACGGTAACGTGGCTGTGTTAGATAAAGTTGTTCAAGATGCCAAACTGCCGCGGTGTCACCCAGCGTTTTTGAATCGCAACAATTCAGAGAAGGCAAGGAAGTCCCACAGCTCCGGGCTTACAGGTCGGTCGGCCCATCCTTGAATTGTCATTCTTCCATTGGTGGATCCCCGCTTTTTTCCTGGGGCGTTTTTGGCCGACAGGAGACAGTTGTCGCCAGCCGAATTGCGTGTATCATCTGTGAGCTGTTCATTCGCCAACGAAGTCCCCATAGTTTTTAGAGATCCTCGAACGGAACGCTCGACTTTTCATTGACCCTGTTCCGGGAAGATGGCGGAGCTTACTGCAGTTGGCGACCGGCGAATGACAGCCGTGGAGGCAGTGATGAGAGTGCCGTCAAATAAAGTTACGATCGGATTCCTGTTCTTGCTGTTCAGTCCACTGACACTTCCGAGTTTCGCGCAACAGCCGGCCGATGCCGTGAACGTTGTCCAGGTCATGGGTTTCGCGGACGTCAAGCCGAACGCCAAAGGGAACCTGAAGCTTGAGAACGGCAATCTTCAGTTTTCCAGCTCGAAGGCGAAAACCGGAGTGGCCATCAGTTCGCTGGATGACGTCATTACCGGAAATGACAGTCAGCGCGTGTTTCGAGGAACGTTTGGGACGTTGACGCTGCTCGCGCCTTACGGCGGCGGGCGATTTCTAAGCCTGTTCCGCGCGAAACTCGATACGCTGACCATCCGATATCGCGATGCGGGCGGCGGTTTGCACGGCGCTATTTTTACCATGGCCGTGGGGAAAGCGGATCCATTCAAGAAACTACTGGTCGCGCAGGGAGCCCGTACGAGCATCCCGGTCCAGGATGATTCCAACAGCGCTGCGCCGAAGGCGGACGCGGCGAAGGAGCAGAAGCCATGAAGCGCCTGCCTGTCATCACTGTTTCGCTGCTCTTGCTGTTCGCTATCTGCGCCGGAGTGACGGAATTTCATGCCCAGACTGCGCCGCCTCCGGCAAAGAAGGTATCGGCGATTCAAGTTCTCATGATCCAGTCCGAGGAGGTCAAGCTGCCGGCGGAATTCCAAGTTTCGCTTTACGAAAATTTGATCCAACAACTGCAGAAGCAGGGCGGCTTCGAGCACGTTTACCGCGATGGCGACCACAGCGCCACCGGTGATGTCGTCATCCTTCACAGCACTGTCAGGGGCTTCAAAAAGGGCAGCGAAATGGCTCGGCAGGTAACCACCGTCTCTGGCAAGACTTCGATTGACGTGCACTGCCAGTTTACGGACAAAGATGGCACGACGGTTCTGGAGCATGACTTGAATGGCAAGGTTCGCTTTTTAGGCGGAAATTTGCGCGCGACTCTGGATTTTGCGAAGAAGGCTGCAAAACTCGCGCGCGAGAACTTCGCGGTGAAATCAGGTTCCTGATACCGGGGGGAGCATCCACGTGGGCAGGAGCAGTTTGCTACTGAAGATGGAGCTGCTGAGCAATCCTGAAATGCTGTGCGCGGTGCGCGGGGCCTTGGGACAGCTCGCCGAGAAGCTCGGATTCCCCGAGCCGGAATGCCGTGCAATTGTTCTCGCCGTTGACGAAGCGCTGACCAATATCATTCGTCACGCCTATCGCGGAGACGCCGACAAGCCCATCGCAGCCTTCCTCCGCCGCGTGCAGGTTTCGCGCAATGGGGCTCTGAGCGAAGCGCTCGAAATCGTGCTGGAGGATCGCGGCGTCACGGTGGAGGGAGCAAAATTGTGCGGACGCGCTCTGGAGGACGTGAAGCCCGGCGGCTTGGGGCTGCACTTTATACACCAGAGCATGGATAAGGTAGAATTCCGCCGCAAGATCGGCCGGAACCAGCTTCGTCTCGTGAAATTTTTGCATGTGCCAGGGCCCCGCAAGGGCTCTTGAGGAGAATTCATTTTGAAGATTGCCGCGCGCCATTTGGACAAGATAACCATTTTCGACGTTTCGGGAGACATCGACCTCGCAAATTCGCCGGAGTTGCGGAAGGCTCTTTTGCGTGAGCTGCGCGAACTTCGAACGCCGCGCGTCATTCTTAGTCTCAAGGCCGTTCGCTACATTGACAGCTCAGGGGTGGCTTCTCTTGTGGAGGGCCTGAAGGCTTCGCGCGACGTCGGCGCGCGTTTTATCCTGTTCGGGCTGAACAACACCGTCCGAGAGGTTCTGCAGCTTTCCAAATTGGTCAAAATTTTTGAAATCTACGAAACCGAAGAGCAGGCCGTGGCCCCCTGAGCCTGCAGGAATCGCAAGCCGTAGCGGTGTGTCGAGAGGACAGTGGAACTAGCGACGCAAATTGGCGGAGCGGTCACGGATGGGCTTGCCTACCTGGGAGCGCTGGCCACGCTCGGGGGCCGCGCCGCGTATTTCACGTTTGTCGCGCCTTTGCGAGGCAAGCCGCTGCGGTTGCAGCGCGCGGTTTCACAAGCGATGCAAGTGGGCGTCGGGGCGCTGCCCATTCTTTCCCTCATTACATTTTTTATCGGGCTGATCCTTGCGCTGCAGGCCGCTTACGAGCTGCGCAAGTTCGGAGCGATGAATTACGTCGCCAGCGCCGTGGCCATCTCGATGACCCGCGAACTCGGGCCCTTGATTACTGCGATCGTGGTCATCGGAAGATCCGGTTCCGCGTTCGCCGCGGAGATCGGCACGATGAAGGTGACGGAAGAAATTGACGCGCTGGAAACGATGGCCATCAACCCAGTTCATTTTCTGGTCACCCCGAAATTTCTTGCCATGATCGTGATGCTTCCATGCCTGACCATCTGGGCGAACTTCATGGGCGTTCTTGGCGGATCGCTGTTTGGCGTGGCGCAGGCGAATTTTGTGTTCAGCGGCTACATTCGTGCCTCGCTGGACGCACTGTTTCTGCGCGACATCGTGACCGGGCTGATCAAGAGCGTCATGTTTGGGATTACCATCACCGCGGTGGGATGCCATGAAGGCCTTTCGACCGGAGCCGGCGCTGAGCAGGTGGGCCGCTCAACGACGCGGGCCGTGGTGGTTTCGATTTTCCTGGTGATCCTGGTGGACCTGGTTTTCACGACACTCTTTTTCTTTGTGAGCGGCGCGTAGAGTTCGAACTATGGCGATGGAAGAGACCAGCAATCCGGTGCTTCAAGATGAGGCGATGATCTCGCTGCGAAATCTTCGCGTGAGCTATGGCGAGCGCGAGATTCTCCACGGCATTAGTTTTGACGTGATGCGCGGCGAGACCATGGTCATCCTGGGCGGCTCCGGATCAGGGAAGAGCACGTTGCTGCGCACGCTGGTGGGCCTGGAAAAACCAAGCTCGGGCCAAATTTGGCTCAAGGGGCAGAATATCGCCGCGATTTCCGACGACGAAATGGATGAGATTCGCAAAAAAATTGGAATGTCGTTTCAAGGCGGCGCGCTGTTTGGCTCGATGACCGTCGGGGAAAACGTCGCGCTCCCGCTGCGTGAGCACACCAAGCTGGAAGATTCGACCATCGAGATTATCTTGCGCCTGAAGCTGGATCAGGTGGGCTTAGCCGGGTTTGAGAACTACATGCCGTCGCAGCTCAGCGGCGGAATGAAAAAACGCGCCGCGGTGGCCCGCGCGCTAGCCATGGATCCGGAGATTCTTTTCTTCGACGAGCCTTCCGCGGGACTGGACCCCATTATCGCCGCCGGCGTGGATGAATTGATCCTTGATCTCAAAAGGGCTTTCCACATGACCATTATCGTGGTGACCCACGAACTGGCCAGCGCCTTCCTGATCGCAGACCGCATGGTGCTGATTGACAAGGGAAACGTGGTGGCCCTCGGAACTCCCGAGGAGATGCGCAAGAGCACGCACCCGCGCGTGCGGCAATTCTTCGACCGCATTGCAGAGCCGGCCGTCTCCGAAGAACTAGACTATCTGCAGATGTTGACGGAAGATAACCGCCCGAAACGTGCGGTGGCGGGGAAGAGAGGTGCATGATGGACTCAAAAAGTGAGCAAGCCATGGTGGGTTTCTTCGTGCTGGTCGCGAGTGCCGTGCTGATCGCCACGGTATTCGTTTTGAGCGGCGCGTTTGGCGGCTCCGCGGTAACCTATCGCGCGTACTTCCCGTTTGCCGGCGGGCTGGAGCCCGGCGCGGCGGTGCGTTACTCCGGCGGGCCGAAGGTCGGCCGCGTCGAAAAACTGCAGCTGGATCCCAAAGATCCTTCACGCATCGAAATTACGTTCAGCGTGCGATCCGGCTTGCCCATAAAGACGGACAGCCACGTGAAGATCATGAGTCTGAGCCCGCTCGGTGACAATCATATGGAGATCGTTCCGGGAAGCGAACGATCTGCGACGGCCCCGGCGGGAACGGTGCTAACGGCAGATCCGTACGTGGACTTCAACGCGCTGACGGCCAGACTGAACGACATCGCACCACAGGCGCAGCAACTTCTGAAAACGCTAAACGATCGCGCCACAGAGTTGAAAGTGACCGTAGACCGCGTGAACGATCTGCTCAGCGACCAGAATCGAGCGAATCTTTCCGGCGTGTTGGCCGATACGCGCGGCATGATCGCGGAAAACAGGCCAGCCGTGAAATCCACCCTTCAAAATGTGAACTCCGCCACGCAAAAACTGGAGCCGCTACTTGAGGATTTGAGGAAGACCTCGGCGCAGGCCAATGAGACGTTAAATCATGTTGATTCCCTGATCGGTGATAATCGGGATGACGTCCGCCAGGCCGTCATTCAGCTGCGCCAGTCGCTCACAACACTAACGGACCTGACTGGAAAGCTGGACCAGACGTTGGACGTCAATTCCGACAACATTGATGAATTGCTCGAAAACCTCCGGCACGTGAGCCAGAACCTCAAGGAATTTACGAACACGATCAAGACAAGACCCTACACGCTCATCCGGTCAAACAACCCACGCGAGCACAAAACGGGAGAATGACATGATTCGAACACGAGAAGATGAGGAATTGCGGTCCACACGAAGCGCCGTGATGGAGTGCCAGGAAGTAAATGTTCGCTCGATCCGAAACGTTCGAATGATGGCGGCCCTGGTGCTGATTGGTTTGCTGAGCGGTTGCGGCGCCACGCGGCCGAGCAAGTATTACCAGCTCACAGTTCCGGCGGACGCTGCCACAGCCGCGGTGGAGAAACCGGGCGCGGTTCCCGTGACGCTACTCTTAGGAACGCTATTCACTACACATCTCTATCGAGAAGACCGCATTATCTACGGCAATGGTGCGGAGGAAATGGGCACCTACGAATATCAGCGCTGGGCGGAACCGCCCGCGGAAATGATCGAAGAGGTTTTACTGCGGGAATTGAGAGCATCCGGACGCTACCGGGCAGTCTCTTTCCGGCGCAGCAACATGAAGGGAGACTTTGCGATCCGCGGGCGCCTTTATGATTTCAAGGAAATCGATGCCCGTCCGATCCTGGCGAGAGTCACCCTGGAACTGGAAATGCGCGACTTGAAGAGCGGAGCGACGGTCTGGACTCACTATTACTCGCACGATGAGCCTGTGAGCAATAAAGACGTCCCCGCGGTGGTGGCTGCCCTGGATAAAAACGTTCAAAGCGGAGTCAAAGAAGTAGTCGCCAGCCTCGATGAATACTTTGCATCGCACCCCGTGAAGTAGGTTGCGGAGTTTCCTCAAGCCGTGTCAATGCGCAGCATGTCACGCGGTTAAGCGACGCGGCGCAAAGTGAGCAGCGTAATGTCGTCGTCCAGCTCCCCTTGCGCTCCACGATAGCGATGCACTTCCTGGAGCAGCGACTCCGAGAAATCATGGAGTACATGCGGCGGGGTAAGGCCGTCCAGAGTTTTTCCCGCCAACTCCATAAATCCTTTTGACGTAAGTTGCTCGCCGGACGGTGAGCGGACCTCCGTCGCGCCATCCGAAAACGCCAGAATCATATCGCCGTGGTTTAGCCGCACGCTCTGTTGGTTGTACGTTTCTCCGGTGATGTATCCGAGTGGGAATCCCTCTAGCCCCTCACCTAATTCAAGGAATTTCCTCTCACGGTCGCGCCACAGAAGCATCCTGGGATGCGCCGCATAGGCAAAATTGAACTCACCCGTTGTTCCATCAAACGTCCCCGTGACGACCGTCGTCAGCCGGAGCGGGCCACTCGATTCTTCATTGGAAAGGGTGAAGGCATCATTCAGCGCGGCCAGCAAACCAGCCGTATCTCGAATGTCCTGAAATTTGTGCAGTAGATGGTGGACGTGACGGGCCACCCCGCTGGCGGTATAGCCGTGGCCGACGCAATCGGCGAGAACCACGCGAGCAAGATTGTCGCTGCAGGAAAACACGGCGGAAAGATCTCCGCCCTTGTCGCCCCCGGCGGGCACTGCAATCACGTCGCTTTCCAGACCGGCCAGCTCCAAAGAGCGGTGCGCTTTCTCGTTGCCGGCCCATAGTTCCATGCAGCCGAATGGGCGAATTACCGTCTTGGTGCAATCCAACTGCTCAGGATCGAGTTTCTTGAATTTCATCACTTATTCGATGCGTGAGAATCGATCTTCGGCTCATCCCTGCTGTGAAATCAAGTTCCAAATGCAGCCCGCCAGACTGATTCCGGCCGAACGATGGCAGGAGTCCGCATCCCTCGCGGACCGCATGAATCTCACTTTTCTGCCCATCTGCCGTATGATGCTCGCATGCGGCTGCTGTTGGTCGAAGACGATGCGCGCATCGCGCGATTTGTGGCCAAGGGCTTGCGGGAGCAGGCTTACGCCGTGGATGTATCCGCGACCGGTGACGACGCTCTGTATCAAGCGGCAATCAACACCTACGACCTGGTCATCCTGGACGTCATGATCCCTGGCCGCGATGGTTTTGCCGTATGTCGCGAGCTCCGCAAATCCGGCCAGCGCATGCCGATTCTGATGTTGACCGCGCGCGATGCCGTGGAAGATCGGATCAATGGCCTGGATAGTGGCGCTGACGATTATCTCACCAAGCCCTTCGAATTCCGCGAACTGCTCGCGCGGCTTCGCGCGCTGCTGCGCCGTTCCGGTGAGCTGCGGCCGGCGAAGATTGCCGTTGCCGATCTTGTTCTGGACACTGCGGCGCAAAGCGTTTCGCGCAATGGGCAAACCGTGCCGCTCACGGCGAAAGAGTATGCGCTGCTGGAGTTTCTTGCGCGCAACGCCGGCCGCGTCGTAGGACGCGCGGAAATCGCGGAGCACGTGTGGGATGAGACGTTCGATCCTTTCTCGAACCTGATCGAGGTGTATATCAACCGCGTGAGGCGGAAAATTGATGCGGATTCCGCGAAGCCGCTGCTTCATACGCGGCGGGGCGCCGGCTATTTGCTCGGTTCTGCCGCTGATTTGCCCGCATCCGACGCCGCCGAGGATGCCGCTTCCGCGCGCACTCGATCGAAAGCGAATTCCCCGATTCGGAAGAGCCATGCTTGATTCCGTCCGCTCCAGGCTCACACTCTGGTACACCGCGGTGCTTGCGATCGTGCTGGTCATTTTATCGCTGATTACCTATTTCATTTTCTGGCGCAGCACGGTGCGGCGCACGGATGCGAATCTGGCGGAACTTTCCGAAGCGTTTCTCGTCACGCTCCACGCCGAGATGGAGGATCAAAGAGGTCCCGATGCGTTCAAACTCGCCGCGCAAGTAGCCATTAACGAGCACCTTTTCCGCGATCATTTCTATGCCATCACGGATGACACGGGGAAAGTAATTGTCAGCTCACTGGATACTCCAGCAGCGAATCTTGAGCCCGATTCCTCAGCGACCGGGCTTTTGTCGTCGCCTTCGTTTCAAGAATTTCTCGAAGCCTCTTCGCGTTCCGACCGTCTTTTCGGTGAGATCAAAGGAAACAAAGGCGGATATCGTGGATTCGCGCGGCATTTTTCCGCCCGAGGCCGGAACTATACTCTGTTCATACTGCAATCGCTGCATGCTCAGAAGGAAATGCTCGAAGGAGTCACCTCGACGTTCGAGTGGGTCATCCCCATTGCCATCCTGCTCGCCAGCGTCGGCGGCTATTTCCTCGCGCGCAAGAGTCTCGCCCCCGTCGTGGCCATGAGCAGCCATGCCGGCCGTATCGGTGCCGCCAACCTACATGAACGGCTGGCGGTTCAAAACGAAAAAGATGAGCTGGGCCACCTGGCGCGCTCCTTCAACAGCCTGCTGGACCGGCTCAGCCAATCGTTCGAGCGCCAGCAGCGGTTCATGGCGGATGCCTCGCACGAATTGCGCACGCCGGTCGCGATACTGCGTGGCGAATCGGAAGTCGCTCTTTCGCAGCAGGGACGTTCCGCCGGGGAATATCGCGAATCGCTGGGAGTTCTTCATCAGGAAGCTGCGCGCCTGACACGCATCGTCGAGGATCTTTTCACGCTCACGCGGGCGGACGCTGGGCAATATCCACTCCAATCGCACGATTTTTATCTCGACGAACTCGTCGCCGAATGCGTGCATTCGGCCCGCACGCTGGCGTTGGCAAAAAATATCTCCCTGAAATTGGAAGAATTAGTTGAATCTCCGATCCACGCCGACGAATCTCTCCTGCGCCGCATGATCATGAATTTGCTGGATAACGCCATCAAGTACACTCCCGGGGGTGGAAGTGTCACCGTGTCTTGCCAGCGAGTCGGCGCTGAATATGTGCTGAGCATCGCGGACACGGGCGGTGGCATCCCCGCAGACTTGCAGCCGCGCATTTTCGAACGCTTTTTCCGCGCGGACAAAGCCCGTTCCCGCGCGGAAAACGACGGCGGGGGCGCCGGGCTTGGTCTTTCCATTTCCCGCTGGATCGCGGAGGCCCATCGCGGGCGCTTGGAATTGACGCGCTCGGATGCGACTGGAAGCACCTTTACGGCTTATCTTCCGGCGCCTGCATCTCCTACTGCATCAACCAGTTAATCCTACGTTTATCTTTGCTTGGTTAGGTTAGATTATTCCTTGCCGGGCGCGATTCTTGCCCGGCCCGGGAGTCAAGATCTATGAAATCGCCAGGTATTTTCGTTTCCTCGTGGACCTCAGTCGCTGCCGGTTTGCTCTGCTGCGCAGGCATTGCCGCGGCGCAGGACACGGGGACGCCCGCCACTGTTGCCTCGTCGAATGCCACGCAGCAGGCAGCGCCTCCTGCCTTGGCAACGCTGCGCTTGACGCTGGAGGACGCACTGGCGCGTGCCAGGAAAAACAGCACGCAATTTCAAGCGGCACAGACCGACGCTGCGATTGCGCGACAGGATCGTTATCAGGCGGCGGCCGCGCTGCTACCCGGCGTCACGTACAACAATCAGGCGCTCTACACGGAGGGCAACGGTCCGCGTAACCCCGTGAGGTTCATCGCCAACAACGCTGTTCACGAATACGTCAGCCAGGCCAATGTGCATGAGTCCATCGATCTCCTCTCGATTTCCAATTTCCGCCGCGCTTCTGCAGCGGCCGCGCTTGCCAAAGCACGCGCCGAGATCGCTTCGCGCGGGCTGGTGGTGACCGTTGTGCAGAGCTACTATGCCGTCGCCGCCGCACAGCAGAAGCTGGAAAGTGCGAAGAAGAGTGCGGATGAGGGCGACCGCTTCTTGAATTTGACGCAAGAACTTGAGAAGGGCGGGGAAGTCGCCCATTCCGACGTCATCAAGGCAGAGCTACAGATGCAGGACCGCCGCCGGCAACTGTTGGAAGCGCAGCTCGGCCTCCTCAACGCCCGGCTCGATTTCGCTGTGTTGATCTTCCCGGATTTCAACGACAATTTTGAGCTTGCCGAAGATCTTCACGCCAATGTCCCTCTTCCAACCCTTGAGGAGGTCCAGCAGCGCGCCGCCCGCGACAATCCGGACCTTCGAGCGGCCTTGGCTGCCGTGCAACAAGCCGGACATGAAGTGACCGGAGCGCGCGCGGGTTACCTGCCTTCGCTCAGTTTCGACTATTTCTACGGCATTGATGCCACTCGCTTTGCCGTGAACAACGAAAGCGGCTTTTCCAATCTAGGAAGTTCCGTGCTGGCTACCGTGAATATACCTATCTGGAATTGGGGCGCCACGCAAAGCCGCATCAAACAAGCCCAGCTGCGCCGCACACAAGCCCAACGCGAACTCTCCCTCGCCCAGCGCAAGCTCCTCGCGGAAATAAGATCTCTCTACGCCGAAGCGGACACCGCCTCGAACGAGCTAAGCGGCCTTAGTCGTTCAGCGGAGCTGTCCGCGGAGAGCCTGCGCCTCATCACCCTTCGTTACAAAGGCGGCGAAGCGACTGTTCTGGAAGTCGTGGACGCGCAGACCACCTTTGCGCAAGCCAATGCCGCGTATCAAGACGGCGCCGTGCGTTATCGCGTGGCTCTCGCAAATTTGCAAACTCTAACGGGAGTGCTGACAACTCCATGAAGCCTACGATGAACGGAAATCAAACTTCTCTCCGCCGGACGATGGCTGTTTTCGGCGTCCTGACTATAATGTTCTGCGTTGCCAGCGGCTGCAACACTCCAGTAAAGGAAAAGGAGCCGGTGGTCTCCGTGCAGACCACGCCCGCAGAGCGCGGTCCCATTTCGCAGATTATTTCGGCAGATGCGGTGGTGTATCCGCTGGAGCAGGCAACAGTCGCGCCGAAAATCAGCGCGCCCATCAAGAAATTTTATGTGCAGCGCGGCACCCGCGTCAAAAAAGGGCAGTTGCTCGTCCAACTCGAAAACAGCGATTTGTCCGCCGCTGCGGAGTCCAGCAAGGGCGATTTCGAACTAGCGGAAGCCAACTATGCAACGACGGTAGGCTCCAGCCTGCCGCAACAAATTCAAAAGGCCGAACTCGACGCTGTCTCCGCCAAGTCAAACTTCGAAGCGCAGCAAAAAGTCTACGATAGCCGCAAGGAATTGTTCCAGCAAGGCGCTATTCCCCGGAAAGACCTGGACTCCGCCGAAGTCGCCTTTCTTCAAGCACGCAGCCAGAACGAACAAGCACAAAAGCAACTCGCCGACTTGCAGCGCATCGGAAAGGAGCAAACGCTGAAGTCCGCCCAAGGCTCGCGCTTGTCGGCCGAAGGCCACTTGAAAGGCGCACAAGCGCTGCTCAGCTATTCGAGAATCACCAGTCCCATTGATGGCGTAGTCACCGATCGCCCGCTTTACGAAGGTGACGTCGCCACTGCCAATCAACCCATCCTTACCGTGATGAACACCTCCAGGCTCATTGCCAAGGCGCACATCCCGCAATCCGAAGCGGCAGTATTGAAAGTTGGGAATCCGGCGCGATTGAAGATTCCGGGCCTGGAAGAACCCGTCAAGGGAAAAGTCAGTTTGGTGAGCCCCGCACTCGATCCAGGGAGCACGACCATCGAAGTATGGGTGGAGGCATCCAAGCCCGATCCGGCGCTGAAGCCGGGCATGACCGTACAAGCAGAAATGACCGCCAAGACGGTCAAAGACGCTCTTGTTGTTCCCACGGCCGCTGTGTTCAAGAACGCGGAAGGAGCGGATTACGTCCTGCTCGCGGGCACGGATGAAAAGGCTCATCAGAAGACAGTCCAGCTGGGTATTCACAGCTCGGAGCTAACGCAAATCGCGAGTGGCATCAATCCTGGCGATCCAGTCATTACCACTGGCGGGTATGCGGTTCCTGACGGCACGCAAATCAAAATTGAGAAACCGGCGGCTGTGGACAAAGAAGCAGCGGACAAAGACGAGAAGGACACCAGCAAAGGCGCAAAAGATGACAAGGCCGACGCGGCTAAAATACCCGACAAGGCCAATGAGAAGGCAGCTCCTGCAAAGAAGCCGGCTGCGGCTGGCAAGGAGTAACTGCGCATGGATTCTCTTCCAGTCCAGAACGGCGCAGGGCTGTCCGATAAGCACACCAATTCACACACGCCGTGGTTCTACCGGCTCTCCCGCCCAGTCTTATTCCTGACGATCAGCCTGGCGCTGGTGGGTGGCTACCTCGCTCTGAGCATCCCGATTTCTGTTTTCCCGAACACGGATTTCCCGCGCATCGTTGTGGGGGTGGACAACGGAGTCATGCCAATTGACCAGATGCTGGTCACCATCACGCGTCCGATCGAAGAAGCAGTGAACAGCGTGCCGGGCCTTCTGAAGGTTACTTCTATCACCAGCCGTGGCTCCGCCGAAGTGGATTTGTTCTTCGATTGGAACTCGGACATGATTTTAACGCTGCAGCGCGTGGACGCGGTCGTCGCTCGCCTGCAGGCGGAACTTCCCCCAACGGCAAAAGTAGAAACGCATCGCATGACCTTCGCGATCTTTCCGATCATTGGTTACAGCCTGACCTCCGACACCGTGCCGCCGGAAAAATTGTGGGAGATTGCGACCTACGATCTAAAGCCGCGCCTCAACCGGCTGGATGGGGTTGCGACCGTCATCATACAGGGCGGCCGTGTTCCCGAATTTCAAGTGACGCCGGATCCGGCGCGTCTCCTTGCTGCAGGGGTTACCGTGCCAGACATTCTGGACGCCATCAAACGAACGAATCTCATCGATTCGCCTGGGTTGATTGAGCATAGTCATCAGCTTGTGTTGGGCCTCATCAGCGGGCAGGTACGCACTCCCGAACAGATTGGCCAAATTGTTGTGAAGAACTCCTCCGCGGGTGTCCCAATTCGTCTCGGTGACATCGCCAAAATCGCCCCATCGGTCGCGCCCGTTTACACCATGGTGACTGCCAATGGCAAACCGGCAGTACTTCTCAACGTGGATCGCCAGCCGGAAACCAACTCGCTGGATGTCGCGAACGAAGTGCATGCGCTCATACAGCAACTCACACCGAGTTTGCCTCCGGGAGTTCATCTCGAGCCGTTTTACGATCAATCCACGATCGTTCACGACTCCATCGCCAGCGTGCGCGATGCCGTGCTTCTTGGAATTTTGCTTTCTTCGATCATCCTGGTGTTGTTCCTGCGCGATTGGGGAACTTCACTGGTAGCAGGTTTGGTCATACCGATAACGCTGCTCATCACCTTCATCGTTTTGAAAGTGACGAATCAAAGTTTCAACCTCATGACTCTGGGTGGTTTGGCAGCGGCTGTCGGGTTGGTCATCGACGACGCCATCGTGGTCCTCGAAAATATCGTCTTGCACCGCGACGCCGGCCAAAGCCGCTTTCAGGCCATCCAAAGCGCCTTGCGGGAATTGACGATCCCGCTTATCGGCTCGACCATCACCCCGATCGTCGTGTTTCTTCCGCTGATTTCCATCACTGGAGTGACCGGGACCTTCTTCCGAGCGCTGGCCGTCACCATGACCGTCTCGCTGGGCACCTCGCTACTGCTCGCGTTGACTTGGACGCCTACGCTCAGCCAATACCTCGTCCGCCGGAAAGAAACCGCAGAACCTGCGTCTGGCTCCACTGGACCTGACATGGCCGTTCTCCTCGCCGCGGAAGAAGCACATCTCTCCGGTTTTTTCGGACGCATCGTGGAGTTCTATGCGCGCACGATGCGAGCCATTTTGAAGCGGCCCTGGGTGCTGGCTGCCAGCTCGGTCTTGGTCATCGCTCTTTCCGCGTTGTGCTACAGCTTTCTCGGCACGGACTTTCTCCCCGCCATGGACGAAGGTGGATTCATTCTGGATTACTTCACGCCGCCGGGGAGCTCGCTCGCCGAATCCAACCGCATCCTCCTGCACATTGAGGAAATTCTGAAGTCCACGCCGGAAGTTGAAAACACCTCCCGCCGCACCGGCCTGCAACTTGGGCTCGCTGCGGTCACCGAAGCAAACAATGGAGATTTCACTGTCAGGCTGAAGAAGAATCGCAAGCGCGACATTGACGACATCGTCGCAGACATCCGATCCGAGATTGAAACGACCGAGCCGGCCACCAAGGTCGAGTTCATTCAGCTTCTACAAGACATGATCGGCGACTTGACCAGCGCTCCTGAGCCCGTTGTCATCAAGCTGTTTGCTCCAGACGGCAAGCTCCTCAATGAAACCGCGCCGCGCGTCGCCGACGCCATCGGCAAGATTCAAATCGGAAAAGCTCATCCAGTCGTGGACGTTTTGAACGGCGTCGAAAATACCATCAGCGGCCCGTCCGTGACCTATCAAGTGAATTCCACAGTGGCCGCACGGGCTGGTTTCACTCCCGAAGAAGTGGCCCTGGATGCTACTGCGGTTTTGGAAGGTGAGCCTGCGGCAACTCCGGTCATTCTCAACGACCGCGCCTACACTATTCGCGTTCGCTTCCCCGAACAAAGCCGCGCTTCGCTTGACAACATGAGTAACGCTCTGCTGACCAGCTCGACTGGCCGCACGGCAACGCTCGGCTCCCTGGCGACCATCACCATGGATCCGGGCCAGACGGAAATTCGCCGGGAAAATCTGCAGCGCCTTGTGCAAGTCACCGGGCGCTTCGAAGGCGTGGATCTTGGCACCGGTATCGCCGCGGTTCAGAAAACGGTGGCCAATTTGCATTTGCCCTCTTCGATCCGCGTCGAATACGGCGGCCTCTACGCCGAAGAACAGAAATCATCCAGCGATTTGTTGGTGGTTTTATTTATGGCGTTGCTTCTTCTATTTGCGGTTCTGCTTTTCGAATTTCGCACATTCTCCGCGCCTACCGCAATTCTTGCCTCCGCATTGCTATCCAGCTTCGGAGGATTCCTGGCACTCTTGATTACGAACACCACGTTCAACGTCGCTTCCCGCATGGGCATGATCATGGTGATCGGCATCGTGGCAAAAAACGGCATCCTTCTCCTGGACGCCGAACACCGTTTCCGTGAACTTGGCTTTTCCTCCGAAGAGGCCATGATCCAAGCTGGCCGCCGCCGTCTGCGTCCTATTGCCATGACGGCGCTGGCCACCGTCGCCGGCATGCTCCCTTTGGCCTTTGGTATCGGTGCGGGTTCTGCCATGCTGAAGCCGCTGGCCATCGCGGTCGTCGGTGGCATCTTGAGTTCTATGGTGCTCTCGCTTATCTTCACTCCGGCGATCCATTTCTACCTCCAGCCTCGCAAACCAACGGGTGCTTGATTTCCAGCTCTGCGAGCGGATGATAGTTAGGTTTTCCAAAGGCCGTAGCTTCACATGAAGATCCTGGTGGTCGAAGACGAAAAGGGAATGGCGCAGGTGCTTCGGCGGGGCCTGGAAGAAGAGAGCCATGTCGTGAGTCTCGCCCACGACGGAGTCTCGGCTCTTTCGCTGGCACAAAACATGCCGTTCGATATGGTGTTGCTCGACGTGATGCTGCCCGGCATCGATGGCCTTCAGGTTGCCCGGCAACTCCGCCACACTCGAGAGAACATTCCCATACTTATGCTTACGGCACGGGACTCCGTTCCCGATGTCGTGAAAGGGCTTGATTCCGGGGCCGACGACTACCTGACAAAGCCTTTCTCCTTTGCCGTATTGCTGGCCCGCATTCGCGCGCTGGAGCGCCGTACTGCCGAGCCTCGGACTCGCACTCTGCGCGTGTCTGACCTCGCGCTCGACATCACGCAACGCCGCGTGTTCCGCGGCAGCCGTGAAATCCATCTCACGCCCACGGAATTTCGCTTGCTTGAATTTCTCATGCGTAACCAAGGCCGCGTCGCCACGCGTCAAGCAATACTGGAGGCCGTCTGGGGACAAGCGGAAAACGTCGAGGAGAACACTTTGGATGCCTTTGTGCGCTTGCTCCGCCGCAAGGTGGATGAGAGTGAGCCAGTAAAACTGATTCACACCCTGCGCGGTTTCGGATACTCTCTTGGACCCGAACTTCAGCCATGAAACTTCCCCTTCGCGCTCGCATCACCGCTTGGTATTTCGCCGTTCTGGTGGTGGCGTTTGCGTCGTTTGCCTGGATCAGCGATTTGGGGTTTCAACACAGCATCGAAGCAACGGTGAACGATGCTTCCCGGGCAAACCTCGAGAGTATTCAAAGCGTGCTGGAGCGCACAGCGCCCAAAGGCGCAGCGAAAGTCAAAAACGAATTGGAGGAACTTGGGGGGGTGTGGGCAGACGCGGCTCTACTCGAAGTCGCAGACGCTGACGGCAAGATCATTTTCCAATCCCAATTGTTTGCGAAGCCCTACAAACCCATTCCACCTGTAGAGAAAAAGGATGTCACGTTTTTTACCACCAATCTCGACATAGTTCAGTACCGCGTCGCCATGCGCGTGGTCGAAGCAGGCGGCCAGACATTTCGCGTGCGCGCCGCCATTCCAACGGAGCCTTTCGATCAGGCGCTCGATCGCTTCCGTCTTATTCTCGAGGAAACTTTGCCGATTCTCGTCATTCTTGCCTCGCTCGCGGGTTACTGGCTTAGCGGGCGGGCGCTCGCACCGGTCAATGAAATCATCAAGACCGCTCGCAACATAGGTGTGCAGAACCTGTCTGGTCGCCTCGCTGTTCCACCTGCAAACGATGAATTGCGCCGCCTGTCGGAAACTTTGAATGAAATGCTTGGCCGCATCGAAGCTTCCGTAAAACGCATCACTCAATTTACGGCCGACGCGTCTCACGATTTGCGCACGCCCGTTGCGCTGATTCGCACCAGCGCCGAGCTGGCGCTCCGCCGCCCTCGCATGGATGACGAGTATCGCGAGACGCTCTCGCGCATCCTGACGACCTCGGAAGAGACCACTCATCTCATAGAGAATCTGCTCACCTTAGCCCGTGCGGACGCCGGAGCGGCCGATCTCCAGTTTCGTAACATCGATCTCGTTCCGCACCTGGAAAAGATTTCAGAGGAGGCTGGTATTCTTGCAGCCCCCAAGGGAATCCAGGTCACAAGCGAGCTTGCATCCGGTCCGGTTCGGATTTCCGGGGATCCTGCTGCGATCGAGCGTCTCCTGCTGATCGTTCTGGAAAACGCTGTGAAGTACACTCCCGCGGGCGGCAAGATTCGAATGAACCTTTCCAATGGGTCCGGAACCGCCCGCATCGAGATTCGCGACAGCGGAATCGGCATCAGCGAAAAAGATTTGCCGCACATCTTCGAGCGCTTTTTTCGAGCGGATCAGGCTCGCTCCCGCGAATCCGGCGGCTCCGGCCTGGGCCTCGCGATCGCTCATTGGATCGTGGACCTGCATGGCGGCTCGATCGAGGCGCATAGCACACTCGGCAGCGGCTCTGTCTTTCGAATTACTCTGCCTGTCGCTACAAATAGCTAACATCATCCCGTGATCCCCAAAACCGGCTGAAGTTGTTCCTCCCCCTCCGTTTCGATTCTGAATGTACTTTCAGATTCATTTTAAAGATTCGTGAAACGCCATTCATCTCCCAGTAGCATTCCGCGCCCTAAATAGACGCCAAGGACGGGGCGCGTCTTATTCCAAAGTATTAATCCCGTGCAAGTGTTCTAACTACTGTCGTTTCAAAGACTTAGTGGTTTCAAGTGCGGAGGGTGTGTAGATGTCCAATGGAAAAAAGCTTCTATTCGCATTAATCGCTTTGGTCGCTCTAGCGCTGCCGGTTCGCGCGCAATCGGGCAAGGGCGCCATCACCGGAACTATAACGGATTCAGGCAATTCCGCCTTGCAGGGTGCGCTCGTCGAACTTTTGCCGCTGGGCAGGAAAGTCGTCACCGACGACCATGGACAATTCCGAATCACAGACGTGCCTGCGGGCGAATATACCCTCAGCGTTTCCTATGTTGGGTTGGCCGCCTCCAACGTCCCGGTAACAGTCCAGGCAGGTCAGGAAGTCACCGCCAATGCCGTCTTGCAGGTTGCATCCCAAGCCGATCAGGTTGTTGTTACGGCGGAGCGCCTTCAGGGTGAAGCGGAAGCCATCAATATCGAACGTACTTCCGACAACATCGTGCAGGTGCTGCCCGAAAGAGTCATCAACAGCCTGCCGAACACGAATATCGCCGACGCCGTCGGCCGCGTACCCAGCGTTTCGCTGGAACGCGACGAAGGGGAAGGCAAGTACGTCCAGATCCGCGGCACGGAACCGCGGCTCAGCGATGTCACCATCAACGGGGTGAACGTGCCTTCTGTCGAGGGTGTCGTCCGCAACATCAAGTTGGACGCCGTTCCGGCCGATTTGGTGGAGCGCATTGAAGTGTTCAAAACACTCTCTGCCGACCAGGACGCCGATGGCATCGGCGGCACGGTCAACTTGGTCACCCGGACCGCCGGGGAAAGGCCGATCTATGCCCTTGGGGGCACCGGCGGTTACAATCCTATTCAAAACGGCTACTGGCGAGGAGGGCTCAACGGAGTCTTCGGCAAGCGCTTCGGCGTCAGCAAGAAATTTGGCTTCTTGCTGAACGGCACTTTCGATAAGACCAACCGTGGTATCGACGACCTCGAACCGGGACAGACAACCGGAACCTTCGGCGGCCGCAATATAGCGTTCGCAAACACTGAGGATCGTCGCTCCTACGACTACTACCGTACACGCTATGGCTTTTCAACCGGGATCGACTACAACATCAAGCCCGGGACCAGCGTGTACGCCAAGGGTCTCTACTCCGACTTCCACGATTACGGCGAAACTTGGGTTTATACGCCAAACGCGGGTAACACGATTAAGTCTGTATCTCCGGACGGCTCGCAAATCACGTTCGATAATGCAGCAGATTGCGCCTTGCCCGGTGCTCCATCTGGCTGCGCACCGGGCTCGTATCAGTATAGGCATTACGTTCGTCGGCCCGATCAGCAGGTCTACAGCTTCTTGACCGGCGCAAGGCACGATCTTTCGTCCACCTTGATTGTCTACGAGTTCGCGGCCTCGCGCTCACATAACATCGGTGGGCAGGATTTTGCGACTACAAACTTCAACGGCAACCAATCGGTCGACATCGCTGTGAACCAGAAAAATCCACTTGGCCCGAAACTCTTTGCCCTCGATAACACCAATCTCTATGATCCGACACAGTACTTCATAACGAACAGTTCGCTTACGAGCTACATCGCTCAGCAGCTCAATTTCCAGGGTGCGGCATCCGTGGCTCGGCGCTACAACGCACATTCACATCTCGGAACCTTCGAGATCGGGATCAAAATACGCAACTCGCATTCCATCCAACACGAAAACGATACGCTTTTTAAGGCTACGGACCCCAGCGGCAACAGCACCATCGGTCTCAGTTCCGTCCTGGGAACCTACACCAACCCCAGTTATTACAACAACTACTTCCACATTGGCTCGCAAGCCTATGGGCCAGCCTCTGACTACAGGTTAATTACGAACGCCGTTATGGGCAATCTGGGTCAATTCGCGCCGGATGTAGCGACAGACATCCGCCGTTCCGCGGGGGCCTTCTTTGATGCCAATGAACGCATCTATGCCGGCTACTTGCAGAACGTGATCTCCTTTGGCAAATTGCGATTGCAAACCGGCGTTCGTTTTGATGCCGCCGACACGAGCTTCCTGGCAAATACGATCGTCACAAGCGATCCGGCCGACCCCACCGTTACCCCGACCAACCCTAGAATCACGCCGAATCGGCAAAGTTCGGGCTACTTCAATGCCTTGCCCAGCGTGCAAGCCCAGTATCAGCTCGCCAAAAACACCAACTTGCGCGCCAACTACAGCCAAGGCATCGCCCGGCCCAACATCGGCGACCTAGTGCCGACCACCGTCGTCGATCCTAATGCCAATCCCGCTCCTGGTGTGGTGACAGAGGGCAATCCCAATTTGAAACCGACCAAGGCCAACAATTACGACATCTTGATCGAACACTTCTTCCAGCCTCTTGGCATCTTGCAAGCCGGGTACTTTTACAAACAGTTGTCGGACCCGATTTACCCGACTGCCAGTACGATTCCGGTTGGCCAGCCTAACGCTGGACTCAGACTACTGCAGTCCATCAACGGCCCCAGCGCTCATATCCAGGGCGTCGAAGTCTCGTGGGAACAGCGTTTTTCGTTCCTCCCCGGGGTGCTCAGCGGATTCGGTGTGTCCGCGAACTACAGCTATACACAATCCGCCGTGACGTTCCCGTCCATCTTTGACGGTGGGCGCATTGATAACGCTCCCCTGGCACGCCAGGCTCCGAATACCTGGAACGCCGGCTTTACTTATGACAAGTCACGCTTCTCCATGCGCTTTGCGGCGAGCCATAACGACGCCAACATTCAGTTCTACAACTTCACCCACGTCGACGCGGCAACGGACAAGGACCCCATCCTTGGACTCCGAGGTCCGGGCGGCGACGTCTACTTCTATGCGCACACGCAATTTGACATTCAGGGCACCTATCTCATCCGCAAGGGTCTTCGCTTCGAGGCTTCCGGGCTGAACCTCAGTAACGAGGCCTTCGGCTTCTACCAGGGCAGCCCCATCTACCCCATCCAGCGCGAATTCTATAAACCTACAGTTTCTTTTGGCATTCGCTGGACATCTTCCGCCGAGTAGAACTTTGCGTGCCGCTTCGGCCACTCGCAAAACCAGATTCCACCCACCACCCCAAAGCTGTGGGGCGCGATCGAAGTCAGATCGCGCCCTTCACTGCTTTGGGCCAAGACAGTTTCGCTTGACAAACTTATTTGCATGGCCTGTCGCATCCTGGGTAATTCCGTATGCCGGCTCGATTGTTCTGCCCGTCGCTCCGAATGTCTAATCTCATCCGATGACCCCAAAAATCAGCGTTAGTTGTTCTTCGCTGCTTGCTCCGAGTCTGAACGTCCCTTCAGTTTCAATTCAAAATTTCGTGAATCGCCATTCATCTGCCGTTAGCAATTTGGCCCCCTAATACTCCCCAGGATCCGGTTCGATTGCCCAGCTCTGTGTGGCAGCTTGGGCTCATCGCTGCCATTACGTTAGGAATGTTGAAGGTGTTTCCGTGGAGGTGTGTAGATGTCCGAGTGGAAAAGGGTACTTCTATCTTGTTCCGCGTTCTTAGTGCTGGCATGGCCGTCCTATGCGCAAACCGACCGCGCCATGCTCGAAGGCACCGTCACTGACCCAAGCGGTGGCGCCATCAGCGGTGCCAGGGTCCAAGTTTTGGCAATCGCCACCGGTATTTCCGAGGAGAAGAGAGCGAATTCCAATGGTTACTATCGCTTCCCGGGGCTAGCCGTTGGCGAGTATCGCCTCACGGTCAGCAATCCTAGCTTCAAAACGAAAGTTCTAGACGGCGTAGTCTTGGAGGTGGGTCAAACACGCACCCTCGATGTGCACCTGGAAATCGGTGCCATCGAAGACAAAGTGGAAATCAACGCGGAAATCGGTCCTGCGGAACGCAGCTCTGCCGAGCAAGCGACCGTGATTCGATCCTATCAAATTGAAAATCTCCCGGTGAACGGGCGCGACTGGTCCGGTTTGACTCTCCTTGCGCCCTTTGCGCAGGACGACGGCGGAGGCGACCAGCGCACCATCCGTTTTGCTGGCCGCGCCCGCGATGACAATAACTTCAGCTTCGACGGAGTGGATGCAGGCGGTATTCAGGAGCAAGCGCAGAAGTCCCAGGTTCGTTTGCAAATTTCCGAGGATGCCGTCGAGGAATACCGGGTCAACAGTGCGCTGTACGATGCTGAGTATGGAACGCAGGCGGGCGGCCAGATCAACGTCGTCACCAAGTCCGGCACAAATGATTATCACGGAACTTCCTTTGGTTATTTGAGAAATTCCGTTTTCGACGCGCGCAATTTCAACGATTTCGCGCCAGACGCCGCTGGTAACCCGACCATTCCCGCTATCCTGCCTTTTCGTATGGGCCAGTACGGACTGACGGTGGGAGGACCCATCAAGAAGGATAAAACATTCTTCTTCCTGAGCTATGAGGGGCTCCGCCAATTGCAAGAGTCCACTTCAACGGGAACCATCTTTGTGCCCAGCGCGAGTTTCATAAAGGACATTCTCGTTAACGGCAGAAACGATGCCACACAACTTACGCCGACACAGGTGGGGCCTTCCCCCCAAATGTGCGCTATCCTCCAGGGTTTTCCTTGGCGTGCATCCACCGGCCCCATCGGCGGATGTGCTCCGAAGATCGTTTTCCCGGACAATTCCTTTAGGGCACTAACTCCGAGTGAACTCGCGGGCGAAACCATAGATGCCAACAATCTCGCCACCGACATTGAAGCCTTCACGCACCCTATACAGACAACGGTCCACGAAGATACCTGGCTGGTGCGCGTCGACCATAGGTTCAGCGACAAGACCACCCTCTACGGCCGCGCCCAGCGCGACATCAGCCTGGTGGACGCCCAAATTGGAGTGACCGTTGGCTTGGACAAAGCGCAAACTATCAATCACCCCGCCAACTACCTCCTGGCGCTGCAACATGTGTTCACCCCCAATATCTTTAACGAAGCGAAGGTTTATATTAACCGCTCGCCGTTTCACAATCCGCAGGCAAGTACTCTCACTTTTGCGGTGAACTCCAACAACTTCACCGGAATTCCCAACGAATCGGCGGACATCGAAGTTGGTACGACGTATGGCGTGGTCGACAACATGACCTGGACTCACGGTCGCCACGCCTTCAAAACGGGCATGGAAATCCGGCGTGTCCGGCTCAATCAGGGTCAGACCGCGAACAACACTCTCGACTTCGGAGACAATCTGAGCATGGTCTCCGGCACACTCACGAAAATTGACTTTATCGCGCCCTGGTGTTGCCACCGGCTCCGCCGCACCTTCTACATGCCCTACTTCCAGGATGAATGGAAAGTTACCCCCGCGCTTACTATCACCGCCGGCCTCCGCTGGGAATACTACGGAGTCGCGAACGAAGCCACCAACCGGACAACCATCTTCGACCTCAATCAATTTCACGGGGCTTGCCTGGGGTCTGGTTCCTTTAACGCCCCGTTTATCGCTCCGATAAACACGCCACCGTGCCCGAAGAACCCGGCCTTTTACAATCCAAATTATAAGAATTTCGATCCTCGCGTGAGTGTGGCTTGGGCTCCGCCCGCTCTCCACGGAAAGACCGTTGTTCGCGCCGGATTTGGCATTTATCACGGTGCCGCCCAGAATGATGATCTGAACTCACCACTGGAAAGCGATACCTTCCGGGTAACGGTGGCAGGGCCTCCGGTCACCCCCGGCCTGGAACAGGAAATCCCCGATCTGTCCGGCCTCGGTGCCCAGAAACAGGCCAACCACCCGCGCGCCATTCAGCGTCAAGACCGGCGCGACTTGTATGCCGAGGAATGGGGTCTGACGATTGAGCACCAACTACCTGTCGGCTTCCTGCTCTCAGCCTCTTATCTGGGCTCCCACGGCGTCCGGCTCTTCTCGCGTGGTGGCGTCAACCTTTGCTCTACGCCCATTACGCCCAATGGCACGGCGACCGATGCAGCCACGGATTGCGTCCGGCCGTTGGATGCGTTCTTTCCCGGTACACCCACTTCCCAAGATCCAACTCCTCTGACCGTAGATCCATACGGTTCCGTGGATATTAAGCGAGACATCGGCTCCAGCACCTACCACGCCTTAGGAATTTCCCTGGAGCGCAGGTTTATGAACGGACTCTCTCTACAGACTCGTTACACCTACGGCCATTCCATCAATGATGGCTCGGTCGGCGGCGGCGAATCCAATGGGCCGGAAAATGTCAATTGTCTCCCCTGCGACAAGGGACCCAGCGTTTTTGACATTCGCCACAATTTCACCGCAAATGCTATTTATGAGCTTCCGTTTGGCCCCGGAAAAACCTATCTTGATCAGCCCGGAGTCCTCGGCAAGATCGTTGGAGGCTGGAGCGTCAGCAGCATAGGTCTCTGGCATACCGGTCATCCTCTTACCGTCGTCATGGATCTTACCAACAACATCTCGAATCCTGCCAACCCGTTCCTTAACTCCACCAACGCTCTCCCTGATACACTCTTGCTTCCCGACGGCAATGACCAGACGACTCAGCGTCCGGACATCGTGCCCGGCGTACCGCTGTACCTGCCTGGCGCAGGGCACAACGGCGTACCGCTGATCAACCCCGCGGCCTTTCGATTGCCACCCCAAGACAGCCTGGGATTCTTCACGCGGTTTGGCAATGAGCCCAATGGCCTGTTTCGTGCCCTGCCCTACTGGCAAATTGACTTCGCCATCATGAAGGAGACGCGGCTAACGGAGCGTTTTTCGATGCAGTTTGGCGTGCAGGCGTTTAACGTCTTTAACCATACCCAGCTTGGCGATCCGAACCAGTTGACGCTTGTCTATAACGATGCTACCGGCACGGCCCCGGCTTCCTTAGCTCCGAAGCCCAATTTTGGTGTCATCAATTCGACCGTGAATTTCAACAACAATAACGACAATAAGGCTTCGCCTAACACGGGCACGGGTTTGCCCCGGCAGCTGCAATTTATGCTGCGCTTCAAGTTCTAAGCGCTGCGAGCGATGGTCGGGGCGCGTAGGGAAGGTCTTCGCGTCGCGACATTCTCGCGACGCGTGTTCCTGAAGAAGTTTTCAGGCCCAGTTTAAGGTGTGTTTAGGTTTTGTGGCGCACAATGTTTTTGCATCCCGTCGTGTTTGAGTAACTCGAGAGGGTGAAATGCAGAAGCGCTTTCTTGGTTTCGGGTTTGCCGTAGCGGCCACCGTGTTTGGAGCGTTGTACCCCTGGCGTGCCAATTCGTCATTCGCCGCGCCGTCTCCAGGCCAGACTGCCGTACTGATTGGAGCGGGCGACATTGCCGACTGCAAGGATCTTTCCGGTGCGGAGGCCACCGCCAAATTGCTCGATCAAAACGCCGGCACCGTTATGGCCGTCGGTGATCTTGCGTATCCGGACGGCACCAAGGAGAACTTCGTCTGCTACGACAAGACCTGGGGACGCGCGAAAGCTCGCACCCGCCCCGCGGCTGGCAATCACGAGTTTCATTCCGCTGGCGGAACGCCCTACTTCGATTATTTCGGCGCAGCCGCCGGTGATCCAAAAACCGGCTACTACAGCTATGAACTCGGCGCATGGCACATCATCGTGCTGAACAGTGAATGCCTGGATGTCGGGGGCTGCGAAGCCGGTTCGCCGCAGGAAAAATGGTTGCGCGCCGATCTCACCTCGCATCCGGTAGCCTGCACTCTTGCTTACTGGCATAAGCCGCTCTTCAGTTCCGGTGGCGCGCACGGAAACGATCTAACCGTAAAACCGCTCTTCCAGGCGTTATATGAAGCCAACGCGGATGTGGTCATCAACGGACATGACCATGACTATGAGCGCTTTGCTCCGCAAGATCCGGAAGGCTCTCCGGATTCGAAGCGTGGCATTCGCGAATTCGTCGTCGGCACCGGCGGCAAGAATCACAGGCCGTTCGGCGCAACCAAGCCCAACAGCGAATTGCGCGATGCAACAGCTTTCGGAATTTTGAAGCTCACGCTCAAGCCCAACAGCTATGACTGGGAATTCATCCCAGAGGCAGGGAAGATCTTCACGGATTCAGGAAGCGGTATGTGTCATTAGGTGAGTCCGTTTTTTTGTACAATACCAGGCCAGGTGTCATACTTTTTCAACGGAGAGAAAATGAAACGAAATCTCGTAATGTTTGCGGTTCTTCTGAGTATTGTTGCATCAGCTGTGATGGGGGCGCCGTCATCTGGATACCACATCATCAAGAAGGTGACGATCCCCGGCGCTCCCGGCTGGGACTATGTCACCGTGGATGACGCCGCGCGCCGCGTCTATGTTTCTCACGCTACGCAGGTAGAGGTGCTGGACGCCGACACCTTCGAACTCGTGGGCACCATTCCAGACACACCGGGCGTCCACGGGATCGCCATCGCTTCGGAATTCGGCCGCGGCTTCATCACCGCCGGCAAATCGGACGCCGTAGTAATTTTTGACCTAAAGACGCTTAAGACCCTCGGCGACGTGAAGGTTGGGAAGAAACCGGATGCAATTATTTATGATCCGGCCACCAAACACGTCTACGCCATGAACGGCGACAGCGACAGCACCACGGTCATCAACGCCGCCGACGGAAAAGTGGTGGGCACGATCGACCTCGGCGGAGGCCCGGAATTCGCCGTAGCGGACGGCAAGGGCAGCGTTTACCTCAACCTCGAAGACAAGGGAGAGACCGTACACATTGACTCAAACGCGCTGAAAGTCCTCCACCACTGGTCCCTGGCTCCTGGTAAAACAGCGACAGCTCTGGCTTTCGATCCGCAGACTCGCCGCTTATTTGCAGGCTGCCGAGGCGGCCAGTTGATGGTTGTACTGGATGCGGACTCCGGAAAAATAATCACCTCTGCGCCGATCGGCGAGCGGGTAGACGCGGGGGCCTACGATCCCGCGACAAAGCTGGTGTTTATGTCCACGGGCGGAGGCACCATCGCCGTTTTCCATCAGGATTCCCCGGACAAATACACCCTTCTTGAAAACATCACGACCAATCCTGGCTCCAAAACCATGGCGCTCGATCCCAAGACACATAACCTTTTCGTGCCCGCGAATCTGGGGGGCCAATTCACCATTCTCGTTTTCGGCCAATAAGGAATCCCGGAGCTGCCTTTCGCCCCGGGGTGCGCGAGCCGTCCCTCTCTCTTCGGCTCGCGCGCTAGTCTGAACTAGCCAAGCTATTTCTTTGCGGGTGCCGGAGTGCTTGCCGGTGCCGCCTGCATTGCCTCCGCCGGGGAAGCGCTGGAGAGCGCGTTTCGGACGGACATCGGCGTTTTGTCTGCGTTCTTCACCAGGACCGTCACTTGCCAGATTTGCGGCTCGGTTAGCCGGTCTTTGAATCCAGGCATGCCCGTCATGCGAATGCCGTTTTCGACTTTCCAATAGGACTCCCACGCATCGTCGTCCGTCACCCCGGCACCGTGGAACAATTGCGGCGGCGCGGGATACATACCTTGTGCGATGGCGTTCTTTGGCTCCCCGGGCAAGCCATGGCAAACGGCGCAGTTTTCCTTGTAAACCTTCGCGCCAGCCAGCAAGTTCGTTTCATCCGCCGGAACCTGCGGCTCGGGGTGTGGCAGTTTACTCAGATAAGCCTGCAGCCCCATCTGCGCCATTTTCTTTTCGAACGGCATCGGTGGCGCCGAGGTCGCCACTGGTGCGCGTCCCGTTGAGAAGTAAAAATAAACGATCCCCGCAACCAGCAACACACCGAGCACAATTCCAACGATCAGACCCTTAATCATTTCGCTCTTTTCCTCCTGCCACCTGGACTCGTATTCGCGCCGTGCAAGTCCTGTGCCGCCGGGCGATAGTCTACGTTCTCCCAGCCTATTCTGCACCTGGCAAAATGAGCCAAGCTCACTTCTCAGCCACCGCAATAAAATGCGCGCTTGACCCGATGAGTTCCTCCTCAGCTTCGATCCGCTCCATGTACTCTAGAATGCGCTGTGAGACTTCTGGCTTTTCCAATTGCTCCTGAATGTCGTTTACAAGCCAGAACGGCCCCTCGACAGAAAGCAGTCGCACATTCTTGAAACCAGCTTCCTGGACCTCAGATTTGGCTTCCGCTGGATGATGAAAGTAGGAGTTGGTAAAGTAGGCCGGGTTGTCCGTTGGATTCCGGTGTTGGCCAGTTTTCAGGTCGCCGTCCACGATTTTCGCAAATTCCTCGTTCTCTAGAAAATGCGAGCGAACTCCGTCCAACAGAGAAGCGAATCTGGAAATAAATGCGGCAAGGAAGATTCCTCCTGGTTTGAGCGTGCGATATGCCTCTCGCAGTGCGGCGGAGCGCTCGGATTGAGAATCCAGGTGATAGAGCGGGCCAAAATACAATATGGCATCGGCGAAATGAGCGGGGAATTCTAATTTCTGCGCATCCCCCCTAGTGATCGAAGCGAGCCGGACGCCGCTTGAGTTCGACTTTTCGCGGGCTTGCTCGATGTGCAGAGCAACCGGATCTATCAGATGGACTTCATAGCCCGCTCTCGAAAGAGGAAACGCATATGCTCCGTCAGCCCCTCCGACGTCAAGAATCGTGGCCGGCGACCGAGGCAAAAATCTGCGCAGGATGCTCTCTGTCCGGATGCGTTCGAGCGATGCGCCGCTCAGCCGAGAGCTTTCTTGGCCGAGCTTATAATACTTAAGGATATTCTCGTTCACTGAACCGGCCGCAGCTAGGAGCTCCCGATGAGCCAACCTGTCAGAAACACCAAAACGCCCCCGACAATCACCTGAAAGGCCGCCTGTAAGAAGGGCGTGTCCATGTAGCGGTGCCGGATGTAACTGATGACCATTAGCTCCACGGCGACTACGATGATCGCGATGATCGTGGCGACATGAAAATCGCTGATCAAGAACGGGAGTGTGTGCCCGATTCCGCCCGCGGTGGTCATTAGCCCGGTGATCGCGCCGCGTAGCCACGGCGATCCCCGCCCGGTCAGCGAGCCATCGTCGGATTGCGATTCCGAGAATCCCATCGAGATGCCCGCGCCGACCGACGCAGCCATGCCGACCAGGAATGCTTTCCAACTATTCTGGGTCGCAAATGCTGCGGCAAATAGTGGAGCAAGCGTCGAGATCGAACCATCCATCAGCCCCAGGAGTCCAGGCTGCACGATTTGCAACAAGAACAGCTTGCGATGAGATTCGTCCTCTTGCGCTTTCGCGCTCGCAGTCAAGTGTCTCTCTTCCAGCTGACCCGCTGTCTGCGTGTGCTTTCTCTCCTCGTCCCCGAGCTTATTCAACAATTCTCTCGTCGAAGCATCGGTCGTCCTACTTGCGGCTCGCGCGTAGAACCTGCTCGCTTCCATCTCCATCAGCTCCGCTTGTTTTCTTGCCGTCTTCACGCCCAGCGGCCGGATCAACCAAACGGGCTTCCTTGTCAGGAAGCCCTTCACGTTTTCCCGCCGAATCAAGGGAATGTGATCTCCGAATCGCTGCCGGAACATGGCGAACAGGCGATCGCGGTGTCCCACCTCTTCCTGGCGCATCTCTTCGAACATTTGCGCGGTAGACGGATACTCCTCCCGCAGTGCATCCGCAAATTCTCCGTAGATTCGTCCGTCTTCCTCTTCCGCGGCGATGGCGATCGCCAAGATCTCTTTTTCCGTCAAATCCTTGAATTTTTTCAGCATCGCATCCGTCCCTGGACTCCGTTGAGGAAGCAGCATCGCATAAACCGCGCCGCGATGCCATTGGCGAGCCCGCGCTCGCTCCTGTATGATCGTGGCCCTTGAGGAGATTCGTTTTCTATGAGCTATCGGAATGTTTATCTGTTGGGATTCGCCGTTCTTGCCTCTCTCGCCTTCGCTAATGCCAAAGAACATTCCGATGCGCCGCCGGCCTCGGCTTCGGCAGCGCCGGTCTCCGAGTCTTTGCTCGGCGCCATGCGCTGGCGCCAAGTTGGTCCATTCCGCGGCGGACGCGTCCTCGCTGTCACCGGAGTTCCCGGCGAACCCAGCGTTTTCTATTTCGGCGCAGCCTCCGGCGGCGTCTGGCGGTCGTCGGATGCTGGAGCGAGCTGGGAACCGATATTCGACAAGGAAGGCACCGCTTCGATCGGCAGCATCGCCGTCTCGCCTTCGGATCACAACATTCTCTACGTCGGCACGGGCGAAGCCTGCATTCGCGGCAACATCAGCTACGGCAATGGTGTCTATAAATCAATTGACCGGGGCAAGACCTGGAAAAACATCGGTCTGAAGGATACGCGTCACATCGGTGCGCTGATCGTCGACCCCAAAAATCCCAACATTGTTTTTGTAGCCGCGCTCGGCCACGCCTACGGCCCCAACGAAGAACGCGGCGTCTTTCGAACCACCGATGGCGGCGCGTCCTGGCAAAAAGTTCTCTACAAAAACGAAAAGACCGGCGCCATTGACATCGTCTTCGATCCCAACAATTCCAATACGCTCTTCGCCTCCTTGTGGGAGGTCCATCGCACGCCCTGGAGCCTGGACAGCGGCGGTCCCGGCAGCGGCCTGTACAAATCCATCGATGGCGGCGGCACCTGGACGCACATCGAAGGCCACGGCCTGCCCTCGGGAATCATGGGCCGCATCGGCATCTCGGTTTCCGGCGCGGATTCGAATCGCGTTTACGCTCTTGTCGAATCCAAGGAGGGCGGGCTATACCGTTCGAACGACGGCGGCGACAACTGGATCCGCATCAACGAGGAAGGCCGTTTTCGCCAGCGCGCGTGGTACTTCACGCATATCTTTGCCGATCCCAAATCCGTGGACACTGTCTACGTCCTCAACACCGGAGCCTTTCGTTCCGTGGACGGCGGTAGAACTTTCGAATTGCTGCCCGCGCCGCATGGCGATCATCACGGCTTGTGGATTGATCCCGACAATCCGCAGCGGCTCATCAACGGCAACGACGGCGGCGCCGACGTTTCCACGGACGGCGGCAAAACGTGGAGCACGCAATACAATCAGCCAACCGCGCAGTTCTATCACGTCATCACCGACGACCGCTGGCCGTATTACATTTACGGCGCGCAGCAGGACAACTCCACCATTGCCATAAAAAGCTACGACGACGATGGCGTCATCGGCCGCCAGGATTGGTACGAAGTTGGCGGCGGCGAAAGCGGCTACATCGCTCCGTATCCGCCCGATCCCAACATTGTCTACGCTGGCGCGGAAGGCTTGATCACCCGCTTCGACAAACGCAGCGAACAAGTCGTGGACATCTCCGTCACGCCGCTCGACGTTTCCGGCAACGGCGCGGAAAAGCTCTTACATCGCTTTAACTGGACTTCGCCCTTGCTCGTCTCTCCGCATGATCCGAACACGATGTACTCCGCGGCGGAAATGCTTTTCAAGTCCACCAACGGCGGCCAAAGCTGGACGCCCATCAGCCCCGACCTCACGCGCAACGACAAATCCAAGCAGAAGCCCTCCGGCGGCCCCATCACGCTGGACATCACCAGCGTCGAGTATTACGACACCATCTTCGCCGTCGCCGAGTCGCCGTTGAAAAAAGACATGCTGTGGGTTGGCACCGACGACGGACTGGTCCAGCTCTCCACCAATGGCGGGCAAGCCTGGGCCAATGTCACGCCCAAGGATCTCCCCGAGTGGAGCATGATCAGCATCGTCGAAGCCTCGCATCATGATGCAGGCGCCGCCTACCTCGCCGTGGACCGTCACAAGTTCGATGATTTCCGCCCATACATTTACCGCACCCACGACTCGGGTAAGAGTTGGAGCTTCATCGCCAATGGCATACCAAACGGCTCCTATGTCCGCTCCGTTCGCGAAGATCCCAAGCGCAAAGGCTTGCTCTTTGCCGGAACCGAAACCGGTGCTTACTTTTCCTTCGACGATGGCGCGAACTGGCAGCCGCTCAAGCTGAATCTTCCCACCGTCCCCATTCACGATTTGGCCGTTCATGGTGATGATCTGATCGCAGCCACGCACGGCCGTTCCTTCTGGGTGCTGGACGACATCACTTCGTTGCGCCAACTGGATGCCAATTTTGCAAATGCGAATGTGTTCTTGTTTAAACCACAGGTGGCGCTGCGCTTGCATTTGCCCGACGCCATTGAACGCCGCGGCCCTCTCGGTGACGATCCACCCCTGGGAGCCATTCTGAATTATTACTTCAAAGCTGCACCGAAGGACGAAGTAAAACTCGAAATCCTCGATAGCGATGGCAAGCCGGTGCGCACACTCTCCAGCAGGGAATCCAAGGAAGAGCTGCAGCCCCAGGAGTGGCCCGACTTGGCCAAGGAGGTCAACACGCTCCCCGCCGCGGCAGGCCTGAACCGCTATGCCTGGAACCTCCGCTGGGATTCTCCCGTAAGAATTCCCGGAGCTTTTTATGCCGGCCTTGGTCCACGCGGGCCAATCGCACTCCCCGGCAAATACACCGTCAAGTTGACGGTCGGTGGCCATAGCCAATCCCAGCCGCTGGAAATCGTCATGGATCCGCGGGTGAAAAATGTCACTCAGGACGATTTGCAGAAACAATTTGCATTAGCCATGCAGGTTCGCGACGCGAACGCCGATTTGCATCGCGCGGTTAATCAAATCCGCGAATTGCGCGTTGGCATCAAGGCGCTTCGCCAACGCCTCGAGAACGAGACTCGGCTGAAGTCGCTTCTCGACCAAGCTGAGGCGCTCGACAAGAAATTGTCTCCCGTGGAAGAGGAACTGATTCAAGTAAACATGAAAGGATCGGAAGGCAATCTTGCTTTCCCTAGCATGTTGAATGAACAACTGGACAGCTTCAGCTCCAGCGTGCAAGCCGGCGACAGCGCTCCCGCGCAGCAGCAGTTCGAAGTGTTCAAGATGCTGCGCGCGCGCCTCGATGCGCAGTTGGCCGCCTGGAAACAGATCCTCGCTTCCGACGTTCCAGCCTTGAACGAGTCCATCCGAAAGAGCGATCTGCCTCTTCTGTAGCGATCTCAACCAGGAAAATAAAATTGGCAGCGGGGAACTGAAACCAAAAACCAAAAACCGACCATTCCCACTCTGAACTGACAACTGGAAACTGGCCACTGAAAAACGGCTTCAGTTCGACTCTTTGTTGGCTGGACACATCACTTTGGGTATACGATGGTGACCTCTCGCCGGAGGACAAAATGGCCAAGAAAAACAAACTCACGCAGGTCGCGGTCAGCATCGGCAGCGCCATGGGCCGCGCCGATCGCAAAGCCCATCAGGTTGCCAAGGCAGGAGTGCTCGCCAAGAAAGAGCTTCAAAGTATTTCGAAGCAAGTCGACGCTCTCAAGCGCCAATTGCAAAAGACCACCAAGCGCCTCAAGAATGCCCTGAGCTAGCTCTTCCCATCAACTCGATGCATTTCCCTTCGCGGGTCGTGCCGGTGCCTCGTGCGCCGCATTTGCCTGGCGCTCCAGCGTCTGCATTTTCTGACGTTCACGCGCCGTCCTCTTGCATAAGTACTGTAGGAAATTCACGAACGTCGACTTGGCCATCTGCAGTTAAGGGAAGTGCGTCGATCAGGAAAAACAGCGTGGGCGCCAGATTCTTCGGGAGATTCTGTTGGCTGTACTCAAGTAATTGCTCAATCAACTTCTCGCGTAGCACACCGCGGCCCGGGATATTCGTGTACTGCGTCATTTCCTTAAGATCAATATAAGTTTGAGGCCATGCGATGTCCGGCCAAAGCAGCTCGCCATTATGCGCTGGCTTTCTGAACACGACATCATAACTTCCGTCGGGCCGCGAGGCTGTCCAACTGATGTCGACGTGATAGCCCAGCTCCTCGCCCAGCGCCCACATCTTCTCGGGATCGATACCTCGCTGCTCGCCTTTTTCAAGTGACTCTCGAAACTCTTCGATTGTTCTTACGCTTTCCGCTTCGGCGAGTTTTGCGAGCGCTTCGACATCCCTTTCGATTCGTGCGTTGGCTACGCTTTTTATCGCCAGCGATTCCTGCCTTTTGTTCTGGAGTACGCCAGCAATCGAATCCAAGCTCAACCGCTGCTCTGCCCAGTCCAGAAAGCTAGGCTCAATATTCTTATCCCGCTCAGACTGCAAGTGCAGGATCGCATTGTACCGGAAACGCGTCATTTCATTGTCGAATCGGCCTCGCTTTGGGTGCACCTCGACTCTGGTTATCTTTGGGAATCGCTTCTGCAACGCCAGAAAAAACACAGGCGCGATCACCAATTGCTCCTCGAACCGTACTCGGCGGTGAACACGTTCGCGAAATTCGTCAAGACCCATCGACGCCTGGGCCTGATACAACTCAATGGAGACTGCGCAGGGTTCCAGCAGCGCCAAGTTCCGCACGTCCCCTATAAAGATCTTGCCTCCCGGCTTCACCACGCGGAGGGCCCCTTCCAGGACCCCTATCAAATAGGCGGCACTGGGAAAGTACTTCACGACGGAGTTCAAGATCACCGTGTCGAAGGAATTCTCAGCAAAGCCGTCGAAGTTGTCCGCGGATCGTTCCAGGAGCGACGCGCCGTTCCAGAGGCCGCCCATTTCCTGCATCTGTTCCTTGATTCTCTTTAGCCCGGCAGCGGAAAAATCGACGCCGACGTATCGTTCACATCCGCGTGCCAGGTGAAGTAGCAACAGGCCGGTGCCGCAACCTATCTCCAGAATTTCTCGTGCACGGAAACTCAGCAGCTCTTGAACGGTGAGGTCAACCCACTCCCGCATGTGTTCGGCGGGGATGGGCTGCCTGGTGTAGCTGCTATTCCAACCCGCGATGTTGAAACCCGGCTCCGGACGCTGCTCTTGTTTTCCAAATTGTGACAGGTCGAACGTCTTTCGCCATTTCTGCATACGCTTGCGTTCTTCGTCACCGCCGCCCAAAACACAATGGATGTAATCCTCGTCGGGCACTACATATCCCACCAGCTTTACCTTTCCTGGCTTTTCACTTTCCCAAAGGACAACGGCAGCTTCGCGGACGCCGGGATGCGCCCTCAAGACTGTCTCC
>Ga0207110_10011_pt1 | contig 42647 bp, 34 predicted proteins | sample Alteio_BWMinHeat_74_FD_153582 | JGI IMG/M metagenome (GOLD analysis project Ga0207110, IMG submission 153582) | Enriched cells from forest soil in Barre Woods Harvard Forest LTER site, Petersham, Massachusetts, United States -... | ecosystem: Environmental > Terrestrial > Soil > Temperate forest >...
GGCAGGATTTCCGCCGGAGAAAATAACGTTCGATGGTACGGGGAAAACAGATCGCGAGATCGAAATTTCGCTGAAAGCGAATATTCATGCGTTCAATGTCGAGAGTGTTGAAGAGCTTGCGGTCATTAATGGCATCGCAGAGCGGCTTGGAGTTACTGCGAAAGTATCCATTCGTGTAAATCCGGATATTGATGCGAAAAGCCATCCATACATTTCTACGGGGCTGAAAGAAAATAAATTCGGTATCGACATGGAGAACGCGCGCGAGGCTTTCATCTTCGCATCAAAGCAACCGGCGCTGGAAGTAGTCGGAATTCACGTCCATATCGGTTCACAGATAACATCTCTCGATCCATTTATCAAGGCTGCGCGCTCGACTGTAAAGTTTGTAAATTCTTTGCGGGTCAAGTCCGGGATAATTCTCGAACATTTGAATTTTGGCGGCGGACAGGGGATTCATTACCGTAATGTTGTCCGTCATCCGCTGTTGCCGAAAGATGAATTTGGAGAAGAGGGTGAATATGTGCCATCGCTCAGCGAATTCGTCGGCGCTGTGCTTCCTATACTCGATCAGACCGGGCTGAAAATTATTTTTGAGCCGGGGCGCGCAATCGTTGCTAATGCCTGCGCGCTCCTTGCAACCGTTCTATATACGAAAGCTAACAGCAAGAAAAAATTTGTCATTACCGATACTGGAATGACGGAGCTGATTCGCCCATGCCTTTACGATGCATATCATCAGGTTGCGCCGCTCGAACTTGCGGAGGGCGTGACTGAGAAAGTAGATATCGTCGGGCCGATATGCGAGACGAGCGATTTCCTTGCACAGTCGCGCGAGATGCCTTTGCTGAAACGCGGCGATTCGATAGCTATACTTTGTGCCGGAGCTTACGGCTATACACTTGCATCGAATTACAATCTTCGTCCGCGCGCGGCGGAAGTATTGGTGGATGGAGGCGAGTACCGTTTGATACGGGAGCGTGAGAGAGTGGAGGATATTGTTGGACTTAGCCTAAGCGAGAAGACGATATTGAGTGGTTATGAGGTATAAATGTTTTTGAAAGCGCCGTTAGGCGCGGCCAGTTTGTAGAATTTAGATTTTGATTTTTAGGTCAAAGCTCCGTAGGAGCGACCTATAGGCCGCTCCTACGTAGCTTGAAAATTACTTCTGAAAACCTTTTCTACAAACTGGCCGCGCCTAACGGCGCTGTCAAAGAGTATTCGCTCGCGAGCCTTCATAATTCATCATTCATAATTCATATTCGCCCAATGAAGCTCGCCCTATTAATCGAATACGATGGTACTAAATTCGCGGGATGGCAGACGCAGGGCGATCATCCTCGCGGACGCTCAGTGCAGGCGGAGATGGAGAAAGCTTTTCACCAGCTTTTTGGTCGCACGATCCAAGTGCATGGGGCTGGACGGACGGATACCGGCGTTCACGCCCGAGGGATGGTGGCGCATGTTGAGTTGCCGGAAGAAATTCCAGCATTTCTGTTGCATGACGATTGGGAGTTTAATTTATCGAAACTTCTCTTCGGGCTAAATGGCACGACTCCGAAAGATATTGTCATACGCGATATTCGTCATGTTGCAGAGGATTTCCATGCGCGGCACAGTGCGATTGCGAGGGAGTACCGATATACTATCAGGCGCGAACGGACTGCGATAGACCGCAATTTCGTGTGGGCTATCCGGCACGATATTGATATTGCAAAGATGGAGCAATGCGCGGCAATGCTGATCGGGGAGCACGATTTCACAAGTTTCAGCAAGCGGACAGCGGATGTAAAGCATTTTCGCTGCATTGTTGAGCGCGCCCATTGGGAATCGTATGGCACAACCTTTGCTCTTACCATTCGTGCGAACCGGTTTGTCCGGGGGATGGTGCGCGCGCTCGTTGGCGCAATGGTACAGGTGGGACAATCTGCTATTTCGGTGGAAGAATTTGAGGGGCTTTTGCACTCACCTCAGGAGCTTCGGCGTGCAAAGTATATATCGCCGGCGCACGGACTTGTTCTCGAAGGGATCGAGTATCCCGAACGGTTCGGGCTGTGGCATATCGGAGAGATCATTAAAAAATAAATTAAATGAAAATATTGAATTCTATTGCAGTCCATCGTAGTCGAATAATGGCAAGCGCGACTGTTTTGGTTTTGTCCGCATCCGCGATCGGTTGCGGCACGAGCGGGGTAAATATGTATGCCAAATCCGACGACGTAAAGCTCGGACAGCAGATGGCGCAGAAGATCGCTGCCGATCCAGCGCATTATCCTATACTGAATAATCCCACGCTCACGTCCTACGTGCAATCCATCGAGAACCGAATAGTTACATCTCCGAATGTGCAAAATAAGGATTTTCATTATACTGTTACGATCATAAACGATCCGAAGACGATAAATGCATTCACGATACCGGGCGGCGGAATTTATGTTTATACCGGACTCCTCAATTTCATCAATGATGAATCGGCGCTGGCGGGAGTGCTGGCGCATGAGACCACTCACGCCGATCACCGGCATGGAACCCGCAACATGACCCAGCAGATGGGATTGCAAACGGTGGCGGCGCTTGCCCTTGGCGCGGCTGGAAGTCAGTATGCTCAGCTTGGAACCGTTGCGGCAAATCTTGGAACTGAGCTTACTGTTCTGAGATTCAGCCGCGATGACGAGCGCGAGGCAGACCAGGGTTCGTTCGACGATCTCCGCCAGCTTCCGGGCCAGCCCTGGTGGCCGGGCGGAGCAAGTCTTTTCCTCACAAAATCACTTGCATCGCAGCCATCGCAGCCGGGAGCGTTCCAGCAGCTTTTTCTCACGCACCCGGTAGATCAGCAGCGCATTGATGCATTGAATACTGATCTCAAGAATGCTCATATCGCCGGCGCCACAACAGCACAGCTTAACGCTGCCAATTATGCGCGGTACAAGGCGATGCTGGGCGGGACGGGGGCTACTGCGCCGCATTGAGGTTGCTATGTAAAAAGAAAGCAAAAAGCAAATGGAAAACATGACGCACGTTGATATTCTCCGAAAACATATCCGAACGCCAGAGACGATAGCGGCTTATGTGAATGAGGCGCTACGCAACGAGTCGGTTGAATACGCGCAGCTTGCGCTCCGGCAGCTTAATGAGGCGAAGGGTTGCGATTTGCCCACACGAAAGAACGAAGTGCGTATTTTGATGGACATCATGCGCAAGTCGAATTTCAGCCTTCAGCCGCCGTCCAAAATTTCCGCCAGACGTAGTGCAGTTCTGCATTTACCCGTCAGACGAACGGTTGGTGCTTCTAAGGCGGCATAGAGTTATTGCACCCAAGTACCCCGAAAGATTTGGGCTTTTGGGGGATTGCAAAGACTGGCTTGAATAGTGCCGGAGGAGCGGAATGGCAATGGCCCCTGGCTACCAACCAGACGCTCTATGGCAAAGCTATCTGAACGAGCGGCATAGCAAATTCCCGGGTGCCAATGAAAGGCATGTTGTCGTAGGTGCGTCCGTGAAGCTCGCGCCCTGTGTCGTGCTTGCGCACACCGCCCCATTGCTTGAAGAAGAATTCTGTTCCAACTTCATCACACTGAGAATGAATAGACTCGACCCATTCTTTTTTCATCGGGCGAGCTTTCGGTCCCGATTCGCCACCAACGATCACCCAATCGATTCCGTCCAGATCGAGGTTATCAAGTGGGCCGATCAATGGTTCGAGTGAGAGAAAACGGACTGAAGCTGGCACATACTTAAGATCGTCTAAGCGATGAAGAACGCGTTTGTCCTCAATGCTGACGCCCATCCATATGTTCGAAGGCCACTCCAATGCGCCAGCAACCTTCTTGAGGCGTTCGCTTCTTTTCGTCAAGATTTGATATTTGATATGAGGCGTGGCGGCCATCGTCTCGAAAACAGCGCGAATAAATTCGAGCGGCACTTTGGGATGAAAAAGATCGCTCATCGAATTGACGAATACAGTGCGTGGCTGCTTCCACGTTCTCGGAAGATCGACCAGATCCCAATGCAACGTGACCTTGAATTTATTCTTGTACCGCGCTGAACCCATAGCATAAAGCCGCTTCGCCATCCGTTCGGCATAGCAGTTCTTGCACCCCGCGCTGATCTTATCGCAGCCCGTTACGGGGTTCCAGGTTACTTCGGTCCATTCGATGGAGGAGACACTCACCTATTAAGGCCAAGATTTTGTATGAGATCAAGTGCGGCTTTGAGGTTCCCGTGACCGCACTTAAGCCCTTTCATGCGGCGAACCCGTTCTTCCGCTTCCTTTTCGTCATAGCCGCTATCTCGGAATTCAACGTAAGTGGCTGCCAACTCAAGAATAACTGAGTCGGTGTTATCCATCTCCTCAATCGCGTCACGCCAATTGGAGAGATCGATGGGTTCGAATTCTTTATCGATAACTTTCAAAACGTAATACTCACCCTCCTCACCTTTTTTAGATGCTAATGTCTCGTCAATGATATGACTATACTTAAGGACAGCGAGGTCGGCTTTAACATCTTCGCTGTACGGGCCATAAAAGTACATCGAATATGAATAATTAGAAGGAAGACCGCACTCCTGAAGAAGATAAATGATCTTCTGGAGCTTCGTTCTCCCGATAACCTGCTGGTCGTGGCAGTTGGCAATTACTGATGCAAGGTAATCGATTTGTCTGATGTGCATTTGGTTTCCTAACAATTATTATGGAGCAAAAATCTTCCGAATTTCGACGATACACTTCTCCGGCGCATAGTATCTTAACCGCTTAACGTTACTGGTTAAGGCCTTGATAGGCTCAGAAAAGCTGCTAATTTCAACAATCGGATGTGAGGCCGTCTTTTGGCAAAAAATGCTTCTCTCTTCAGATTCTCCTCCTCCAACATATGGTTTGTACGGAATGGAAGTGATTTTATCTTCAGGTAGATAATACTCGGGGTCAAATCCCTGTGATCTTATGTATTTTTCGGCACGCTCAAATTTCTTATGCGATTCTTTACCGGTCGTATCAGCGTGTGTCATGTCGACAGCCTTCCAAAGTTTTCGTTTAAGCAATGCAGATGCTATATCACTTAAAATTGGGTCTTCACTACTTTTACATGCCTTCAAAAATTCCCACACGGTGAAGTCATCAAGAAGAAGGTATTCTTCGAGCTTCATTTGTCCCATAAATGCTCGAACAAGATGCTTTGGCGCATTTGGAACCAAGTCAAATGCAGTCGAGGAATTTTGGCTGAGTAAGAATTTGAATCGTTCGAACATAGACTTTAGCATCACCTCCGCTGCTCGAGTTGTCTTATGAAAGTATACGGCGAAGTACATGTGATATCGTGCGTAAACATACATCTCTGCGGCTTCCACACCTTTATGATCCAAATAAAATCTGCTTTCTGAATTATCAATTCTCAGATGTTCTATTAGCCACTCGGGATCATATTGGCCATAAAGTGCTCCTGTTGAGTAGGCATCCCGAAGCAAAAAGTCAAATCGATCAGCGTCTAATTGGCTCGAAACAATATGACTAAAAACGGGATCGACAGACCAAGAGGGTGTGCTGACGTGCTCGAGAAAATCTCGGACTGCTTCGGGGAGACCCTTTTTAGGAAATTCCGAAAGCCGACGTCCGATTTCAGTCTCTTTGGATGTCACTATCTCCTTCGTCCAATCCTCATGCGATTCATGTTTTGTAATGCCTTTTGTGATACCCTCGAAAGTGTGCGAGAATGGGCCATGCCCGACATCATGGAGCAGACAGGTAACGAGAACTAATGTTCGAGTTTCGATAGACACTTTGGATTCATGGTTTCTTTGTAATGCGTCTAAGAATTTACGTGCCATCGCCATGACCCCAATAGAGTGTGCAAACCTGCTATGATTGGCCCCTGGAAAGACCATATCGGAGAAGCCGAGTTGCTTAATTCTTCGTAGGCGTTGAAATTCCTCGGTATTAATGAGGTCAATCAATAACTGATCCGTCTCATTATTCTCGAAAATAATAAGATCGTGGATCGGATCTCGGATAACCCTAGTTTTCTTGTTTTCGGCCATTTTAGTAGGTGCCCATCAACTGACGTGCTAATATAAGCACTATAAAACCCAAAGTCAAGTGTTTTGATTATTTTCTTAATTTTTGAAGCGGCACCCAATCTCCCGGCCCACGCTCGAAATACCAGAAAGTCCAGCCGTTTTCGGTAGTCCGCTTCACTGCTGCGGCTGCAGCAAGAGACGGCGATGTATAGGCTTTTCCATTGAAGCGCACATGCCCTGTCGCATTAACGTGGGCGTGTAATGTCTTTCCTTTATGCCTGCCTTTTAGCTTCATCGGTCCCTTGATAAATGCGGCAAGCGTGGGCTTTCGACCAGCAGCGGCTTCGCGAACGATTCGCTGGACCACTTTCGGGCGCTCGCGACCGAAAAGGTCATCAAGATCGCGTTGGTTTTTTTGCCGAATATCCTTTCGAAATCGCTTTCGCAAGTCCTCTGATCGGACGAGTTTTCCCTTGACCTTATTTCCGCTGGGTTTTACAATCCTTAGCGCAAGAGATTCAAGTTCTTTAATATGGGAGTCGCCTCCAACGGTCAGATAGACACTAAATCGATCCCATTTCCGACTATGCCTGTCTTTCAAATGTTGCTTCAAGCGGTTTCGCAGATTGCGAGCAAGCCCGACATAATAGAGCTTGTCGCGTTTATAAAGGGCATAAATTCCTTCTCGTCCGCGAACATAGGTTCGAACGATGTCCTGATATTTCTCAAGCGCATCGCTTGAAATATTTTCAAGATGCTGGGAGACGAGTTGTGTGGTTTTGGCCATGAAGTGATTCTGATAAACAACCTAAGGAACAGCATGAGTTAGCAATTGGAAGAGATGCTTCGTTCCCAATCTTGAAGACGGTCAGGGTATGCTTCAAGGCGTGATGATCCATTACCTTATTCTGTCGTCCCTCTGGTACTCTTGATTCTAAAAAACCGATTACCCCGGACTTGTGTCCGGGGCTACTGATATGTCGTCCCTAACGGGACTGTCGGGCCGGAGGCGCCGACCTACGCGGACAGAGAGAATTGGAAAAAATTTCTGGGGTCGCGGGAACTCCGGTAACAAGTGGTGGGAGAAAGTGGTAAAATTAATCATAAAACGTGTGTGTGAAATATAATTTTTGGCGTTTTGGGGCTGATTTTACCATTTGGATTTTGTTGTAACTTAGGAGGGTGTTGTTGTGTCTTATATGGTGGAGATAGCTCCTCCGAACTTGTTATGCCACGTACACAGACCATAACCGACCGCGAACGGGCGCTGATCGAGGCTTTCACCCAGGGTGAAATGGCCGGTTTTAAGTACGTCTATACGCGGTTTAGACAGCGGGTTTTGAGCTATTGCCTGTACTATATGAGCGACCGGATGCTGGCAGAGGACGCATTTCAGGAGGTTTTTAGCCGGGTTTATACGCGGCGGGATCAGCTTCGGGATCCGCAGGCATTGAAAAGCTGGATTTTGCTGATAACGCGGTCGGTGTGCCTGAATTCGCTTCGTTCGTCAAAGTTTACTCCGGAGTTCGTTTCGACGAGCGTTGAGGATTTCGATAGTTTCAGTAAGACGATAGATACGCCATCGGAGCCGTTAGATCAAGTTATTGCAGACGATATGCTTCGGGTCGCATTGGCGAAAATCGCTCCGATATACCGCGAGGCGTTTCTGCTGCGGGAGTTCGAGGGCTACGATTACGATGAAATTGCGAAGATCACGAACGCTACTGCAATGAATGTGAAAGTTCGGATCACGCGGGCGAAAAAGCAATTAAGAATTTTACTTGCGCCGGTTTATAAGTACGAAGCGAGTCAGTCGGATCGAAAAAATCGTAGCAGTAAGAAAGAAGATAATTTTCCAACGTCGCCAGAAGAAATTACTACGGAAGAAATTGCGGACGAGGCAGATTTTGAAACGGAGAGTATTGTAAGATGATAAAAGAATATCAAATAGAAGACACGATCGTCGCTTATTTCGACGGTATGTTGAACGACGAAGATAGCGCGGAGCTTTTGCACCGGGTTTCGGTCAGCCCTGAGATACGCGAGTTATATCAGGAGCACGAGGCGATCCGTGGCGTTGCTTATCGCGCGGCGCGGAATGTTTCCGTATCGCCGGAATTGGAAGAATCCGTCTTTACGCGCATAGCCGCTTTGCAGGAAGCAGGCCGCGAGAAGCTTGTGCCTGTTGCTTTCTGGACTCTGCCGAGGATCTCGGCGATGGCGGGCGCTGCTGCGCTGATCGCGCTTGGCTTGCTTGCACCATGGCGGACGAGCGATAGTTTTGTGAAGCCTGCTAATTCTCCTGTTTTGGCATCGGGGCAAGCGACAGAAATGACACAAGCGACGAAAGGGACTCAAACGCTGGGGGCAAATTCACCTTTTGCAGAAAATCCGCGATTAAGTGGCAGAAAGTTTTCGAGTGAAATCGGAAAGAGAAATTCTTCTTCAAGCGATAATGGAAATTTGATAGCCGAGGCAATTCCTGTTCCATCAATTCCATCGCAAATCGAATCTGATCCTGCGATCCAAATTATTCCACAAGCTGCTGAAGCAGATCGGATAAATATGCCATCTGTCGGCAATGCTCCGAAGACATTGAGATTGCTCAGCGGCTTGCCAGACATGGATAATGCGCCGATGTTCGAGATTGGACTTGCTACTGCTACGCCGGGTTTCAACGCCCCTGCGGATGTTACAACTAAACCGCAGATCATTTCAGAAATGGCTTTGCGGGCAGCATATAATTTCGATTCGAGAAACCAAATTGGCCTGAGGGTTACTCGTGTTGACTTCCCCGCCATACAGACAGTTGATGCATCGGGATATAAATCAATTACAACAGAGTCGCAAATGGGTCTCTCTGAGGAGCTGTATTACAAACACAGGGTGCCGATTAACGATGGGCTGCTCTATATTTCCGGAGGTATTGGCGGAGGATTTTACACGTCAGGTACGCTGCTTAGCGCCGAATTGGGTCTTGAGATGCCAATGAGCGATAAGCTGGTTGGTGGTATTTCGTTGATCGTAAATAGTATGCATCAGAGTAGTTCGGAATCGGCAGTTTCCAGCAGCATCGCCGAGCCTGTAATATACGATAACACGAAAGTCTATAATCGTCTTGCAGGACGCATTGAATTCGGACTGATGTATGGATTCTAAAAAAAATTTACTGCGGATAAGTTACTGTTCTTTTGACTGAAATGTCAAAAATTGGAGGGATAAAAAAATGAAACTTACTAAATCAATTAATTCGAGTATAGCGCGATGGTCTGTCTTTTCGGCATTGGTGGCTCTATTCGGAAGCCTTGCCGGGTGCTCTTCTATGGTAGATGCTCCGTCGAGCGCGACTGCGCCGGAGAATGACGTTCGCAATTATTACATTCAGATGGCAACGCCGAAAGTTATCTATAACTACACCGTTGCTTCGACCGCGCCGTTCCATCCGGCTTCGGGAACGCTTGCCATGAGTATGAGTGGCATCGAGGACACGAAGAACGGCACACCTATTTACGCTTGTCTTTGGAGCTATAAGAATTATGGCACTCCTACGGATTGGTTTTATTCAGTGAGCGATAAGGCTGCGATCAACCTTGGGCTTGAGGATTCTTCTGGCCAATACACCGATAATTGGGTCGATCTTCAATCGCCTCTTGCGCAGGATAAATCATGGACATTTACATCGCATGGCGAGCAGATCACTGCAACGATCGTGAAATATGGCGCGACAGCCCAAGTCGAAGGCCAGACGTACGATAATGTCCTGATGGTGAATTATGTGGGCGTTAACGGCACGAACGGGACCGAGTGGTTCCAGCGTGGCAAAGGAATAATATACTCTCACATAGAGTATGCAAAGTTTGGAATGGTCGAGAATCACCTCCTTTCGATAGTGCAGCCGTAAACCAGTGTGTAAATGATTGGGTTTAAGGGTAAATTAAATCTTTACCCCAAAAATGCTTGTAGATTATTACGATATTGATTCGCTGCTGACAGACGAGCAGCGCATGATCCGCGATACTGTTCGATCATTCGTCGAGTCCGAAGTCCTTCCGATAATCGAATCGCACAATCAGGCGATGACATTCCCAATGGAGCTGATACCAAAAATCGGCGCGCTCGGTTTGCTCGGCCCAACTCTACCTGAAAAATATGGCTGCGCGGGTCTTGACAATATCGCCTATGGACTCATCAATCAGGAGCTTGAGCGTGGCGACTCTGCGATCCGGTCTTTTTCGAGTGTACAAAGCTCGCTGGTGATGTATCCGATCTATGCTTATGGCTCCGAAGAGCAACGAATGAAGTGGCTTCCGAAGCTCGCAACTGGCGAGGCAATCGGCTGCTTCGGATTGACCGAGCCGGATTTTGGATCGAATCCCGGCGGAATGGTTACGAAAGCCAAATCGGTGAGCGGCGGATATGTGCTGAATGGTGCAAAGATGTGGATCACTAATGGGACATTGGCAGATGTTGCGGTTGTGTGGGCGAAGCTGGATAATGATGATTCGAAGAGTATCCGAGGATTTTTAGTCGAGAAAGGAATGAAGGGATTTACTGCGCCAGAAATGAAAGGAAAATATTCGCTCCGGGCCAGTGTGACAAGCGAACTTGTTTTTCAGGATGTCGAACTTCCGAAAGAGAATTTATTGCCGAATGTTCAGGGATTGAAAGGGCCGTTAGGCTGCCTGACGCAGGCTCGATATGGAATTTCGTGGGGTGCGATAGGCGCAGCAATGGCTTGTTACGAAAGCTCCGTTAATTACGCCAAGAGCCGTGTGCAATTCGGCAAGCCTATCGGCGGGTTCCAGCTTGTGCAGCAAAAGCTCGCCGAAATGCTGACTGAAATAACGAAGGCGCAGTTACTCGTTCACCGGCTTGGCACGCTGAAGAATGAAGGCAAGATGAGGCCGGAGCAGGTGTCGCTCGCAAAGCGAAATAACGTCCAGATGGCGCTGGAAGTTGCCCGCTCGGCTCGCGATCTGCATGGCGCGAATGGGATTCTCGGCGAATATCCGATCATGCGGCACAGCATGAATCTGGAATCCGTCAATACTTATGAAGGTACGCATGATATTCATACGTTGGTGCTGGGCCAGGATATTACTGGGATAGCGGCTTATTTTTAATTTGCCGTCGTAGAACTCAATGCTTTTCGATTCGCCCCCACCGTCCGCTCCAAATCTTCCTGACTATGTGCCGCTGAAACAAACATCGCTTCGAATTGGGATGGGGCAATGTAAATACCATCACCCAACATTGCTCGGAAGTATTTAGCGAAGGCGTTCGTGTCCGATGTAACAGCGCTTTCGTAATCAGTAACTGGGTTGTCGGTGAAGAAAAGGCAGAGCATTGAGCCGATGCGAGTTTGAGTTGCCTTTATGCCAGAGGAACGAATGTTATCTGCAAAGCACGTTTCTAAAAATGCGGATTTTTTTTCTAACTCCGAATATGGATTTTCGTCCTTTAATGTCCTTAAAGTCGCTAACCCCGCAGCCATCGCAAGCGGGTTGCCACTAAGAGTGCCTGCCTGATACACAGGACCAACCGGAGATAGCATTTCCATAATCTCTCGCTTGCCGCCGAATGCGCCGACGGGAAGACCACCGCCGATGATTTTCCCCAATGTTGTAAGATCAGGACGAATGCCATAAAGCCCTTGCGCGCCGCCGAGAGATACGCGGAACCCTGTCATTACTTCGTCGAAGATGAGGACAATGTTTTCTCTGTCGCAAATTTGTCGAAGTCCAGCGAGGAATCCAGGCTGCGGTGGCACGACGCCCATGTTGCCGGCTATTGGCTCGACGATTATTGCTGCTATCCCTCCTTCATTAGCAGAGATTCGATTTTCAACGGATGGAAGATCGTTGTATCTTGTATTCAGCGTGTCTTTTGCAGTGCCTTCTGTCACGCCGGGAGAATTTGGCGCTCCAAGTGTTAGCGCTCCGCTGCCTGCTTTGATCAGGAACGAATCTCCGTGTCCGTGATAGCAGCCTTCGAATTTTATGATCTTTTCACGCCCGGTGTAACCGCGAGCAAGACGAATAGCGGACATTGTCGCCTCAGTGCCGCTCGAAACCATGCGAAGCATCTCGATGGAGGGCATTATGCTGATGACAAGCTCGGCCAATTCGATCTCCAGTTCGGTCGGAGCGCCAAAACTTGTAGCAATAAGCGCTTGGTTGCGAATTGCTTCGACAACTTTCGGGTGCGAATGACCGAGGATCATCGGTCCCCACGAGCCGACATAGTCGATGAACTTGTTGCCGTCGGCGTCCCAGACATAAGCGCCTTCGCCGCGAGTGAGAAAGAGTGGGTCGATCCCAACGGATTTGAATGCGCGAACGGGTGAGTTGACGCCGCCTGGAATACTTTTACGGGCGCGTTCGAAAAGAGAGTGACTATTGCTGTAATTCATTTTGTAGCCGTGACCTTTAGGTCACGGATTGATATAAGGCTATTGTTGAATAGACACACCGTGACCTAAAGGTCACGGCTACGAATTCTGGCGGCTTCGAGTGCAAAATATGTTAGAATGATCGAGGCACCGGCGCGCTTGATGGAAGTTAGCGATTCCATCATTACTCGATCCTCATCTATCCAGCCGTTTTGTGCGGCGGCTTTTATCATCGAGTATTCGCCACTGACTTGATATGCCGCGACAGGAACGAGAAATTGCTCGCGGACGCGACGAATGATGTCGAGAGAGGAGATCGCGGGTTTAACCATAACGATGTCAGCGCCTTCTTCTATATCGCGCTGAACAACTCGCATGGCTTCGTCGGAATTTGCAACGTCCATCTGATGCGAACGCCGGTCGCCGAAGGTCGGCATACTTCCTGCAGCATCGCGGAACGGGCCGTACAATCCCGAAGCATATTTCGCCGAGTAGCTCATTATCGGAAGAGATTCGAACCCGCTTTGATCGAGCGCATCGCGTATCGCACCGACGCGGCCATCCATCATGTCGCTCGGACATATCAAATCGCTTCCTGCTTCGGCATGGCTGACGGCTTCCTGCACAAGCAGCTCGACCGTTTTATCGTTTACAATTTCTATTTCGCCGTTTCGGTTTCGCTCGACAACGCCGCAGTGTCCATGATCGGTGTATTCGCAAAGGCATACATCGGTAGCGACAAGAAGCTCTGGAAATCTCTGCTTGATCTCTCTAACAGCATTTTGAATTACGCCCTGGTGATTATACGCCTCGGAACCAAATTCATCCTTGTGTTCAGGAATGCCAAATAAAATTATTCCGCCCAATCCGGCTTTGAGGGCGGCTTCGCTTTGCGAGAGAATGCCGTCCATTCCAAGCTGATCGACGCCGGGCATTGAATCGATCGGCTTGCGAAAACTTGCTTTTCCTTCGACGACGAATAGCGGAAGAATAAGATTCGATGGCGAAAGAACAGTCTCGCGGACGAGGCTGCGGTGCCGCTCGGTCATTCGTGTGCGGCGAGTGCGCGAGCTTGCCGGGATAGTCAGCTCATCAATTTCCAATTCGTGAACGTGTTTGCTCATAAGACGCACTAAACAAGGCGATTTGCGAGTTCCGTTGCATTCTTGATACATGCTCCGACAGAAATGCCGCCACGATAATTGCCGATGAAATGAAGGCCGGGATTCTCTTTCTCTGCTTTACTTATTGCTTGCAAGATTTCGCCATAGCCCACATTATATTGCGGAATAGCTTGCTTCCAAAGTTTTACATGTTGAAAAACTGGCATACCTTTTGGCTGTAGTAGCTCGTTCACTTCGGATGTTACAACGTCGAGAATGTTTTCATTCGAGAGCTTTGCAACTTCGGAGTGACTTGCTCCACCCATGATTACTGCTAGTAAAAGATGTCCCTCCGGCGCTCGATTCGGGAAATTAGAAGAAGAGAAAATTATGCCGAGGATTTCTCTATTCTCTTTCGATGGAATAAGTCCCCCAAATCCTTCGGGCATATTCAGAAATTGATCTTGACGGTAGCCAAGATAAGCGACTGCAACAGGAGTATAATCAATAGCAAGCAGATCGCGAGATAAATCAGGAGCGATAAATTGCGTGAGCATAGCGGCGTGATAAGCTGGCAGCGCAAAGATTATTTGTGACGATTGGAAATTACCTGAAGAAGTATAGATAGAAAATTTATTGGCAGATTTACCAATATGGATGACACCGGTGTTAAGCTGAAGCCGGTCACTAAGATAGGATTTAATCGCATTTGTTAGCTCCGAAAGCCCATCAGGGAAAGAAATCACACGAGGCCTTTGGTCCTTTGAATGTCGCTTTCGTCCCTGCAAAAGACCTTTTATTAACGACCCATGCTTTTGCTCGGCATCCCACATCTTAGGAAAAGCATAACGAATACTAAGCTTATGCGGATCGCCGGCATATATTCCTGAGATGAATGGATCGGCAGCATAATCGAAAACTTCCTTACCCAATCTTCGTTGGATGAATGATGAAGCGGATTCATCATTGAGATTAGTTTTAGGGACAAAAGGGTCCAAAAAGACGCGAAGTTTTCCTGCAATGGAAAGCAAGGGTGTTGAAATTGCTTCGCTCGTCCCAGCAGGAATTTTCACCCACTGACCGTTTTTGAGAATGAACCGCTTTTTTGCATTGGGGCTTGCTTCGAGTTCTCTATTTGCTAATCCAGCTTCCTCGATCAGATCGACAGTCTCCTGATTTTCGATGCGAAGAGAATTTGGTCCGGCTTCGAGCAGATATCCATCAATTCGTTCTGTGATTATTTTTCCACCGGCGTTTGCGGATGATTCGAGGACAATTACATCCTTGCCTGCTTGCAGGAGTTTGTGTGCGGCAGTCAAGCCAGAGATGCCAGCGCCGATAACGATGAAATCAGGCATTGTTCATCAGCATTTCGTAAACATTGTCAGCCACACCGGGAGCGCAACTTACCAGATTGCCGCCATCTATACGCTGCTCGCCTTTGAAATCGAAATATTTGCCACCGGCTTCGGAGATGATGACACCAAGCGGAGCTGAATCCCAAATAGCCATGCGGGCATCGAGCATTGCTTCAGCGCGGCCAGTTGCGACGAGGATGTGTCCCCAGCAATCGCCCCAGCCGCGGTAGAGACCAAAGGATCTTGTGATGGTATCGTATTTTGCGCGGCCGATAAGTTCCTCTAATCGCGTGGGGCTGGTTGTGCAGAGTAAGGAATCAGTTAGCTGTGACTTATGGGACGCATGGGACTGATGACCGTTGAGAAAACAGCCTTCTCCAATTTCGGCTGAGACGGTTTCTTTGAGCGGTGGGAGATGGACTACGCCATGTGTTATTTGCCCATTTTCTTCCAGGGCTATCAGCACCCCATATATAGGCACCCCATGCACGAAGCTTTTCGTTCCATCGAGCGGATCGAGTATCCAGCGGCGACTTTTGTTTGATCCTTCTTCTCCAAATTCTTCGCCGAGAATAATATCATCCGGGAAATGCTCGCGGATGCGTTTGCGAAGATACTCTTCAGACTCACGGTCGGCGCGGGTGACGGGGCTTGCATCGCCTTTTGTGATGATTTCGAGATCGGGATTCTGGAAATATTTTAGAGTGATGTCGCCCGCGCCGCGTGCGATGTCCTCCATGAAAAGCCGTGTATCCATTATTCGTGTTTAAGTGCGCGGATTTCCTGAACGGCAATATCGGCAAGGCATTCGATGAAAAGCGGATGATCGTTCAGCCCTTCCGTTACGCGGAAATTTCTGATGCCCGCATGATCTGCAGTTTCTCGCGCTTCGATATTGAGTTCGTGGAGGGTCTCTATATGGTCGCTGACGAATGCGATGGGGATAACAAGCAGATCGGCGACGCCCATTTGGCCTAAATTGGAAATTGTATCGGTTGTCGAAGGCGAGAGCCATTTTTTCGGCCCAACCTTACTCTGGAAAGAGAGCACGTATTTTTTATCATGCCCGCGCTGCGACATTACAAGCTCCATTGTCTCACGAATTTGATCGGAGTACGGATCGCCACGTTTCACTAAGTCGAGCGGTGTGCCGTGAGCTGAAAAGAGAAGATATACATTGTCCGGCTTATCGAAGAGGGTAAGCGCCTCGTCTATGCGAGCATTTATGGATCGGATATATTTGGGATGCCGGAAGTATTCTCGAACCTGTCTTTCGTTGAAATTAGCTCCGAGAAGTTTTGCCTGACGGTTCCATTCGTTGAAACTCGAACCGGCATTGACGGAAGAATATTGCGGATACAGAGGCAACAGAATAGCATCATGAATTCCATCTTGAATCAGGGATTGCATTGTCGCGGTTGTCAGCGGATTCCAATATCTTGCTGCCAAGCGAACCGTTGCATTTAATTCCGGATGATTTCTGTCGAAATATTTTTGTAATGCTTCGACCTGCTCGTTAGTCTTTTCGACAATAGGAGATTTTCCGCCGATCTCGGCATATTTTTTTCTGATAACGGGTGCTCGCCGGGAGGAAATATTTTTTGCGAAGAGTTTCTGAAATTTCTGGTTTATCCATCCACCGGCTCCATCTTTCTTTCGGAATGGGAGCTGGAAAATATCGGGATCGCTAAAAAGATTGAGCAGGAACGGCTCGACGGCGTCGAGCGAATCAGGCCCGCCGAATTGGAGGAGAACGATGGCAATGGGATGATTTTCTGTCATTTCTTCACGAATTTGGCGCAAAACGCGCGTGATGCCATTAAAGTCCCATGTTTTGTACATGCTTTAGGCTGCAATTAATAGACATGCAAAAGGTCGTCCAACAATAACTAAACCCAATGCTCGAAACGCCTGTTCTGCGCATCCTGACGGAAGCCGGACAGTTTGTCCACCCAACTCAGCACTTAGCTCTTTAGTACTCAGCACTCAAAAAATGGGATTTTATCCACAATCGAATCGTTGGCAATGTGGGCCTTTTGCGTTAAAGCACGCATTGGCTTTTGTCGGCAGCTTTGTAGATGAGGATTCGATCACTCGCGCAGCGAGAACCACCAAAGAAGGTACCGATGAGAAAATGCTTCGCCGTGCGGCGAAGCGGTTCGATTGCAGGCTCCTCGAAATTCGCAGGTTCAATGAGGACTCAGCTTTCAAGGCGCTGACGAATGCACTTGCGCTCGGACGGCCTTGCATGATCTGCATAAATCAATGGGGACATTGGGTGACGATCGTTGGTTTCGATGCCAAGAGCGAGCGGTTCGTCGTTATTGACAGCGAAAAGGATCCCGTCGTGCGAATTCCGGTATGGACAGAGCTAAAGCGCCGGTGGGTCTATAATGAGTACGACCGCGAAGGCAAGTTGAAGCAATTCTACGATCTTTATGTATTGCGTCCAAGATTTCGCGTTCAATCAAAGGCGAATTTTTCGCTAAAGCGAGCGCAATTTCTCCGGCGTCCGGGGAATGTCGGATTTATCAAGCATTTCGACGAATATGTCAGCGATCTTCTCAATATTGCGAGGCCAAGTCCGTCAAGAGGAGGTACGGACGGCCACGGGCCTTCATCTATTTCGATGGCGGAGTTTCTCAGGCGGCACAGAAAGATGCTTATTGAAACTATCCGATATTGGCATAAACAGACGACCGATGCGCAACTCCGTCGCGTATTGGCGAACATGCGATTCGTTGCTGAAACGTATGGACTCGTTATCCGTCAAGAGGACGAGAAGCGGACAATCGCATCATTCGCCGCTTTACTTATGACATGGGCCACTACGCACGATCCGCTTGAAGAGGCATTGTATGGGGAATAATCCAGGTTCTGATAATATGATAATTAGATCAACAACAGTTCTCGGCATAGTAAAAGACGGCAAGGCCGCTTTAGGCTCGGATGGGCAGGTGACGCTTGGCGCAACCGTGATGAAATCGAATGCAAAGAAGCTTCGTGTTCTGTATAATGGTCAGGTCATTGCTGGTTTTGCAGGCTCGACGAGCGATGCGCTTACGCTCTATGACCGGTTCAACAGCAAGCTCGAAGAATATCGCGGTAATGTTGCGCGCGCCGTTGTCGAGCTTGGCAAAGATTGGCGGAATGATAAATTTTTACGCAGGCTCGAAGCAATGCTGGCCGTCGTGAGCCGCGAGGGCGCATTTTTGCTTTCGGGAACGGGCGATGTGATCGAGCCGGAAAACGGAATCGTTGCAATTGGCTCCGGTGGGCCTTATGCGCTTGCAGCAGCGCGGGCGTTCCTGAAATCCAATCCTGAGATGAAGCCGAGGGACATTGTCGAGCAATCGCTGCTTATTGCCGGCGAAATTTGCATTTATACTAACGCTAATACTACAATAGAAAGCCTTGACTGAGTAACGAGGAATGAGTAACGAGTAACGAGTGATTGAACTCACTCATACTCGTTACTCGTTACCCGATACTCATTACTTTATGGAATTGACAGAAGAAATAACAGAAATATCGGTCGCACAATCGAACGGCGAAGCAAAGGAAATTGCGACGACATCGAAGAATTTGGTCGTGCGAACTCCTCACGAGATCGTTGCCGAACTCGATAAATATATAATCGGGCAATCGAATGCGAAGCGGTCGGTTGCTATCGCGTTGCGTAATCGTTGGCGCAGACAGCAGGTGCCTGAGGCGCTACGGGAGGAGATAATGCCGAACAACATTATCCTTATCGGGCCGACAGGTGTTGGCAAAACGGAGATCGCTCGACGGCTTGCGCGGCTTGCGGGTGCGCCGTTCCTGAAAGTTGAAGCGACGAAATATACAGAAGTCGGGTATGTCGGGCGCGATGTCGAGTCTATGATACGCGACCTGACAGAGCTTGCCATTACGATGGTGAAGTCGGAGCAGATGGATGCTATAGAACCGAAGGCCAAAGTGAATGCCGAGGAGCGAATTCTCGATATTCTCGTTCCGCCGGTTCCGCAACAATCTCATCAGCCGCCGCCGCCGATGATGTTTCCCGGAGTTCCGGTAAGCTCGACGATAACCGGAATGCCTCAGCAGATGCAGCGCACTCCGACCGAAGCGAAAGAGCAAGCGCAACTAAATGAAAATACCAGAAACCGTTTCCGCGAAAAGATCCGCGCCGGTGAAATGGATGAGAAAGAGATCGAGATAGACATACTGCAGGCGCCACCGATGGCTTCGATGCAGATAATGGGGCCGCTCGGCGGGCCGGGAATGGACGAGATCGGCCAGAATATACAGGACATTCTCGGCGGAATGATGCCGAAGAAGAATAAGCGCCGCCGTGTGACTATCGGCGAAGCGCGAGAGATTTTCGAGTCGGAAGAAGCATCGAAGCTGATAGATATGGACAATGTTGTCCGCGATGCAATCGAGCGTGTCGAAAGTGCCGGAATTATTTTCTTAGACGAAATTGATAAAGTCGCCGGTGGTTCGAAACGCGATGGTGGCGGAGGGCCGGATGTATCGCGCGAGGGCGTTCAGCGCGATCTGCTACCGATTGTTGAGGGATCGAATGTCAGCACACGCTATGGTATTGTTCGCACCGATCATATTCTCTTTATCGCTTCCGGCGCATTCCATGTAACGAAGCCCAGCGATCTTATTCCTGAACTTCAGGGACGCTTCCCAATCCGCGTCGAGCTTGATAGTTTGACTCAGGAAGATTTTGTAAAAATCCTGACTGTGCCGGAGAACGCATTGCTCAAGCAATACACTGCACTTCTTGCTACGGAGGGTGTTGAAGTCGAATTTACAGAAGATGCCATCGCCGCAATTGCGCGAATTGCATTCGAAGTGAACGAAGCGATTGAAAACATCGGCGCGCGTAGATTGCATACTATTCTGACGACGCTTTTAGAGCAAGTTCTCTTCGACGTTCCGGATATAGTGAAGGATAAGAACCTCCAGGTTACAGCCGAGTTTGTAAACGAGCGGTTGGAGAAGGTGGTGAGGAATCGGGATTTGAGTCAGTATATTTTGTAAGTTTGGGATATGGTTACACCATGTCACTAAAACGCCCAAAGTCTGTGGAAGACCAGAAGCACCGAGATAAATACGATCGGATTCATCGCGACGATCTTCCATTGACTTTTCCGGAAAGCGATAGAAGACAACACAAAGGAGACGGGAACTGCAAGCATCCATAAATATAGGAGCAGTCGTTCAGTTTGATCAAGACTTGTCCCGGCGTATGCCGCGTAAACCCAGACATACAACTCAACAAATCCCACTGAAATAAAAAGCAGGAATTTGAGTAGGAAGGTAATGAGTCGCATCAACTTGCAACAATGTGTTATGACAGAAGAATTTCTCTCCAATTTTGATTTCGAGCTGAGCGAAGTGTATGGAAATTTGGGTTAGGGTTTGAACTTAAACCAACAAGCGAATGTAGCATCAATCTATGAAAAAGCTTTTACTTTGTCTTTCCCTCCTTCTAGTTGTTAGCAATGCTAAAGCACAGACGATTACCGCGCCTAAGAGCATTGTTCCGGCTTACCAACATCTTAAAAATGCCCCGTATAACCTAATTGACCACGAGGCTGCGACTAATTCGGTGATTTGGAAGTATATCGCTTCTCGCACCGATAATTACAATAATTCCACAAGCACATGGCTGCCAAGCGACTCCGGAAGCTATTACTACGATGCAAACGCGAACGACACAGCTACTTCTGATCTGCAATATGCAGCAGGAGTGTGGAACAAAAATACTTTGAATTACTACTCATACGATGCCAACGGTTTTCAGACCGTTTCCGGCCAGCAGGTTTGGGTGAATTACCTCAATGCCTGGCGGAACTCTCAGCAATCTCTCTTTTCATACGACGGAGTAGGAGATATTACCCGCTACCGGTCGCAGTCATGGGACACTGCCTCCGGCAAATGGCAAAGCATGTTTGACGATACATTCTCCTTTAATGCGAGGTACGGTGAAACCGAAGAGGTAGATCAAAATTGGAACGCCGCAACAGGCGCATTGGATAATACTAATCGTTACATCTGGACTTTTGACGCCAAGAATGATATACTGACCGAGCATACCCAGATATGGAAGGCAGGAGCATGGTTAGACACGCTGTACCTTGTGAATTCCTACGATTCATCGCCCAGTATTCCGGGGACCCTATTGCAAACAATTATTCAAACCTGGAATGTCGGTACAAGTGCATGGGTGAATTCGATACGGAAAGATTTTACGCATGGAGTCAATACATATACACAAATTAGTTATCAATGGGATGCGACGAGGAATGTATGGAATCCATTCTCCCGGAGCACTAATACTTCTTCGCTCAACCAATATATTCTGGTACAGCAATCTTGGTTTGGAGGGAGTATGACATTCGTCAACAGTGACAGTTTAGTAAATATATCAGATGGCAAAGGGCACACTATTGACCAAAGATATTTTCTATGGGATTACGGGAATAGCATCTGGACACCAAGCTCACTCAGTACATACGCATACGACGGCAACGGAAACGATACTGCCGCTGTGCAGTTGTCGAACAGCGTGAATGGCGTGTGGACTTCGGGAAGCCACTCTGGCTATACCTACGATGCCAACAACAACCTTATTTACGATTTAGAAGAACAGTTAGATGCTATCAGCCATTCTTTCGTGCCGACAAGCCGGACTTATTATTTCTATAAAGCTTTTAATCTAAGTGTTGCAAGTGGGATAAAGAATGAATTAGACGCATCGGTTTTTCCTAATCCATTAGAAGCGAACGAGGCCACTTTGAATTTGAATTACGATAAATCTTCAGAAGTAACAATTACTATTTCCGACGCGCAGGGAAGAAAGATGATCGAAATCATCAGGCCAGTAAATGCTGGCAGCAACAATCTCGATTTACCAGTTGGTAACATGGCATCTGGAAATTATTTTATGCAGATCGTCGATCGACATAACGGCAAAACGAGTGTGCTGAAGCTGACGAAAGAATAATAAGAGCGAGAAGTACTGGCCTATTTACTATGAGTTTTAGGGTGGGACATTTCTGCCAAATAGGACGTTAAGCCTTTTAGGAACGCAGATTTCGGTCTGCAATCTATAAGTAAGTCTCACCTTACTTTAGTCGGAGGGGCCTTGCAGAATGAGCGATCATCCAGCGGGGCTTTTCTGTTTTCGGCCCATAAATAGCGCGAGGAGTGAGAGCGCGAGCGTTCCGAGCGTTATTTTCCATCCCATATTGAAAGCATTGCTGTCGTATCGAAGTTCTATCTCATGTTGCCCTGGGCTGACAGGAATTCCGCGCAGGCTTGTGAAGGCTCGAAGAATTTTCGTCTCTTTTCCATCGACAAAAGCTTTCCATGCTGGGTAGTAAAGATCGTTGACAAGAAGAATAGCCGGGCGGGAAGTTCTGACAACAATAGAAAGGTTGTTTTCAGAGTAAGAAGTAAGGATCGTTGAGTCTGCGGTGGCGATAATATTCTGTGGCAGTTCGGGGCTATTCTGAAGTATTGGATCTTGATCGAGATAGATCATTTGGCCGAAGTGGAAGGCGGGGTCATCGAGCATTTGCTTTGCCTCTGAATCCGAGGCTGCCACTTGCCATTCGTAATAAAGCCTTAAGAACGGCAATGCGTTAGGCAGTAGGTGTTCGGACATATCCTTATTGATAACAGTCGAAATTCCCATGATCTCCATTTTCTCTATGGAATTTTTTATCGGTGGGGCGAAATCATTCAAACAAAGCGGGTTAAGATCTCTCATGTCCCCAGGCTCCAAAATATATTCAATTGGCGAACGAAGAAACATTCCCAATCCCGATCTTTGCTTACGCATAGGTTCATCTTGCAACCACAATAGCTTTGCGTGATCAGTTTGGTGAGCAGCACGAAAATCGAGAAGACTTGCGATCACGGAGTCCTGACGTATGAGTGTTTCCTGATTGAATGTATTACTATACCATGTAACATCCACAAAATAGAGATCTGCAACGATGAGGATGGTCGCGATCGGCAGTATCTGCCGCGCGGAAACTTTCGACTTAATAGAAAGAAATAAAAAAAGACTAGCAAACACACTGGCAAGGGATGAATGCAGGAGCAGCACCCACAGGCCCGGACGAGTTTTCTCTATGAGGGGATCGAAAAATCCTGACATAGAGAGAAGGTGCAAGAGAAGAAACACCCCACAGGTTACGGCAAAATAGCGCCTATAGTGCCTCAGACTGCCTTGCTCTTTTGCAATAATATCCAGACCAATTCCAGTTAGGAGCACACCAATGAATAAGAATATCCACATCATTCTGTTCGGCGCTCGAAAGTGTTCAAAGAGAGGAACGTAACGCCAAAAGAGCTCATGAAGAGGGAGATAGCTGCCCATAGCATACGCAACTGCAAACAAAGCAAAAAGAACAAAAAAAGTATGGTATCGAGCGCGGCGATCGCTCGTTCGCCGCTTCCACAATCGGACCACCGCAAAAAGTGCAAGGATCTCAGCAAGGACTCCCCAATAGAATGTTCCTTCCCACCACCACCACGAATCATTGGAAAGCGGAGTACTTGGTACCAAAAAACCGGGATTCTCACCAAAAAACTTCGGTACGAACAGCGTGACGAAATATCCTATCGGAATGCTCCCAAACGAAGCATCTGCATACGACAGGTGCTGTCGATATGTGAGCAAGCTAAGTTCTTGTGATGGCAGTAGCTGGATGGCAGAAACGCCAATCATAACTACTATTGCAAGCGACAGATATAGCATAGGAGCAAGCGACAGATTCCATCGCGCATGCAAATGCATTCGGCGAGCTGACTCCCACACCGTGAAGGCGCCAAGAAAAATGATTATAAACAGAATCGCTTCTGGATGACTCGCGAAGAAGGTTACTCCGAGAAGAATCCCCAATCCAACAGCATATTTCCAGGAAGACCATGACCGTATTGTCAGCAGAGTTTCCCAGGGCAGTAGAGCGAGCGGGATAATGAACACCGCATGATTCTGCTCGGCGATCATTCTGGCCCCGAAACCCCATGTTAATCCTGCTACGAGGGCCACTGTGTCCGTGACATGGAACTCCTTTTTCAGCAGATAGAATACACCGAGCGAAGCTAATGGCAAATGAAGAAGCGTTGTTACTTCAGGTACAAGTATTGGAAGATGGACGGCTGATGGCGCAAAAAGTCTGACTAATGCGATCTGGAGCATGTTGGCTGGATACCAAAACCCATTTTGTGGATCAGCAAGCAATGTCGCCCAACCCCACGTATAAGGATTCCAAAAAGGAAGTACGTGTTTTATCCCAGCGCTATAGAAACAGAACTCACGTATTGGATACTCATGTGTGAAAAAGTCCTCCCAAAAGAACTCCTGCCCAAACAAGACAGGCCAATAAACAAGAAGCATAAAAAGCAGGTAAATCCCTGCCCTGCCGGTATGGTTATGTTTCGGGAAAGGGAAAACAAGTGCTGACCCTCTTCCGTGACCCGGATGGCTTTACCTTCGTCCGTCCTGGAATTGGTCGATGTTGCCTCTTCCTCAATCCTGTTTGCCATGTCGCGTTTCTACAACACTTTTCTCCGATTCGTTCAATATTTTGATGCACAAGGCTTTCTCCAAACGATCATTATTTCTCATTGAATCTACTATTCTATTCTATATTTAAGCCTCAACTTAGTTTAGTCGGAGGGGCCATGCAGAATGAGCGATCATCCAGCGGGGCTTTTCTCTTTTCGGCCAATAAATAACCCGAGAATGGAGATCGCGAGCGTTCCGAGCGTTATTTTCCATCCTATATTAAAAGCGTTGCTTTCGTATCGAAGTTCAATCTTATGTTGGCCAGCGCTGACAGGAATTCCGCGCAGGCTTGTGAATGCTCGAAGAATTTTCGTCTCTTTTCCATCTACAAAAGCTTTCCATGCGGGATAGTATAGATCGTTGACAAGAAGAACTGACGGCTGCGATACTGCAACTGAAATTCGAATAAGATTCTCTGAATATTCGAGCAGGATGGCAGTATCACTTAAATTATTAGTTGCAGATAAAATTAATGGCAGTTCGGAAAGTAATATTTCCTTAGCAAAATCAAAGCTTGTGTCATTCAGTGTTTTACTTTGGGAATCGCCGGAAACAACATGCCACTGATCATATAGCTTTAGAAATGGAAGGTGCCTTATAAGGTTAGTTTCCCCCGCGCTGTCAGAAAGCATAGTGACGCCCATTATTTCCATTCTTCTAATGCTATCTCGAACAGGAGGCAAAATACCAGATAGCCGAAGCGGGTTTATATCGAGCAATCGGTCTGAATCGCTGCCAAACTCGATCGGCAACCGAAGGAACATTCCGAGACTTGCTTCTTTCTTAAATAAGGAATCGGATTCATGGATCAAGAGCTTTGCATGATCTGCAGAATGCAAATTAGTGAATGCTGCTATTTCAGAACGTTTCGATTCATTTTCGAAAAAAGATTCAGGATTTAGAGTATTTCTGTGCCAGTTAAAGTCATTGTAAAAAAGATCGCCGGCAATGAGGATCGATATGGAGGCGAGCAGTATTTTCGGTGAGAGTATTCGCGAGCTATCATTCGCGCGGCTGCATATTGTCAAAAAAGTCGCAATAAGAATTGTTGTGAGCAGCGATGGAAACAGTAGCGCCCACAATCCATTGCGTATTATGTGCGGTTTAAAGATGAGATCGAATATCCCAACGATAGAAAGGAAATTAATTGCCGCGAAAACTCCGCACGACCAAAGAAAATACCGACGGTATTTCCGAAAATCTTCCGGGTGTTTCAGCAATTGGTCAATCCCAACGCCGGTCATCAGCGTGCCGAGAAACCAGAGGAACCAGACCATCCGGTTCGGCGCGCGGAAGTGATCGAAAAGAGGGACGAACTTCCAAATCAGCCATTGGAAGTAGAGATTCCTCCCCAAGGCGAATGCGAATGAGAGAACTGAGAATAGGGCAATAAAAAGAATATAGCGCGAGGCAACATCTCCAGTTACTCGCTTATTCCAACGGCATACTATTGCGAAGAGAGCAATAATTTCTGCCAGTGCTCCCCAGTAGAATGTCGCTTCCCAGTACCAGTAAGTATCGTTTACTATGCTGCTTTTTGGTATGTTGAATCCCGGATTTTCCCCATAAAACTTCGGGTCGAAGAAGTTTATCAGGTGTCCGAGATGAAGCGCAGCGGAAGATGCTTCGTAAAAATCCAAGTGACTGCGGGACGAAAGTCCAACAAGCTCCCAGGAATGCAAAAGCTGTATAGAAGAGACTCCAACAGCAATTGCCATTGCAATAGAAAAGTTTAGAAAAGGAAGCGTGGCATTTTCCTTCTTTCGCAACCTTGTGAGTGTTTCAGCGAGGGTAAAGCTTGCTAAAAAAATCGCGATATAGAAGAAAGTCTGCTGCTGACCGGCTAAAAAGCTGACCCCGAATAATAAACCAAGACCGATTGCATATCTCCACGATCTCCATGCGCCCATTAGGAGCAGAGTCTCCCACGGCAATAGAGCAAGCTGAATTATCTGCATAGAATGATTTTGCTCCGCAACCATTCGAATGCCGAACCCCCAGCAAAGTCCTGCGAGGAGTGCTGCCGCTGGTGCGACTCGAAATTCTTTTTTCAACAGCATGAACACACCGAGAGATGCCAGAGGTAAGTGTAGAAGCGTCATGGTTTCCGGGACAATGACAGGCAAGTGTATTGTTTGCGGAGCAACGATCCATGTAATGGCAATTTGCAAAAGATTTGTCGGATACCAAAATGCTGATTGTGCATCGGCTAAGAGGGGCGACCACGACCACGAGTATGGATTCCAGAATGGAAGCGCATGATGGAAGCGCGCCATGTAAAAGCAAAAATCGCGAATGGGATACTCCTGAATGAAGAAATCTTCCCAAAAAAATCTATGACCGAGGAACACGGGCCAATAAATTGCTACCGTGAAGAGAACATAGATCGCTGCCGGGTAACGGAGGGTATCGAGTGGCGCACGGCGAATGGCGAGCGAAGAATTTGCGGCGGCTGACCGATCATCCCTGCTGGATGATTGATTATTAACCACTTTCTCATTGGTAACATCGGCACTATCCACTATCCGTTCTCCGTTATTCACTATTGAAATGGTCGCTCGATCTAATAAATTCTTGTTTCTCGTTCTAACCGCGCTCTGGATTACAGGGGATGCGCCAAATGCGTTCGCGCAAAATGGAGGTTTTCCAACATCTATAAATAAGTCCGCATCGCAGTTCCGAATTGCGCGACTAAAATACGCAGGCGGAAGCGATTGGTATAACGGTCAGACCGAAGAAGCTAATCTGCTTACGTTCATTCGCAAGAACTCCAACATAGACGTTGCGCCGGAATACACATGGGTCGATCTTTCGAGCGACGATATTTTTAACTATCCGTTCCTTTTTATGACTGGGCACGGCAATGTGGATTTTTCTCCGACAGAGGCAAAGCGTCTTCGCGCTTATTGCGACGCCGGAGGGTTCCTGTACATAGACGATGACTATGGCCTCGATAAATCTATTCGCGTTCAGCTTAAGAAAGTTTTTCCTGAACAAGACTTAGCGGAGCTTCCATTCTCGCACGGCATTTATCACTGCCATTTCGATTTTCCGCATGGACTGCCGAAGATACATCAGCACGACGGCCTTCCGCCGCAGGGATTTGGCCTTTTCAGCAACGGACGCCTCTCTGTTTTCTATACCTACCAGACCAATCCCAGCGATGGCTGGGATGACGCAGAAGTCCACGAAGACCCGGTGGAGAAACGTCAGGAAGCCTTGCGAATTGGTACGAATATAGTTGTTTGGGCGCTGGGGCATTGAGGGGGAGTTTTCGGAGTGCAACCTGCTTTTCAAGGGAAGGAGGTTTTTTTGTGTTATATTTGTGGTTGAGTGACGAAGTAATTATGCTGATCGTCCGATTTTAGTTGAAGATTTCATAATTTTTTAGAAAGTTCGATCATGAAAAAAGGATTAATATTAGCATTCATAATAACAGCAGTCGTAGCAAGCTGTGGTAAGAAGGACGGCAACGGGAGCGACAGCACCACCGTGAAAAATACATCCGCTCATGTTCACCACGATACTGGGGCTGTTACATCGCAAATAATGCCCCCCCAGACCGTAAACGATCCGATTCAAGTTACCACTAAGGCAGGTCAACAGCCTGACCGAATAAGTTTTTCTGGTACTTTTGCAGGGCCCAATCCGAATCAATCTGTAACGATCACCGGGCCTGGTGGGATCAATCAAACATTTAGTAGAAATGTTGTAGGTAATAATTGGGGGGCAGTTGTATTTATAGCTCCAAATGGAGGTTCTATTACTGTGGTGGCATCGAATGATCCTGAACTATATACAAACGTTAATAGCAATCCAAATGAATCACCAAATAATACTGGGAACGATGTTACTGAATATTTAGATGGAAACGGAAATACTTCAACCATAACAATAGTGGACGTTGGGCCTTAAAGAAGAATGCTGACTCTATAGTTGTTCTAACCTGAAAACCCTAACCTTTTTCCTTTTCGAGGATTTCTTTCAATCCTTGAATTACTTTTTCATATTCATCGCGAATTGATTCATCCTCTACGCTATTAAAAGCCTGATCGGTTTCACGGTACCCATGTTCGATTGCTTTTTTTAGTAAGACGACGAACAAGTCCGGTTTTCCAAGTTTATCGAAGAGGCGTCCTAAATTATACAGTGAATTTGCACCAAGATCATTTCTTTCTAAAAGTGTATTTGCGGTTAACATTGCTTCATTTGTTCTTCCTGCCCAAAGTAGTACATAGCCGCGTGAGACAATCACATTTTGATCCAGAGGTTCGCGTGCAATATGCTTATCGAAAACTGGAAGAGCTTTTTCAGCAATTTCTTGGAGATCATTCGGCTCTTCTAACTCAGCAAGAGCACCGAGCAAATTAAAATAGCCGATCGTGGTTTCTATCTGCTCGGTTACTCTTCGAAATGCTTTGGCGGCAGCATCGTAGTTCCCAATTTGCTGATTTATTGCTCCTATCACATTAAACGCGATGTAGTTTTTTGGATCCATTTCTGTGGAGCGCGTAAGCAGCGTAATAGCTGTTTGAATGTTACCTTGCAGCCATTCTATCATGCCACGGATGTAAAGTGACCTGAAAGTCTCCCCTGAGACGGACTCCGCTTTCGCAGCGTTTTTCTCTGCCCGTCTAATCCAAGCTGGATCCTTGGAATATTCTCTGAAGTACACACAACAGACGGAAGCAATCCCAATATATGCACGGTCAAATTTCGGATCGAGCGAAGCTGCCTGCTCATACAAATCCAGGGCGCGTTCGTAGCTTTCTTTGGTGAGGTAGTATTGCTCGTGGCGGCCTTTTAGGTATAGCTCGTAGGCTTCAGCGTTTTCGGTTGGGCGGGTTTCGATCTGTTCTTCTTCCTGCGGGCTGAGTTGGAGTTTCAGCGCCTCAGTAATTTTTTTCGAGACAGACTCCTGAAAATCGAAAACATCGTCGAAGTTACCATCGAAGCTGCTGGCCCAGAGCTGTTCGCTTTTGTCGGCATCTACAAGGGAAGCATTGATCCGGATACGCTCTCCGGCTTTTCGGACGCCTCCTTCAATTATGTATCGGACACCGAGTTCGTTTGCTACAACTCTGCTTTTTTTATGGTGCTCGCGGTAATGCAGCACATCTGATCGACTTGGCACTTTTACATGTTCGAGTCCGCGCAGTGTGGTAATTAGTTCATCCATCATTCCATCTGCGAACCATTGGTTGTCGTGTTTTGGCGAGAGATCGTCGAAAGGTAGGACGGCAACACGAACGGCCCGGTCAGACGGGGACGGCTGACCAACAGCAGACGGGACGTCTGCTCCACGCAATGTTACAGTCAGTAATTCAAGTGCGTTAAATATCGCGGGCCTGTCGTGGTAATAAACCCTTTGCAATCCGACGAGCGGATATTCAAATACCGATGGCAGCGTAACTTTCTCTATAACGACCGGAAGAATATTTTTCCTCTTTTCGGAAGCAAGCTGCAATTCTTTTGCAACATTATGTGAGGATACCGAATCCGGCGACAAAAGAACGAGAAGCGTCGAGCACGAATTTATCGCTTCGACAATTTCGGCAGTCCAATTCTTAGCTCCGCCGATGCCGCCCTGATCTATCCAAACGGAAAAACCTCGTTCGCGCAGTTCGTCCGCCAGCTCGGTAGCGAGGGAGCGGTCGGGTTTTGCGTAGGAGATGAAGAGATCGGCCATTCTGAGGAAACTCCCGCAAAGGCAGAATGAATGCAGCCCTCACATACGCTTGATGATCTCGTCTGCGAACTGACTGGTCTTCACTTCGGTCGCGCCATCCATTTGGCGGGCGAAATCATAAGTTACGCGCTTGGATGCTATGGCGGAGTCGAGTCCTTTGATGATGAGATCTGCCGCCTCAAGCCAGCCAAGATGCCTGAGCATCATTTCGCCGGAAAGAATAACCGAGCCTGGATTGACCTTGTCGAGATTCGCATATTTCGGGGCTGTGCCGTGCGTGGCTTCGAATATTGCTGCGCCGGTGACATAGTTGATATTTGCTCCGGGTGCAATGCCGATTCCGCCAACCTGCGCAGCAAGCGCGTCGGAAAGATAATCGCCATTGAGATTAAGAGTAGCTATCACATCGAAATCTTCAGGCCGCGTCAGAACTTGTTGGAGTGTGATGTCAGCAATGGCGTCTTTGATAAGGAGCGCGCCTTCTGCGAGTCGTTGTTTTTGCAATTCGTTGGCTTTCTGTTCGCCGAAAGCTGCTTTTTGATCTTCCCACTCGGCCCAGGTAAAGACTTTATCGCCGAAACGGTCCTTGGCAACTTTGTAACCCCAATCGCGGAACGCGCCTTCTGTGAATTTCATAATGTTGCCTTTGTGTACCATCGTTACAGATTTCCGGTTAAGGCGCAGCGCGTATTCTATCGCGGCGGAGATGAGGCGTTCGGAGCCTTCCTGACTGACCGCTTTGATGCCAAGACCGACGTGAGGCGGATTCTTGTATTCGCCAATTTTTGCCTCATTCGACCAATTATCTACCTTCTCTTTAGTGCCGAAACGAATTTTGCCGAAAGCTTTTGGAAATTCTTTTTGAATGAAATCGAGGACTTTTTTGGCTTCCGGGCTTCCGGCGGCCCATTCGATTCCGGCATAAATGTCCTCGGTATTTTCTCGGAAGATTACCATATCTACCAACTCCGGTCGCTTGACTGGCGATGGAACACCGGCGAAATAACGCACCGGTCGCAGGCAAACATAAAGATCGAGCTGCTGGCGAAGGGCGACGTTCAGGCTCGTGATTCCGCCACCGATGGGTGTGGTAAGCGGGCCTTTTATTCCAATGAGATATTCGCGTATTACATCGAGCGTCTCGGTCGGGAGCCATGTGTCAGGACCATAGACAGCGTTGGCTTTTTCGCCAGCGAAGACTTCGTACCACTCGATCTTCCGCTTTCCAGCGTAAGCTTTTTCAACCGCAGCATCGAAAACGCGAACGCTCGCGCGCCAAATATCCGGGCCGATGCCATCGCCCTCGATGAATGGGATTATCGGGTTTGCGGGCACTTCGAGGCCGCTTGCGGTCATGCGGATTTTTTCGCCTTGTGAAGGTTTGGTCAATTTTTTTGCGTCTATGCTCATTATTACTTTATAAATAGTTGGAGGAAATTTATACAAAAATACGAAGGAAAGAAGACTTTACTTTGCCTTCTCTCTAAAAAAGAATGGGTTGAGCTAAAAATCCACGGGCACACCAAAAGAGAAAGTGACATGCTCAGGATCTTCTGCTGGTGAGATCATGGATGGCGGTAAACCCCCAGGATTAATAATCGTGCCTCCGTTTCGGAACCAACGGCTCTCCATTTTCCAGAAAAAGTAGGATGTTGCTGCGCCTATAATCGCACCTGCCAAAATATCTGTGGGATAATGAACTGCAAGGTATGGACGCGAAAGGCTTACGACACCTGCCCCAATAATGGATGGACCAATTATGTACCATTTGGGGAAATGGAGCATAAGTCCTGTCGCCAATGCCCATATAGCTGTCGAGTGACCGGATGGAAAAGAATATCCTTTCTGGAATGTATCGGGGTAGCGGCAGCTATCGAGGGTGCAATAAGGACGCGGCCTTTGTATAAGCTCTTTAAGGCCGGCCGTGATAAGCCCTGAAACTCCGACTGAGAGTAAAGTGCTTGCGCCAGCGTAAGAGAATGTTGTGTTTTTGGCGGCAATACCATAAATGTATAGTCCGACAGGTACGCCGATCACAGCATAAACGGCGGCATCACTAAGAAACGCGGCAGGTTTATCGAGAAATCCGGTGTTGTCAACCCAATGATTGATCTCAATAAGAAGTATTTCATCGAGTGTTTGGGCAGGATGGAGAAGCGAAGTGGCTACGGAATGCAGTAGTGTGATATCCGTATGCTGTACCGAATCCTGCTGCGCCTGACACGGCAACGCATAGAAAGTGAGAGTCGAAATCAACATCAAACCACTGATAACACGCATACCTATTTGACTTTAATTCAATACGTTTTCGATCACACTAATTTTCGATTGATCTTTTCTCTTTTCAACACGAATCTTTGCGCCAAACGGTATCGTCCACATTTTTTTTTCATGCCCGAAGGGAAGATTCGATATTACAGGAATCCTTAATTTCGAGAAATAATCGTCGAAAACTTCATCCAAAGAGAGGGTTGAAGCGTCGTTATCAACGCAATTCGTAAATTGTCCGAGAAGAATTGCTTTTGCACTATCGAATAATCCAGCTAATCTTAATTGTGCAAGATTTGCATCTATTTTGCGCGGCTTTTCCTCGATTTCCTCGAAGAATGGAATGACGGATTTGAATGATGGCTGGTATGGTGTGCCGAGCAGGCTTGTAAAGACTGTTAGATTTCCTCCTATCATTCTGCCTAAGATGGGACCACCCCCCGGCCCCCTCCTTCTTAAGGAGGGGGAGTTTAATTGCAGCTCGTCAAATGGCTTTGTACCCGTCAATGCTCGCCAAAGCTTTTCTTCTGTAAAAGGGTCTATTTCGTCCCATAAATCTACTCCGGGCATTGGGCCAAAAAAACAGGAGCGGAGTCCTGCTTTTTTGTATAGCGCGGCGAAGAGCGCGGTTGCATCCGAATAGCCCACTACGATTTTCGGATTGCGTCGAACGAGATCGTAATCTATTTTATCGAGAAGCCGAATGGAGCCGTATCCTCCGCGATGATAGAATATGGCTCGAATATTTTTTGTGCGGAACATCGAGTGAAGATCGGAAAGGCGGTCTTTGTCCGGAGCAGCAAGATATCCATTCGCGTGGTGGGCGGAGTCCCCGCCGCCCAAATGCCTTCCAAGCACTACACGGTAACCCAATCGCTCGAAGTAGCGCACAGATTTTTCGATTCGCTCCTCCGAACGAGGCGGACTTGCCGGAGCAATAATGCCGATATTATCGCCCGGACGCAAGGCTTTAGCTAAATTCGGCATTAGTTATGCAATCGAAGAGTAAGCAGCAATATTTTCCGCACGAAGAGTCTCATTCCTACCAGCGCCGATCGAGATAATTTCGAGTGGGCATTCTACTTCGCGCTCTATAGCATCGAGATAGCGCTGTGTCGCTACCGGCAAATCTTCGCGGCTCGTTGCGCCTTGCATAGACTCTTTCGACCATCCTTCGAATGATTCATATATTGGCCGAATATCGGCGAGTTGCCGCAAGTCGTTTGTAAAATGCTCTAATTCGCGACCATCGCTCATGCGTTCGTAGCGGGTGCAGATCTTTACTTCGTCGAGGCCGGAAAGCACGTCGAGTTTTGTCAGCGCAAGGCTCGATACGCCGTTGATCATATTGGTATATCTCACGGCCACAGCATCGAACCATCCACAACGGCGTGGGCGTCCAGTTGTTGCGCCGAACTCGCGGCCAACGGTGCGGAGGCGTTCGCCAGTTTCGTCTAATAGCTCTGTCGGGAATGGGCCGTTTCCGACGCGAGTCGTATATGCTTTTGCGACGCCAAGTACTCTATTGATCGCCATAGGCGGAATGCCGAGGCCGGTGCACGCGCCGCCAGCAGTAGGATTGCTTGAAGTGACGAATGGGTATGTTCCAAAATCAATATCGAGCAATGCGGCCTGAGCGCCTTCGAGGAGGAGAGATTTTCCTGCTCGAATTGCACGATTTAACATTAAAGAGGTATCTGTTATATACGCATCCATTTCACGGTCGAATACTTCGTACTCTGCAATAATCTTATCTACGTCGCAAAGCTGGCTTGCACCGTAGAATTTGTCGAGAAGTTCGTTCTTTTCAGCTATGTTGTGCCGCAGCTTTTCTCTGAGGGATTCGCGGTCGAGCAGATCAACAATCCGAATCCCTTTTCGTGCAAATTTATCTTCGTAGGCCGGGCCGATTCCTCTGCCAGTTGTGCCGATAGCTTTTGCGGCGGCATCGCCATCGCCGGCTTGTGTGCTCATTCGCTGTTCTGCTGCCACATCAAGCATTTTGTGATATGGCATAATCAAATGGGCATTATGCGATATGAATAAGCGGCCCTTTACACGAATGCCCTCTGCTTCGATCATCCTAATTTCATCGAGCAAGGCGACGGGATCAATAACAACGCCGTTTCCGATAACACATACAGCATCTTCATGAAAAATACCGCTTGGAATTAGATGGAGGACGAATTCGCGGCCATCGGGGAGCCTGATGGTGTGACCTGCGTTTGCGCCGCCCTGATAGCGGGCTACAATATCGACGTCTTTTGCAAGGAGATCGACTATTTTTCCTTTTCCCTCATCACCCCATTGGGTGCCGAGGACGATAGTGCAAGTGGGCGAACGGGTTTCCGAGGAGTTGAGGCCGAATCTTGACATGGGTAAAAAAAAAAGCCTAGGTAATTTTTGGTTACGGCTGATTTTTTATCCCGGGATGGAATTGATGTTCTAACAAAAGTCAATTACATGCCGTGCCCAAGAAAGATCTGCCGTTCGACTTTCCGTAGGTATTAATTGAGTAGAGAGCTTAAGGATTTGGATGCAACTATTTACCGGAAGTTGTCATTTCCTCACTGATTACCTCTTAAGGATACTTTATTACTGCTATTTATATGTCTCTGGACTTCGGATTCTGGAAGGCATTAGTCCTTTTTATTTTATTTTTCTCGGTAGTTAAACCGAGTGGCTATTCCTTTGCCCAGCAGTCTGAACACCATAATACTGTGTTGAGCGCAAGAGAGGCGGTTGATGTACTGAAGCCGATGCGATTAGGACACGGCAATTCTGCAACATGCCTTTTCGCTGCAAGAAATAACCTAACTCCGCTTATCGCACAATCGGACCGAGAGAATATGATTGCAATAGCCCAAACGGCCCGTGAAGCAGCGATAGAGGCATTGACTGTGCTCGGCTGGCGATCGGATGCTGCGGTTGTTCCTGTTGGCTCAAGGCGAGTCGGTGATCTCCTGCAAAATTCGTTCCGAATTTCAATCGGTACAATACCTGTTCGTGACGCCGGATTGTCGGTTACGATTGGCGCGATGAGCGGGCAGCTCATGGCAGTTTCATCTACCATCGGAGCAATGCCAACTAATGCTGCAACTCCGGCAGTCGCTTCTGAAACGGTGGCGAATAACCTTTCTCAGTACCTCGGAGATGATAAGAATACTCCTGTCACGAGCGCCAGCCAGCCGGGATTGGTCTATGTTTGTTCACCTCGATATGGTTGTTTGCGATTAGCTTACGAGATGACTATACGGCAAGCCTCCGGGCCGCATGAATGGCGAATTACAATCGATGCCGTCACCGGAAAGCTTATCGAAAAGAAGGAAATGCTGGAGTTTATTGGCCACGATCAGCCAGCATCTTCGACTTCGGGTACAATTCTGGCTACCGTCCATCCTGGCTCTCCTTTCGATTCGCTCATCACAGTTGGACTTCCTTCTTCATGGATTGCTATCGAGGGCAAGCTTGCCACGACCGATTCTCTTGGAAATTGGACTTATGATAATTCCGGTGTGAGTTCTGCGCCATTTAATACATCATTTTCTGGCCCTTTCGCTCATGTGGTGCGTAATGATACAACGAATGATACCCTTCATGGTTTGCTTGGGCAGTCGAATATAGTTGTATGGAACGACCAGAATTCTTCCTCAGCCGAGCGGGATGCGTTTTACCATGTCTCTTTAGCTCGCAATTATTGCATGAAATTGGATACGTCCTTGCATAAGCTGAATGATCCAGTGACGATAAATGTGAATCTGCCTTTTTCGTGCAATGCTTTTTACGATGCGGACAGTAACACGCTGAATTTCTTCCGCAGTGGGAATGAATGCAACAACTCTGCCGAAATTACGGATGTTGTTTTTCATGAATTCGGCCACGACGTAGCGCGCGCGCGGTACTCGGATGGTCCCAACGGTCATCTCACGAACGCTGCGATGAGCGAAGGCTTTGCTGATCTTGTGAGCGCCTTCATGCGTGACGATCCGCGTATTGGCATTGGTTTTTTTCAAAATAATAAAGATAAAATACTTCGCACCTGTGACAATACTAAGTCATTCCCTGCAGACATTAATCCTGATCCGCATGTTACAGGTGAAATCATATCGGGCGCTTTTTGGGATCTCCGAAAAATGATCGGGCATGATATGGCCGAACGATTATTTCATAAGATGGAGTGGCTGAATCCGGATGCGCCGGATATTGAAAGCGCCGATGTGCTCGATGGCGGCCTGTTAATTACTTTGCTTGACCTTCTTCTGGCCGATGACGACGATAACAATCTTACCAATGGCACACCTCACTCCACCGCGATATTGCGCGCTTTTGCAAAGCATGGTATTTCGCTGGCCTCTCAAATTCAGATTGATGCCTCGTCTCTCGTAGATCAGGATACATCCGCAAACGGATACTCTGTCATTTTCAATGCCGATTACGATGGACTGATCGGGAAAATAGACAAAGCGAGTATGTTCCTCTTTTACAGCATTGATAAAGGCAGGAACTATACGAAAATACAGGTTCAGCAAATAGACAGCACGACATTCAAAGCTGTGATTCCCAAAGTTCCGACAGGTTCGATCGTTAGTTACTATATTTCAGCATCGCTGGATATAGACAGCACAGGATCATTGCTCTCGCCATCTCCATTATCGCCTTACACTTTCGTTGTCGGGTTTAAGCAGGTGTATTTCGACGATTGCGAAAACGATCGAGGCTGGTCACTTTCCGCGCCGATGGACAATGCCAAAAGCGGTCTGTGGGTGCGGGATATGCCTCATGGTACTTACAACACTGCCAACGATTCAATACCCAATTTCATCCAGCAGGATACAGACCACACCCAAAAGGGCACGATGTGTTACATCACGGGCAACCTGAACTCCCGCGATATCGAAGCCGACGATGTAGATAGCGGCGCTACCACGCTGACGACCAACACAATTAGTCTGACCGAAGCTACTTCCCCCCTCATTCGGTATTGGTATTACTATTCGAACGATCAGGGCAATAATCCGGGGATCCCGGTATGGGAAACTCAGATATCCAACGACGACGGTGTGACATGGAAGGATATTCAGAGAACAAACCTCTCTTCTAACGGAGGCTCACTGAAAGGCCCCCAATGGTCTGCCATCCTTTTCCGTGTGAGCGATTACGTAACTCCGACGCCCGAAATGAAACTTAGATTTATCGCGAGCGATAATGTAGGGGCCGTCGTCGAGGCAGGCGTTGACGATATCGAAGTTCTTTCAGCGCCTGCGGAAGCAGCGGTAGAGCGAACACCCGATGTCGCAAATTTTGGGATTAATTCGATCTTCCCAAATCCTGCATCTCAAGATGCTGCCGCGATCACAATTTCTTTTTCACTTACTGAAAGTGCATTCGCTACTCTCGTTGTTAAAAATGTTTTCGGCGATGTTGTCGCTCGCTTATTGGACCAAAAGACGGAAGCTGGTTCGTTCCAAACCCGGTTCTCCCCGTCGGAATTGCATCTTCCATCCGGTATCTATTGGGCTGAACTTTCGACGCCAAATGCTCGCTCTATACGCAAGATAGCATTGCCTTAATCCTCCAGTATAACTTACAGCCCATGTGCAAACCGGTTTTGCAGATTGCGTAACTCCTCTCGCGCAGCGTTGGGTTGTTTTAGAAGAAGCTCGGCAATTTGAACGACAGTTGGGACGTTGAATCCGAAAGCATCTAATAATTTTTCATAAGGCGACGATGCGCCAAAATGATCTATGGAGAGAGACGCGCCATTTGGCCCTAGCCATTTCTCCCATCCGAATGAGGCTCCAAGCTCGATAGATAATCTGCACGTCACTTCCGGCGGCAAGACCATATTTCTGTAATGCTCCGTTTGGGATTCGAAGAACTCCCAGCAAGGCATACTTACGACTCGCGTCATGAGTCCTTTCTTTTCTAATTCGATCTGCGCGCCGAGCGCGAGCGAGACTTCCGAGCCGGTTGCGATCAGAATTATTTCGGGGGCGCTCATTGCATCAGAAATCACATAAGCGCCTCTTGTAAGGCCGCTTGCTTTAGCGTATTTTTCCTGATCTATTATTGGTAATTTTTGCCGAGTCAGGGCAATGCCAACAGGGCCGTTCATCTTCATAATGCAGCGCCATGCTTCGACAGTCTCGTTTGCATCGGCTGGACGAATGATGGTAAAATCCGGCATTGCGCGGAGCGACATGAGATGCTCTATCGGCTCGTGAGTTGGGCCGTCCTCGCCGACAGCAACGCTGTCGTGAGTCCAGACGAAAATGGATGGAACACGCATGATCGCGCTGAGCCGGACCGAAGGCCTCATGTAGTCGCTGAAAGTAAAAAATGTCGAGCCGGATGGATATACTCCGCCATGCGCGGCCATTCCGTTTATCATAGCTGCCATCGCGTGCTCGCGGATTCCGAAGTTGATCGTTCGTCCGGAATATGTTCCATGCTTTAGCTGGCTCGGCTCGAAGTCATCCCATTTTTCGAGTTTCGTAAAAGTAGATTCATTCAGATCGGCAGAACCGCTCATCAGCGTCGGCACTCGCTCGGCTATCATATTCATCACTTTGCCACCGATCGTTCTGGTAGCGACTGGGCCTTCGGACACTTTATAAACGGGCAGTGCATCGTCCCATCCATTGGGAAGAATTCTCTCTATTGCATTCGAAAGCGATTTAGCTTCTTCACGAAATTCTTTTTTGTATTCGGCAAATGCATCGTCCCATTTTTTATGAGCATCGGTTCCTCGCTCGCCTGCATCGCGAAAAACTTTCTCCGCTTCGTTTGGAACGAGAAAATCCGGTTCGAGCGGCCAGCCGAGATGTTGTTTCGTCAGAATGATCTCGTCTTTACCGAGCGGATTTCCATGCGCTTTACCTGTGTCCTGCTTATTTGGACTTCCATATCCAATATGCGTGTGGCAAACGATGAGCGACGGCTTGTCGAGAACAGATTTTGCAATTCGAATTGCATGATCCAGAGCATCAAGATCGTTTGCATCGGGAACATCCTGAACATGCCAATGATATGCTTCAAAACGCTTGCCGACATCCTCCGTAAAAGTTACAGTTGTAGAGCCGTCGATCGTAATCCCGTTGTCATCGTAAAAAGCAATGAGCTTGCCAAGCTCCAGATGTCCGGCGATCGAAGCGGCCTCGCTTGTAATTCCTTCCTCCATACATCCATCGCCCATGATGACATAAGTATGATGGTCGATAATTTCAGAACTCCCCCTACTTTTCAAGGGGGGGGTCAGGGGGTGGTTAAAAGCGCTTGCCAGAAATTGCTCGGCAACTGCCATACCGACGGCATTAGCGAAGCCCTGACCGAGCGGCCCGGTTGTGACTTCGACACCCGCCGTATCACCGCGCTCCGGATGCCCCGGAGTCCTGCTGCCGAACTGCCGAAATTGCTTGAGATCGTCAAGCGACAGATCGTAGCCAGTAAGATGCAACAGAGCATAATGCAGCATCGAGGCATGGCCGTTCGATAGCATGAAGCGGTCGCGATTGAACCAGTTCGGGTTTTTCGGATCGAAGCGCATGTGGCGCGTCCAGAGCACGTAAGCGACAGGAGCCAGCCCCATCGGCGCGCCGGGATGACCGCTCTTGGCCTTCTCGACCGCATCTACAGCAAGAAAGCGAATGGTATTGATGCAAAGCTGATCGAGGTCGTCCTGATTTGAGATTTTTTGTGCCATTATTACAAAAATACGAAGTGGGAGTCTGTAACCGCGAAATGAGATTTTCGTGCCATTATTTTTTTGCGCACTAATTTTTGACATGGTAGCCCTACGTCCCCCGCACCAATCCCTCGAATAATTCGTATATTGATTCGGCTATGGTCAAGTTCTTTCGTAAATGTTTGTGGATGGCGCTGTTTCTTCTTTTTATAGGAGCTGATGGGGTACGGGGGCAATGGACGAAAATGGCGACGAATGCGGTGCAGTACTCTAGTGCCGAGTTTGGGGCTATATACTATCATGATGGTATTATATGGGCCGGCAACCGGAACCTTGTATTCAGCGAGGATTCTGGTAAAACATGGAATACAAGCAGTTTGCCGGTAGTTGGTCCACCTATTACCGCGATCTCGTTTTTTACGAAAGATACCGGAGTTGTTTGTACACTTGATACAGGGATCTTTCGAACTTACGATCGTGGCAGGACATGGACGACAGTCACTTCCTCGGCTGTGATCTCGGACATCTCTTATGGTAATTCTAGCTCATCGATCTTTGCAACTTCCTGGAATAATCCGGGGGGCGTTCTCTCATCGACGAATGGCGGGCAGTCTTGGGGTTTGAGTTATTCCGCGTATCTGGCCTCCGGGCTTGCGGTGGATATGAACGGCACAATCTATGCGGATGGGGCTTACAACAATGTCTTCGTTATTTCAAGTACCGATCAAGGTTCCTCATGGAAATCGTCTGTTGCTACATTTGACTTGGATAGTTATTCCTTAGCAGTAGATCAGTGTGATCCATCCTGGCTGTACATAGCGAACGAAAACTACTATCTTCCGGGCGATGGAAATTCTAAATTGTACTATAGCAGCAATAGTGGTGTGACTTGGGGAGCAGGTTTCTCTCATGTTGGTCATTACTTGTCGGGCTCTATTTCGGTGTCGGCCCATGCACTTTATGCTCAAACGCTCTCGAATGGTATCCTTCGTTCGACGGATCACGGCGCAAGCTGGGTTAACATAGGTGGGCCGAGCCAGTATGCGGACAGTAGAGATGTATTTGCTATCAATGACAATATTATTTTCGCGATCGATGCCGAAGGCAGCATCTGGGCGACATTCAATAGCGGCGGCGATTCCCTTACTTTCTCAGGTCCGACTTATCTGACCGCTTTACCCACGTCGCTGTTCACATCCGATACGATTTGCGACAGCCTTATTGACACAGTCTTTATTAGTAGAAGCTGCCCTTCTCCTTCTATCACCGGGTGGTCGATTGTTGGTCAGAATTCCTCGAGCTATATGGCGAGCTATCTTTCATTTAATTCGATCTTAGTAACACTCCATGCGAAAAACAAAGGCATACAAAATGCTAAATTAGTCATCCATATCGATAATGGCTCGAACGATACAGTGTCCTTTGCAGGATATACCAAAGCTAATACTTTTAAAGCTTCTCCCGATACGGCGTTCACTTCCGATACCATTACAACTTGCGACAGCCTTTCTCGTCCAGTGGTTTTTAACAAAGTTGGCTGCAATCCTCCTTCTGTCTCGGGGTGGTCGATCATCGGCCACGATCGAGCGAGCTATTCGGCAAGCATTTTTTCCAACGATTCGATCTTGGTAACACTCAATGGTACAAATCATGGCAAACAAAATGCGAAGTTAGTTCTGCGCCTTAATAATGGCTCTAACGACACAGTGTCTCTTGCCGGAAATGTCACGCCTAATGTGCTTGTCCTTCTCCCAAAACATTGTTCTCATCCGATACGATCAGCTGCGACAGTATTACTCGCCCAATTCTATTTAGCAGAACTGGCTGCAAGCCTCCTTCTGTCTCGGGGTGGTCGGTCATCGGCGCTGATAACGCAAGTTTTAGGGCGAGCAATCTTACCAATAATTCTATCCAAGTCACTCTGTATGGCACGAAGCAAGGGGATCAAAGTGCGAAGTTACTCATCCATCTTAATAACGGCTCGAACGATACCGTTGCTCTTGCCGGATACGTCAACTTTTTTCCAAATGCATTGATAGCTTCACCAGACACACTATTCGCATCCGACACAATCTCTTGCAACAGCATCGCTCGCACAGTCATCTTTAGCATAAGCGACTGCAAGCCTCTTTCTGTCTCGGGGTGGAAACTTGTCTCTGGGTGGTCGCTTGTCGGTTCGAATTCGGGGAGCTATAAGGCGAGTGGTTTTTCCAACGATTCGATTATAATAACACTCACTGGCAATGGGGCAAAACCTGGCGATCAACATGCGAAGTTACTCCTCAGCCTCTATAACGGAAGTATCGACACAGTTACTCTTGCCGGATATGTCGCGCCTAATGCTCTTACAGTTTCTACAAATACGATGTTCGCGTCCGATACGATCTCCTGCGACAGCCTAACTCGTTCGGTCTTATTTAACAAAAGTGGCTGCAAGCCGCCTTCTGTTTCGGGGTGGTCGGTCATTGGCACGGACGCTGCAAGTTTTCGGGCAAGCAATCTCTCGAACGATTCGATATTAGTCACCCTCCTTGGGACAAAGGAAGGCAATAAGCAAGCGGA
>Ga0207110_10013_pt1 | contig 42541 bp, 41 predicted proteins | sample Alteio_BWMinHeat_74_FD_153582 | JGI IMG/M metagenome (GOLD analysis project Ga0207110, IMG submission 153582) | Enriched cells from forest soil in Barre Woods Harvard Forest LTER site, Petersham, Massachusetts, United States -... | ecosystem: Environmental > Terrestrial > Soil > Temperate forest >...
TTCTCGATCTTGCGCTCGCCGTGGCCTGTGAGGGTGTGGTTCTCCACGCGGACGTCGATGTCCTTCTCGTCGATTCCGGGCACTTCGATCTTCAGCGTGACCTGGTGCTCGTCTTCGTAGACGTCGACGGCGGGGGCAAAGCTCGATGTGGTCAGAGAGTCGTCGCGGTCTGCGGCGCTGTAGGAATCGCGAAACACGCGGTTGATGCGGTCCTGCAGGGTGGAAAATTCACGGAACGGCTCCCAACGGGTTAAAACGGTCATGGGTAAATCCTCCTTCAGAAATGGGTGGTTCAAAGCATTGGACGCTGTATAAGCGTAAAAGAAGCATAATATATGAGTGTATTACTGTCAAGTCTAGAACAGCAGGTCCCTCCACTGCGCCGTCGCTTGCGCTCCGGCTTCGGTCGGGATGACAATGCACTTAATATATTAGTTTCAATGGCTTACGGTCGCAATGACGCATTTCAAGTACGACGTTTCAGGGACACTGAGGAGGATGGGGTGGTCCTTGGACTGGCCGCGGACCTCGATGAGGCGTAGTGTGCGGTGGGCGTCTAGGGCGGCCGAGGCCAGCATTTCGAGGAAGTTCGACTGGCTGACGTGGTAGGAGCAGGAGCAGGTGACGAGGATGCCGCCGGGGCGAAGCATTTTGAGGGCGCGGAGGTTGAGTTCCTTGTAGCCGCGCAGGGCGGCGTCCAGATCGCGCTTGCTCTTGGCGAAAGCGGGCGGGTCGAGAACGATGGTGTCGTAGCGTCGTGCTTCGTGTGGGTGAGCCGAGGAGGAATAGTCCTTGAGCAGGTCGAAGGCGTTGGCCTCGATCCATTCGATCTCTTTTCCGTTCAGCAGCGTGTGGTTGAGGGCGGCATTCTGGTCGGCGACTTCTAGGGCGGGGCGGGAGCTGTCGACTCCAGTGACTTGGGTGCAATGCGGGGCGAGGTGGAGAGCAAAACCTCCCTGATAGCAAAAGACGTCGAGGGCGTCCCCCTTGGCATAGCGGGCGGCGGCGGCGTAGTTTTCGCGCTGGTCGAGGAAGGCACCGGTCTTCTGGCCTTCGAGCGCGTCGAAGCGGAACTGGACGGAATTCATGGTGAAGGTGGTGGCGGACTTTTCGCCTTGCAGCAGGCTGGAGGCGCGAGGCGGCAGGGTTTCGAGCTCACGGACGCGGGGGTCGACGCGCTCGACGATGGAAGCGGGATGCAGGCGGGTGGTCAGTTCGGTGAGGACTACTTGGCGGACGGACTCGATGTCCATCGCTTGCGTAAGGATTTGGACGGAAAGAATTTCGGCGTAACGGTCGACGATGAGGCCGGGGAGGAAATCGGCTTCGCTGAAGACTACACGGTAGGCGTCGGTGTCCATTACGAGAGGCGCGCGATAGGCGATTGCTTCCGCAATGCGGTGGCGCAGGAGAGCGGGGAGATCCGTTATGGGCTCAGAGGAGATCATGCGGATCGCGATTTGCGAAGAGCTGGAGTAGAGGGCGGAGCCGAGGGGCTTGCCGCGGTGGTCGGTGACGCGGACCATGGAGCCGGGCAGGACGGAGTCGGCAGTAACGATGTCGGAGCGGTACACCCAGACGTGGCCGTCCTTCAGGCGGGTCGCGCCGCGGGGGGAGACCTTGACCGTTGGAAGACTTGCGGATGAGGGTTCTTTCGGCATGCTGCCATCTTAAACGCTGGGGGCGCATGCGCTGCAGGCAGGTCGAGCTGCGTTCGACGAGCGGGCCAAGGAGCCCGGTCCTACATAAGATAATGTCGAGCTGCGCTCTACCGGACAGCCGAGGGCGGCTGTCCTCACATGAATCTTATCGGTGGGCTTTGCCCAGCAGGAAGATCATTTGTTCGGCGCTGTTGTCGAGGGGAGTCTTGGCGAAGGAGCCGTACTCCGCGACCGGTTCCAGCCCCGCCAGTCGGAACAGGGCGCGGAGGTGCGGGTAGGTGTAGTAGCACAGCCTGAAGGCTTCCGTTTCTTCGCGGATCAGATTGCCTGCGTGGTAAGTACGGAAAATGAAGGTGAAGCTGAAAATCTGATTGATCTTGTCGATCGCGTCTTTGCGAAAGAAGCGGCGAACCAGCTTGGTGGGATCGGAGGCCGGGCTCCATTCCATCTCGGGGATTTCTTCTCCGACTCTGGTCCAGATCATGTCGAACTTGGGATAGAAAACGTCGAAGGCGAAAATTCCGCTGTCGGTCAGGTGGGCGGCTGCGGTGCTGAGGGCGGCGGCCTGGTCTTCGACCGTGAACATGTGCTGCATGGGGCGGAAGGGGATCATCACCAGCGGGAATTTTCGGTTCAGCCGGAAGGTTCGCATATCGCCTTCGTGCACGCTGACTTTCTCGCGGACTTCTTGCGACTCGCGAGCAAGATTCTGGTTCAGCACTTCCAGCATCGGCAGAGAGTTGTCGACTCCGCAAATCTCGATGCCCTTGCGCGCGATGGGGAGCAGGACACGGCCGGTGCCGCAGGCAATTTCCAGAACCGGGCCGCGGGATTGTTCGGCGAGGTCGAGGTAGAAAGGGAGGTCGACGAGATCCTGCTTGGCGGCGTAGGCGCCGTCGTAGTATTTGGCGATGACGTGGTAGGTTTCGAGTGCGGGCATGCTGGGCCTCCGAAGGGGTGGAGGAATCTTAAATCAGCTGGCTTTGGATATTGCGCGGGCAGAGTCGAGCTGTGCTCGACGACCGGGCCAAGGGGCCCGCTCCCACACAAGAACCGGCCCAACACAAAAACTCTAGCTGGCGGCTTGTTCGGTGGGGGCTACGGGCGCTTGCGGCTTGACGTGGGAGCCTGTCGCGGCTTCGTGGCGGGCCAGGTCGAGGTCGGCGCGGAGCGAGTCGAGAGCGACCATGGGGAGCTCGGTGCCGAAGGCGTCGAGTTCGCCTTCGCTCCAGCCACCATTCAGGCGCATGGCGCCGGTGATGTCTTCGGGGAAGGCCTGGCGGTAGTCGCCTTCGCGGATGAGGATGTCGCCGATCAGGCGTCCGGTGTGAACGTCGTAAACGCGGCGGCTGGACTGGCCGCGGGACGTGGTCAGGCATAGAAACACTTCGCCGATGCCGTTGAATTCCGCGCGGTAGTACCAGGCCTGGGGAGCGTCGATTTTAGGATGATGGCGTTTGGGGCGCGTGGTTGAGGGCTTCAGATCCGCCATCTCTTCGGCCGGATTGAAATAGAGGATGCGCTGGCAGGAATCGCAGACGATGGTTTGGGTGCCGGAGCGAACTTCGTTGTAGGTCTGCGGTCGGAGCTTGACGCGGCAGGCCATACACTGCTGATCGCGAACTTCGGAGAGGCCGCTGCCGCGAAACTTGGAGACGCGTTCGTAATGGCGGAGCAGGTCTTCGTTAACGCCGGTGCGAATCTGATCGCGCTTGGCGCGCCACTCGGCCAGTAGCTTTTCGTCTTTCGCGGTGAGCTGGCGGGCTTCTTCTTTTTCTTTCTCGATCTCGGCGGTTTCGGCTTTGAGCTCGACTTGCGCGGCTTTGACTTCCTTGTCGCGGGCGTCGGCGTTGACCATCAGCTCGAGAATCTTGTCTTCGTTGGCGGCGATTTCTTTTTCGGCGAACTGGATCTCGTGCAGCAGCGCCTTGTACTGGTCGTTCGTCTTTACGTCGAGAGACTGGTCGCGATACTTGGAAATCTTGCCGCGGAGGTCGCTGATAGCAGTGTCGTACTTGCGGCGGGCGGCTTCGTCGGCCTTGACGGAGGCTTGCGCCTTGTCGAGTTGGGCCTTGGTGCCTGCCAGTTTCTGCTCGATCACGGCGACGCGCTTGGGAAACTCTGCAACTTCATCCTGCAGACGGCGGATTTCCTTGTCGGTGTCTTGCAGTTTCAGCAGGTTTTCTATGTCAGGAAGCATTGAATATGTATTGATTCTAGCACGCGGAGGAGCGTGATTTACGGGCTGCCCGGAAAGGCTTAAACCACGAAGGCAAAGGATGTCCACGAAGGACAAACAGTTTGCAGGGGGCGAAACTCAACGCACTTCATCGCCCAGGAACAGCTCTGACAGTTCTCGCCTGAGGTCTCGTCCAATCTGCCGCAGCTAGCCCAGATGGGGCGGGGGCGGTGTACACTCGTTGTTTCGTCCATGGGTGCATCTGCGTCTATTTCTCCCTGTGAGGTCGCTTCGTGAAAAGACAGATTTCTCACGTCTCTTGCTGTGCTTTGCTCGTACTCGCCTTGGGCATCATCGCTGTGACGCTTGCAGGGGCGCAGACTGCGCCGACCAAGCCGCTGACCATTGAAGCTATCTATCAGCCCGGCGGACTGGGCGGGCGCGGCCTGGAGAATGCGGAGTGGAGTCCTGACGGCACCAAGCTTACGTATGTGCAGCGCGACGAAAAGGGAGAGAATGGCGAGCTGTGGTACGTGGATGCGTCCACGGGCGAGAAGAAGATGCTGGTGAGCGCGGCGAAGCTGGCATCGCTCGATCCGGACGTGAATAAGGTGAAGAACGAGCGGGAAAAGGAGCGGCGGACGCGGTATCGCGTGGCGGCATATTTGTGGGCGCCGGATTCGAAGCATTTGATTTTCGATTCGCAGGGGCAGCTTTGGCTCTATGACCTGAACACCGAGACCGCGGTGCAGTTTACTTCTGCGGGCGATCCGAGCGGAGATCCGAAATTCTCTCCCGACGGCGCGCATGTGGCTTATGTGCGCAAGCACAATCTGTATGTTCGTCCAGTGAGCGGCAAGGATGAAAAGGCGCTGACGAAAGATACGGGCGAGAATCTGTTCAACGGCGACATCGACTGGGTCTACGCGGAAGAACTGGGCGTGCGCAGCAATTATTTCTGGTCGCCTGACAGCAAAGAGATCGCGTTTCTGCATATGGACGAGACTAAGGTGCCGATCTATCCCATCACGGACTGGATGCCGACGCATCCCAACGTGGAGAACGAAAAATATCCGAAGGTGGGCGATCCGAATCCGGTGGTGAAGCTGGGTGTGGTGGACGCCGACAAGGGCAAGGTGCGCTGGATTTCGCTGACCAGCGACGAGGAGTCGTACATCCCGCGATTCGGGTGGGTCAAAGAGGGAGTGATTTGGGCGGAGGTGCTGAACCGGACCGAGGACAAGATGGACCTGTATTTCGTGGACGCGAAATCAGGCAAGTCGCGGATCGTCCTGACCGAGACCACGCCGGGGGCGTGGATTGATTTTGAGCATGTGGAAGTTCGCTTTCTGAAATCGAGTGGTCAATTTTTGTGGCCGAGCTGGCGTGACGGGAATATGCACCTTTATCTCTACAGCTTTGACAAGCAGAATCCAATGGCGGCCGACGCGAAGTTGGAGCGGCAACTGACCAAAGGAGATTTTGCGGTGCTGGGAATAGAGGGCGTGGACGAGGCCGCGGGCACGGTGTTTTTCGCGGCGAATAAAGACGATCCGCGGCAACTGCACATTTTTTCGGTGCAGCTGGATGGCTCGGGGTTCAAGCAGCTGACTACGGAAGAGGGAATGCACACTGGAAATTTCAGCGACGATGGTAAGCACTATACCCACATGTATTTTGGGCCCGAGAAGTCGCCGAGCGTTTCGCTGTGCGCGGTAGGAGGAGCGTGCAACCCCGTCTGGGCGGCGCGGAACGCCGTTGCCGAATATGGGCTGCGCGCGCCGAAGTATCTGGAGTTCAAGGCGGACGATGGGACGGTGCTCTATGGGCGTTTGCTGCTGCCACCGGACGCCGCGGCCAGCGGGAAGATTCCGTTGATCATCCATATCTATGGCGGACCGGCGGGGCAGATGGTGACGAAGTCGACGGCGGATCCGTTTGACGAAATTCTGGCACGGAAGGGGTTCGCGATTTTCGCCGTGGATAATCGCGGGACGCCGGGAAGGGATCGGAAGTTCCAGACAGCGATCCGGCACGAATTTGGCGCGGTTGAGTTGAAAGATCAGCTCACGGCGTTAGATCAGTTGCTGGCGCAGTATCCGCAGCTCGATAAGGATCGCATCGCGATCTGGGGATGGTCCAATGGCGGATCGATGACCTTGTATGCGATGACGCATTCCGACCGCTTCCGCGCCGGCGTGGCCGTCGCTCCAGTGACCGATCAGCGGAATTACGACACGATTTACACCGAGCGCTACATGGGCTTGCTGAAGGATGACAAGGATGGGTATGAGCAGTCCGATGTGATGACAGCGGCGGACAAGCTGCACGGGGCGCTGCTGCTGGTCCACGGCACGAGCGACGACAACGTGCATTTTCAGAACAGCATTCAGATGATCGATGCGCTGATCAAGGCGGGAAAGCAGTTCCGGCTGATGATCTATCCCAACAAGACGCACAGCATTGCCGGGAAAGACGCCCGGGTGCATCTGTTCACGATGATTGTGGATCACTTCGAGCGGGAGCTGAAGTAAAGCGGCTGCCAGTTGCCGGTAGCCAGTTGCCAGTAATAACGTGTGGGGCTCGGCGCGCTGGCCGGGTTATTTATGCCTGCCGGAACCTTTGCGCGGGCTCTCCTTGGAAGAACTGCTCTCTTTGGACGAGCTGTCTTTCGAGGAACTTTCCTTCGACGCGCTGTCTTTCGACGAAGAATCCTTCGTGCCGCCGTCAGACTTCGGTTTCTCGTCCTTCTTCTCTTTGTCCTTGTCCTTGGACCCGGAATCGCCGCCTGAGGATCCTGGCGAAGAAGACTTCTTCGCATAGTCGGTGACGTACCAGCCGGAGCCTTTGAACTGGACGGCGGGGGCGGAGATCATCTGCTCGACCTGGCCGCCGCATTCGGGGCACTTCTTGACCATCTTGGCGGAGTACAACTGGATTTTTTCGAAGCGGTGGCCGCACTTCTTGCATTCGTATTCGTAAAGGGGCATGAGTGTGAGACGGTTGTGGGGACAACGGCGTCATGTTGATTCTAGGGGTCGCAGTTGCGCCTCGTCAATTTTGGAGGGCGCTCTACTTGGCGTCCAGCCCTTGCCGCAGCCTTGCGCTGGCAGGGTTACATCCTGGGCAAGGATCGTTCTTGACGTATCGATAGAAGCGAGGTTGTCCCCGGCCGACCCAATAGGGAGCGCGGTAGTCGTCAGTCGCCGGGCCCGCGCTCTTGAAGCTGAAAAAAACGTGGCGGGACGGCCGGACGACGATTCCGGCATGCCCGTGCCACACGATCAGATCGCCAGGCTGGGGGTGGATGACGCGTTGAAAGCCTTCGACTCCGGCGTAGAGATCGTCGGAGTCCGCGTAGGCGTAGGGGAAGCCCGCGCGTTCGTAAATGGCGTGAACCAGGTGAGAGCAGTCGTGCTCAGAGTATCGAGGCACCTTGGAATCGAGCGCCGCGGAGATCACGGCGAGGCCATCGTCTGGAGTCAGGGTGCGGTCGGTTTTCCTGGCGTGATTCCCGCCCGCGGCTGGTCGGGCGGTGTTTGGACTCCCGGCTGGTCGCGTTGCCGTCTGCGCTGCAACACCTAGAGCAAGCCCACAAAGCAGGGCGGCAAACACGGGTTTTGCCTGAGTCCGCACGGTCCACAGTTTGATGCAGAATTCGCTCTACGGGGAGGTTACGGATGTGCAGGGACCGCATCCGACAACCGGAGAACGCAGTGACAAAGGTGGTAACTATGCCTTCAAAAGCCGTTTTGGGGCGGTGTTGCGCCAGGCCGCCTGAATCGCCTTGGCCAGTGTTTCTTTCTTCGCCGCTTTGAGATGAACGCTGGTGGCGCCACGCTTTCCCCATGCGCCTTTTACCGGAATGAACACGTCGGGATGATCCTTTGAGAAGTAGTGCTGGTCTTCGGGGGAGAGCTTGACCATGGCGCGGGTTTTGTCGGGGTATCGGAGGGTGGCGAAGATCTTTCCGGCGACGCGAAAGTCGGGGTGATCCATGTGCGCGCTCTCTTCGGTTTCGGGTAGAGCGAGAGCGAGTTTGCGGAAGTCGTTGGCGGTCAAGGTTCCCTCCGAGTGAGGAAAACCTAGCATAGCAACCGGCACTTTTAATAAACATTCTCTAGGTCATCCTGACCGGAGCCGCTTTTCAGGCGGAGGGAAGGATCTCGCGCGTAAATCTGCAAAAGCTTTCCGCGCGAGATCCCCCGCCCCGCTGGTGAAGGCGCGGAGCTTCGGGATGACGCCTCGCCCCAGCGTCTGGCGTTAGGTTGGAGAGCCAGCGGTGGTAGACTCCGGCCATGGACGACGTGAAAGCACCCGCCGGCCCGGCGCTCTATCTCGTAGGGACGCCCATCGGGAATCTGGAGGACATCACGCTGCGGGCGTTGCGCGTGCTGAAGGAAGTCGACGTGATTGCCTGCGAGGACACGCGGCAGACGCAGAAGCTGCTCAATCATTATGCGATTGCGACGCGCACGACCAGCTATCACGAGCACAACGAGATGACGAAGTCGGCGGAGCTGGTCAAGGAAATGCAGGAAGGCGCGAGCGTCGCGCTGGTGACCGACGCGGGCATGCCGGGGATTTCCGATCCGGGATACCGGCTGATTTCGCTGGCGATCCGGCATCACGTGCCGGTGGTGCCGGTGCCGGGGGCGTCAGCATTTCTAGCGGCGCTGGTGGCCAGCGGGCTGCCCACGGATTCTTTTCGCTTCAGCGGATTTCTCCCGGCCAAGCGCGGAGAGCGGCGGGCGGCGCTGGAGGCAGTGAAGAGTTCTCCGCGGACGCAGGTGTTTTATGAGGCTCCGCACCGGGTGGTGGAGGCGCTTGCGGATGTAGTCGAGGTTCTGGGAGGAGCCCGGCATGTGGTGATCGCGCGCGAAGTCACGAAGCTGCATGAGGAGTTTCTGCGCGGGCGGTCAAGCGAAGTGCTGGAGAATTTAAAGGCGCGCGAGGCCGTGAAGGGCGAGATCACGCTGCTGATCGGGAAGCCCGAGGACGGCGATGCCCGTGGAGCGGCGGATGTCTCGTCCGCCCGCGTTTCCGTGCGGCAGCGAGTGGCGCAGATCATGGCGGAAGAGAAAGTGGATGAGAAGGCCGCGCTGAAGAAAGTTGCGAAGGAGCGCGGAGTGTCGAAGAGCGAGGCTTACCGGGAGTTGCAGAGGAGCCGGTGAAACAGAAGTAACGTTGATCGGCCAGTGGAGCTGCCCTAGGATTCACGATATGTCCCGGCTACTCTTCGCACTCTTCCTATTTGCCGCGTGCCTGGCTGCGGCGTACGCGCAGGACGATGACGACAAGATCGCTTGCCGCGCCTATCCCCCGACCACCGCATCGTACAAGAAGAAACTCTGGGACGGTTACGAGATCTCGCTGGGGCCCGCCCGGAACGCGACGGGGGCGGGCGAGGATCAATGTACCGCAGCCATCTACAACGCTGCGGGAAAGGTCGTGTTCCGCACGACGGGGTTCGGCGTTATCCTCGATGAGGATGTTACCGGGATGGACTTTGACGGCGACGGCAAGGGGGAAGTGGTCTTCCGGACCGATGAGGCGGGCGGTGCGCATTGCTGTTGGATCGACAACGTGGTGACGCTTGCCCCGAAACCTCACAAACTCTTTGACGTTGGCCAGGGAGCCGCGGTGAATTTTCATAAAGACAAAGACGGCAAGATGGTTATCTGGGAGCTTGTCGGAGGGACCACCGACTACACGTCGGGGATGGGTCGACCATACGCCGAGCGGGTGTACCGAGTGGAGGCCGGCAAGCTGGAAGATGCGACGCCTGAGTTTTGTGGCGAGATTTTCGCGAAGACCCGGGAAGCTGACGATTGGAATCGCACACTCACTCCAGAGAATCTGAAGAAGCTGCAGTCAGCGAAAAAGTTCGGAGGCGAGGGAAACTTCGAATTGGATGAGGTTGTAAGTGCGCTGCTATCGCGCGCTTTGCAGCGGGTTCTTTGTCGACAGTATGACGAAGCGATGGCCGATTTGGATCTGTGGCCCGCGGACAGTCGCGACGAGATGAAAGATAATTTTGCGGAGTCGATCAAGACTTACAGCCCGCAGTTCGCTGCGCGGCTGGAGGGAGAACCTGCACCGAAGTGAGATGACCCACCGTCGAGCTTCGCTCGACGGACAGCCGAGGGCGGCTGTCGCTACATGAGCAGTGCTACTTCCCCGCCAACTCCTTCTTCACGATCTCGCTGACCATCTTCCCGTCCACGCGCATGCCGGCGGCGTTGAATCTTGCCATGGCGTTCTTCATCACCGTGCCCATTTCTTTTATCGTGGGCGCGCCCATTTCGGCGATGGCGGCTTTTATTCCGGCGATGATTTCCGCTTCGCCGGCCGCTTTGGGGAGATAGCTTTCGATCACGACGATTTCGGCGGCTTCTTTGTCGGCCATTTCCTGGCGTCCGCCTTTGGTGAACTGCTCGACGGACTCTTTGCGCTGCTTGATCAGCGTGGCGAGCACGGCCTGGGATTCTTTGTCGTCCAGCGGGGACATCTTTTCGACCTGGCGCAGGTGCAGGGCGCTCTTGACCATGCGCAGGGTGGAGAGGCGGGCTTCGTCTTTCGCTTTCATTGCGGTGACGATGTCTTTCTGGATTTGTTCGGCTAGGCTCATGAGGGGATTATAGACGGAGTGGACTCTCGACGATGTTTGGGTCAACACCCCACCCTAGCCGCAAAGCACGCGACCAGGATGGGCGGTAGTGGTGCAGTTTGAGAAGAACGATTCGTATCAGGGCTGCGCTTCAGCGATGCCGACAAAGTGAATAAGAAGCTAAACGGCTTCAGCCGCTGGCCTTGGCCGTCACAGCCGCTAAAGCGGCACACGTGGCCGCTTCTGCGGCACGCCTGAAGGCATGCCCTGATACGAATCGCCGCCCTCAAACTGCACGACTACCGGATGGGCCACCCAGCGCACCCGACGCAAACTTCCTATAAACTGAAAGACTATCCCTATTCATAAGGATCTGACTATGTTGCGTAAGAATCGTCTTTTTACTCCTGGGCCAACGCCGCTGCTGCCGGCGGCGCAGACGGCTATGGCTTCGTTTACGGCGCACCATCGGACCGCCGATTTCAAGGCGCTGTTTCAGCGCGTGCTGGCCGACATGAAGGAATTTATTGGCACGAAGAACGATGTGCTGGTGCTGGCGTCGTCGGGCACGGGCGCGATGGAGGCCTCGGTGTCGAATCTGACGTCGCCGGGCGACAACGTGCTGGTGCTGACGGCGGGCAAGTTCGGCGAGCGCTGGACCGGATTGGCTAAGGCGTTCGGCTGCCATGTGGATGTGCTCGAGGTCCCGTATGGCGAGACGTTTTCGCTGGATGACATTCGGGCGCGGATAAACAGCTCCGTCCGCGCTGTGTTTGTGCAGGCCACGGAGAGTTCCACCGGAGCGCGGCACGACATCGAGGCCATCGCGAAAATCGTCCGCGCTCAGGGTGGGGCTTCAGGAAACGAGACGCTGCTGGTGGTGGACGCGATCACCGGCCTGGGCACAACGCATCTCGATGTGGATGGCTGGGGAGTAGATGTGATCATTGGCGGATCGCAGAAGGCTCTGATGATGCCGCCGGGGCTGGCCTACCTCGCAGTGAGCGAGCGAGCGTGGAAGCGCATGGAGAAGGCCACTTCGCCGCGCTATTATTTCGATCTGCGCAAGGAGCGGAAGTCGGCGGCCAAAGGCGAGACCGCCTACACTCCAGCGACTTCGTTATTTGCGGCACTGGGAGCGGCGCTGGAATTTGTGCGCGGCATGGGCAACGGAGATCTGGCCAAGGGACGGGAAGAACTGGTCAACAATGCGGAGCTTTGCGCCGAGATGACGCGTGCCGGAGCGAAGGCGCTGGGATTGAAGCTGTACGCGTCTTCACCGGCGGCGGCGCTGACCGCGATCTGCGCGCCCGAGGGACTCGACTCTGGCAAGATCGTGAAAGAGTTCCGCGAAGCCTTCGATGCCGTGGTTGCCAACGGGCAAGGCGAGATGAAGGGGAAACTGTTCCGCATCGCGCACATCGGGTACTACGACTATCTGGACACGATCGGCATACTGGGCGCGCTCGAGCACGTACTCGCCAAGGTCACCGAACGCAAAGTCGAATATGGCGCGGCCGTGCGGGCAGCGCAGGAAGCTTATGCCCACACCCAGTCGGGGAAACGACAACTGGTCAGCGCCTGACGGCCGGACGAAACCTGTACCAAGCCTGCAGTCCTAGTTGATGGTGAAGTTCATCGGTGCCGACGTCACCGCCGTCGTTCCACCGCCGTACAGCCCACCGGAGGTCGCAGGATTGGTCACCGTGACCGGCACCATGCCTGTAGACATATCCGCCGAGGCGGGAACGGTGGCCTGGAGCTTGGTCGAACTGACGACGGTTGTGGTCAGCGCGAGACCATTGAAGTTGATGACCGCCTTGGAGGCGAAGTTGGTGCCGTCGACCTCGAGCGGGACTGAGGTACCGGCAGGCGCGCTGGCTGGGGTAAGCTGGATGATGTTCGGCGTCGCTCCCATTTTCCTGGAGTACCCGCATCCCAGACCGGTCGCGATCACGCCAACGAGCAAAATCATTTTGACGGTTTTGAAGGTTTTCATGGTTCAGTCTCCCAAGGGCCAGGGCCCAGTTAGGTCAAGTCTAGAAAGTCCGGCTGAGGGGCTTGTCAGCGGGCCGTCATTTCGCCGTCATTTTCAGGTCAACAGTTCGTACGTGATGTTTCAGTAGCAGGGACTCTCATTCAAAGGAAATCATTCGTGAAAATTATCGTAGCGGAAAAAATCTCAGCCTCGGCGGTGGCGCAGTTGCAGGAGCCGGGCTGGACTGTTCTTACTGCGGATCAACTGGAAGGCAAGCTGGAGCAGCATCTGGAGACTGCGGATGCGCTGATTGTGCGTTCGGCGGTGCAGGCCGACGCTAAGCTGCTGGAGCATGCGAAGAAGTTGCGTGTGATCGGGCGAGCCGGGGTGGGCGTGGACAACATCGATCTCGAGGCGGCGACGCACAAAGGGATCGCAGTGATGAATACGCCGGGCGCGAATGCGGTCGCGGTGGCCGAGCAGACGCTGGGGATGATGCTCGCCATGGCGCGTCATTTATGCCGAGCTGACGTGCTCATGCACGCGGGCAAGTGGGAGAAAAAATCGCTGCAGGGGACGGAGCTGCGGGCGAAGACCCTGGGCATTATCGGGCTGGGACGGGTTGGGATGGAAGTGGCGCGGCGTGCACGCGCGTTTGGGATGGAACTGGTGGGGCACGATCCGTTTGTTTCGGTCGCGGTGGCAAAGGAGCAGGGGATCCGGCTGGCGGGGCTCGACGAGCTGTATGCGGCGGCGGACTACATCACGCTGCACGTCGGGCTGACGCCGCAGACCACGGGGATGATCAACGAGGCGTCGATCGCCAAGATGAAGAAAGGCGTGCGGCTGGTGAACTGCGCGCGCGGCGAACTGGTGAATGAGGCGGACCTGGCGGCGGCACTCAAGACGAAGCAGGTGGCCGCGGCCGCGCTCGATGTGTTTGTGGAAGAGCCACTGAAGAATTCACCACTGACCACGCTGGAAAATGTCCTGCTCACGCCGCACGTCGGCGGGTCAACCTTCGAGGCGCAGGAAGCCGTCGGAGTGCAGATTGCGCAGCAGGTAAAAGAATATCTGAAGCACGGCGTGATTCAGAATGCGGTGAACGTGCCTTCGGTCTCGGCGGAAGAATATGCGACCATGCAGCCCTACATTGTGCTGGCGGAACGCATGGGGGCGTTTCTGGCGCAGGTTTCCGAGGGGAGCATCGAGGAAATTTCGATCCGCTATAGCGGGCACATTGCGGAATGGAAGACGGAACTGATTCGCAATGGCGCGATCAAGGGCATTCTGAACGAAGCGCTAGAGGAAAAGGCGAACCTGGTAAATGCGGCCACGATTGCGGAGGAGCGCGGGCTGCGGGTGCTGGAATCGCATAAGCCGAAATCATCGACCGGAGGCGCGGGCAGCGTGCTCTCGATTTTTCTCAAGAGCTCCACCGAAGAGCACATGGTCAAGGGCGCGGTGCTGCATGGCGACGCGCCGCGGTTGCTGCATGTGGATGGCATCGACGTGGAAGCTCCGCTGGAGCGCAGCCTGATTTATCTGCGGAACCGGGACGTCCCCGGCGTGATTGGCAGAGTGGGCACGATTCTGGGAGAGGAGTCGATCAACATCGCCGACTTCTCGCTGGGACGGCGTGGGGTTGAAAAAGATGCAGCCCAGCCGCGCGAGGCGATCGCAGTAGTTCACGTGGACGGGCACGTGACGGAGGAAGTGCTGACGAAACTGCGGACGATTCCAGCGGTGCAGAAGGCGAAGGCGGTGCGGCTATTCTAGGAATTGAGTAAATTTCCGAAGGTTTCCCAATCACTCAATTACTAAATTCCCCAATTACTCAATCTTCAGGATTCCGGTTCTTCGCGCTGCAGTTTGCGGCTCTCGGCGAGCAGGGCCATGGAGTGCATCAGGTTCTGCAGGGTGACGATGCCGATCAGGCGCTGGTCTTCGACGACCGGGATGATGCTGGAATTGCGGGCGGTAAGTTTGCGGAAGGCTGAGCCCAGCGAATCCTGGCGCAACGAAACCTCGAAAATCTTGTTCATCACCGCCTGCACGTAGCCGTTCCCTTCCGCGCGCAGAGCCTCTAGAATGCGCTGCTTCGAAATCACTCCGACCATATCGCTGCCGCGAACCACGGGAAAATCGTCTTGCAGGGAATGGACAGCTTTCTGCAGGGCATCTTCGAGAGTGTCGGCCGGGGAGAGCGTGGCGAAGTCGGTGAGCATGACTTCTTCGAGGCGAACGCCGTCGAGCACGGACTGGAATACAAGCGCGCGCTCCTCCAACTGAGCGGCCGAGAAAACGATGACGCCAACTATGGTCAGCCAAGGATTGCTGAACAGGCCCGCGATCATCAGGACCATGGCGATGGCATTACTGATGGAAACGGCGCGCCGCGTGGCCGTGGAAACGTCGAGCGTGCGCGACAGGACCGCGCGCACGATGCGTCCGCCATCGAGAGGATAAGCGGGCATGAGATTCAAAATCGACAGATAAAGATTCGCCCACACCAGACCTTTTGGTAAATTGCGGGCCTGGAGGAAAGGCCACTTCCAAAGATCCCCACCGTGGCCGGACGCGGTTACGACGGCCGCAGCAAGGCCGGCGAGCGCGAGGCTCACCAGCGGCCCGATCAGTGCGAGTCGAACCTCCCGCATCCAGGGCAAGATGGCAGGTTGAGGCTTCTCGCCGCGCGATTCGTCGTAGATCACAACTCCGGTGAGCGGCAACAGGATGACTACCTTGGGGATCAGGCCGAAGCGGCGGGCGGCCAGTATGTGTCCGACCTCATGGGCAGCCACGCAAGCCAGAATGATGCCCACGATTGCCATGTCGCGAGGTCCGGTGGCGTTGCCCGGGTGCGCCGAGTAATCGGTCCAGAAAATAAACGTGGGCAGGAGGAAAAACGTGAGATGGATGCGCACATCCACGCCGAACAGCGGTCCTACCGGGATCGACCAGCTTCGCATAAGCCTTCGCTACTTTTATTCTACATGGATGGATATAGTGAGTGCGGGGACCCGAGAGTACATAGCCATGCGAGTGATCGCGGGGAAATATCGAAGCCGGCCGCTGCGCGCGCTGCGCGGGATGGACGTGCGTCCCACTTCGGACCGGCTGCGGGAAACATTGTTCAACGTGCTGACGGCGGGGAATCCGGCGGCGCTCGAAGGCAGCGTCTGGCTCGATCTTTTCGCGGGCACGGGAGCGGTGGGAATCGAAGCGCTGAGCCGCGGCGCCAAAGAAGTGTTTTTCGTGGAACACTCGTCGGCGGCGGCGGATACGATCCGCGGCAATCTCGAGAGCCTGGGGATTGGCGACGGCTTCAAGATTCTGCAGGAGGAGTTGCCCCGCGCGTTCTGGCGGATGGAGCGGCAGCATGTGGCGGCCGATGTGGTGTTCATCGATCCCCCGTACCGCATGCAGGATGCTTATATGAAGACGCTGGGCGCGCTGGCGGATTCGTCGCTGGTGTGGGCGATGACGGTGGTGATCGCCGAGCATGAAAAGAAATTCGATCCGGGAGAGGAATTTGGCCCGCTGCGAAGATTCCGTCACTTGACGCAGGGCAGCGCGGCGCTGAGTTTTTACCGCATGGGAAGCAGGGGAGATCTTCGCGTGTGACGCAAGAGGCTCGCGCTAGATCCCGCGCTACATGATGAGGTCTTCGGTGCGGCGCACGATGGGATGCTGCATCTCTTCCAGATCGTTCTTCACCATGTTCAGCCCGTAGACGCATTCTTCGAAGTTCTTGGAGAGACGGGCAAACAGCGGCGCGACCTTGGCATACTCGAAGTGCTCGAACTTGGAGACGATGTAGTAGCTTTCCTTGCCGGCCTTCACCCACTCGACGAAATTTTCCAGCCGCTGACGGCGCAGCCGAAAATGATTGATGCTTTCAGGGAACATGCCCGCCAGGAACAGGGTGTAGTCGCCAATGTGTTTGCGCACCTGGCGCTCGCGGTCGAACGAAGGCGCGGGGCCGTAGATCGGATCGGATTCCAGCAGCATCTCTCCCACGTCCGCCAGCGGACGGTCGGTTACGTCGTGAACCTTGAAGAGTTGATCGGCTTCGCAGAACTCCGCCAGCAGATGAGAAACGTAAGCCACGATCTGCGGATCACGAATGCCGATTTCTTCGGCGTAGTGCCGTCCCACCAGGTCCTGAAACAACTGCTGCAACGGATGCGATTCTGGAATCATTTTGATCCCCCTGAACTCCGCCACCGGCACGGAGTTTCAGCCACATGCATGTGTTGATACCTTAGTTCGACAGGGCAACGCAAGTGACTTTTGTTTATCCTCATGATTCGTTTTTCTAATCTGTTAGAACCCATGGCATGCGAAAGAGTTGTCGGCGCGATTTGCTGGCAGTCGCATGGAATGGCTGCCAAACCCGCATTTCAAGCGCTTTCAGCCATGTAGAATGAGGGCGGTCAGCGGAGGAATCATGGCGCAGCGGCAGAAGATAAACTCAAAATTGCAGCGGCAGAACATTTCCAGTGGCACCGCATGGGAGCCCATAGTTGGTTACTCTCGTGCCGTCAAGATCGGGTCGTACGTGCATGTTTCGGGAACTACAGCCACCGGGCCGGACGGGAAGATCGTAGGCGTCGGAGACGTATATGCGCAGGCAGTGCAGACCTTGAAGAACATCGAGAGCGCCTTGAAGAAAGCGGGCGCCAGCATGAAAGACGTGGTGCGCACGCGTATGTATGTCACCAACATTGCGGAGTGGGAAAAGGTCGGCAAGGCCCATGGCGAATTTTTCCGCGACATCCGCCCGGCCACGTCGATGGTGCAGGTGAACGCGCTGATCTCGCCGGAGATTCTGGTGGAGATTGAGGCGGACGCAATTGTCTCGTGAACCCGGCTTGGGATCAGGTCAACGGTTTCGACATCACTACGAAGTGACAGGGCACTTTTGGGTTCAGGTCAGGAGGGAAGGGCTCGGTGCCGGTTTCAACGTATCCGCGGCGACGGTAGAATGCGGGCAACTCCTCCCGCACACTCACCATCCGCAAGTCCATAAAGCGGCTGCCTGCCTTTGCACAGTAGTCTTCGGCGGCGTCCATTAGCGCCGAACCAAGCCCGGACTTCTGGCGTTGCGGATCGACCGACAGCAAACCCAAATAGGACCGGTCGCCCCTGGGTTCAACGTAAACGCAGCCACACACGCAGCCGAGATCATCTGCGATCAGGAAAGTCCCTCTCTGTGACAATTGCAACACCGTCTCCAGGTCGATACGATCACGATCGACAAGAAAACTCTCGGCCTGGCGAAAAGCAGCGTTGATCACGGAGACAATAGCCTCCCCATCCCGGGCTTCCGCGACCCGTAGCTGCAAGACTTCTTCCTCCTGGGTCCGATGTTTTTGCCCGCCGTCTTGAGGCAGGCTATTGCCGAAGGGTATAGAATCCTTCCCGCCCAATCATATTAGCGGACTGGAATTTCCGCGGCGGACGGTTGCGGGGAGATCGCATGAAACACCTACTCCTGATCTTGTCTCTTAGCTTCGCCACATGCGCAATCGCGCAATCGACAGGTTCTTCCCCTGCTCAGGTGACGGTCATTCGTGCCGGCATGCTCATCGACGGCAAGTCCGACAAGCCGCGGCGCGATCAGGTGATCGTAATTCGGGGCAACCACATTGAGAGCGTTGGCGACGCGGGGAATGCGAAGATCCCTGCCGGTGCGACGGTGATCGACCTCTCGAAGCAGACGGTGCTGCCCGGTCTGATCGATTCGCACACCCACATCTTTCTGCAGGGAGAAGATCCTGCGCAGGGGGGATACGACGCGAACATCCTGACTGCACCTTTGGCGTTGCGCGCGGCGCGAGCCACGGTTGCCGCGCGGCGGGCGCTGGAGCAGGGTTTCACCACCCTGCGCGACCTCGAAACCGAGGGCGCGGGCTACGGCGATGTCGGCATCAAGCAGGCGATTGAGGCGGGATACATTCCCGGACCGCGGCTGTTCGTGGTGACGCGAGCCATCTCGACCACGGGCGGCTACATGTTGGAAGGCTACGCCCCAGAATTGGAGATGCCGAAGGGAGCGCAGATTGTCGATGGTCCCGTGGAAGCGCGCAAGGCCGCGCGTGAACAGCTTGACCACGGCGCCGACTGGATCAAGGTCTACATGACGCACCGTTCCTGGGTGGGAAAGAACGGGGAACTGGTTTCGCAGCCGACGTTGACGGTCGAGGAACTGCACGCCATCGTGGACGAGGCTCACGGATGGGGCAAGAAGGTCGCGTGCCACGCGTATAGCGGAATCGGCCTGCATCGCGCTCTAGACGGCGGATGCGATTCCATCGAGCACGGGCTCGACCTCGACGATGCTGCTATCGCGCAGATGCTGAAGCAGGGAACCTGGTACGTGCCGACACTGAGTCCGTACTACAAAGACTGGGCTCCCGCCGACACTCCCGGTGGACAGCGCGACCGGCTGCGCGCCGCCGCGCATGAACCGTCCTTCAAGAAAGCGCTGAAGGCCGGCGTGAAGATCGTTTTCGGCACCGACATGGGCGGAATCCCATGGAGCGAGCCCATCGCGCAGGAATTCTCGCGCATGGTGGAATTCGGCATGCAGCCCATGGACGCGATCCAGAGCGCCACGTCGCGCGCGGCTGTGATGCTCGATATGGAGGGCAAAATCGGCGTGGTGGCTCCGGGCGCGTTCGCCGACATTGTCGCGGTGAGTGCTGATCCGCTGCGCGACATCAAGGTGCTGGAGAACGTCGAATTCGTGATGAAAGACGGCAAGGTGTTTCGGGGGAAGTGACGGGCTAAGCAAAGGCCTGTTCTGGGAACCGGCCGTCCTTCCGAGCGAGCCCAGGGAGACGATTTCTCGCAAATTTTCTTGACAAGCGCTGGGCTGCGATCATAATGCGTCAATCCAGTTTGAGTCGCTGGTTTCGGTTCCAAGGGTTTTAGGGCCGAAGGAGGCAGTCATGAGCGTGCTCGATCTTTGCGACCGGGAGATTGCCGCGGTGGGGCTGGAAGCCACGGTGGCCGATGCTATTCATAAGATGCTCGACCATCATGTCGGCGCAGTCGCGGTGGTCGACAGCGAGTACCGGGTGGCAGGGATTTTTACCGAGCGCGACGTGCTGCGAAAAATGGCGCTCAGTCATGTGGACCCGAAAGCGACCTCGGTGCGCGACCTGATGACCACGCCGGTAGAAATGGCCACGCGGGCTACGGGCGCAGGAGAAGCCCTGAGCACCATGCTGGAGCGGCACTTCCGCCATCTGCCGGTGGCCGATGACAACGGTAAACTGCTGGGCATTCTTTCGATCAGAAATTTACTGGAGTGGCGCGTCGACGACCTGAGCCGGGAACTTGAGTCGCTCGAGCAATACGTCTCCAACGACGGGCCCGGAGGCTAGGATCATTCGCCCGGCTCCTCAATCCTGAAATCATGAATGTCCCCTCCGCCTTGTCCCGGACGATTGCTGGCGTGCGCATGGCCGCGTCCGTATTCTTTCTGCTGTTCGGCGAATACAAAGTGGCGGGGCCTGAGTTTGCCCATGGTGGGTTTCAAGCTTATCTGCAGGACTACATTGCGAACAGCGCGGTCAGCTTCTATCGCCCTTTCTTAGCGGGAGTAGTTCTGCCGCATGCGGTGTTCTTCGGATATCTGGTTGGAGTCGTCGAGCTGCTGATCGGCATTTCTCTGCTGATCGGGCTGTGGGTGCGTCCGGCCTGCGTTCTGGCTATTCTGTTTTTGCTGAATATGCTTCTAGCCACGTGGTGGGGACCGGGTCATGGAATGCCAGTCTGGCGCTATTTCGGCGCGGAACTTGAACATCTACCGCTGTTGCTGCTATTCATCATCTTCTTCGCGGCTGATGCCGGACGAGTCTGGGGTCTCGACGGACGGCGGGAGCGTGGCAGTCGCGGTTAGTCGTTGTCGCACTGATCAAATAATCCGGGGAAAGGGAAAGCATGAGGATAAGGAAGACTTGCAATGTTCTGGTTGCGTTGTTCTGTCTGGGAATAATGGGGATCGCGCAAACGCCCCAATCGCCGCGGCAGGTCGCGGTTCACGCCGGGCATCTGCTCGATGTGAAAACAGGCAAGCTGCTCGCCGACCAGACGCTGGTCATCGAAGATGGAAAGATTATCAGCGCCGGCGCCGCCGCGGAGGCAAAGATTCCCGCCGATGCGCTCCGCATCGATCTGCCGAGTGCCACCGTGTTGCCGGGCTTGATTGACGCGCACACCCACCTGACCATGGATCCCAAGTTCGGCTACGAAGAACTTGGGATTTCCGTGCCACGCGAGGCGCTAACCGGCGCTAAAAACGCCCGGCTTACGCTGCTCGCGGGGTTCACCACAGTGCGCAACGTGGGAGCGAGCGGCTTCAGCGACGTCGCGCTGCGCGACGCCATCAACGCAGGCGATGTGCCGGGGCCGAGGATTATAGCGAGCGGGCCGGCCCTGGGAATCACCGGCGGGCACTGCGACAACAACCTGCTGCCTTACGAATATCACGCCGTAGGAGACGGCGTTGCCGACGGCATCGCCGGAGTGCAGCACAAGGTGCGCGAGAACATCAAGTACGGCGCCGATGTGATCAAGATCTGCGCGACCGGAGGAGTGCTCTCCAAAGGCGACGATCCGCAGGCTTCCCAGTACACGCTGGAGGAGATGAAGGCCATTGTCGCCGACGCCCATCGCCTGGGACGAAAAGTCGCGGCCCACGCGCATGGAGCGCAGGGCATTCTGTGGGCGTCGGAGGCGGGCGTCGATTCGATCGAGCACGGCTCCTACATTGACGACGCGGCGATCGCGGAGATGAAGAAGAACGGCACATATCTTGTGCCCACACTCTACCTGGGAGACTGGTTTCTGGAAAACGTCGAAAGAAATCATGTGCCTGAGTTCTATCTCACCAAGGCCAAGACCGTGATGGCGGCGGCGCGCAAGAACATCGCCCACGCCTTCGCCAGTGGAGTGAAAGTTGCGTTCGGCACGGATGCGGCTGTCTATCCGCATGGCCTGAACGCGCATGAGTTCGCGGTGATGGTGAAGTTGGGGCTGACGCCGTTGCAGGCGATTCAGGCGGCGACCGTAAATGCCGCGGATCTGCTGGGATGGTCCGGCAAAGTCGGCAGCCTGGAGCCGGGAGCGTGGGCGGACATTGTCGCGGTCGACGGCGACCCGGTGAAGGATGTCACAACTCTTGAGCGCGTGAAATTTGTGATGAAGGGCGGCGAAGTCGTGAAGAACGAATACGGGAGGTAACCAGAAGTGTCGGCCCAAGTCCGTTTTGGAAAGGGCACGCCTTCAGCCGTGGCGCCCGGAGCCGATAGAGATGCGGCTTTTACAGTTTGCGGAAAAACTCGGATTTGTCGGTGCTACCGTGGAAGAGCGGCCCTTTAGGGCCGCGTAAGCCGTTGAAAATTAATCTGGGCTTCAGCCCGCGTCGTCGTTTTTCTTTGACCAACTGAGTTTTCAGCATACTGTTTAGCCGTTGAGGGCCGATGTTTATGACTTAGGCCGCCGAGCTCGTTCCGTTACCCAGTCGGTCCAGAACGCTGTTGCCCCGCTAGACAGCAGTGTCCCTTTGTCTTCCACCGCATCCACGAAGTTTTCCAGCATGGGATAGTGCAGATTCGTGTGCGGCGGAAGATTGTCTCGGCCGCCCGGATAGATGAGATCGGGGCCGTTGAGCGGGCTGAGGTCGATCTCGCCGTCGGTGCCGCGGATGCGGCATTCGTCACGGCTTACCTTAGAGTGCCAGCGGACGTCGACAATGCCGCGCGCTCCGCCCGCGTACTCAATCATCACAGTGGCGTTGTCTTCGACAGCGTAGTGATGCATTAGGTTCGAGAGCTGGCCGGCAGCGCGCTGCGGCTGTCCAAAGAGAAAATTCAGAACGTCGATGCGGTGCGAGGCGATGTCGAACAGCGGTCCGCCTCCAGCCTTGGCGGGATCGACCAGCCAACTGCGGCTGCCTGTGCCGTCGAACCAGCTGTGGCACGTGAGCTCGGCGAGCACCGGCTTCCCAATGACTCCGGCTTCGAGCAGCTGTTTCGCGCGCTGCACCTTGGGGTAGCAGCGGCGATAGTAGGCCACGCCGAACGTCTTGCCACTCTCCTTCGCAGCTTGCACCATGGTGCGCGCCTCGGCCTCGTTCATAGCCATGGGCTTCTCACACAGCACATGCTTGCCGGCGCGAAGCGACTGGATGGTTTGAGGCGCATGCAGGAATACTGGCGTGCCGACATAAACGGCCTGTACCGCGTCGTCAGCCAGAGCTTGGTCGAGAGAGGACCAGACGCGCGCACCGTAGGGAATTGCCTTCGCGGGATCGCGGGTGACGAGTCCGTAGAGGCGGCTGCGGGGCTCGGCCTGGATCGCGGGGATGACGCGTCGAATCGCGATGTCGCCAATTCCGATGACGATCCAGTTGAGCATCGGGCTTTCCCTGAGCTTGCAAAACCCGGCGGACGAGTGCGTCCGCCGCTACGTGTGCATCGTAGAAAAAACAAAGGCCGGCCTGGGCCGGCCTTCGAATTTAATCTCAAACAGAAACTACGGCTTCTTGGGGGCGATCGCGTCCTTCGCGGCCTTGGCCACGCGGAACTTCACGACGGTCTTAGCCTTGATCTGGATGGGTTCGCCGGTCTGCGGGTTGCGTCCCACGCGAGCCTTGCGGTGCGCCTTCACCAGACGGCCCAGGCCGGGCACTACGAAAATGCCGTTCTTCTTGGTTTCTTTGATAGCGGTGTCGGCCAGGTGCTCCAGAAACGCCGCCGCGGTTTTGTTGGGGAGCTCGGTTTTCTCGGCGAGATGCCGAATGAGCTGTGTCTTGGTCAAACCTGCAGCCATGTATTTCCTCCTCGAAAAAATCGGTTTAATACCAGCGCGGCCTATCTTATACCCGCGAGCCTGTGGAAAAACACCTTATTTTATGGGGGTTTTATAATTTGTAAACGCGGGAGAGGCCATTTCTACAGGGCTTCCCGTGCCTCGGCATCCCGGAGCGGGCCTGCCATGCGTACCCGCGGGAACAGGGAACGGCGATTCCACCACGGAGACGCGGAGGCACGGAATAAGAAAGAAAGCTGAACCTGACAGCAGAAAAATCCTCCGTATCGCGGTGCCTCCGTGGTGGAATCCCGCGGGGGGATGACATAATGATTGCAGAGGAGGCCCGCGATTGAGTTGCGCGATTTGTGAAATCCGCAAGGAGAAGCGCTTTTGCCCCGCTGTTCACGGGCGCATTTGCCCGCAGTGCTGCGGAGAGCAGCGCGAGGTGACGCTCGACTGTCCGAGCGATTGCCCGTATCTTCTGCAGGCGCACGAACACGAGAAGCCACGACCAGTAGAGCAGATCGATCCCGCAGGATTGTTCTTACAGGTCGAAGTCTCCGATCAGTTCATGTATGAGAAAGAGCATCTGCTCATGGGCCTGACCTATGCGCTGGCCAAAGCGGCCCGCGCCGACCGCAGCCTGCACGATCGGGACCTGATTGCCGCGCTTTCTGTCCTGGCGCAAAGCTACGAACGCCGCGTGAACTCTGGCTTGCACTACGAGCAGCCGCTGACCAGTGACGCGCGGCGCAGGGTTGCGTCCGAAATCGAGACGATGGTAAAGGAGTACCGCGAGGCCGAGCAGAAGCACGCGGGCTACTCGAGCCTGCGGGATTCCGAAGTGCTGAAAGCGCTCGTCTTTCTGCTGCGACTGGCGAACGGGCGGACCTCGGGGCGTCCCAAGGCGCGCGCCTTCGTGGAATTTCTGTTTGCCCAGTTTCCGGAGAAGGAAGCAGCGGTGGTTGCACCGCAGGAGGCCGGGAGCCGGATCATCCTGCCCTAAAGCGGTCGTTGGCCTCCGGTCGTTAGTCGTTGGCTTGGGCAATGAAGCGGCGAACGATCTGCCCTGCTGGCAAAGCTTCCAGCAACTCGCGAATCGTTTTCTCGAGCACGGGATGCCGCACTTCCGGCGCAATTTCCGCCAGAGGCTCCAGCACGAAACGGCGCTGGTGCATCGCGGGATGAGGAATGGTCAATGCCGGCGAATCGAGGATCGCTTCGTCGAAAAGCAGGATGTCGATGTCGATGGCGCGCGGGCCTTTTTTCTGGATGCGCCGGCGGCCCATCTGCTGCTCAATCTGCAGTAAGGCCATCATCAACTGCTCGGGAGTCTCCGTGGTTTCAAGCGCCACAACACAGTTCAGGAACCACGCCTGGTCGGTGAACTCAACGGGTTCGGTTTCGTAGAACGAAGAGATCGCCACGACTCGGCCATTCGCGGCGAGGCGTCCAAGGGCGTCGCGCAGTTGGATTTCGCGGTCGCCAACGTTGGATCCGAGCGAAAGATAAACGAGCGCAGGCATTGGGCGTGCTGTTCAGTTGTACTCTGAGAGATTCCGAAGCACAATCCGGCGCGTTCCGGGGCGCCCAGAATTAGGCGTAAGTACCCAAGGTTCAATCGCCGAAAGGTGTATGACCTTGGTCACTATCGTGCACCTCTCATGCACTCTAGAATCTCAGCATGACGTTGGATTCGCTCCTCCTGAGCCAGGATCCGGAATTGGTACGTGTGATCCGGCCGACGCTCGAAAAACTGTCGATTGATGTGGAAATTTGCCATGAGGCGCGGGCCGGCGCGGACATTCTAGTCACCGACAAGTTCGACGCGGTGATCGTGGATTGCGACGATCTGAATGGCGGGCTGGCGGTTCTGCAGGGTCTGCGAAGCACGCCTAGCAATAAGAACTGCGTTGCTTTTGCCATCCTCAATGGACATAGGACGACTACCCAGGACGCGTTCGGCATGGGTGCCAACTTCGTGCTGCAGAAACCGATCAGCGCGCTCAACGCCTCCCGCTGCTTTCACGCTGCCCTGAATTTCATGATTAAGGAACGCCGCCGCTACTTCCGCCAGCCGGTGAAGATGCAGGTTCGAGTCGTATACGAAGGCAAGACTCTGAACGCGACCAGCACCAACATCAGCGAGGGCGGCATTGCGCTGATGCTGCGGGAAGCACTGCCCAAAGGCGCGGCACCTCATCTGAAGTTCTCGCTGCCGGGAAGCGACATCCATCTGGAAGTCGAGGCCGAGGTTGCCTGGGTCGACGTGAAAGGCCAGGCCGGATTCCGCTTTCACCATGTTCCGAAGAGTTCGCAGACTGAGCTCGAGCATTGGCTTGACGAACACATGGAACAGGAATTCCCTGGAGCCAAAGAGCGCCTGGCGGCTGCCCAATCCGAGACGGCACACTAGCGGGCGGCGCGGAACCACGACCATCCTCAGAATTCCGAAAACCTTTAAGCACAGAGGACACTGAGTCCCACAGATCATTCCTCTGTGGTCCCCTGCGTCCTCTGTGGTTAAGTCTTTATTAGTTGAGTTGCGGTTAGGGGTATCTTTCTTTGGACTTGCGCGCGGCTTTATCCGTGGCAATCTGGGAGATCACCACTCAGAGACTACGGAGAGATGGAATCGTGACCAACGATTTTCGCATTGCCAAGGTGCAAAGGACCCTGCGCTGGTTTGAAGAAGATATCCCCCTGCTCAATATGCGCGTCAAAGATCTTTCGAAGGAGCGGCAGGACTCGGCGCGCCGGTTTGCCGCAGCGGTAATCGATCAGACCCGTGCGGAGCTGGAAAGACTGCTGCAAGAGCAGCCGCAGGACGCGCGTGATTCCAGCGCGATGCCCTCCGAGCCCGCGGACTAGACGGGCGCCATCGGCGAAAAGCAGGTCCCTCCACTTCGCCGTCGCTTACGCTCCGGCTCCGGTCGGGATGACAATTACTTTTTTTGCAGAACGCTACAGAGAAGATCCGGCGGCCGCTTCGCTGTTGGAATGAGCGGTACTGGCGCGGTCTCCGTCCGGGAAAGTTACTTCCTCCCACAACGTTTTGTCGCGCAAAATGCGCGAGACCAGCGCGGTGTGCATGGCGTGACCGGCGCGGTCGGCAACGACATTGCCGAGGATCTGCTTGCCCAATAGCGCCAGGTCGCCAACCAGATCCAATACTTTGTGGCGCACGAATTCGTCGGGAAAGCGGAGCGGGCCGTTCTCGACACCATCGCGGGTGAGCACAATGCAGTTCTCGCTGGACGCGCCGCGAATCAGTCCCATGTCGCGCATGGCCTGCTCGTCCTGGCGTGAACCAAACGTGCGCGCGGGCGCGATGTGCTTCAAGTAACTGCCGTTGGTCAGTTCCACCTGAAAGGTCTCTTTCCCAATGAGCGGATGCGGAAAGTTAATCGAATAGGAAACCGAATAAGTGTCCGAGGGATACACCGCGATAAACTTGTTTCCCTCCCGCATCTCGACCTCGCGGCGAATCTTCAGATACTTGCGGGCGCGGCGCTGCTTGCGGATGCCCGCCTTCCGAATCATCTCGACAAAAGGCCGGGCGCTGCCATCGAGAATGGGCAGTTCCAGATTGTCGAGCTCGACGATGGCGTTATCGATGCCCATGCCGATGAACGCGGACAGCACGTGCTCCGTGGTGGAAATGAGCACGCCTTTTTTCATCAGGCTGGTGGCGTAGCTGACGCGGGCAACATTCCGGCTGACGGCCTCGATTTCAAATCCGTCGAGATCGGTGCGGCGAAACACGATGCCCGTGCCCGACGCTGCTGGCAGGATGCCCATAGAGACAGGGGCGCCGCTGTGCAGGCCGACGCCGCTGCATTCCACCTTGGAGCGGATTGTCTGCTCTTGGGTCAAGAATGAATCAGAATGTTCCGGTGAACGCTGTAGATTACGCTCGCGTTACAAAAACTGTCTGTGGCAAAAAAGCCACAATCCGTGGCGCACTGGGCGGCCATTCGAGGACTGGAGGGACGCGAAAATGCTACGGTAACTATCTCTGGCACAATAAGTTACGATTGATCCAAATGAGACTCTGCGATGCTGGTCAGCGAGCCTAGAAAGGAAACAATATCCCTTTGTCCTTAAGTTTTTCGAAGTTCGCAGCCACGAATTCATACAGGCGCGCCGGCCGGCGTCCTCCCCGACGGTACTCGCGCGTTGGCCGCAGCACATTGAGCAGCGCGAGCTTGCGCCGGAAGTTTCGCTTATCGAGTTTCTTGTCGAGGATGACCTCATAGACCTCCTGCAGCTCGGTTAGGCTGAACCTGGGGGGAAGCAATTGGAATCCGACGGTGGTGTATTCCAGCTTGTTGCGAAGGCGGTCCAGGGCGTAATCCAGAATCCTGCGGTGGTCGAAGGCCAGGACGGTCAACTGGCGAATCGCGCACCATCGAGCGTCGGCGGCATCAGAGCCCGCGACGAGCGGGGAGCGATCGGCAGAGATGAGAGCATAATAGGCGACGCTGATGACGCGCCCGCGCGGGTCCCGGCCGGGATCGCCGAAGGAATAGAGCTGTTCCAGATAGACATCTCCAACACCGGTCTCTTCCTTCAATTCGCGCAACGCGGCTTGGTCAAGGCTCTCGTCTTCACGAACGAATCCCCCGGGAATGGCGAACTGTCCCGCGAATGGAGGGATGCCTCGCTTCACCAGCAGGACTCGCAACATTCCTGATTGAATGGTGAAGATTACGATATCGACCGCGACTTGCATGTTTCGAATCCTAACCTACGTTCCTCTCACCTGCACCTGATTCACCCGCCACGAGATGAGCCCGCTGTTCGGCAGCGTGCACTTCCGCATTGGCTCCGGAGTTGAAGTTCAAGAAATCAGTTTCCATGCCGTCGCTGAAGATGACGCCGCCGGAAGGCATCAGAGATTCCAGAGATAGCTCCTCTCCAGGGCGCAACATCCCGGCTACGATGGCTGCTTGGGAATGGCGGCTGAGGAATGGTTCACGTACAACGTAAAGCAAGCGGCGGTCTTCCCACGGCAAGCGGATGGCCTTCACCGGCGTTCCGCCGCAGAATTTGGCCACGCCCGCAGCCATATTGAACGCCGAGGAAATCCAGCCGGTCGATCCCGCGCCGGTGGAAACGAGGATGCCACTCGACGACTGGATTTCCGACTTCTGGTCGTACGCGATCCGGTATAGGGCGGAGACATGACTCCGGGCGCCGATGAAGAGGTCGTTGAAACCGAGCAAGCGTTGCCCATCCTGGAGAACCACCTCGGCCAGAGTGACCTCGCGGATTTTCGCCCTCGCCTCAATGACGCTTACGACGGCCGTGCGGGCCTGGTCCGGCGTGAACGGCAGCAATACGCCGTCAAACCGCGAAGGCTCGGGATTCACGGCAACGATCGGCTGATGACCCACGTATTTTGCCGTGTTCGCAACCAGACCGTCCTGCCCGAGCGTGACCACGAGATCCTCCTTCTGAAACTGAAAAGTTGGGACCAGACCCCGATCCACCAATTGCTGGGGTAGTTCGAAATCCAAGGATCTTCGAAGAACGTCGAGCGAGCGCTGGTAGGCTTCCTCCTCGCGGTCGTAGTCGGAAAAGTCGCCGCCTGCGTGCTCGATGTAGAACTTCGCCTGAGAGCGAGTGTTGAATCGCTCGACCAGCTCCTGCAGGCGAGTCTTGCGGGTTACGATGATCAGCTTCTTGTACATAAGCTTACTTCCCCGTGCTCGCGATCAGGGACTTCAGCAGGTCCGGAGATATATTCAATTCCCCGATTTTCTGCGCGTTGCCGGCCATCTCCTGAAATGCCATCGCGATCATGGCCTTGGGATCGGCACCTTTCCCGCCGAGCATCATCAGGGTCTTCCAATCAAGATCGCGCAAGGGCTTCAGGGTTTCTGTGATCACATAGGCGCGGCTGTCGGCGTCCTTACGCTCGTTCTCGACACGGTGATCGATCAACTGAGCGCGCTGTTGTTCGACGGCAATTTCAGCCGCCATCTGGGTCTCGCGAATCTGGCGCTTCTTGGTTTCGACCGCGATTTCGGTATTCAACTCGCTCTCCTTGATGAGCCTTTCCTGTTCGACCGCGGCATTGCGCCGGGCATAGATGGCTTCATCGGCGCGCTGTTGCAGAGCTTCCCGGGCGTCGGCTTCCAAGGCGCGCGTAGTTTCTGGAGTCGCCTGGATTCCAAGCAGGGACAACCCCAAAATGTCTATGCCTAGGGTCGTGACGGCTTCCGACGTTTTGAGCTTGCTCAGCACTTCTGCCACAATGGCGTCGGAACTGACCAGCACGTCGCGCAGCAGCATCCGCTGCGTCACCGCGCGGGTTAAGGTTTGCATGGTGTGCACCAGTCGCTCCGGCAGCTTGCGGGGATCGTCGGAACAATAGACGCGGCGTTTGTCCACGCTGAAATCCAGCAGCGTGGCTAAGCGCTTAGGGTCAGCGACGCGGTAGGTGAGTTGGCCCTGCAGGGTGACCGACTGAAAGTCGGCGGTCGCTTCCTGGAACACGAAGGGCACGTCCGCGCTGGCGACTGGGATGGCCACGATGGTCGACGTCGGAACGGAGTAAAGAAACGAGAGCCCAACTCCCTCGCGCTTAACCTTCCCCCGTTTGAATTGCAGGACGTAGGTGGTGGGTGGCACTTTCATGAAGTTCAGCATGGCGCTCTCCTTTAAGTGTCTTACTGACACTCATATTAGTGTACAAGAGACACTAATGTCAAGCAAAATTATGGCAAAGCTCAAGCGGCTGTCGAATGCAGTGTTTTAGTGCTTGCCGTTCTGTTTGCTGGCCGGTTTGTTGGGGTCGTAGCCGGAATTTTGGTCGAACATGGCGGGGTCGAGGCCTTGGTTAATGGTCACGTTGTTGAGGAAGCGCTGGCTGGCCATGTCTTCGTTGAAATAGCGGGTCACATTGTAGGGCGCCATGACGCCGGAGACCTGGCGGTAGTTCTCATACACTTCTTCTTCCAGGTTTTTCTGGCGGTCGAGCGGGTCGCGCCAGGTGAACGATTTTTTAACCGGCAAGTGAGTGTCGTTGTCGAAGTAGAGGGTCACGCTCTCGTCCTGCGCGTTGATCAGCGTCACTCGCTGCGACGGATGTTGCGCGGCGATGGCGAAGCCCTCATACAAAAGCACCACGCTGGGATCGTTCACCCAGGTGCGCAGAACCGTGTCGAGCGAGAACCGCCGGCGGCGGAGATAGTCCTCCAGATCCTTTTTCTCGAGGAGATGAGGACCTTTGTAGGTAATCTCGTATCCCTTGTTGCCGACGTAGAGCTGGGCGATGTCGCGCTCTTTGGTGAGTTCGATGCGCTCTTTGTCGGGAAACTCGAAGAAGCCCCAAAAAGGATAACCCGCGCCGCTGGATCGTCCATGATGAAAACCGTAGGTTTTCCCCTGCTGCTCGCGGTCGCGAATGGTGAGGTACGCCTGTCCGCCCAACGCCTGAATGCCCTGCTCGAGGACAGCCTTAGCTTTGTTGGCATTCTCCTCACCCGCGGGGGCGGGCGTGGGATTGGTCGTCTGCGACGGAGGCTGCGGCGCTGCCTGAGCCGCGGCAGGGCGGGGCTGGTCGCCGACCTGAGACCAGGCCGAACACACCAAAACCAGAATCGGGAGAAACTGTTTCATTCCACTTGTGGGAGTGATCGCGTGCAATCAGAATTGTAGCGTTTCTTGTGGGTTTTCTGCCCGCCGCAGTGATGCTCCTTATTCCTTGGATGCAGGAAACGGTCGGAATGCAAGCCGATTGCGGGCGTTTTTGTCCCGCTTTTTCGGGCTGTTTTATCGTTCTATCCTGCCAGTACCGCCCCGCCATTCACGTTAAATACCTCCCCGGTGATGAAGCTGGCGTGTTCGGTGCACAAGAACAGCACCGGGGCGGCAATCTCCTCGGGGCGGCCCACGCGGCCCATCGGAATCTCGCGGCGAATCTCGTCTCCACTCTTGGGGTCGGCCAGGGCTCCGGCACTCATGTCGGTATCCACCCAGCCCGGGGCAACGCAGTTCACGTAGATGCCGTCGGAAGCAAGCTCGGAAGAAAGACTCTTAGTCAGACTGATGATCGCTCCCTTGGTCGCCGAGTAGTCGCAGTGAAAGGCCTCGCCGCGCTGCCCGCTGGTGGAACTGATCAGCACGATGTGTCCGGCGGGGCTGCTCTTCGACTGTGCTTTCTGTGATTTCATTTGTGCGACCCCGTGTTTCACCAGGCCGAAAACTCCATCGAGATTGATCGACAATGTAGACCGCCACTGCTCGTCCGACATGCGGTCGATGGGTACGTCCTGCTCCGGCCAGACGCCGTGGTTGGCGACCAGAATGTCGAGCCGGCCAAAATGCCGCACGGTCTCAGCCACCAACACTCGGGCAGCCTCAGGATTATTCAGATCGGAAGCGATGGGATGACAGACCGCCGCGCCGCATTCTTTGGCCAGCGCTTCGGCCTGGGCGCGCGCGCTGCGATAGCTAAAGGCGACTCTAGCGCCGGCTGCAGTAAACATGCGGACGGTGGCCGCGCCGATGCCGCGCGAACCGCCGGAGATGAGAGCAACTTTACCGGAGAGAGAAAGAGGAATAGACATAGCAGACTAGTTTCTAGTTTCCCGTCTGCCGTTGCAAGAGGGGGCTTCAGTCTCCGTTGCCCGAAGACATGCGCTCCGACCTCAGCCCGCGCATCAGCAAGCGCACCAGCATGCCGTCAAAGCGCGTTCCGCTCATCTTCGACAGTTCGTCGAGCGCCTGGTCCGGCGTGCGGGCGGCGGAGAACGATTGCTCGGTCACCATGTTCGCGTAGGCATCAGCCAGGGCGATGATGCGCGCCCACAGCGGAATCTGCTCACCCCGTAAGCCATCGGGATAGCCCGAGCCGTCAAAACGCTGATGATGATGTTCGATCGCCTCGCGCATCATCTGAGAGTGCGGGATGGTTCCGACAATCGCCGCGCCGACGTGGGCGTGCATTCTCACTTGAAGAAATTCATCTTCGCCAAGCGGTCCCGGTTTGTTAAGCACGCGCTCGGAGACGAAAATCTTGCCCACATCATGCACGCGGGCGGCGTAAACCAGGTCGGCCGTTTCCTCGTGGGATAGACCCAGAGACCGGGCAATCACTTCGCTGTAGCGCGCCACGAGGTCGCCGTGGCCGGCAGTCTGCAGCTCGCGCGACTCGGCCGCCCGGCTCAACGATTCGATCGCTTCCTTCAGCAGCGGCACGTTGCAGTCGGCATCTCCGCCGCACAGCTTGTACAGGGTGGACGTCAATTCCTCCAGATGTTCGGGCCCGGTGTGCTCGCGCTGCAGAAAGCCCTCGATATACGCCGAGATTTGCTGGCGCTGCCGGGCGAAGTCCTGGCCTTCGACAAATTCCTGCGCGGTCGAGACCCGGTCTCCTCCCGAGCGCTTAGAGACGTACATGCCGGCGTCGGCCACGCGGATGATGTCCTCAATGGAAAACCCGTGCATGGGGAAACTGGCAACCCCGAAGCTGCCGGTCACGTGATGTTCGCTCAGCATGGGATCGCTGGCCAGCCACTGGCGCAGGCGCTCGGCCAGTACCTGGGCCTGTTCGGCGCCGGTCTCGGGCATCAGCACAATGAACTCGTCGCCGCCATAACGGGCCACGACGTTCGATTGCCGGGATTTTTGTTCGAGCAGGCGGCCCACGCGGGCCAGCACCAGATCGCCCTCGAAGTGGCCCATGGTGTCGTTGACGCCTTTGAATTTGTCGAGATCGATGAGCACTACGGAGAATGGGCGTCCCGAGCGCGAAGCCCGTTTCCACTCCGCCGACAGAGCTTCCCAGAAGAAGCGGCGAGTCTTGATTCCGGTGAGGCCGTCGGTGATGGACTGCTGCTGCAACTTTTGAAACACGAAAGCATTGTGCAGCGCGGTGGCCAGCAAGTCGGCCAGGGTATTGAGAATCAGAACATCCTGCGGCGAGAACGCATTCTCGTTGCGGCTCTCGATATTGAGCACGCCGAGCAGCGATTCGCCGTAGGTAATCGGGATGCACAGCACGGCGCGGGAGTCGGGGAGAATTCCTGTCAAATTGCCGGGCAGCGCATTCTGCACCAGGGCGCGTTCGCCGGTGCGGGCGACGCGGCCCAGAATTCCGGTTCCCAGCGGGATGCGCCGGCCCATGGCGTGGGCGGTGGCTCCGGCCTCAGCCTTGATCTCGACTTCTTTGGTTCCGTAATCGAGCAGGCCGACGCCGATGTGATCGAAGCTGAAGTTTTTCTGAATCTCGCTGGCAATCTCGCCCAGCATGTGCACCGGATCGTCGCTCGAGATGGCGGTGCGGGAAACGTTGTTGAGGAACGCGAGTTGCCGGGAACGGCGCTGCTCCTCCGCAAACAGGCGGGCATTCTCCACTGCAACCGAGACCTGTCCGGCAGCCGTCACCAGCACATCAAGATCGCGCTGCTCGAAAACGAATTCCCGGTCAGGGTTCATCGCCACCATGATTCCGGACGCCTTGTTCCCCAAAAAAATGGGCGCGGCGATAAGGCATTTGGCAGGGCGCTCGGGAACATGGCTGATGCCCAGATTCTTCCGCGTGTTCTCCAGATCGGAGCGGATGAGCAGGGCTTCGCCATTGCGAATCACAAACTCGGAGAATGCGTTGCGCAGTTCGCGGCTGCGTTTGGGCAGAACGCGATTGTCTCTCACCTCGAGTTCGAACCGGATCTGTTCCCCCTCCTGAAACGCAATGTAGAAGTGGCTGGTATCAAAGATCTGTCCCAACTCGCTCTGGATAGTACGGAGAATCTCGTCCTGATCGAGGCGCGAGCTGATTGCCTTGCCGATATCCGTCAGCAGTTCGTACTCTTTCGTGCGGCGGTGGGCGTCATGGCTGACCACGTAGTTTTCGAGAGTCAGGCCGAGCTGCAGAGCGAGTCCCACCATCAACCGCGGTCCGGACGAGCCGAATGCTCTCCGTTCCGCATGCGGAAACAGGATCACGCCGAAGTTGTGTTCGCGCGTCTGCAGATTGACTGCCGTCAGATTGCGCACTTCCGCGTCGGTGAGAATCTTCTTGAATTCCGCGAAGGTCCCCATCGCCGCCACCGGGAGAGGCTCGGTCATCTCGGCCAGATCCTGCACCGTAAAGATTCCGCTCTGCCGGTAGGCCAGCTCGCAGATGTAGTCGCCCGCCCCGCTCTTTTCCAGAGCCTCAAGAAATCCGGCGGAGAAGCCTTGTTGCACCGAAGGCAGCAGACCGCGCCAGCGCTCGGTGATGACGATGGCGGCGCGGTGCATGGGCAGGGCGCTGCGCAGCCTTTCCAGCGCGGCTTGCATGTTCGGCACCAGGTCGTCGGCGAAAAGCAGGCGGCGCGCGTCCACGCCCAGAGTCGACAAGGCCAGGGTATTTTCCTGCACGGCATTGCGCTGGTTTTCAAACAACACCATCACCATGGCGATGCCCAGCAGCATCTGCGGCACGGGACCAAACAAGCGGCTGACGTTGCCAAACATTGTCCCGATTGGACTTTGCATTTGCCCCACGGCCATCAGCGCGGCCCACAACGCCAGAGACACGGCGAGCACCTGGAAAGCCAGCGATCCGCGCTTATGGCCGTTCACATAGAAGACCGCGGAGCAATACAGAAGAATCGCCCCCAACCCCAGGCCCAGGCGAATCGCGGGCTGCACGTCCAGGCGGAACACTCCGTTCACCATGTGTCCCTGCAGAGTGAGAAGGGCAAGAGCGACGCCGAGCGTTCCAACCGCGGCCTCGTGCCAGCGAAAACGATAGGAGCCGCGCATCAGCCGCGTCGAAACAAAAATGCAGAGCGCCATCGCGACCAGGAAAAGCTCGCTGATCAGAAAGGCAATGCCTGACCCAGGAAATGCATCGAGAACGTAGTGCAGCGAGTAAGCGGCCCAGGCCAGTTGCCACGCGCGGAAATAGGGCAGCCGGCTCTGTTCGTGGAGATACGTAAACACCAGGAACAGTAGAACCGAGACAATACCCGGGATCAGCGTCGTGATGACTACCGGATTGCTGTTCATAAGGCCGGTGAAAGAACCTCTGGCCGAAGATGCTGGCGCAGTTTCGGGGGGAAACGGTGCTTCAATGCTTTCATATCAGGCATGCCCAACACAATAGGATTTAAGTACATATCCCGGCGTCGATATCTTTATTGAATCGACAGAGTTGCTGCCGAATCGTTATGGCGCTTGGCTTGACGATGTTTTTGCAGGCCCGTACCATCGAGATTTAATTCGAACGAGATTCAATCCGAAAGAGGTTCAGTCGAACCTGAGAAATAGTGGCACCTGAGAGCGAATCGTTTCACGGGGTCGGCGCCGGATGTGGCTTTCTTTCTAATACCTTATGCCTGAAACTCTGCATGCAGCTTCGCCCGGCAATCCGAGAGTGCGTTTTGCTCCCTCGCCGACCGGCTTTCTCCACGTAGGCAGCGCCCGCACGTTCATTTTCAATTGGCTCTATGCCCGCCGCAACCAGGGAACCATGATCTTGCGGCTCGACGATACCGATGTGGAACGCAATACCGATGCCTCCGTCACCTCCATTTTCGATGGGCTGAAATGGCTGGGGCTGAACTGGGACGAAGAGTACAAGCAATCCGAGCGCGGAGACTTGCACCGGAAAATGGCGGAGACCATCTTTCAGAAAGGGCTGGCCTATCGCGATTTCACGCCCGCTCACACCGGCGACAGCGAGAGGTCGGGCGCGCAGGGAACGTGGCTGTTCAATCCCGGGATGCGCGAACTCTCGCGCGCAGAAAGCGACGGCCGCGCCGCCGCCGGAGAACCGTTCGCCCTGCGCTTTCGCGTGCCGCGTGAGGGCGGTTTGGTTCAGTTTACCGACGCCGTTTACGGCGAACAAACAAAAGCCAGCGCCGACATTGAAGACTTCGCCCTGCTGCGTTCCGACGGCATGCCGACCTATCACCTGGCCTCCTGCGCCGACGACGCCGATCTGCGCATCAGTCACATCATTCGCGGCCAGGACCATCTTTCCAACACTTACAAGCATGTCCTGATATTCGAAGCCGCCGGCTTCACGCCGCCGCAGTTTGCCCATCTGCCGCTGCTGGTCGCGCCAGACGGGACCAAGCTCTCCAAGCGCCGCCACGGCCCGGTCGTGAGCGTCACCACCTACCGCGACGCCGGATTTCTGCCCGAGGCATTCATCAACTTTCTCTGCCTGCTGGGGTGGTCGCCGAAAAATGATCGCGAGCAGATGAGCCGCCAGGAATTGATCGACGCCTTCTCGCTCGAAGGAATCAACCGCGCGAACGCAGTCGTGAACTTCAAAGAATCGGCAGAGCCTTCAAATGTTGTCATTGCGACCCTGAGCAAAGAGGAAGAGAAGGGGAGGAACCTGCTTTCCGCCCCGGAAGACACATTCGATCCAAAGGCGCTCTGGCTCAACGCCGAACACATCCGTGGCCTTACAATCGACGACCTGACCCAGCGCCTGCTTCCGATCGTGCAGGAAAAATATCCGCGCGTCACCTCCGGAAAATTGCTGCGCATTACGCCCCTCATCCGCGAGCGCATCAAGTTGCTGCGCGACGTACTCACCGCCGCTGACTTCTTCTTTGTCGACCAACTGCCTCCGTATGACCCGGCGGAACTCATCCCGCAAAAAGGAGACGTGGCCATGGCGGCGAAAGTCCTGCAGCGCGCGAAGGAAGTGCTGGCGAATGTCGAATTCAAGCATGACCCGCTGGATCAGGCCCTGCGCGCGGCGGCGCAGGAACTCGGCATAAAGGCCGGACAAATGTTCCAGCCGATCCGCGTCGCCGCCTGCGGCCGCAAGAACGCCCCGCCGCTGTTCGAAACGCTGGAAGTCTTGGGGAAAGAAACGACGCTTGCCAGGATTGAGGCGGCGATGAAGAAACTGAGCTAAGTGGCGCCGTCATCCCTTCGACTTCGCTCTGTCTAAAATCCCCACCCTTCGGCTTCGCTCAGGGCGGGCTTTCTCGCGCAAAAAGCGCGCGAGGAATGGGACACTCGGTAAAAGCGAAACCCCAAGCCGTTTCCAGTGCGGGGTCCTCAACCTGTCCAGCTATGAATATTATCGGCGGCTCGCGCCAAAGCTTCTCCGAATTTTCCTGCATCCCCGTACGTCGATACTGATCTAAACCGATTGCAGTTTCCTCGTAGCGCATAACTCGCTGCTCAACCGTCATACCTATGCGTAGAAAGGTCCTCCCATGAAAGTCGTTCAGATCAGTAAGCCCGGTGGAAATTTCGAAGTCGTCGAACGTCCGATTCCCGAGCCTGGCCGCGGCCAGGTGCGCATCAAGGTCGAAGCCTGCGGCATCTGCCATAGCGATGCGCTGGTGAAGGAGGGCATGTGGCCGGGCCTTCAGTATCCGCGCGTTCCCGGCCACGAAATCGCCGGACGCATCGACAAGATCGGCCCCGACGTCACTCTGTGGAAGCCGGCGCAGCGCGTCGGCGTGGGATGGCATGGCGGACACTGCTTCGAGTGCGAGCCCTGCCGCCGCGGCGATTTCGTGAACTGCAAATTCGAAAAGATCACGGCGATTCACTTCGATGGCGGCTACCAGGAATACATGGTCGCGCCCGCGGAAGCGGTCGCCGCCATGCCCGACGACTTGCCGGCGGATGAAGCCGCGCCCTTACTGTGCGCGGGAATCACCGTCTACAACGCGCTGCGCAATTCCGGAGCGCATAGCGGCGAACTCGTCGCCGTGCAGGGCATCGGCGGCCTGGGCCATCTCGGAATTCAATATGCCCGGCAAATGGGTTTTCGCACCGTGGCCATCGGACGCGGCGCGGACAAGCAAGCCTTGGTCAAGAAGCTGGGCGCGCATGAATACATCGATACGAACGCGGGACCGCCTGCCGAGGCTCTGCAAAAGTTGGGGGGCGCCAAGGTCATTCTCGCGACCGCTCCCGACTCGAAGGCCATGTCTGCCCTGATGGATGGTGTGGGCGCCAACGGAAAATTGCTCGTCGTGGGCGCAGGGTTTGAGCCGCTGACCATCACCCCGCTGCAACTCATCAGCGGCCGAAAAGCCATTCAGGGATGGGCTTCCGGCACCGCCCGCGATTCCGAAGACACGCTGCAATACAGTTCGCTCACCGGCGTGCGCCCCATGATCGAACGCTTTCCGCTGGAGAAGGCGGCCGACGGTTACCAGCAAATGATCAGCGGCAAAGCCCGATTTCGCGTGGTGCTGACCATGAGCTAGCGCCAGCGAAAGATCTAAAACCACGAAGGACACGAAGTATCACAAAGGACTTCGCTTGCGAATGACTTCCTTCGTGCACCTTCGTGTCCTTCGTGGTTCAGGCTCTCGAATAGGGCCGTAGCCTGGATTAATATATTGACATGAAGTACTTTGTAATATAAAGTACATTCATGATCGCACCCGACGAACCTTTCCTCCGCTCCGTTCCCAAGCGCTGGATTCCCCCGGAAATGATCCACGCGCCCGCGCTCGATCCCGCCGAGCCCCGGGGATTCATCGAGCGCCGCTACGCGCTCCTGATCAATCCCTTCTATCCCAAGGACGCCAACGCCAGCTTCGGCAAGCACGTGCTCACGCCGACGCTTGCGCTGACCAGCTTTGCCGCCACCACCCCCGCTCGCTGGCGGGTTGAATACTGGGACGAGAACTTGCTCGACGGACGGCCACCATTCCAACCGATGCCGCATGTGGTTGGCATCACGGTGCATCTGACCTTCGCGCGCCGGGCGTACGAACTAGCGGACTGGTATCGCGCTCGCGGCTCGAAGGTGATCTTCGGAGGCCTGCACGTTCTGTCGTGCCCCGACGAATGTGCACCGCATGCTGACGCGCTTGCCCTGGGCGACGGCGTACAACTCTGGCCGAAAATTCTCCACGACGTGGAAGCGGGACAGCTCCAGCCCCGCTATGTGGCCACGTACGAAAACGACTACTGCGACGATCCACCGCCGCGGCGCTCGATCCTTCCGCGCCGCAGCTTTCTGACAACGACCAGCCTGATCGCCACGCGCGGATGCCACAACCGCTGCGGCTTCTGCTATCTCGCGACCGATGGCCTGCGCATGCCTTATCGCATGCGGCATCCGCACCAGGTCGCTTCCGAGTTTGAGGAAAATGGCCAGCCCTACGCGGTGTTCATCGACAACAATCTGGGATCGCGCCGCGACTACCTGCACTCGCTCTGCGCCGCGCTGCGCCCGCTCAACAAAATCTGGAGCGCCGCCGTCACCATCGACGTCACCGATGACCCCAGCCTGATCCGCAACATGGCGCTTGCCGGATGCACTGGCGTCTTCATCGGTTTCGAATCGTTGTCGGACCAGAATCTTTCCGACGCGCACAAGAAGACGCCGAAGACGTCCGACTACGCGCGCCGCGTGCGCATGCTGCACGACTACGGCATCCAGGTGAACGGATCGTTCGTCCTCGGCTTCGATCACGACCGCAAAGATTCGTTCGCACGAACCGCGGAATGGATTGAAGAGAATCGCCTGGAGTGCGCGACGTTTCACATCCTCACGCCGTATCCGGCGACGCCCCTGTTTCAACAGATGGAAGCGCAAGGCCGCATCCTGCATCGCGATTGGACGCTCTACGACACCGGCCACGCCGTCTTTCAGCCGAAGCACATGACTCCCGAAGAACTCGAGCAGGGATACGCGTGGATCTACCAACGCCTGTTCTCGCACGCGTCGATCTGGCGGCGGCGGCCGCGGGTCGAAACGTGGAGGGACTGGCAGGCGATTCCTCTATACGTGGCGATGTCGTATCTCTACAAACGCTCCAACCGCTTCTGGCACCTGCTGATCAAACATGACCTGGTGAATCCGGTATGGAAGCCGCTGGTCGAGATGACGCGCTTGCGCCACGTCCGTTACCGGCGGCGACTGGCGCAGCAGGAGATGGCGCTCGGCGCTCCGGGACAGGTTGTGTCGGCGGGAGTGTGAAGGGTCGGTCGTTAGTCGTTGGTCGTTAGCCGTCGAGTCTTCAAGCGTCGGGTGGCAACAAGCTTTCTCCGTTAGATTCGGAGCTTGGCGCTGGTTCGTTGTTGTGGATTTCTTCGCGAAATAAATTTGCGCGTCGCGTTTTCCGTTTTGCGGAAATCGGTGATTTCGGGGGGTACCCCCCTCCCCCTGGGTCTTTGAAACGCTTGCTGGGCGCGGGGTTTACAAAAAGTGTCTGCAAAATCCTGATAGCAAAGAGCTTAGAGGTCAAAATCTTGAAAACAATCGACTTAGGGCCTCGCCGACGGGGCCGGCTGCGCTCCGTCCGGCTCGTCCATGATCGCGCAATTGTGGGGGTGAAGGCAAGGTTGGATGTCACATGGGAGGGCTGTGGAAAACTCTCGAGTGCGTCCGCGTGGCGGGCTGAACGCTTGGGTTACGCTCGACGCGCCAAGGACAAAGTCAAAATCTCAATACGTTGAGAGCATCGTGTCCCACCCTCTGAAATTCGCAGAGGGTGGGCCGTCACGACTCTCAGTGTAGTGGCAGGGGCAGTTGCGGCATCCGATATGGACGAATCATGCCGTCTTCCATCGGCCTTGGAGTCACTTTTTCTTTGGCTATATTCGCTCGACCTGGCGGAATCTCGTCACCCCACTGCGTCCATCCTCTACGGGTGCTGCGTGCAAAGAGCTCCAGGAGCGGATCTGGGCTGCAATGTTCGATCATATCGTAGAGCTCGTCCGGTTTTTGAGAATGGCGCTGCTTCATGGTAGCTATGACATTCACCATCCGACGCCCGGCCTGTGCTGTTCTCAGATGACCACGCGTGCCAAAAAGAACGAGTTCGGTGACATTGCGGTAATAAAAGCCGACGCCGCGACCATCCGGCCCACCATCTTTTCTAACCTTGAGCCAAACAATATTGGTCTTGTATTCGAAGCCCCAGGCTCTCATCGTTTGAAGCCCCCACGCCAGCAGGGCATTCGGGCACCAAAGGTAGAGATGGGATTTTTCGGCGGCAATCTTTGAGATCGGAAGAGCGCGTTTCGACTGTTTCGGCGTGATATCCTTCGGCGGATCACATGTCATGACGGAGAATTCGCGATGAATAAGATATTTGTTACCGTATCTGGTGGCTGCGCTTACGTAATCGAGGACACCGTGCCTCAGGGGTTCGCGGTGGAGATCATCGACTTTGACAATATCGAGGCGGGCGACAGCTTTCCATCAGAGGAAGCCCGCGGATATTGCGTCAAACACGATCTCTACGAGGCTCCACTAGCGCTGCGGCGATGAACTTGCAATGTAGAGTTGAACTCGGCCAAGCGTACAAGGCCGGCTCTCAGATTGCACGCGTGCTAAGTGAGGATTGGTGCGGGCGAGAGCTGTACTGCGCGGCTTGCAATTCTGACCGATTGTCGTCCTCAAGGGTAAATACCCCCGCAATCGATTTTGTTTGTCCCAAATGCGACCAGTCATTTCAGCTGAAGAGCCTCAAAACCTGGAATCAAAAGAAGATCGTCGATGCGGGCTACGACTCGATGATTCGCGCCATACGGTCGGATCGCGTCCCCAACTTGCTGGTCCTGCAGTATTCCGCAGATTGGCTCGTTAAAAACCTTGTGCTGGTTCCCAGTGTTTTCTTCTCAGAAACCGTTATCGAGAAGCGTACTCCCCTAAGTCCAACGGCCAAACGCGCAGGGTGGGTGGGGTGCAATATTCTTTTGGATCGAATCCCTCAGGACGGCAAGATAGCTGTTGTATCGAACGGCTCAACCGTAGCGGAGCAGCAAGTTCGTGAGGAATTTTCCCGCGTCCGAAAGCTAGCTGACTTGCCGCCAGTGGTACGGGGCTGGACCCTGGATGTTCTCACCACGATACGCAAGCTAGGAAAGGATCAGTTCTCGCTTAAGGAGCTCTATCAGGTTGAGCCCTATCTGCAGCGTATTCATCCGCGCAATCGAAATGTACGTCCAAAAATACGCCAGCAACTCCAAGTGCTACGAAACGTCGGTCTGATCGAGTTCATGAGCCCTGGAAATTACAGAGTGCGAAGTTAAATCCGGAGGGCAGTTCTTGGAATTCGGAAATGTAGAGACAAACGGGAACGGTTCCAAAAAGCCAAAGCCCCGAGAATCGCTCGGGGCTTCGAGATACTGAACGACGTTCGCCAAACACTTCTAATGATAAAGACGGCGAGGCGATTGTCAACAACCCTATATAAGCGAAATACACGGTCGCGACCGCAGGCGCTGAAGCGCGGCTGGTTGTAAGGGGGTTAACGGCACGACTGAAGTCGTGCCCTTCCCAAGTCGTGCCCTTGCCAAGTCGTGCCCTTGCCTGTTGCATACTGGATCGGCCT
>Ga0207110_10014_pt1 | contig 42452 bp, 40 predicted proteins | sample Alteio_BWMinHeat_74_FD_153582 | JGI IMG/M metagenome (GOLD analysis project Ga0207110, IMG submission 153582) | Enriched cells from forest soil in Barre Woods Harvard Forest LTER site, Petersham, Massachusetts, United States -... | ecosystem: Environmental > Terrestrial > Soil > Temperate forest >...
CGCTGTCGGGTGAGCACCCAGGACCACTGGAACTCAGCGGGCATCCGCACCCGAACCTTATTTAAGGCTGGACAGCGAGCTTTCATGCCACATTTCGGAAGGTCCTGCGTATGAGTAGAAGAGGGATGGTTCCGGGACGTGGACTCGAACCACGATACTCAGCTCCAAAGGCTGATGTCCTACCGATTAGACGATCCCGGAATCGATTTTAGAATTGTAGCAGAGCCACGCAAGAGTGCACAGACGTGGAAATCAAGTTTGTACAAGGTGGGGTCTATCAGTTTTTCAACGTGCCTTCGAAAGTGTACGACGAACTAATTCACTCTGCTTCCGTTGAGAAATACTATCATTCGAAAATTGGCGAGCGTTTTCCCTGCTCGCGCGTTCGGTAAGACTACCTGGCCCGGATAGAGGCCTCCCTCCGCAGATTGCGGAGGCCTTCTCTCCGAACCAGTTAGAGGCTGGCTCAACTCAGGTACCCGCCGCAGGAATCAGGCCTGTGCTGCACTCGATGAGGTTTACTCCGCTTGTTTTTCCGCCAAGCAGGACGCTCGCGGCCCCACAGAAAATAGCTGTCTCAGCAGTTCTCTAAGTCCCGTTTCTTTCCGTAGCGAAACGCCAGCGCGACCCCTACGGTCATAAATCCGATGGGAGGAGCAACAAGCACGATGACGCCTTTGCCGATGGCTCTCTGCCCTTCCTTGGAGGTCGCCGCGGCGGAGCTGCGGCACATCGCGCACCCTTGGCTAAACGCCGGCGTAGCGCACAAAAAGATTCCCAGAAGCAATAGTGCGGCGCGTACCCTCATTTCACTCCTATATGTAGAATGCGAAACGCGTCTGGGAAGAAAAAAATCGTCATTATGATCAGACAACCGACCACAGAACAAATCGTTGCCCACTTCATGATATTTACTTCGTACTTCAGGTGCATGAAGTAGCCGATGATCAACGCGGCCTTGATAAACGACAAGCCCAGCAGAATGGTCAGCATCTTCACGGGCGGCAAATTCTGATAGGTGAGATAAACTTCGATCGCCGTCATCACCAGCAGCGCGACCCACACCCACAAAAACATCGTCTTGTGGTGATGCCGGTGCTGTTCGGCAACCCGTTCCTCGATCGCTAGTTGAGTGCTATCCATATCCTTCAGGCTCCTAGAGAATCTTTGCCGACATCAGATAGACCAGCGGGAAAATAAACATCCAGACGAGGTCCACGAAGTGCCAGTACAAGCCGGCCACCTCTACGTCGGATGAGTCGTAAACCTTGGGCTTCAGCCAAAGAATAATCGAGATCACGATGGCCGCGATCAAGAGCACGTGCGCGCCATAGTGGAACGGGCTATACACCGGCGTTCCCAGCCATGCGACCAGCCAGAGCACGAGCAGAATCGGGATGAATTTCCGCCGCAGCGCCACTACTCCCAGGTAAACCACGCCCAGCGTCACGTGCAGCATGTGCATCCCGGTCAGCCCAAAAAACGTGGCCGCAAATTGTGGAACCGTTTTGGAGACATTTACAAATTCACTGTTGGCATCATGTCCCGGGACCGCGGGAAACAACGGAAGCGACAACCCTTCCGCAATCAAGTTGCTCCACTCGCGCCCGTGAAGAACGATGAACCCGACGCCGCAAACCATGGTCGCAAGCAGCCACAGCGTCTGCGCCTTGGCATTGCGGTCCACCGAAGCTCGCACCGCCAGCACCATGGTCAACGAACTGGTCAGCAGGAACGCTGTCATGATCGTGGCGTTGACGATGCTCGCCGAATGGAATGGCGTCGGCCAATTCGCGGTGGAAATGCGCCCGTAGCTGTAGGCGTAGAGCAGCGCGCCAAACGTCAGCGAGTCGGAGAGCAGGAATAGCCACATCCCGATTTTCTTGGAGTACGTTCCAAACAGCGACGGTTCGTAGATCGACGGGATGTCGTGCAGCGCGGAATCAGCCATGCGTTCGGCCTCCTGGTCAAAAACCTGTTCTTAGCTCGCAAACTCCAGCAAACACAAAATGTAGACCCACAGCCCGGCCATGAAATGCCAGTACCACGCCGTGACATCCACCACGATGCTCCGCCTGGTCAAAGAAAGACCTAGAAGCGAAGCGACGCCGGCGCCACACAGCGCGAGAACGCCGCCGAGCAAGTGAACCGCGTGCGTCCCGGTCAGCAAATAAACAAAGGAGCTGCTCGGCGTCGTCGCCACGTAGAACCCACTAGCGGCCAACTGGCGCCACGCCATCCACTGCCCGAAAAGAAAAATGATTCCGAGTGCAAGCGTCATCGGCAGCCATGGAATCTTGCTCTCGCCATCGAGGGAATCCCCAGCGATGGAATCAGCGGACGCTAGCGCAGCCTCATTTCTGATCTGCCGCCGCGCCAGCTCCATGAACACGCTGCTCAACACCAACACGCCGGTGTTGATCAAAAGCAGCTTGGGCAGCGTGACGGGAATCCAGTCGCGCACAAGAGTAGCGGTCCGCGGGTCCAGCGTGGGCAAACCCTGCCGCACCACGTAAGCGCTGGTGAACGAAACGAAGAGCATCAGCACCGGCGTCAACGCCACCAGCAGCCCAAGCCGCGCACGCCGCAGGCGTGTTGCGTAATCCGGTGAACCGGAACTCGGACCGTCGTCACCGCCGCCCGCCAAAACCGGCGGCACAATCCCGTCATCGCCCAGGGAAACTCTGGGGTCGGTTACCGTCGCGGTAGTGGAAAAACTGGCCATGGTTGATTAGTGCGCCGGCTCGATTTCCGGATCGCTCTGCATCACGTAATCGCGCGGCGCACCGGGCACGCCGTACTCATAAGGACCGTTGTGCACCACCGGCGTATGTCCACCAAAATTGTCGTGAGGCGGCGGCGTCGCGGTCGTCCATTCGAGCGTGGTCGCTTCCCACGGATTGTCGACAGCCTTCTTCCCATTGAACATGCTCCAGAAAAGATTGACGAGGAAGATCAATTGACCGGCAATCGTGATGAACGCCGCGTAGGTGATGAATTTCTGCAGAGGAATCAAGTCGTGGAGATACGCGACCTCCGTCATCTGCGAATAGCGCCGCGGCATCCCCGCCATTCCCAGATAGTGCATCGGCATAAAGATCGCGTATGTCCCGATGAAACTGAACCAGAAGTGCCAGCGCGCCATCGATTCGTTCATCATTCGCCCAAACATTTTCGGGAACCAATAATAGGTCGCCGCAAAAATGCCGAAGATGGACGCTACACCCATGATCAGGTGGAAATGGCCCGGCACAAAATAAGTGTCATGCAGTTGAATGTCGAGCACCGGCTGCGCCAGGAAGGGCCCGCTGATTCCGCCGGAAACAAACAGAGATACGAATCCGATGGCAAAAAGCATCGGCGAATCAAAACGTATTCTCCCGCCCCAGATTGTGCCCAGCCAATTGAATGTCTTAATCGCCGAGGGCACGCCTATGCCCATGGTCATGATCGAAAACGCAAAAGCCGTATACGGGCTCATGCCGCTCATGAACATGTGATGGCCCCAGACCATGAAGCCCAGGAACCCGATGCCCAGAATGGCGTACACCATCGCCTTGTAGCCAAAGATGGGTTTGCGCGAAAAAACGGAGAGCAGCTGCGAAGCCAGGCCCATGGCCGGCAAAATCGCAATGTAAACTTCCGGGTGCCCGAAAAACCAGAACAGGTGCTGCCACAAAAGTGGCGAACCGCCTTTGTGTCCCGTGAGCTGGCCGTTCACGGTAATCAGCGGAACATAAAAGCTGGTGCCAAGATTGCGGTCCATCAACAGCAGAATGCCAGCAGACAGAAGAACTCCGAACGCCAATAACCCGAGGATCGCGGTGACGAACCAAGCCCACACCGTCAGCGGCATGCGCATCATCGTCATGCCTTTGGCACGCATATCCAGCGTCGTCGTGATGAAGTTCAGCGCCCCCATCAGCGCGCCGATGCAGAAGATCGCGATGCTGATAATCCACAAGTCGGCGCCGAGCCCTTCACCTGGCCCCGTGGACTGCACTGCACTCAACGGCGCATAGCCGGTCCAGCCGTGCAGAGGCGCTCCCCCCGCCACAAAAAACGCTGCGATCATCACAACGAATCCCACGAACGTGGTCCAGAACGAAAGCATGTTCAGCACCGGAAACGCCATGTCCGGCGCCCCGATCTGAATCGGCAAAAAATAATTCCCGAACCCGCCCTGTGGCGCGGTGGTGAGCACGAAGAACACCATGATGGTGCCGTGCATGGTCACCAGCGTCAGGTACGTCTCCGGTTTGATGTCGCCCAGCAGCGGCAGCGTCGCCGTCGGCCAAACTAAGTGAATGCGCATCAGCAACGACAGGAACATCCCCACAAACACGGCCACCAGCGCGAGGAAATAATATTGGAGGCCAATCACCTTGTGGTCGAGACTGAAGACCCACTTTCGAATGAACCCCTGAGGACCCGCATGCGCGTGAGCTGCCTGGACAGCCGATTCGTGAGTAGACATGGTTATAGTTTCTCCGCCTCCCGTGCCGCCAGCCATTTGTCAAACTCTTCCGGCGTGACCACTTTCACGATGCCGTGCATTTTGTAATGCCCCAGCCCGCACAGTTCCGCGCACAAAATTTCATAATCTCCCGTTTGTGTGGGCGTGAAATGCATGTGAATCGCCAGGCCAGGCACGGCATCCTGCTTGAAACGCATCTGCGGAATGAAAAAACTGTGAATGACGTCGTGCGCGCGCAAAATCACTTCGATCTCGCGGTTCACCGGCACCACCATAACCCCGCTCACCACATCATCCTTGGAAGCCGGGTCCTTCGTATCCAGGCCGAGCGCCGCTTCGCCGCCCGCCGAAGCATCCTCAAGCTCGGGGTTCGTCGCGCCAAACTTCCCGTCCGGTCCGGGATAACGGAAATACCATGCGAACTGCATCCCCGTCACTTCCACCTGCACCGAATCCGACGCCGCTGCACGGAACCGCTCTGACGCCCAGATCGAGCTGCTCGTCAGGTTCAGGCCCACAAATAAAATTGTGGTCAGCACCGTCCACACAATTTCCAGCGTGGTGTTCCCGTGGGAGTACGACGCCTTGAAGGCGCTGCCGCGATCGCGATAACTCCAAACGAGATACCCCAACGCCACCTGCGCCGCCACGAACACGATGCCCATGAGAATAAAGGTTGTAGTGAAGTGGTGATCAATGCCGGCGGCTGCAGCCGAGGCTCCCACTGGCAGCCACCACGTCTTCGCGATGAAAAAATAAGTACTGATAAAGGTGATCAGCCAGATGACTACCAGAAGAACGAGGCCCATTGCGCGAGACCCCCGAGTTGGATTCTCGGCCTTCCCCACGGAGGCCCTGCTCGATTTCCCCGCGATCAGAGAAGTGGGGGACGGAAACCGGGGCGAATATATCACAGGTTTTTCTGAGCGCAAGCGGCTTCTTGCATCTCACTTTTTCTTCTCCGCGAACTTTCTCTCCGAAAAGCGTCCTAAATCTTTCTTTGGCGACACCTCAAAGACGCATTGACGAATTTTTTTGATTTGAGTAATATCCGTTTCGTCTCAGGGGGGGTCCAGCGAAATGTTGAGGACCTCGCGATGTTTTCGAGAAGCACTACTCCAATCCGTCGGGTCCCGGACGCTCGCTGCGGTGGCGCCCCTTCCCTATAATTTTTCCAGTTCCTTCGAAGAAAATTCCGCGACACGGAGAGATTTCCGCTGTATTGTGCGTATCAGATCAAAATCATTTTTTATGCGAAGCGCAAATCCGGACCAAGTTATTTTCGACCCCGGCTTTGCCGGGGCCGGCGGGGCCAAAACCTAAGGGGGAACGGGCGGCGCATTCCTTGGCCGCCAATTTTTTTCGAGCACCACTAAACCAGGAGGTATCGCATGGCGGGCCCGGAGAGCGATTCGGCCAAACCGAAGCCGGAAGCAGCGAAGACATCTGCTGCCGGTGGTGGCGACGCGACGAAGTATGTTGGTACACCTGCCGTCGGTACGTCCAAAGCCGCAGCCGCTGGCGGTTTGGCGACCGTTGGCCCGCCTCCCAGCCAGGTGAACGAGCATCGCCGCCGGCTCGTATGGTGCGCGGTCACCGGATTTCTTGGCGCGTGGTTCATCGCTTTCCTTCGTTTCTTCCTTCCTCGCACGCTTTTCGAACCCCCCACCATTTTCAAAATTGGCTACGCCTCGGACTACGCCCTGGGCGTGGACACTAAATGGCAACAGAAGTACCGCATCTGGGTGGACCGTACGCCCGATCGCGTCTTTGTGATCTATGCGCGTTGCACGCATCTCGGCTGCACGCCCGACTGGAAGGCCGGCGAGAATAAATTCAAGTGCCCGTGTCACGGCAGCGGATACGACAGCGAAGGCGTCAATTTCGAAGGACCAGCGCCGCGTCCGATGGATCGCGCGCACGTTGAGATAGCTCCCGACGGCCAGATTGTCGTGGATACGTCCCGGCTCTATCAATGGCCCAAGGGACAACCCAGCCATTTCAGTGACCCGGGCTCGTTTTTGCCGGTGTAGCGGAAGGCGTCGCGAATGCGCCAGCGGTAGTAAGCGGTTGAGGCAGAGAAAATTTCGAGCCGGTCCAGTGGGGAGAGTAAACGATGCCCGACGAAAAAAGCCCGAACGGTAAGAATGGCAAGTCCGTTGGCCTGGTCGAACGCGTCACCACCGGCATGAAAGAGGACCTCGAGTCTCTGAAGACCGACTTGCCTGCCAAAGCCAAAGAGCAGATAGAAATTCTAAGTAAGCCCACCAAGACGCAAGTCTTCACATCCATTTTCCGTCATAAGCACGACGAGACGCCGCGCAACCGCGCTCTCGGCGTTCTTTCCAACGTCTTCTTGCATTTGCATCCCGCCAAAATCAATCGTGACGCCGTGCGCTACAGCTACACCTGGGGCATGGGCGGCATCACCTTTTATCTATTCATCGTGCTGACGCTCACCGGCGTCCTCCTGATGTTTTACTACCACCCCAGCAAAGTGCAGGCCTTTCGCGACGTCCTCTACCTCGAGCACGACGTGCCCTACGGCAAGCTCTTGCGCAACATGCATCGCTGGGCCGCACACTTGATGGTCATCGCTGTCGAACTCCACATGTTCCGCGTGTTCCTTACCGGCTCCTACAAAAAACCCCGCGAGTTCAATTGGAACGTCGGCGTGATCCTTCTCGTGCTAACTCTGCTGCTCTCCTTCACCGGCTACTTGCTCCCCGACGATCAACTCGGCTTCTGGGCCGTAACGGTTGGCACCAACATGGCGCGCGCCACTCCCCTCCTCGGCCACGAAGGTCCCTTCGGTTCGATGTTAGGCATGACTCCATACAATGACGTGCGCTTCGGCCTGCTTGGCGGCTCCATCGTGGACGCCAACGCCTTGCTCCGTTCCTACATCTGGCATTGCATTGGTATCCCCATCATCGCTTCCATCTTCATGATCCTGCACTTCTGGCGCGTCCGTAAGGATGGCGGCATCTCCGGCCCGGCGGCCGTGGTGCTCGACTCCGAAGTAAAGGAGGCGAAGAAATAGTCATGGATTGGAAACAACTCTGGGAAATCCTCTCCGCCGCGGACAACGTGCCGATCATCGCCATGATTCCGTTGCTGGCGTTTTATATCTATCTCGCCTGGAGGCAGGCGAGCGCCAATGACGCTCTGATCGCACAACTGGAAACCAATCCCCCGCTGGCCAAGACCCATCATCGCAAAGCCTGGCCCTTCAAACCCGGCTGGGCCAAAGAAGTCCACGTCTGGCCGTTCCTGCTGCGGGTGGAATTCCTCGCCGCCATCATCGTCACCATCATCCTGATGGTTTGGTCCATCACCTTAAACGCGCCGCTCGAAGAACCGGCGAATCCGAACCTCACAATGAACCCGGCGAAAGCGCCGTGGTATTTCCTTGGCTTGCAGGAAATGCTCGTCTATTTTGATCCCTGGATCGCGGGGGTGGTCATGCCCACCCTCATCATTGTCGGCCTAATGGTCATTCCTTATATAGATACCAACCCGCTGGGCGCCGGCTACTACACCTGGAAGCAGCGCAAATTTGCCATCTCCACATTTCTCTTCGGCTTCATCATCTTGTGGGTCTCCATGATTTTCATCGGGACCTTCATTCGCGGCCCCGGATGGCAATGGTTCTGGCCCGGCCAAACCTGGGACCACAACCGCCTCATTTACGAAGTCAACCGCGACTTGCCCGATCTTTTCGGCATCACTTCGAATTGGGGCAAAGGCATTTTCGGCGCCGTGGTCGTCGGCGGCTTCTTTGCCGTTGGCGGGCTACTGGTTCACGCTTTTTTCCGACGGCACAACGCCAAGGATTACAAGCGCATGAGCCTGCTACAGTACTCCATCATGATGACGTTTTTTCTGACCATGCTCGGCTTGCCCATCAAAATTTTCTTGCGCCTGCTTTTTCACATTAAGTACGTCTGGATTACGCCCTGGTTTAACGTTTAGGAGGAACTGGTGCCCGAGAAGCCCATCCCCGAAGACGATCCGGTAGTGAGCAAATCGCTCGCCCCGCACTATTTGATTTGCATGGTCATCCTCATGGCCACTTTTTTCTGGGCCATGTGGGACGAAGATTTCGGCCAGCGCCCCTGGAAAACATTCCAACACGAATGGAAAAACCGCTATTCCGCATTTTTGAAGAGCGCCGTCGTTCAGTCCGGCGATTCGCAGAAGCAAGTCCAGGCCAGCGCCGACTATCAGAAACTCAGACAGGATTACGAAGCCGCCAGCCAGGCCGCCGCCCCGCGCATCAAGGAAATCAATGAAAGGCTGCGCGACCTGAGCGCCCAAATTTTGGCCGTACAGAACGTTTTCACCGACCGTCGCGCGTATGTCAACGCCTTGACCTATATCATCGAAACCGAAACAAGCCCCTCCTCGAAGAAGAGCAAACAAGAAGACCTCGCCGCCTACAAGCAGAAAAAAACCACCGTCGAAATGCCCGACGGCAAGAAGCAGGACTTTGACTTCGACCACCTGGAAGAAACCTACAACGATCTGAAAAACGAGCGCACCCAATTGAGCGCCGAACTCGGAGAGCTCATCAAGCCCGTCAACGAGAAAAAACAGTTGATGGATTCCTATCTCACCGACCACATGGTGAGCCTTACGCCCTCGCAGCTTGCAAACTTGCTGAACGGCGTGGACGCCTGGACGCCGAAAATTCGCCAGATTAACGTCAACGAACACAACGCGGACCTTGTCCGCGAAGATAGCTCGAATATCGTTGACCGCTGCGAATCCTGCCACATGGACATTCGTGAGCCGGTCAAGCTGACCGCCGCCTCAATGTCCGCAACGGGCAAGAAACCGGACGACTACGCGCGCGCCTTCACCAGCCATCCGGAACCCGACCTTCTAAAAACTCACGATCCGGACAAGTTCGGCTGCACGCCGTGCCACCAGGGCAATGGCCGCGCCACCACCAGCGTTGAAAAAGCGCACGGCAACTACGAACACTGGCTCTGGCCACTTTTCTCCAAAGGAAATTACGAATCCGGCTGTCAAATTTGTCACTCCGCGGACATGGTCGTCGTCACCAACGACGTCGGCTGGACGCTCAGCGAAGGCAAAGATCTCTTCCGCCAGCGCGGCTGCATGGGTTGCCACCGCTACGAAGGCTATGACAAGGAGCCTGAAGATCTTCTCTCCATCGGCCAGCAGATCAAACAACTCGAGCAAGAAAAAAGGGACAATGTAAAAGAAGCCGACGACCTCATGAAGCAAGCCGACAAGGCCGACACCAACGATGAGGCCAATCGGCTCAACGATCGCGCCGTCGCTCTCCGCGTCACCAACAGCAAGCTGGATCTGCGCATCGTCCAGCTCGACCGCTCCACCAAGAGTCTCCTGCAAGACATGAAGAAGGTCGGCCCGAATCTGAAGGACGTGCGGCTGAAATTGAATCAGAACTGGATTCCCGTGTGGCTGAAGAAGCCCAGCGACTTCCGCGCCACCACCAAGATGCCGAATTTCCGCCTCAACGACGACCAGATTAAAGCCATCTCCGCCTACATCTGGCAGTCCGGCCTGACCGACCCCTTGCCCAAACACAAAATGGGAAACGCCGCTCACGGCAAAGAACTATTCGAAACGCGCGGCTGCCTCGCCTGCCACTCCATCAAGGAAGGCGACGAAATCGAGGGCGGAACGTTCGCCGCCAATCTCACCCGCGTCGGCGAAAAAGATAATTACGACTATCTCGTCCGCTGGGTCCACAACGCCCGCGAACGCACACGCCCCTACTGCCCCTACGAGAAAAAAGACATCGGCCCCGAAGATTACAAGAAAAAGGGCCTGCCCTACGTTTTCGATCTGGACCACACCAAATGCCCCAACGACGGACACGAACTCCAAGTCCAGAACATGACCGTGATGCCCAGCCTGCGCCTCGCTCCGCAGGACGCCGAAGACATCGCCAGCTACCTGATCACGCTGAAGAAACAAGAGCCCTCGTCCTACCCCGATGCCTCTTTTATGAACGATCCCAAGCTCAAAGACGAAGGCAAAAAGTGGATTCGCCATTTCGGTTGCGCCGGCTGCCACGAAATTTCCGGCCTCGAAGACGAAGGCCGCATCGGCACCGAACTCACTACCGAAGGCAGCAAGCCCATCGAGCGTTTGGATTTCGCGTTGTCCACGGAAACCGCCCAGCGCGGCAACTTCGAACCTATCACCGATGCGGAAGACGTCGCGCGTCTGCCCGAAGGCCCTGCCAAGCTCCCTTGGTACAACCAAAAAGGATTCTTCGAACACAAGCTCGCCGAACCCAACATCTGGGACAAAGGAAAAATAAAGCCCGAAACCGAAAAGTTGCGAATGCCAAACTTGCACCTCACCAAGGAACAGGTTCGCGCGCTCACCACCTTTCTCCTCGGCAGCCAGGAAAATCCGCTTCCCCCAAGTTACCAATACCGCCCCGAAGATTACCGCCGCGACATTCAAGAGGGCTGGTGGGTCGTCAAAAAATACAACTGCATGGGCTGCCACCAATTAATTCCCGGCCAGCGCACTTCCCTGATGTCCATGGCGCGTTACAAAGACGCGCAAGAACAGCTTCCTCCCAAGCTGCTCACCGAGGGCGCCCGTGTCGAGCCCGAATGGTTGCTCCATTTCCTCAACAATCCTTCGCTCACGGACAAAGACACCAACCGCAACGGCGTGCGCTCCTATCTGCAAGTTCGCATGCCGACCTTCTCTTTCTCGGAGAACGAACTTGGCAAACTCGTGCGCTTCTTCCAGGCGCTTTCGCGTCAGCCCTTCCCGTACATTCCGCAAGAGGTTCCTCTCCTGACCGCAAAAGAAACGGACATGGCGCGCAGCCTTTTCAGCAGCACCGCTGCTCCCTGCTTGAAATGCCACGCCACCGGCGATCCCGCCCACGATAAATTCGCCACCGCGCCGAATTTCCTGCAAGCACGCGGCCGCCTGAAACCCGATTGGATGGAGCGCTGGATCATCGATCCGCAAGCTATCAGCCCCGGCACCTCCATGCCTTCCGGTCTCTTCAAGCGCGACAACGGCCATTGGGTCTTCTCCGGTCCAACGCCCGCTTCCTTCCAGGGCTATGATAAGGATCAAACTAAACTCCTCGTGGATTACATTCTCCAGCTCACTCCAGAGGAGCAGCGAAGAGTGGGAGCGGCGATGAGCCACGCGCGCGCAGCAAACACCGGTGCGTCATCGAATGGCAAGACAGCCGGCGGCACTGGTGGTTCCAAATAAATTTTTGTGAGTTTTCAAAACTCAGGAGAGGTAGCGCAAAAAAATGATTACCAAAACGTGGGTGAAATTTTGTTGTATGCCGGCATTGCTCGGACTCCTCGTCGCAGGCTGCGGCAATAAGGAACCCGCCGCAGAACAGCCCACGGCGCCCAGCGCGGTGGCTCCTTCCACCGCTACCCCGATTGATCCCGCCACCGCGGCGACGGTGATCGGCGTGGTGAAACTTGCGGGCGAAGCTCCCAAAGCCGCGAAGATTGACATGAGCCAGGATCCTGCCTGCAAAGGCATGAACATGGCCGAGAACGTGGTGGCCACGGGCGGCGACCTCTCCAATGTGTTTGTGTACGTGAAAGAGGGGCTGGGCACACGGACGTTTGACGTTCCCAAAGAAATTGTCACGCTGGATCAGAGCGGCTGCAAATATCATCCGCACGTAATCGGCGTGATGGCCGGACAGACCATCAAGATCGTCAACAGCGATCCGACCACCCACAACATTCACCCGACTCCGAAGGACAACCGCGAATGGAACGAGTCGCAGCCGCCGCAGTCCGCGCCACTCGAAAAAACCTTCGCGCGCGAAGAAATCATGCTCCCCGTCAAGTGCAACCAGCACCCTTGGATGCGCATGTTCGTCAATGTGGTGAAGAGCCCCTTCTACGCCGTCACCGGTCCCGACGGAAGGTTTGAGATCAAGGGCTTGCCGCCAGGCGACTACACCATCGCCTTCATCCAGGAAAAACTCGGCGAACAAGACGTCAAAGTGACGCTAGCCGCCAAAGACACAAAAACCGTGGACGCCACCTTCAAGCCTTGATGATCGAATCTTTCCTTGTAGGGGCGTCCGCCGCGGCGGACTGCGCCCTTCTCGGCAAGCAAGGCACCGGTGGTTGGCTGTGGTGGCGAAATTAGGAAAGGCCAAGTCCCAGGATTGTGAGAACACAGCAAGAGAGTTAGGAGCAAATATGTCGTTTCTCTTCTCTTACTGAAAACTGAGAACTGACTACTGTGGACGATTTAGGAGAGGCCAAGTCTTGGAACAGCGAGAACACAAGAAAAGAATCAGGAGCAAAATCACAGTCTCTTCTATTACTGAAAACTGAGAACTGACCACTGACAACTTTTTGAGGAGGTCCATTGCTCCCTTTGATGCTCTTGATTTCCGTCCTGCTCGGCCTCATCCCCCTCGCGGGTATCGCCTGGATCATCGTCAGCGGAACGATCACCACTGTGGACGGCCTCTTCGAATGCCTCATCATGCTGAGCATCTCAGGAATCTTTTTCCTAAATGTTTTCTGGGAGCTTCGCGCCCACGGCTTCCTGGGTAAGCCCAAAGTCGAACCCACCGCGAAACCCGCGCCGCCCTCCGAAGAAAGTTAGAGAACCAGGCAAGACATGGCAAGTCCACCGTCCTCTCCCACAGCCGGCAATCCGCCGGAAATCGCCGCGGAACATTCCTCCGCCCCGCCCTCTGCCTCCCCGCATCACAAAATGTCACCGCGCAACCGCGCGCTCTTCTTCCTCACCGCCTGGCTCATCGTCCTCATGCCCTTCCTCTTCTGGTGGAACACCTGGTTCGGCCGCCAGCTCTCCGGCAAACAAATCACCGAATACTTGGCCGACGAAAAACACCCCCGCCGCATCCAGCACGCGCTCGTGCAGCTCGGCGAACACATGACCCACCACGACTCTGCCGTCGTCCCCTTGTATCCGCAGTTGATCCGTCTCTCCACGCATCCTGTCGAGGAAGTGCGCAACACCGACGCCTGGGTCATGGGCCAGGACACCTCGCAAGCCGGCTTCCACGAAGCGCTCTTGAAAATGTTGAACGATCCTTCCCCGATGGTGCGAGGAAATGCCGCGCTTTCGTTAGTGCGCTTCGGCGATGCCTCCGGCCGCCTTCAAATCGTCGCGCTCTTGCAGCCCGCGCAAATCATCGCCACCAGCGCTGGCCGCGTCACCGACACCGACAAAGTCGGAACCGCCATCCATCAAAACGGCCTAATCGCCAAAATCCAAAACGGCGACCAAACGACCGAAGTGCGCACGCCCATCACCGGGCGCATTCGCTCCCTTGCCGTTGCACCGGGAACAAATGTGGCTGCCGGGACCGAAATCGCCACCGTGGATCCCAGCGACGAACAAGTCTGGGAAGCCTTGCGCGCCCTCTATCTCATCGGCCAAGTAGACGACCTCCCCTCCATCCGCATCTACCAACGCGAACTCCCCGAAATCTCCGACCGCGTCCGCCAGCAAGCCCTCCTCACCGAAAAATCCATCCGCGACCGCGCCGCGCGCTAACCCATTCAGAGCTGCGATTACACCAAAACAGCACAGCCCTCGCGTGGGCAGCGGGTCAGTTTCCGGTTGCCGCGTTGATCAGGACCTGCGAACTCCGTGCTGGGAAAAGGTGGTATCTTGTCCATTTTGGACACGAGGAACTGGGTGAATATGATGCGACTGAGATTATTCATTATTGCGGGAGCCGTGCTCCTAATCGTGATAGTCGCAGCGATGTTCTTTCCCAAGTTGCACTACGTTGACCCGAGACCAGCGGTAGCTTCTGGGGAAGAGTACTTCTCAAAATTGAAGCAAAGACAAATAGATGATGCACTCGAAATGTACACCGACGGCTTTCGGCAAAAGAAGGGCGAAGAATGGCAGAGACTCCTTACCCAGCTCGATACGCAAAGTGGAAGCGTAACGGATTTCAAAACGTTCGGCTGGAAGATAGCTCCCGTCCAGCTTCGCGACTCAGCCGAATTTGCATGTGTTGTCGTTCAATTCCAGGTCACAAGGAATGCTTTGATTTCGGAAGAGAAATTGACGCTATGTCCGCATCAGCGCGGCACGGAATGGGGAATAGCAGGTCACGAGATCACTCGATCCGACACAGGACAACATTACGAGGCAGGCCTCACGGTTCAGGAGAAAACAATATACTCAACGAAGTAGTGTGGATGGCCGTCCCTGGCGTTGTGCACATGCATGATGACCGCTCTACCTTGTCACGCAAAGTAGCCAAATATTCTCCGGCTCCTGGTAAGCCGTGCCTGACAAGTCCCTTACAGAGTCAGTTCCTCTTCGGCTCCAGGCACGTACACACCTTATAGCTTATTTTCTGACGTAGCTTTTCCCATTCGTCAGGGTCTTTGGCGCGAGTTTTCCTCATGGCGGATTCTTCTATTTTGGACGGGAACCGCTGGCCACATTGAGGGCAGTTTTGTGGATTAAGCACGCCAGCCAGAGCCGATTTGCGGGGTGGACCGCCCGAGCGACTCGAACCGGCTTGCGGTTGTAACTCGTCAGCCCGCTCGATAAATTCGTATGACATCACTGGTTTGATTTTACACTGGTTTCATCTTGCATCGCACTTCCGCATATTTCGACACAGACACACACAAAAGTGCGACTCCGGGCTTGCCTGGCCTTTGCCGCTGAACGCGAGCGTAAGTTGGACCGAGATCGCTAGTCCCAGAAAAAAAAGCTGAGCCGGTGCACCACCCGGCTCAGCCACTTGCTTGCTGCTTCAATTCACTTTTTATCCGTGGTCGTCGTCGTCACCATGTTCTTTCGGTGCCAGCGCCACTCCGCGAAACACTTCGCCCGCCTTGGCGGAACGAAGCGTCACGAAATGGCCCAGCCGGTCATCCCTGTCGTTATCACCATCGCCCGTCGGCAACGTCGTGGCATCCAGCCGGTCCGTAACTCTGACCAGCTTGTTCGGGTCCGCTCCCGTATCGCCGTTCGCGCTGATCGTGGACGTAATCGCGTAAATCGTCACCGTCCCGTCGTGGTTGTGCTGCCCCGTGATGTTCCGGCATCCGCCCGTTGCCGGATTTATCGCTAGCGGATAATTCTCGACGCCGTACGGCACGCCAATGTTCAATCCATCTTGCAGCACGTAGAGCATGGTCCATGTTCCGTTGACCAGACTCCACTTCTGCAAGCCGGCGGTGGCCAACGATTGCGCGTCCGCCACATTTCCATTCACCGCGGGCGTCACCAGCGTTCCGTCTCCCTCATCGCAAACGTACAGCGTGGTTGCGTTGGCGAACCATATCCCGAACGGAAACGATGTGGAAGTGCTCGCCAAAGTATTGGGAAATCCCGGTAGAATCGTAATCGGTACCTTGGCAAGATCCGCCGCAGTTCCCGTAGGAAGCATGCCTGCGCTCCCCACTTGATACACGGTGTTGATGCCATTCCCGCCGCTGCCCTTGGTGATGTACAGCGTGTTCTGGAAGATGGTCATCCCGCGAAAGTTCGTATCCTTACCCGGCTTGTCCGAGCCGAACAGCAAGCGACCGATCATGCCGATGTTCGGCGGCACTGGCGGCGTCCCGCCAGGCACGAGAGTTTCCGCGCCCGTCGCGTTGATAAGATCAACCCCAATCGGCGTAATCGGAAGTTGTTTCTTGGACAGATTCCCGCTGTTGTCGTTCCCCACCATGTAGTACATGCCGTTCGCGCCCTTGATGGCCGCGCGCCCGTTATCGCCGCTGTACGCGTTTCCGTCCGTGATATTCAAGTGACCATCCGCATCTACCTCCGCGACCGCACGGTAGTACGCCGTGGGCGTGACCGGATTGCTCACAAAACTCGAGATCACGGAATTCGTTGGATCGCAGATCCCCGGCGTACTGGAAGCCGATACATCGATCAAGTTTGGCGCCGTCGGAGAAACCGGAAAGCCTCCGCAACCCGGTCCGCCCTGGTAGCCCATGAACGTGATGGACTTTCCGTCAATCGAGCGGTTCAGCGCCAGCTCGGACTTGGAGCTGAAACTGGTCACGATCCGGTCGCTCGGAATCGGCAGTGTTCCCAAGAGCCGTCCATCGGTGGAGAGGTTGTCCAGGAAGATCGGTGAGCTGACACCAAAACTCCCATCGGAACCCGAATTATTCCAAACGTTGTGTGAATCGTTAAGATTGGGAGCCTCGCCGTTGTCGCTCGCGACCCCGCACGTCACCGTTACGTTCGTCGTGCCGCCTGCGGTGAGTGGCACCGCAACGACCGTGCTTCCATTCGGCCCGCCCGCGCATCCGCGCGGCAACACCTCTCCAATCGTTACGGTTGCAGCCGTTCCTTGGTACACGCTGCGGCTCAACACCAGGCTATCGTCTTTGAATTCAAAATGATCGGAACGCCCGTGATCCCCATCTCCTTGGGCGAGCAATCCGACTGCGGTCCCTCCAAATACTAAACATGCTAATCCTGCGGCTGGAAAGAATTTCTTGTTCAAGTGACCCTCCTACGGGCCTGTCAAATTCACACGTCTCTCCGCAGGAGGGATTAAAGCTCCGCAAAAATCCCATCAATTACTGATGAACTAGCGACTCGCCGACTTTTCCGGGCACGACGCACCCCCACGCGTCGTTTCAGCCAGTAGCCCCGGCCAGCGGCTCCTCTTCGGCCAGTTCCTGATCAGGTCGGTACAGGCGATCCCCGGCAGTACGGACAGTACCGCTTTGGAACAGCCTGCCCCTCGGTCCATCTGACGTACCCTTCTTCACCCTCGCTATGCTTCCTTAGGGCTCGCGGTGTGGGCGAGCCAAGGAGGGGGCGATGTTCCGCATGCGAATCCTTATTCTTTTAGGCTTTTCTTTTCTGGCGGCCTCAGCCGCGTGGGCTGACGACGTCGGCTTCGTTGACTGCTCCAGCCATTCCGAAGGCACTCCGGTTTTCGGCAAGCCCAGGAAGTCTCCCGACATAGTGGCAACCGTGCCCTGCGGCGAGCGCTTCACCATCCTGGTCTACGGCTTTGTTTTCTCCCAGATTCAAACGAGCGATGGAAGAGTGGGCTACGTCTATTCGAGCGTCATCGCGCTCGACCGTAACGCAACATCCGTACAACGCACCGGCTCCGTCCAAATGGCTTCCGTCAAAACTAAAATCCCTAGCACACCCGTCGCTAAGCCGAATCCGCCCGCGCAGCCTCAGCCCGCACCGTCGCAAATAGCCGCAGCGCAGCCTGCCCCGGCGCAAGCCTCCGCCCCTGCCGCGCCTGCAGCCACCTCGTCTGCGTCTGTTTCCCCGGCATCCGGTTCGAGCACCGCGGAAATCACTCCGAGCTCCGCGCCGTCCGCGCCCGCGCAACCTCAACCCGCCTCAGCTCCATCGGCTTCGACGCAACCAGTTTCGGCACAACCTCCCGCCCCGTCTCAGCCGGCCGCGGAAATAGCCTCCTCACCCACTTTGCCCGCGCCCGTTTCGAATCCCCCGGAGCCGGCCGCAACCATCCCGCAGCCATCTCAGCCAGCAGCCACGCAACCGCAACCGGATCCCGCGCCCGCCCCTGAACCCGCTGCTGCACCCATCCGGCCGGCCAGCTCCCCAACGAGCTGGGAAAAACCTCTCCCGAGCGTTCGAACGGCACCTTTGATGGAATTCTTTGGCGGCTACTCGTTTGCGCGTTTGGTCGGCGGCGGTTCCAGTAGCAACCTCAATGGCGCACTGGGTTCGTTTGGTTGGAGCCTCAAACCGTGGTTACAACTTACTGCGGACACCAGCTACAACGTCGTCACCATCAGCGGCACCAAGTATGTCCTCTATGGAAATCATTACGGCCCGCGCTTTTTCCGCCGCGGCCGAAATCGCTGGGGCAAAACCCCGTTCGCCGAAGCCCTCGTTGGCGGCTCGCGCCAGGACACTTCCATCAGCGGCACCAGCGGCTACAACACTTCGAGTAACTGTCTCTCGTACAAAATCGGCGGCGGCCTGGATATTCACCCTTCCCGCCACTGGGACATCCGCGTCTTCGACGTGGATTACTACCGCACCGGGTTCGGCACGGGCCTGCATCAGAACAACTATTGGGCCTCCGCCGGCGTTGTCTTCCGTCTCTTCGGAGGCCGCGAGTAACCGCACCGACGCGTTACCACAGCTGGAGGCGATCCCTTAGGGCCACCTCTTCTCAGCGCCCTTTCATGTGCCGCTCCAGCGCTTTCATTCCCTGGTGCGCCTTGATGGACCACGACACGGCGACAAGCGCCAGCGCGGATAGCAACGCACCGGCCAGAATGCCTTCCTCGGCATACTCTCCAGAATTGTGCAGCGATTCCTGCAGAACGTAACTCCCGGCCAGCAGGAAGACCACCGCCAGGCACAAATTGAAATACTTCCCCTTCTTCATGACGGCCGCTCTTTGATTGCCGCCAGAATCTCGTGAAGGTTGCTCGCTTCGAGCCGCTCGTCGCGTCGCAAACGCAGCAGTTCCTCTTCCGTCACCACGCAATCCGCCACACTGAAGAGCAGCGTGCCGTCCCGCCGGCGGTACGGTCCGCTCACCGCAATCCCGCGCGTTCGCATCGTTTGCACAGCGGAATTTAGGACTTTGCGCTGCTTCCGGTAGGCGAGAATACCCATGGCACGTCCTTGGGGAAGGGTCACCCCAAGTCTCTCCTCATCGTGCCAGACGTAGCAAGGAAAGTACGTGCAGCATGCTACTTAAGTGATAACCTACAATTGGAAAGTACTATAATTCGCCGCTTGAACCGCGTCCCTACGCTTGCGCCTCTTCCATGGGAGGCACTAATCGGCATGAGTTCGAACGTTAAAAGCAAGCACCCCTCATCCCGCCAATTGCATCAGACATTCGTATGATTGCAACCACCCCCAATCCTAGTATTACTCCGCGCAGTATACTGGCGGCTTGGTGGAGGATTTTGAGCGGGAAGGTCCCGATGCTGTCCATTGAGATCACTCGGGAGTGCCCGCTCACCTGCCCGGGTTGCTATGCCTATGGTGAGACGCACCTGGGCGGCGACGTCACCCTGCGCGAACTGAATGACTTGCGCGGAGACGCCCTGGTTGATGGTGTCCTGGGACTCGTGCGAAAGCACAAACCCCTCCATGTTTCTTTGGTTGGCGGCGAGCCTTTGGTCCGCCATCGCGAGTTGAGCCGGATTCTCCCCGCCCTCAGTGACTTGGGTGTATTCACGCTCGTTGTTACCAGTGCTGTAATTCCCATCCCACAGGAGTGGATGAACATCCCTCGCGTACGTGTGGCCGTCTCCGTGGACGGGCTCCCAGAGCATCACGATATCCGCCGCAAGCCCGCGACCTATGAGCGCATCCTCAAAAACATCGAAGGCCGCGAGGTCAACATCCACTGGGTCATTACGCGGCCGATGATGGCGAGGCCCGGCTACCTCGAAGAGTATGTCTCCTTCTGGAACGCACGCCCTGAGATGAACAGCCTCTGGGTGAGCGTTTACACTCCTCAGCTTGGCGAACAAAGTGCCGAAATGCTGACGTCGGAGGATCGCGAAGTCATGGCGCGCCAATTGATTTCCTTGCGTCGCCAATATCCAAAACTCCTGCTCACCGAGGGCATGATACGGGCTTTCGTTCATCCTCCCAGTAATCCGGAGGATTGCCTGTTCTCCAAAATGTCAGCGAATTATTCGGCCGATCTGCAAAGTCGTGTGGAGCCTTGCGTTTTTGGAGGCGCGCCCGATTGCTCGCAGTGCGGTTGTGCGATCAGCAGCGCGTTGCACTGGATTCGGACCATCAAACTGGCGGGTCCCGTTAAGATCGATCATTTCGTGCGGGGTTCGATCGGAGTCGGTTTGTTGGCGAACCGCGTTCGAGCACACTCCTTACGACCTTCGCGGTGGCCGTCCGGCGCGGCAAAACCGAAGCCGCCGGCCGATCTCGTGCAAATCCAGCCCTGAGGGCACGTCGCGGGAGCTTCGCCACCACGCGCGCTTCGGCTACTTCTCGACCAGAATCACGCCCAGCCCGATCGTCTTGCGCTTGCGCTCCGGATATTTCGCCCGTGCCTTCTCTGCCTGCTCCTTCGTCTCGAAGGGCTTCGACAGCGGCGTGAACTCTCCGGCGATGTGTGTATACAGCAGCCACTTCTCGATTGCTTTGGCCATTCCAGTCTTATAGCACGGACCTTGGTTCGCCGCTACTCACTCTTCGCCACCGAAGGAGCGGCGCGCGGGAGGGAAATCTTTGAGCGCCGGCGGGCCGGATTTGGTATCATTCCGGCCACGGACGACCCAGCCCGCCTTTGTGACCCCTCGGAGGCTACTCGCATGTGGGAAGATAGCCGTTATTTTTGGGTCGTACCCTGCAAGAACTATTGGTTCCACATGCGGAAGAATCTGTTTTTCCGGCACAGGATTCTACTCGCCGAAACAGACGCCATTACGCCTCGCCCGGCCATCGATCAGCGTTTCACGGTCCGGTGCGATCAGTGCGGCAGAGAATATCTCTATAAACCCTCCGAGGTGCTGCGATCCGAGCTAGAGCCGCCCGAGTCGTTCACTCCACATCCGCTGTTTCGGGACGAAGGCTCAGGCGCCCATGCCGCCACCGCACGGCCTACGACGCCTGTTTCGCGGGGCGATTTGCGTTCTTGAGCAACTTCCGCTGTTCTTTCTCGTATTTCGCCGCTGCTTTTCGCTGCTGCTTCTCCTGTTTCTGCTGCGCCTTCGCTTGAGCTTTTTGCTGCGCTCTGCGGTATTTCTCGAGTGCCTTCGCTTGCTTCTGCGCTTCCTTGTCCGAAGCCGATTGCCGGGTATCGTCCGTCGGACTGGCGCTTCGAGCCGTGGCCAGTGCCGACGATCCACTCAAAACAACCAGCAACGCCAGGACCGCAATTCGTTTCATGCGGACTTCCCCTCCGACGACCTACGCTTCCCGCACTTTATCAAAAAACTTTCGGAATTCCTTGTCGAAGCGTGGCTCGTTTGCCGTGCGCGGCATCTTGGCCGCGTTCCGTGGGAGTGCGAATCTCTCGATTCGCGGGCTTAAACACGCCATTCGGGAGAATGGCGTTCCCAGGCGTGGAATTTCTGGTTAACCGTAACACACCCCAACCCCCCTCTTTTTTCGTATGTGTGGCAAGGAAAGGAGTTACGGGCGGATTTTGTGGATGTGTGGCAAAGAAAGGAGTTGAGACAAAATCCGTTTAAACGTTTGCAAGTTTGAAGGTTAGAACGTTGAGCAAGGAAAGAAAAGAAAACGGCTGCGAGTGGGAGCGGGACGGGTGGGCGAGAGTTTGGTTCCGAATACACGGGAAAGTATAGCGAAACATATACTAGTTGTCAAGTCCAATGTTGGTAGCGTTCGAATCGAATGGTAAGGCGTTGAAAAGCCGCGGGTTGGAAGAGTGGAGTGCGGAAACTGGAAAAATGTTCCAGAATGAAGATGAGGGAGCCGCCAGCCTTTGGTACGGATCCCACGGCCCGCGAGGAGAGTGCAGCGATGCTGCGCCCCTACAAACGGCGTGGTGGCATCATTCCTATTTGCTTGCGCCGCCCAGCGGGATTCTGATACTGATCACGGCGGCCGGTTTCACGGTCCATACGGTAGCAGTCAAGGGTTTGGGCGGATTCGAAACCGGCAGAATTTGCCCTACGGTGAAGCCTCCGGCAAGCTGTGTGTCGCGTCCGATATCCGCGAAGGCGCTAAACACCATCGAGCGCCATGAAAACGACGGTCCAACGCCAAACTCAACCGAGCTCGTCGCCGGGTTATACCCCACGGCCACGGACCCAAACCAGGCAATTCTCTGCTGCTTCCCGACGTACTCTTTTGCCAGGATATTTACGGAAACCATTGGAACCACCGTAAACGTCTTTGTCTCCTGCACAACGTTATTTGTTACGGTCCCATTCATCGCCACCGCCGCGACGGAATAACTGTGGTAGGGGGTGAGGGGAACCATCAGTCCGGTGGACACTTCGACTCTCGGGGAGGACTGAAACTGGACCGTCAGCGATGCCAGTGCCTGCTTCGCCGACGCGTCGGACGGCGAGGCGAGCGGACTGGCGTCCGTCGTTGCGCTTTGCGCAGAGACCTTCTTCACAGCTGGGGCCAGAGTATTTGCATAGTTCAGGACCCACACCTGAGCCTGGTACGTCTTGTCCTTGGACGGAAACTCGTCAATCACTGGAAAAGATTTCGTGGGCGGGGCGGTATTGGAAATGAGCTTAACGGCGGCCAGCAACTGTGCCAGCCGAATCCCCAGATCCTTCCTCTGGCTCAAAGCATTCATAAGGACGATTTGATTCAAATTCAAATCCGCGAGTTCCGATGCGGTCGCAGTACGCAAGGTCTTGATCTCTGTTCCCAGATCTGCCACGGCCTTCTGTAAATCAGCGAAGCTATGGTCTGCCTCGCTCTGAGTGGCCTCCCCGATGGCTTTTTGCAGGGTGTATGCCACCGTTTTTTCCCATGAGCCTGGATCAACCCACCAATGAATCTTGGCAGGGTCGGTCGAGCAAACGCCAAGAGGAGGTGGATCCAAAACCTTCTGAATGAGGTCTAGAGCCGGCTTTGCCGTATCGAGTGGACCACGAATCTCCTGAAGTAGGTCGTCCTGCTCCTGGCTGATTTGGGCTGCTCCTCTGGCAACGCCGGGCACACGCGAAACAATAATCTTTCCCAAGTTGCCGGTGAGGGCCGACAAAACCGTCGAGAAGGTGTCCGGAGGCACCGCTGCCGTCGTCGACTTCCAATCCAGCGTTAAGTTCTCGTAGGGGGAAGGGTTGATTACCGCGACGGTGATCTTTGCGCTGGGAGTCGCGTAGATGGTGGGGGGAGTAATCGGATTCAATCGGTCAATGGTGATGGTGCAGTCTCCATTCAGGGCTGTGTACGAGCATACTTTTTGACCGGCGAAGAGGCCAGCAACGCAAGGGTTTGTGTCTTGCGCCCCCGCAGGTGGAAGTGACCAAACCCAGAAATAACCCAATACGAGCGCGCGCACGAAGAGTTTCTGCATTGTCGGTCTCCTGAAATTTAAGGTAGCGAACTGGACCTTGAATCCATGGAACCTGTCATGTTCTTAAATTTGTTTGTTTGTGACGGATCGTCATTTCCCCGCAGAGTCCAAATGACGCAAAATAGTGAGGCCTGCTACAAATTCGTTACAGAGTTGGGAAGGGAGAGGGGGCATGGAAAATTGGGAAGAGTTAAATCCCCTGCACGCCAGCGTGCGGCAGACAGGCCAGCCCCGCGTATGGGGCGCCCACGAATGGGCTACCCGCTCGGAGTGGAGATCGATGATTTGAGAGAAAAGCAGTGGGAAAGCAGCGGAGTGTCCCACCCGCCCAGAACCTCAGAACGGAAAAAGCTAGTCCGCCCGCTACGTACCATGCAAGTTAATCGGAGTATACTTCCATCTTGGCAAGCAGAACCCTGCGCGCATGTCAGTTGGTGGGATATGGAAAAATTTAGTGCTCATGTATTTTTTGCCATTAGTCGCGTGCTTCAAACATTGAGTGAATATGAACCTACCGACCCGAAAGAAAAGGTAAATCCCGATAGCAAAGTAATTGATGACTGGCTGACAGATTTGAGATCACAATGCGATGCGATAGGCCTTCGACTCTCTTCAAGGCATGTCTCCCGCGCAATTGAGCGTGGCAAAACGGGTGAAATGACCGTACTCGAATGGAAGAAAATGATTCCTGAGCTTCATTCAAGAATACATGACGAAATGGAACAAAACTTGTTTATGTATGTTCCGCCTGTCCGTGCAGAGCGATACGACAAGATGGAAGCATTCGGACCGGAAGTGGCCAAGAACTTTCAAACTGCTTCTTTCGATATAACAGAATCTGGAAATTGTTTTGCAAGCGCAAGGTACACTGCATGCGTTTTCCATCTCATGCGAGTACTTGAGATTGGACTTATTGCCTTCGCAAAGATTTTCCCCAATGTCCCTACAAACAGAGAAAACTGGCAGCAAATCATAGAAAGAATCGAGTTAGAAATCAGAGAGATGCCAAAAGTGGCGCTAAAGGCTCCTGACTGGAAAGAGAAGCAAGAAAAGTATTCACAAGTCGCAAGCAGTTTTATGTTTTTCAAGGACGCATGGCGAAATTACACGGCCCATGCTCGCGGCAAATACACAGAAGACGAATCGGACGCCATCTACCGCAACGTGCGCTCGTTCATGCAAGGGATAGCCGCGCAAGGGATTAAGGAATAGAAAAGGAGGCTGGCCCACCCGCCCGGCTAGTTGGATTTGACGTACAAAACCTCGAAGCTATAAGTCATGACGGCGACAACCACTTTACCGTTTTGCTCCACTCGGGTAGTCACCGAAATCATACCGGGAAGACCGATAGGAATAGCCTGCGCGTTCGCGATTACATTCTGTCTAAGCTTGTCAACTTGAGGCTTCATTTTTATCGTTTGCGGAGGAGAGAACAGGCTGCCGTCTGGAGTCCTTACTTCAAACACTTGATCGAATTCGCGACCAGCTTCCTCCGGGCTGCACTCCCAAATACAGAATAATGACCATTCCTTCGGTGCCGCGGCATTTGCCGGAAAAGTCGTACCTTCGGGAACAGTTACCTTAAATTGGGAAAACAGTCCAATAAGCGAAGGTACGCTATTGGCGTCAATTATTACCTTCTCGCAGAATGTCGCTAACTTTAAAGCGGGCATCGTCTACGCTGCCACCAACTCGGGATGATCTTGCCGGACGAAAGTCACAACTGTGTTTTCCATAGGCGCAGTGCTTACAGAGACCTGCGATGTCGGATAGGGCAGATTTCCAGCAATTAGCTGGAAATATGGATTCCACCCCTGCGGCGGTTCTCCATAAAACCAGTGAGCGCCATTATTAATCCATTGGTTACGCAGATTATCAAATGAAAGTATGGCGTCGTCATTTCCGAACTCAGTCCCACAACACGGACAGATATTGTAGTCAGCCGGAGGATAAGGCATGTCGGGATAAGCGCATACCGGACACTTCATACGTTTATTCTCCCACACTCCCAACCGAAATACGCATTCTCTCCGCCGTGAAAGTTAATATGGTGCTGCTTCGCGACGTAGAAAGTTTTTAGGTACTGAGGCGCAACGCTATCGGCAACACCGAGGCGTCTCGTCCAGGTGTTGAATCTGAGTCGTGCTCCATGATTCGGTCGAGTACATTCTCTAGTATTTGGATCTCTAACGCCGAACATGAATTGTTCAGCCATAGTCTCATAGTCCGCGGCGTTGATTGCCCCAACCTCGGCCCCATGTCTCAGGAAATGAAGGTCTCGGTGCATTTGAGTGGCAAAGGGCACGTTAGTAGGAATGCCTTGTTTATCACAGAATTTCGACTCTTGTCTATAATGCTAGCTGTCTTATAGGTAGGGCTATCGTCTTCTCCAATGGCCGCTCGTTCACGCGCTTCCGAAGCGGAGCGCTAACGCGAGGAGCAAAGTGATCACAAACAAGGCGTGGAAGCAGAGATGGAGAAGGTTGGGGCGGGGATTGTCGCCGCGAGCGGGGAGAAGCTGGCGCGTGCCTGCATACATTGTGGCGTAGTCGCGCTTTTGTTCGTCGGTCGCGCCGAAGAAGTAGGGGACGTACCACATGGCGATGGCGGAGGCCACCGTCACCGCGCAATAAAGCACCCAGTAGCCGGTCACGAAGTCGGGCTTCGGCTTGTTCCAGAAGTAGAAGGCGAAGGCGGCCGCCGCGCCGGGGAAGATGGAGTTGATCAAGGTCGCCAGCCACAGTTTACGCTGGCCGACAAGCGCGCGCACCTGACTGCCGTGGGTCCAGCCGGGAATGTCCACCAGGTCGTGCGCGGCCACGACAACGAATTGCAGGGTGATCAGGCAGGTGAAGAGCGTTTGAGTTTGCGGCATCGTGTGGGGAGTTTAGCGCAGAACGGGAAAGGCGCAGCCTGCCGCGGCGGGCCCCTACAAGGACAAACGAACCGGTCTGAAGACCGGCCACCACAAGGAAAAAAGGACGGGGCCCGCCTCGGAAGGCGAGCCCTACAAAGGCAAGAGGAAGCGGCGCACCTCGGCCCTTCGACTTCGCCCGGGGTAAAAGGGCTGGCCCTATAAGGGCAAGCGGCGGAGGCCGGCCGGATGCCCATTGGCTGCCGCCTTCTTCCCTTTCCCCCCGCGCTTTGGAACAAACAGCATGCACGAGCAGTAGCCTTTGCGCTTGCCCGGCGCCTGGCAGGTATACCGGACGGCGACATGCATACTGGCGGAGTGGCCGCACATGCAAAGTTCTTGCCCAGGCCTGATAAAGCCATTCGCCGGCCGGCCTTTCAATTTTTCATCGCTCATCGCGCCGCGCCCCCCACGCTCTTCCACAGATTCATTCGAAGCAACACTTTCCTTCGAGGCAAAATCACCCGCCTCCCACACTTACCCTCAGAGCGCCGAGAAGTTCCCGCAATTTCAGGGCTGTTGGCTGGGCGAGGCTTTTGACAGTGGTGAAGGACGCAGCCTGCCGCGGCGGGCCCCTACAAGGCGAGCCGCAGGTACGTACACAAGCCGGAAGAACGAACCAAAGTGGGCATAATCCTTTCCGACATGGTTGGCGCTAGTTGTACCGTGGCCCCTCACGGAGAACAGCGCACAGACAGGGTGTCTGTGCCACTCAAGGCAAGAGCAAGAGAACGGCGCACAGACAAGAGTGTCTGTGCTACCGAGAGCAAGAGGCCGGCAAAATGCCGGCGCTACTGGCGGAAGTAGAGGAGGGGGATGAGGTAGAAGAGGACGGCGCAGAAGGCGGCCAGGGCGGCGAGGATGCCGAGCCAGGCGAACACGAATTGGCGTTCGTTTTCGCCGGGGGGAGGCGAGGAAATGCCAAAGATTAAGTGGAAGCCGCGGAAGAGTTTGGCGAGGAATGGGATCACGACGCCCTCCCTAGGAGGATAGATGCAGGCGGGCGTTCAGTACGACATGGGGCCGACTTCTTTTTCGACTTCGGCGATGTCCACCATGACGATGGCGTCCCAGGGGCAGCCATCGAGGAAGCAGCCGTCGGGACCCTTGCTGAGGCACTTCTTGCAGCCGATGCACTGAAGCGGGTCTATCTGGATGCGGCCGAACGGCGGATTGTCCTCGTCGGGGACCCAGAACATGCAGTCCTCGACCGGGCAGTACTCGACGCAGGCGGGCGAGCCGGCGCAGCCGGTGCAGCATTCGGTGATGACGGCAAGCTCTTTGGGTTTTTTCTTGCGCGCGGTTGAGATGCCCTTGGAGCGCGGCTCCTGCTTCAGCTCGTCGGGCACCAGTCCAGGGGCTTTAGTGACTACCTGCTCGGGGGCCATGGAGCTGGATTATACCTGCGAATTCGCGGATTGGGAATGTGCCATTTGTTACAAAATGCGGCGCGATTCGGCTGCAACCGGCTACATCTCGTGGTAGTTGAGGAGGACGACGCCGATCAGCATGATGCATGCGGGCCACAGGCGGGCCACGAGGTGACGCGTTTGATTCTCAGAAGGCAGGCGCAGCTCCAGCCAGCGCGACCATCCGGCGGCCACGGCGAGAATGGCGAGCGGGATGTGGCTCAGTTCGGCGAGAACTTCTTCTTTGATATTGCCGAGACTGTGGGAATGGGTGAGGAGGAGCGCACCGGAAAAGGCGACGAGCAGCGGAAAGACGAGGCGGATGTTGGCGGAGGCGACGCGGCCGGTCTGCACGCGCCACTCGAAAATCGCGAGGGCGATGACCAGCACGACGAAGATGCGATGCATGAGGACTTCGGGATCGGCCATGGTGACCCAAAATCCGTTGGGGCCAAGCGGCCAGACTTCGGGATCGCTGCGCAGAAAAAGAAAAACGGCGAGGCCGAAAAAGGCGAGCGGCCAATTGCGCGCCCAGGAAACGCGGCCGGCTTGCGCGAGGAGCGCGAGGAGTCCGACGGACAAAACGATGATGCCGGCCCAATGATGGTTATATTCGGACCAGGCTTTTTCGGCGGGCGTGTTGGGGCGCGTGCCGGCCTGGCCGGGGACGAAGGATTCGGTGGCGAGCGAGCCGGAATCGAAAGCTCTTTTTTCGGCGGCGTAGATGTCTTCGGGGAGTTCCTGCATGGTGGGGCTGCCGAGGCGCGGCGGGCGCGGAGCCATGCGCGCGAAAATTTCTACGGCGGAGACGCGATCGTTGGTGAGGTCGGCGGCGGGCGGAAGCGAAGTGAGGGAGGCGGCGGTGAGAATGACGGTGATGCCGATGCCGATTTCCGCTTCGCCGAAACGCTTGAGGCTGGAGAGGATGCTGCTCGAGGATCCCGCGCGGACAAGTTGATAGTTAAGCGCGCCTAGAAGTAAGAGCACGCCGAAGAGAATTATTTTTGTCGTGACCATCGCGCCGTAGGAAGTGCCGTAGGCGGCGCGGAACGAGCCCACGTAGGCAAAGCCAAGCACAAAACCGGCGGAGGCGAGTACGCAGACGCTGACGAGCGCGAGTTTTGAAAAGCGGGCGCAGAGTTGCCGTGCGAAATCCGTGCTCTGAGTACCTCGAATGGCGATGAGCAAATATGGCAAACCACCGAGCCAGGTGGCGGTGGCGGCTTGATGAAGGGCGGTGAAGGCAACGAGTGGCGCGCGATAGTCGAGGCGGGCCATGGCGTGGCTGGTCATTACGGAAGAGGCGATGACGGCAGCGGCGGGAAAGAGGAGGAGCGCGGAGCTTCGCGGGGGGCGCGCGTTCGAAAGGGCGGTAATGGTCAGAGCGGAGGCAATGCCGAGAAAACCGGCGATGACATAATTTGCGCCGCTGACGTCGGCGAGCGTCATGTCCGCGGACTGCATGAGGATGAGGGAGTTTGCGAGGACGTACGCGATTTGCATGGCGGCGAGGGCTAAGGCGGAGCGGCGAATCCAGCGGAGGCAAGAAGTCTTGAGCGCGTTCGAATCTTCGCTCGAATCTGCGCCCGAAATGTCATTCGAATGTTTATTCGAATCGCGGGCGACGAAAAGCAGGAAGACGATGCCGCCTACGGCCAGCGATTGGAAGGTGAGCGTAGCGCCGCGGAATAACACGGAGAGGAAGCCGAAGATTTGGAGGAGGCGGGCCATTAAGATGAATCAGGTGCGCGCGACGGTGAAAGTAATTTCGCCGCGCGTGATGTGGCCGTCGGAGGCGAGCGCTTGCCAGCGAAGGCGGTACGCGCCGGGGGCCAAGCCGCTGGCCTGCGCGGAGAGCGTGTCCGCGGGAGAATCTTTGGCGAGCTCGAGTGGAGTCGTGGTGCCGTCGGGGCGAACGAGAGCGAAGCGCGAACGGCTGGCGTCAATTCGAACGTTGAAGCGCAGTTTGATAGGAACGTCGGGGCCGGCGACGGCGGCATTCAGCGACGGGCTGGATTCCAAGAGGACGGCATGCGCGGCGGCGGAAGCAACCAGCAGCAAAAGCGCGGCGGTCACAAACAGAATGGGGGCGAAGCATTTTCGGCGAGCTGAGTACATACCCTTCCTCTTCGCCCGTGTGGCGAAAAGCTGAGTGAGACTTTGGATTAGACGACCCGGAGAAAATTATACCGGAGCGCGGGCGGATTGCTAAAGCAATCCAGCGGAGGTGCCAAGACAGAGATATTTCGTTGCAATGCGGATGTCTGTTGGAAGGTGTCTGAGATTGTCTCGCGAAGCTATTCCTGCGAGTTGATTTCGTTGGAATGATTCCAGTCGATGGTCGGGTCCAAAGCGGGATCGGAAGCGGGATCAAATCCGCCTTCCTTGGGGGTGGTCTTGTCGGCCTTTCGCTGGGTGCGCTTCTCTTCCTTCATCTTGCGCTTTTCGATGCGCTTCATTTCTTTTTGACGCTTCTGGAATGTCGTTGTCATAGGACTCCTCGACAGCAAAGTGCGGAGCCGGCTGGGCCGGGACCGTGCGACCATTTCTATGAAAAAAATTACCAGCGCGGTTCGCGAGGTTGCCGCGCGGATTCGCGGTAATCCTCGTTCGAAAACCGATCGCGTCCGCCGCCGCCGCCCTTACCACGCCCACCACCACCGCCGCCCGGACCGCGGCCGCCGCTGGGACCGCTAAAATTCCTGGGTCCGCGAGGGGCGCCACCTTCGCCCTTGGGGCGCGCTTCATTTACTTTCAGATTGCGCCCGCTGAGTTCCTTGCCATCGAGCGCGGTCATGGCTTGCGCCGCTTCCGCGTCGTTGGGCATTTCCACGAACGCGAAACCGCGCGCGCGGCCGGTTTCGCGATCCATGGCCATATGCACGCGAGTGACCTGGCCGAACGGGGCGAAGAGCTCGCGCAATTCGCTTTCCGTAGTCTGGAAGCTCATGTTGCCGACAAACAAACTCTTCATCTTGGTTCTCCCTGTACTCTTCGAAGCACCACGAGTGCAGGAGCTCGGCGGACCGCCGCTTCCCAGACACTACGGGACGTTGCCCTAAATTGGCGCCTAAATTGGCTGAAGTCGGTGGAGGGAGGGCTGCAAGGCACACCCTTCAAGGAAGTCAGGCAATCCTACTTCGGGAGTCTACCGACTGACAGTAGCACATTTTGGGGTAAATATCCGTTGGTCATTTTCTCGCGCACCTGTGACATCTCAGAAGCTCAGCTTCAGGGCAACTTGCGAGACGCGTCCTGGCTGTGACTTGAGGATTTGTCCGAAGGTGGAATCATTGATGTTTCCGTCCACGGAGTTCGCGCCATCGAATTGTGCGTGGTTGAAAGTGTTGAAGGTCTCGAGACGAAGTTCCAGCGAGGCTGATTCCGTGAGTGCGGTGATCTTGCGGAGAGCCATATCGTAATTGTCGATGCCGGGCCCGTAAAAGAAACGGCGCGAAGAATTGCCAAAGGTACCCAGCGCGTTCGGGGTGAAGAGTCTGGTGTTAAACGCAAGCGGGTTGTTGCGCGGATTGCGATTGATGCTTAAAGTTCGCAGGCTTGGGTTGTAGTTCGGCAGATCGATGCTGACGCTGTTGACTCCATTATTCTGAACCTGGACCAGGGCGTTGTCTCCGAAGCTCTGAAAGGTGACTGGCAAGCCCGTGGCGTAGCGCGTAACACCGGAAATCGTCCAACCGTGGGTCAGGCGGTTGGAGGAACGGAACAACTTTTCCAGCGGCAGCTCATAGTTGTAGCTGAAGACGAAGTTGTGCTTTAGGTCGAAAGCAGAGATCGCGTACTCCTTGCGGAAATTGAAGGGATTCACCTGCTCCTGGATGCTGGAAGCCCAATCCATGGACTTGCCGTAGGTATAGCTTGCCAGGAAAGTGAGTCCTCCAGCCGTTCGCTTGAGGGACGTTTGAAGGCTGTTGTAGTTTGCGTTTCCCATGTTTTGGTAGACCGCATCGGTGCCGATGGTATTCGGAAAGGGGAAGCGCGTTCCGTTGACAATGGTCCCGTCGGCACGCGTGTAGACATTGTTTTCACCGAACGGTCCACAGGTGGGAGTGCCCGGCGCTACGTCTTGCGGCTGGCTCAAGCCAAGACACAGAGCGGGATTTCCCGGGTTCACGTCGTGAACGGCCAGCAGATGCCGGCTGAGAGAGCCGATGTAGCCGACGCTGAAGAGCATGTTGGAGCCAAGTTGACGCTCGATCGTCACGTTAGAAGACATCGTGTATGGCGTCTTGTTATGCGGGTAGACGCTTCCAGCGCCGCTGATGGGCGTGTAACGTGACCAGTCCACGTTCGAATCGGGATTGCTCGGAGACACGTTGTACGGTGGAACGTTGACTGGAAACTGCTGAATGAAGGTTGTCCCCGTTAGCGCACCAACAAACGGCGTGGCCATTACCGGCGCTTCCGGACTCGTGTACGTCAGTCCGTACGGTGGATTGCCGGTGGGGTAGGCAACCGTCAGACCTTCGACAGCTGTAAAAAAACGTCCAGCGCCTGCGCGGATGCTGGTTTTGCCGGGTCCGCCCGTCAGTTTGCGGAGGAGTCCATTGGACCAGTTCGGCGCATACGCGATTCCCACCCGGGGCGAAAAATTATCAAGCGGCGACGGCGCGATCGCTGCAGGAATGTGGGAGCCGTTTGGCAGGGGATCACCTGGCACAAGATAGCCGAGAGGAGCGCCTGGGAACGTCTTTGACTGCACGCCTTGAACGAACGTGGTGGTCTGGTGGTGCGCTTCCGCCCAAGGCGTGATGTAGTCCCAGCGGAGTCCATAGTTGATGGTGAGATTGGGCCGGACGCGCCAGCTGTCCTGCGCAAAAATGCCGCCGTTCGCGGCGCTCTCGTAAAAGGCCGGGGAAGACTGTTGCGAATAAAAATCGGGAAGTCCGAGCAGGAAATCGGCGAAGCCATTGCCGGTGGACTGCGTGCCGCTACCGAAAAAGGAAAACGTTCCGTTGGCAACCAGATCGGGATTCTGTTTCACCTTGTACCAAATGTATTCGAAACCTGTCTTCAGAGTGTGCTTCCCTATTGCCTTCGAGACGGTGTCGCTTGCATCGAAGGTATTGTTGACCTGCGCCACAAAGAATGGTTCCGTCCCGGTAGCGAACGAGTTGAAGTACAGAGTTTCCACGCCAGCGAACTTCGGTGCGCCCTGAACGATACCCTGACCTCCTGCCGTAATGCCTTGTTGGGCAAGCGTAGTGCCGACTCCACCTTGAGGAACACCGAGATTGTTGTTCAAGCGCGTCGCGCTAACCCGAGCTTCATTGACAAGTGTCGAGCCAAACGTCTTAGTGTTGCTGAGAACGAAGAGTTGATCCAGGCCACTCGAAGTGGCGTCGAAGGCTCCGCCATTTGGATTGGGGACCGTGGCGCCGCCGAACGTGGACGGAAACGGATTGTCGAGATTGTATTTGTCGTAGAAATAATAGAAGGAAAAATTTCCGGAATGATTCGAGTTCCAATCGATGCGCCCTGCGGCCTTTTCATCGTGAATGGTAAGTGCATGAGAAGCAGACTCGAAATCGTTCGCTCCGGTGTTGGGAGATGGGATGTACTGAAGCATCCTTGTCGCTGGAAGGGCGAACGCCGATTGCGGAATTACGTTTCCCGGGAAAACGCTAGAAAAGAGCTCGCCGGGAGTCACCTGGTAGCCCAGAGCGTTTGAAAGTGTCTGGGCCAGGAAGGGACCGTTCACCCGCCCCGTGAAGACTGGGGAATCGGAGAAGTTGCCGCTGCGATTCGCCAGGAAAGGCACAGCGACGACTCCAGTGTCCTGGCCCTGCTTCGTATGCTGTCCCTGATAGTCCGCAAAAAAGAATAGTTTGTTCTGGCGGATGGGTCCGCCGAGAGTTCCCCCGTATTGATTCTGTTGAAAGACGGAGCGCTCGGAAGAGAAATAGCTTTTCGCATCAAGAGCTGTGTTTCGCAAGAACTCGAAGGCGGAGCCGTGGAAGGCATTTGCGCCAGACTTGGTCACAACATTGATCAATCCGCCGCTGTAGTTTCCGTATTCCGCGTCGGTATTGCTGGTCAGGATGCGAAACTCAGCGATGGAATCGAGGTTCGGAATAATCCCCGCCTGCTGGCCGATACCTTCCTGCACGCTGGCCCCATTGAGAGAGAACCCGTTGGCATCCTCGCGCTGGCCGTTAATGGAGAATTGGCCGGTATTGGTGGCCCCTGCGACGGGAACGGTTCCAAAGCCGCCGCCGGAGGTGCTGTTACCCGCTCCGCTGGTTGTAAGCGGTGTGACGCCGACCTGCGTTGCGAAGAGGTCGGTATAACTCCGGCCGTTCAGAGGAATCTCGGTGACTTTCTTGCTTCCCAGAACTTGGCCGAGTTGCGTATCCGTGGTTTCCACCTGCGCGGCATTCTCCGTGACCAGGATGGATTGGTCTTGTTCTTTGACTTGCAGCTTCACATCCAAGACGAGGGCGCTGCTGATATCAATGACCAGGCCCGTCTTCCTGTAGGTCTTGAACGCATCCGCGCTCACTTCAATTTCATATTGCCCGACGGACAAGACGGGGAAGGTGAATACACCATCCTGGTCCGTGGTAGTGGTCTGCTTGGCTCCAGTAGCCGTATTGGTGACAACCACGGCGGCTCCGGGGATGACGGAGCCGGTTTGATCCCTGACAACGCCGGTAATTTTCCCGCCGACTTCCGCGCGCGCGGCAAAGGCAACAACGAAAACGACTATCAGCGAAAAAAACATTCTCTTTTTTGACCGATGCATGATTCTCTTCCGTGGTTTATTTGTGAATCGGCAAAAATCACTGCTTGTGAATCTCCTCTTCATTTCCTGCAAAAGAATTCTCACCTGCGGCAGTTCCGCACAATTCCTCTTGCGCTTGCGGCTGGAACGCAGTCATGGCCGGGTCCATCCAGATCGAAACGAGCCGATCTCCTCCGTCGTCGTGAACTGTTATCCAAATGCAGTACAGGGGCGAGCCGGTCGTGAAGTTCCACGGATTGTCGGTAAAATTGCGCATAGTCCCCTCCTTCCGCGAGACACACCTATACCCGTGGCACAAGGACTGGCCTCGCGAAGTTGAAATCAATTTGTCAGGTGAGAAACTTTGCGGAAGCAGCAGAGGTTCCCACTCGCTCGTGTTATGTGTGGTCCGCGAGAGCGAGCGGGAAACCAGAAGTGCGGATGCTAGGCTCGCGAGTCGCGGAGTTCCAGGCCGTTGCTGCTACCTGGAGGTTCTGGTTCTTGTGATTTGCTTTCCATAGATCCGAGTGTGTTTCTCCTACCCTACCCGGAGTGGGTAGGGACATTCCTTGATACCCTACCCGGATAGGATAGTCAAGCCAAAAGCCACATCCTTCGAAAGAAAAATTGGATCTGGTCCATCGAGCCAAAAAACAATGGGTCAGCTCAAGTCGGTGCTGCAGGGGCGGAATGAGGTCAAGAATATCCGGGACGAAACGGAGCATTGGACATCGCGGGATCGGCAATCCGATGATTTTGAACTCGACACAGACTGGATTGCCATACAACTGAAAATCACTTGGGTGCACGATCGCATTCCTGGAGACGTCTGGCGGGCAAATCAGGCCGGTCATGTAGGGTAGACTCGATCAGCTGCCTGGAGACTGGGAATGAGCGATGATCGGGCCGCGTTTAAATCGTGGCTGGAAGCTTACGGCAAGGCGTGGGAGAGCCGGGATGCGCAAGCGGCCGCGGCGCTTTACACGGAAAACGGAACGTACCGGGTGACGCCATTTGTCGAACCAATGCGCGGACGAAAAGCTATTTTCGAGTATTGGTCGAATGTGGCGCGCACGGAAGAGAACGTTAAATTTGGATGCGAGATCCTGGTCGCGAGCCGTGAGCTGAATATTGCCAAATGGTCGGCGTCGTTTGTAATTGTGCCGCAGGGCTTGAAGACCAAACTCGATGGAATCTTTGTGATTTCCCTGGATGAGCAAGGGCGCTGCACATCACTTCGGGAGTGGTGGCATAAGCAGCAGGATTTACGGTAAGGTGCTCAGATACTGATCATTTCTGTGAGGGCTTGGTGGGTGCAAGTGTGCCGCGAAGGACGGAGACGGAAGCAGCTGGGAGTGTGAACTGTGTTGCGGCTCCAGAGTTCACGGTGGATTTTGCGGCAGGGCCGTCGGGATCGGCGGTGCCGCCATTGCGATCGGGATGCCAGGCGTATTGGGCTTTGCCGAAAGTGGTGACGCTGACGGGACCGGCGAAGGTTGATGCGTTTTTTTTCTGGGCGTCGTCGAAAGCGATGTTCACGGTGTAGGGATTTTCCTGGTCCTTGTTGATGATGAGCAGGGACCATTGTCCGTCGGGGCGAAGCATGGCGTAGGTGGTGACGAGGACGTGGCCGGCGCCGTCCCGGATGTCGCTGGCGGCGGGAAATACTTTGTGGACGCCATCGCCAGGCTGCACCCATTCAAGATTGAGAAGCTGGCTGACGAAATATTGGGACAAGGGCTGGCGGATCTTGTAATCCCTGTCCGCAGAGAAAAAGTTGAACGTTCCCGGGGAATTGTTATGGCCGCGGCCGAGCGGTTCGGGCATGTAGTGGAAATAGTAGACGGCACTGCCGCCACCGCTCAGGAATGCGCCGATGTAGTCGGCGAGCCAGAGGCCGCCCCAGATGTCCATGTAGGCTTCGGAGGATGAGGAAGAGAGATTGGACTCGGTGATGAAGAAAGGGATGTTGGCGGGGACGCCATCTTCGCGCCAGACGTCCATGATGTGCTGGACCAAGTAAGCTTCGTCGTACAAACTGCTCCACTGCACTTTTCCGGGATCGACAGGATAGTGTTCGAATGAAAAGAAAGCGAGCTCGCCCAGCTTGTCGTGGGACTTCAGATAATCAATGAAGCGGGCGGTGAAGGAAGCTTTTCCGTTTGCGTCGGGCCAAACTTCGATGTCCTTATTTTCGCCGGTAAAAATCGGGCCACCGAGTTTTAATTTCGGATCGATGCGATGTAAGGCCACTGCAAATTGCACATAGAGCGACGCGTAGTCTTCCGGAAGTGTGTAGTGGCCGTCGGGTTCTTCGCCCATCTCCACGTAAGAAATCGGGTAGCCGCGCTTTTCGATATAGGCAATTTCCGCGGCGGCATCTTCCGGAGTGTTGTAAAGCATGGCGATGGGAATCATGGCCGGCAAGCCGCGCGTCACGCCGCTGGTGTAAAAAAGATCGAAGCCGACCTGGTCTCCGGCGCGCTCGGCTAGATCGGAAGGCTCGTGCCAGGGATCGACGGAGGAACAGTAGGTGGCGGTTTGATCCTGGTCGGGCGTGTGGCGCAGCAAGTCGTGGAATTTTCCATTCGCGCGGGTGGTTCCCAGATAAATTTCGCGAATCGCGTAGCCCAGGCAGTTGCGTTTGTCGGCACTGCCATGTGAATCGCAGGTATTCGAAGACGCGGTCATCCAGATGCGCACCCATTGGACGCTGATGGGCGCGGTGGACAGTTGCAGAGTGGCGTTGCCACCTTTGCCGTTGGTCACCACGCCGCCTGGAAATGCTTGCCAAGATCCTTGCGCGGGCTTCTTGATGGGATCTTCGCCGGTCCAGTATTGGACGGCGTAATTGGTGGCATACGGCTCGGCCCAGGCGATGCGAATGGCAGTGACGTCCTGCTTGCTGGACAAATCCAAGAAGACCCACTGGGGATGCAGCGAATCGTCTTCGCCGGTGTATGTTTTCGTGAGATAAGGATTGCTCTTCCAGTAGGAATTTTCGTCGCCGTCGGTCAGCCGCGAGTAGCCGTCCATGTCCGTGCCATCATCGCGCGTTACGCCGCGATGCTGCAGCGGATAACCGTAGGAGTGGCGGACCAGTTCTGTGCCGGGCGTTGCGCTGCCGATGAAGTAGCCCTTCCCTGCCGGGTCGCTCCAGGTCCCTTGCGGATTCCAATGCCAGGCTTCGATGTGCAGTTCGGTGTTTTGGCGGTAGGTCACGGTTTGCCAGCCGGCGGAGAGAATCTGTTTAAGGGTGTCGTCCACGAAGAGTTTGTCAGCGGCTCCGTAGGGGAGACGGTCGATGCCGGCGCCCAGGGCCTCGGTTGGCTTGATGGAGTTGGTGGCATGGCTCGGGGTGGCATCTACGTGAATGGTTTGGGCGCGGAGGGCAGGTGCGGCGAAAGCAGCGGCTGCGAAGGAGAGGACCGCCAGCGGAGGCACTCTGGAAACGCACATGGAAAACTCCTTAAAACGGTTTAATAGTGAACTTGCATCTAACCGGGAATTTTCGGCCGCGTCAAGCAACTTCTTGGAAAACCGGGCAGTGGTGAACTGCGGTGGCTAGTTTCGGTCGGCCGCGCTCTGCTCCGCCAAAAACGTGCGCGCATGGGCAAGCTCGGGGCGCGCTGAGTTCAACGGGCTTCCGCAGTTTTTCAGCAGTTGCGCGAAGTAGCCAGCGGCTTTTTCCGGCTGGCGCGCGAGTTCCGCGGCGCGTCCTGCGCCGAAAAGCCCGTTGAAGCGGTTGGGGTCCGTCTTCAAGGACTTTTCGTATTCCGTCAAGGCCTCCTGTGGCCTTCCCATTTCCAGGAGCATATCGGCCAGCATTTCGCGAGCGGGCAATTCGACTTCGCCTTTTCCGAAGGCGTCTTGCTTGTCGGCGACGGGCCGAAGAAGGCTCAGGGCTTCATCATTTTTTCCTTCGGCGAAGGACAGCCACGCGCGGGCTTCATCGCGATTGGTTTCCATGAACTTGGCACGATAGGGATGGTCGCTTTTGCGCGTGGCCTCCACCATGGCGTCGTATTGCGCGACCGCATCGCGCGCTGTGGCAACATCGTGCAAGTGCCCTGCTCCAATAGCGCGCGCCCAATATGTCACAGCTTTGGCGCGCGGATCGGCCGAGGAAGGCAATAGCGCTGCGGCTTCTTTCCATTGGCGGAGCTCCAAAGCGTAACGCGCCGGGAATTGCGCGCGCTGCCAGTCCAAATAACCGTCCAAACCGGGATTGAGATCTTCCTCGCGCACGGCCTGGAGTTGCTCGATCATTTCCTTAGCTTTGCTCTCGAGGCCAACTTGTAGGTAGGCATATTCCAGGAATTCCATGGGATGAACTTGATTCTCGGCTCCGATATGCATGCTCGAGGGTTGCCGGGCCGCGGCAAGCGATGCCAGGTTCGATTGAATGTCTTCTTGCCACAAACCGAGTCGCGCAAAGATGTGCGAAGGCATGTGAAGAGCGTGGGGAGCGGCGGGAGCAATTTGCGCGTAGCGACGCGCGGCCGGCAATCCGAGTTCCGCCACGTTTGGATTGTCTGCCGCGTGGATCAGGTAATGCGCGGCTCCGGGATGATTCGGCGCTTCGTCCAGCAGCCGGTTCAGAATTTCGATGGCCTTGCGCGAATTCGCGAGGTACTTGTCGTCCGGCGGCTCGGAGACCAGCAACGACAATGAGTAGAAAGCCGCGGCTTCCTGGTCCTTGGGATTATCGGCGTAGACTTTTTCCATTCCCGCGCACCAGGCTGCGGCGCGCTTCTCGTACTGGACATTTTCGCCGGCATAGAAGGCGGCGAGTGCATCAATGTATTCGCGCTCCCGCGGCGCCTTTGTTGCCGCTCCTTGTGCTTTCTGTACTAGCTCTCGCCCGCGTTTCAAATCTTGCTGGGAAGGCTGGCTATATGCCGGGCGATGGAGAGTCATGGCCTGGCCCCAGTAGGCCATCGCGCAGGCGGGGTCTTTTGCAGCTACTTCCTGGAATTGCTTTTCGGCTTCTTCATACCAATAGGAGTGCAGCAGGGCCACACCGAGTTCGAATGGTTTTTGAACTTCTAGCGAACAGGAAATGGGAAAGGAAACAGTGCCGAGCTTTTCAAGCGGTTCGGCGTGGTGATGCATTTCGCCGGAGTGTTGCGCGCTTTGGCAGAGCGCCAAAATCGAGCCAAGAAACAGTGTGCAGGATTTCATTTGATTGCGTAACGCTCCGGGAGCCTCGCGGAATGGCAAAAGCCATTCGAGATAACTGGCATGGCTTGCAATCCGATATAAAAATAGACAGTAGGAAACGAGGCTTTATTCCCCGGGATGAGTAGATTCAATTCATCGCTCAGCCGCCGTGCAGGAGTTCGCCGACAGCGCGCCAGGCTTGGTCGATGGCCACATCCGTGTAGGCGCTGGCGCCGGCATCGGAATTGGCGATGGCGATTCGACCAAACGGCCTGCGGCCGACGACCCAGGGTTTTTCTTCTTCTTTCCATTGGGGATCGAAGAGAGGATTCGGCGTGAAGGCATAGCCGTGGGCCCAGCGATTGACGGTGATGCCCTCGATGTCTTTGGCCGGGTCGAATCCAGCGCCACCGAGCATGCGTGCCAATTGGTTGCGGATGTTTCTTTCGAATTTCGAAAAGGGCGTCTGCATCAGTTCGGCGCGTCCGGCGCGGTTTTGGTCGCGCTGCGGCAGGCCGGGTTTGCAGGGAGTCCGCAGCATGAAGAGGACGGCTGGCTCCTCCGGATTGCTTGGAAAGCGGTATTGCCCGAGACTTACGGGGAAATCCAGCGCGGTGTAAGTGTGATATCCGCCGGGTGCCACGATGTGATGTACATTCAACTTCGCGAAGGAGGTCCAATTGCGCAGGGCCACATGCGTGTACACTAGCGGCATTTTCACGAGGTAGGACAGCGCTTCTTTCTGTTTTTCCGGCAACTCGGGGCAGATGTAGGGAATCATGCCGTTGTAGCAAGCCAGGACACACTTGTTCGCTGTAACCGTTTGCGTTTTGCCGCCGCGGACGTAGGCGATTTGAACTTCCTTGCTCGCGCTAACGTGTTGCACGTGAACGGCGGTGCTGTTCAGGCGGACCCGGATGGGGGCACTTGCTTGGTCGAGCTTGCTGTAATCCGCTTTTGCGGTGACGACGTCTTCCATCGTCGAACCCGGAACCGCTTCCGGGATGAGCGAGCGCACCAGCAGGCGGGCGACGGAGGCGTTGCCGTCGGGAAAATGAAAGATGTAGGGCTCCTCCTTCGCTGGCGGGGGCAATCCCAAACTTTGAAAACCAGCGTAGATGAATGAGCCGTAGTCGTCGAACCCTTCATAGCAGGACATTGCCGGCACGGATTCGATGCCGATGCAGAAAAGATCGTGAGGAAAAGTCTGGAAAAAAGGCAACGCTTCGGGCGTCAGCTTGCAGTGTTTCGTCAGATATTCCGCGTAACTGGTTTTTGTCAGCAGGGCGACTTTTTCTCCAACCGACATTCCGGCGAGGTAGTCTTTTTTTTCGGTGTAGACGCGGGCAATGTCTTTTCGAACCGCGTCGGAGAGCGGCGCCTTGGCCAGGAATTCCGGCCAGGGTGTGTCGTTCATGCCGGTGACCAGGCGGTCTTCGCCAAAAGTTTCCTTATCGAAGAACGCCGCGGTGCCCATCTTGGAATAGAGTTTTTGGTCGTAGGCTTTGTAAAACGTTTCCATCTTGACGCCAATCTCCTGAAGCAGCGCGATGGCGACGTCGCTATATTTTCCCGGGCTCTCGATGGACTGCGTCCCGCCGTTGCTCAGCACCATGCGGTCACCGGCGCGAAACTCGTTGCGCTTGGCGTGACCGCCGAAATCGTCGTGATTGTCGAGAATCAGAATACGAGCGTCTTTGCCTGCGCTCTTTCTGTAAAAGTATGCAGCCGCGAGGCCACTGATACCTCCTCCGACTACAACGAGGTCGTATTTCTCGCGCGTGTCAGCGGCGTCGCCGAACGAATCTGGGCCCTCTCCGTCGCGCAAGCGGTGAGCGAAGGTGAAGGTGCCATCGTGATTGCCACGCAAGCCCATGCGCGCGGGCGGGTAGTAGTCCGGCGCTTTTTCTGGAGCGAATTCATCGAGGGCGGCGGCCGCGAGCAGCGTGTCGGTTGCAACCGAGCCACCGACGAAGGTGCCGCCGATTCCCACGGCGACGCCATTGAGAAAGTCGCGACGCGTGATTTCGCGGCCCATCCCCAGCTCCTTGTCTATTTTCGTTTCGCTCATCGCGGATCCTGGACCTCATCGCCAAACGGCCAAGTATAACTTGAGCGGCTTCAGAAGACGCATACACTGTCGCAAGCGGAGCGAGAGCCATTACCGCGGTTGGTTAAGGAGCCGAGGCAGCACCGGGCAGAACGAAGGAAACGTTGCGGTCGGAGTTCAACTGCACAGTCATTGGGAAATCGACGCGATCGAGCGGCACGCTGTTCTCGCCATCGTAGGTCGTCACGTAATACAAGCGGCCGTCCTCAACCCAATAGCGGGTCAGGCCGTACATGGAGCCGTCCTTCAATTGGAGCAAGACGACTGGCGGTTCTGGTGTCGCGGGCGCGTCGGGAGGAGATTCCGGGTCTTCTCCCGGAACGGGAGAGTTGCTCACCGGCGGTTCGCCAGGAGCATCTCCGGCCGGAAACAAATCGAGCGGTCCGGCTACGGCGCTCAAATCACCGGCGGCGATAAAACCATTCGATCCGAAATGCCCGGCGATGAAACCACCGGAGAAGAATGGATCAAGGAAGAAGGGATTGCCAAAACAATTGAAATCACCGGGGAACAAGAATGTATGCCCCGAGAAGCCAAACGAAGCGCAAAAGCTAGAGACGAACTGCCGATTGCGATGCAGCCCAAATCGCGGCCTTGGACCAGGAGTGAATGCGACGGGAGCTGGATGAGTGGGCTGCCG